>FWPU01004386.1_pt1 | contig 32972 bp, 33 predicted proteins | sample 2228361 | NCBI WGS metagenome assembly FWPU01 (sample SAMEA103939777, study PRJEB20133) | metagenome
GGAGACGTGCGGATGGCGCAGGGCGATCTCGAAGGGGCCGGGAGGCGTACGAGGCGGCGCTCGCCATCCGGCAGAAGCTCGCCGCGGCGGATCCACGGAACGCGGAATGGCAGCGGGATCTGATCGTGTCGCACGTGAAGCCGGCCGAACTCGCCGAGGCCCGGGGGCGGAACAGCGACGCGGCGGATCATTACGCTCGGGCACTGACCATCGCCCGCGACCTCGACGGCCGCCTCGCCGCGGCGCGGGCGAAGGCCGGCATGGGACAGACCGGAGCGCAACTCCGGCGCACCCTGTTCCCTCCGGCTTTCGACACTCGAACCGCAGGTTTCCTCACCGGCAACCTTCCGTTAACGCTTCCGTGGTACACGTCCGCCCCAGGGTGGGAATCGACCCGGCGAAACAAGTCTGCGTGGCTCCTTCTCCACCGTCCGCGGATGTAACACCGCAGGGGTGAAAACTCCGTTAACGGAGGGGGCGGAATTGCCGTGCGCCGGGTAACGTTTCGAGCCCTCCCCGTAACCCCCCCTTGCCGCTGGCGTGGAGGTGTGATTCGAGGGGGGCGGAGGGGACGGAGGCGCGTGGGATGCGGCGGGAGTTGGAGCGGCAGGTGGATTTCGCGGAGGCGTTTCTGCCGGAAGAGGTGGGCCGCGACGAAGTACTGGAGAAGATCGACGCGCTGGTCGACTGGTCGGCGCTGGAGGCGGTCTGCGGCGACGTCTATGCTGCGCCGGTGGGACGGCCGGGCTATCCCTTGCGGGTCCTGATCAAGGCCATGCTGGTCCAGGCGTGGTGGGATCTTTCGGATCCGAAGGCCGAGCAGCTGCTGCGGAACGATCTGCGCTTCCGACGTTTCCTCGGGGTCGGGCTCATGGGGAGGACACCGGACCGGAATACCCTGTGGCGCTTTCGGGACGAGCTTTCGAAGCGGGGGCTGGCGGAGCGTCTTCTTGCCGAGGTGGACCGGCAGCTGCGGGAGAACGGCCTCGGGATGCGGCGCGGCTGCATCGTGGACGCAACGCTGGTGAACAGCGCCGCGTCGTCGAAGAACCGGCGCAAGGACGGCAGGCCCGTCGATGCGGATGCCGACCGGGCCGCACGGAACGGTCGGGATCCGACGCTTGGTTACAAACTGCACGCGGCCGTCGACGAGGACACGGGCATCGTGCGGAAGATCGCCCTCACCCCGGCCTCGCGCCACGAGCGGACCGTGGCGGAGGCGGTGGTGCCGGAGGATGTGGGGCGGGTGTGGGCCGATGCGGCGTACGACGCGAGAGACCTGCGCGAGGGGCTCGAGGCCCGCGGCATCGCCCCGGTGATCGCGCACAACCCGCGCCGGCGCGGGCTGCGGCCGTGGCAGCGGGCGGCGAACCTCGTCGTGAAGACGGTGCGGCCGCGGATCGAGCCGGTGTCCGGCACGCTGAAGCGCGCTTACGGCCTCGCCCGCGCCCGCTGCTTCTCGCTCGCCCGCAATCTGGTCGACACGACCTTCCGGGTGCTCGCCTTCGACCTGCGCCGGGCGGTCACACTGCTCGAACACGCGACCTGACCTCCGCGGGCGGAGTCCGTCCGCAACTCCGCTGAAACCCGCGAAACCGTCCGAAAACCCGCGGAAAACCGCGCCGGAAGCCCACATCCGCGACGGATCGCACGCTCCCGCAGACCGTCACACCGTACCGACGCGGCACAGGCGGCGTTGCGGGGAGGTCTCATTCTGTAATATCCAAAGATACGAGATATGGTTCGTGCTTTGTCGAAAAATATGAATGCACTCGGAATCACGACTACTGCTGGGAACAGAAACACGAAAAAATCGAGAAATTCAACAGTTCTGGGCGTCGTCTTCCACATCCCGGTCGTAACGACTGCGAAAAACGCTCCGGTTCCGCCGATCGCCATCACGATGTATCGCAACTGGCAGTCCTTGAGATGTCAAAGTTCTTCGCGCAGGAATTTTTTTCTCCTGCTTGATGATGCCGACAATATCGGTCCGCTCGCACGACATCCTTCCGACTCCCCGGCCAACGAACGGAACGGGATTTTCTATACCCGACCGGGATCTTCGCACCAGCCCCGCCGTGCGATCCGCAGCACCCCTCCGCCGACCTCGCCCCAAGGGCTGGTCGCGCTCCGCCAGCCGGCCTTCGGGCTCACTGCGGAGATCCGCCATCCGCTCCCTCCCCTGCGATCTTGCAGGATGGGGCTGCCCCTTCGATCCACCGCGCCAGGGTGTCAACCACCTGACCGGACACCCGCCGCCCGGCCCTCGCCCGACCGTCCGGACCGGCGGGCCTCCTCGCGGGGACGTGAATTGTGCGGTTCTTTCGTGGAAGGAGCGGGAAACCACATGACCGGGCGGAGGATCGGAAACCGTCGGGAGGAAGATGCGATGGCCGCCGGATACCGGATCGGGCTGCCGCCCGTCACCATCGAGACCGCCGATACGCGCCGGCGCGAAGTGCTGGAGACGGCGAAGGCACGGGTCGGCTTCGTTCCCAACATGTACGCCAACATGGTGAACGAGCCGGGCGTGCTCGAAACCTATCTGTTCGGCTACCAGCGCTTCCGCGAGGAGGCGGGCTTCTCGCCGCCGGAGCAGGAGGTGGTCTTCCTCGCCATCAGCCGCGAGAACGGCTGCACCTACTGCATGGGCGCCCACAGCATGCTGGCGGCGAAGAAATCGGGCGTGCCGGAGGAGGTGCTCGCCGCCATCCGCGAGGAGCGCGAGATCCCGGAGCCGAAGCTCCGCGCCCTCTACGCCTTCGCCCGCACGCTCGTGCGCAAACGCGGGCTCGTCGGTGAAGCGGACGTGCGCCCCTTCCTCGAGGCCGGCTACGGCGAGCGGCAGATCCTCGGGATCGTGCTGGCGGCGGCGGTGAAGACGCTGAGCAACTGGACCAACCACCTGTTCCACACCGGGCTCGACCCGGTCTTCGCCCCCTTCGCCTGGTCGCCGCCCGGCGAAAAGGCCGCCTGACGGACATCCGGGTCGGTCGGAGCGCCCCGCGGCAGCGGGGCCCCGGCGGCCGGCTGCCGCGGACGGAGGTTTCTCCTGTCCGCCGGTGACGTCCGTCACCGCCGGCTGTCGGGGATCTCCGCAGCCGTGACCTCCGTCACGGGTCGGGGGGTGCGGGAGGTCCGGGGGGTGACGGGCGTGACACCGGATCGGGCGGGGACGGGCGAAGGGGCGGGCGTCGGCGGTCGAGAGGACCGCGCCAACCCGGAGGACGATCCATGTTCCGCAAGTTCGCCACCCGGCTGTCCGCCAGCGCCCTCCTGCTCGCCCTCGCCGCGGCCGACGCCTCCGCCACGCCCGAGAAGGGCGGGGTCGAGATCGGCGGCCACGTCGACCAGCGCACCACGGTGCTCGGAACTGCCAACACCACGGCGTTCGGTCTCAACACCGAGGCCTGCACGACCATCGGCGGCATCGGCGAGAACCCCGACTGCTGACCGGCCCGGAACCGGCGGGGGCGGATCCCGGATCCGCCCCGTTCCGCGCCCGTCGCTCAGGCCGCCGCCTGCAGCTGCTCCACGAGCCGGTCCAGTCGCCCGGCCGCGAGCCGTGCCTGTTCGGCGAGACGGCGGGCCCCGTCCTGCACCGCATGCGCCTGCCCGCGGGTGTCGTCGGCGATGCGGACGACCTCGTCGATGATGCCCGAGGTGCGCGCCGCGGTCTCCGACGCCGTCCGCGCCGCCTCCGAAATGCCGGCCGTGGCGGCCGACTGCTGCTCCACGGCGGCCGCCACCGCAGTCGCGAGTTCCCCGAGCTCGCGGGCGGTGGCGACCACCGTCTCGACGGCGCTGCGGGTCCGGTCCGAGCTGGCCCGCACGCGTTCGATCCGCTCGGTGATCTCGCCGGTCGCCGCCGCCGTCTGCGCCGCCAGCGCCTTGATCTCCTGCGCGACGACCGCGAAGCCGCGCCCGGCCTCGCCGGCCCGGGCGGCCTCGATGGTGGCGTTCAGGGCCAGCAGCGAGGTGCGCTCGGCGATCTCCGACACCGTCTCGACGATCTGCCGGATGTCGGCCACCGCCTGCGCCAGTTCGGCGGCGTGCCCGCCGGTCACCGCGAGCCGCTCCACCGCGTCGCGGGCGAGTTCCGCGGACCGCGCGGAATGGCGGGAGATCTCGGTGATCGAACGCTGCATCTCTCCGGTCGAGCTGGCGACGCTCGCGATCTCCGAACCGGTGTTGCCCGTGGCGGCCCGCACGTCTCCGGCACGCGCGTCCACGAGGGCCGCGAGTTCGTCGATCCTGCCGGCGGCGCGCACGAAGGTCGGGGCTCCATCGGCGAGGGCCCGGAGCGCTTCGCCGATCTCCCCCTTCAGCTGCGCGGCCACTTCCGCCGCCGTCCGCCGGCGCGTCTCCTGCGTTTCCCGCGCGAGCCGCTCGCGTTCGCGCTCGGCCTCGCGCGCGCGCACCATCCACCACAGCAGGATGCCGACCTCGATCACCACGATCGCGGCGTGCAGCACCACGCGGCCGAGGCCGCCGGCCGGAAAGACCAGCGACGGCGCCACGAAGTTCAGGACCAGATGGTGGGCCGCCGTGACCGCGGCCGCCACCAGCAGCGCCCGCCCGTCCTGCAGCAGCGCGACCAGCGCGAACATGGCGAAGAAGTACATGTGTGCGTCGATCTGCCACGGATGGTCGCGCAGCAGGGCCACGAACAGGGCCGGAAGCGCCACCAGCGCCATCCCGACGGCGATCCGCGCCCCGCTCCGGCGGGCGAGCTCGGCCCGGCACAGGGTCGGGACGAGCGCCGCCGCGCCGGCTCCGATGGCGGTGGCGAGCAGCGGCCGGCCGAGCAGCCAGGCGGTGGCGAGCGCCAGCGGCACGTGCGCCCAGGCGAAGACCACGAGGAGATCGGCGTAGCGCGCGAGAAAGCTGTCCGAACGTTCCATGTCCTACTCCGGATCCGGCAGGAGGGCCGCACAGAGGCCGCCGGGTCGCGTCGCGAGAGCGATCCACGCCGGCGAGCCGGCGAGACGCGAGGGATCGAAGCCCGTTTCGCCGAAGCGGGCGTACACCAGATTGTCCCGGGCCCCGGGACCGAGCGGCACGCCGCCGAGGCGGAGCACGTCGGCGGCGGCCCGCCCCGCGTCGAAACCGGGCGGGTAGACCAGCAGCACTTCGCGCGCGCCCGGAGCCGGCAGCAGGCCGAGGGCGGCCGGCACGAGACTGGCGAGCGCGACGGACGACAGCAGGAGAAGGGTCCGCATGGTCGGGATCCGCGCATGCACCGGCGACATTCTCGCACCCGTTCCTTAACGAATCGTCGACGCCTCCGACCGCGGTCCTCGACAGACGGCGCGGGAACCGGCAGAGAAGCGCCGACACGGCGGGGAGACGGGCGATGCGGGCGGCGGTGTGCCGGGCGTTCGGCGAGGATCTCGTGGTCGAGGAGGTGAGCCTCGCCGCTCCCGAAGCGGGCGAGGTCGAGGTCGAGATCCGCGCCTGCGCCATCTGTCACAGCGACATCACCTATGCCCGCGGCGGCTGGGGCGGCGAGCTCCCCGCCGTCTACGGGCACGAGGCGGCGGGCGTGGTGCGCCGGGTGGGTGACGGCGTGCGCCGGGTGCGGCCCGGGGACCATGTCGTCGTCACCCTGATCCGCGCCTGCGGCGACTGTCCCGGCTGCCGGCGCGGCCGGCCGGTGGTCTGCACGGGCGAACTGCCGCTCGACCGGCGGGTGGTGCTGCGCGATGCCGCCGGCCATCCGCTCGTCCAGGGTCTCGGGACCGCCGCCTTCGCCGAACGGGTCGTCGTGCACGAGAGCCAGCTCGCCCCGGTGCCGCCGGACATGCCCTCCGAGCTCGCGGCCCTTCTGGGGTGCGGCGTGATCACGGGATATGGCGCGGCGGTGCACACGGCGGGCGTGCGGCCGGGCGAGACGGTGGTGGTGACCGGCGCCGGCGGGGTCGGGCTCAACGCCGTCCAGGGGGCGAGGATCGCCGGTGCGCGCCGCATTTTCGCCCTCGATCCGAACCCGAAGAAGCGCGAGGCGGCGCTCGCCTTCGGCGCCACCGACGCCCTCGATCCGGCCGATCCGGGGACGGTCGCCGAGGTCCGCGCCCTGACCGGCGGCGGCGCCGATCACGTGCTGGTGACGGTCGGCGTGCGGGCGGCCTTCCGGCAGGCCTTCGATCTCGTGGCGAAGGGCGGCACCGTCGTCTGGGTCGGCATGCCGGCGAGCGGCTCGGAGCTCGCCCTCGATCCCGGCGATGTCGCCGCCTGCGGCCTGCGCATCCTCGGCTCGAAGATGGGCGACGTGCGGATCGCCGACGACATCCCGGCGCTCGTCGCGCTCTGGCGGCAGGGACGGCTGCTGCTGGAGCCGCTGGTCACGGGGCGCTATCCGCTCGACGGGGTGAACGCGGCGATGGCGGCGGTCGAGCGCGGCGAGGCGCTGCGCAATGTGCTGGTATTGGGCTGAACCCGCGCCCAGACCCGCAGCCCCGGCGACACGATGATACCATCGTGCGGCTTCGATGGTTGACCCGCGGCGCCGCACCGCCATGATCCCGCACGGATCCGTCGGCCGCGCCGGCCGGTTCCGGAACGGCTCTTCCGCATGGTCCGCCAGCGCCCGGAGAACAGTCCCGTGTCCCTGTCCCGCCTCCTCCCGTTCGCCCTGGCCCTCGCCCTGCTCTCGGTGAGCGGCCCCGCCGACGCCTACATCGGCCCCGGTGCCGGCATCACCATGCTCGGCGCCCTCTGGGGCGTGCTGGTGGCCATCCTGCTCGCGGTCGGTGCGGTGCTCTACTGGCCGATCAAGGTGCTGCTGCGCCGTCGCCGCAGGGCGAACGCGCCGGCCGCCGCTTCCGAAGAGACGCGCTGAGCCTCCGGATCGCCCGGTGAGCGGTCGCGACAGCGGCCCGGAGGGGGGATCCGGCGGGCTCGAGATGCCCGCCTGGCTCGACCGGCTCGGTGCCCTCATCGAGCGCACCGGCGGCTTCTGGCGACGGCTCGGCGATCTCGAGAGCCGGGTGTTCGCCGACGAACTCGCGGCCATCCGCATCGACCGGCCGGTCTACGTCGCCGGGCTGGCGCGCGCCGGCACGACCATCCTGCTCGAGCTCTTAGCCTCCCGCCCGGGGGTGGCGACCCACCGCTACCGCGACTTCCCGCCGGTCTTCACGCCGATCTTCTGGAACCGCGCCTTCGGCCACATCCACCGCGCCGACGCGCCGCCCACCGAGCGCGCCCACAAGGATCGCATCCTCGTCACCCCGGACAGTCCGGAGGCGATGGAGGAGCCGGTCTGGATGCACTTCTTCCCGCACCTGCACGATCCGACGCGTTCGAACGTGCTGGATCGAGACACGGTGAACCCGGCCTTCGAGGCCTTCTACCGCGACCACATCCGCAAGATCCTGCTGATCCGCGGCGGTGTGCGCTATCTCTCGAAGGGCAACTACAATCTCGTGCGCTTCGGCTATCTCTCGAAACTGTTCCCGGACGCACGCTTCCTCGTGCCGGTGCGCGACCCGCGCTGGCACGTCGCCTCGCTCGTCAAGCAGCACCTGCTGTTCCGCGCCGAGGAGACGCGCGATCCGCGCATCCTCGCCCACATGCGCCGGGTCGGGCATTTCGAGTTCGGCCTCGACCTGCGCCCGATCCACGTCGGCGACGACGCCGCCGCGGCGGAGATCGCGGAGCTCCTCGCCCGCGAGCGCTGGGTCCCCGCCTTCGCCCGCTACTGGGCGCTGCTCCACGGCTTCCTGCTCGACCGCCTCGGCACCGATCCGGATCTCGCCGCCCGCACCCTGATCGTCCGCTACGAGGATCTCTGCGACCGGGCGGCGGAGACCCTGGAGCGGGTGTTCGCGCACGTCGAGCTGCCGCTCGATGCGGAGACCCGCGACGCCTTCGCCGCCCGGCTGAGCCGGCCCACCTACTACGCGCCGCGCTTCGCGCCGGAGGAGGAACGCGATCTGCTCGCCGTCACCGAAGCGGTACGGGCGCGGCTCGGCATGGTCGAGGCCGTGGCCTGAGCCCGTCGGACCGCCCTTCCGGCGTCCCCTCACCGTCGTCGCGCTCGAGACGATCGCGGATGGCCGCCGCCAGCCGGTCGGCGATCGGGAACGGGCAGACGCTCTGCAGCCCCTTCCAGGCCGGCATGCTGTTGACCTCGAGGATCCAGCAGCGGCCGGCACCGTCGCGCAGGATGTCGACGCCGGCGTAGAAGGTGCCGACCACCGCCGCCGCCGCCACCGCCAGCCGTTCGAGCTCGACGTCGCCCGTGACCGCCTCCGGCCGCGCACCGCGGCGGATGTTGGTGATCCAGTCGCGACCGCGACGGCGCATGCAGGCGACCGCCACGCCGTCGACGACCAGTACCCGGTAGTCGTGCCAGTCGCGGTCGTGGCCGACGTAGCGCTGCAGATACCACACCCCGGCCACCTCCTCCGCCCCCGGCAGATCCTCGGGCCGGCGCACCATCGCCACCCCCTGCCCCTGCGCCCCGAAGAGCGGTTTCACCACGAGTGCGTGGCCGAGGCGGCGTTCGCCCTCGAGGATCTCGACCGCGCGCTCGCGCCGGCTCGTCGTCCAGAAGGGCGGCGTCGGCAGGCCGGCGCGGGCGAGATGCACGCTGGTCGCCGCCTTGTCGACGCTGCGCTCGATGGCGGCGGCGTCGTTGAACACCGCCACCCCGCCGGCCGCGAGCGCGTGCAGGAGCGCGAGGCGGAAGGTGATCTGCTCGAAGCTGCCGGCCGGGATTGACCGCACGAGCACCGCCCGCGGCGGCGGGCCACCGTCTCCGAGCCGCACGCCCAGGGGCGCGTCGTGGGCGAATTCGAGGGCATCGAAACCGGCCCGCCGGGCGACCAGCCCCCGGCCGGCGAAGGCCCGGACCAGCTCCTCGGCGTGCCAGCGGCCGCCACCGAGCAGCAGGATGTCGGTCGCCCGCTCCGGAGCCGTCACGGCCTCTGCCTCAGGTGACGACGTCGGGCGCGCTGCGGCCGGTGCGCGCCTCGATCTCCGCGAGCGCGCGGGCACGTTCGATCACGTCGGCGAGCACCTCCTGCGGATCGCCTTCGAGCCGGTCGCGGGCGAAGCGCTCGATGTAGACCCGGAGCGTCGCCCCTTCCGTGCCCGTCCCCGACAGCCGCCAGACCACCCGCGCCCCGTCTTCGAAGAAGACGCGGATCCCCTGCCGCTCGCTGCGCGAACCGTCGACCGGATCGACGTAAGAGAAATCGTCGGCCGCGGTCACCGACACGCCTCCGACCTCCGTTCCCGGAAGCTCCGGCAGCCGGGCGCGGAGATCGGCGACGAGCTTCCCGGCCACCTCCGCATCGAGCGCCTCGTAGTCGTGACGGGTGTAGAAGTCGCGGCCGAAGCGCTGCCAGTGCCCGCGCACGATGTCGGCGACCGGCCGGCGGGTGGTCGCGAGGATCTGCAGCCAGGCCAGCACCGCCCAGAGGCCGTCCTTCTCGCGCACGTGATCGGAGCCGGTGCCGAAGCTCTCCTCGCCGCACAGCTGGATGCGGCCGGCGTCGAGCAGATTGCCGAAGAACTTCCAGCCCGTCGGAGTCTCGAAACATTCGAGCCCGAGGGCGGCGGCGACGCGGTCGACGGCCCGGCTCGTCGGCATCGAGCGCGCGACACCGGTGAGCCGGCCGCGGTAGCCCGGCATGTCGCCGGCGTGTGCCGCGAGGATCGCGAGACTGTCGGAGGGGGTGACGTAGATGCCGCGGCCGAGGATCATGTTGCGGTCGCCGTCACCGTCGGAAGCCGCGGCGAAGTCGGGGGCGTCTCCGGCCTGCATGCGCTGCACCAGATCGCGGCACCAGGTCGGGTTCGGATCCGGGTGCAGGCCGCCGAAATCGGGCAAGGGTTCACCCCGCACCACCGTCCCCTCCGGCGCCCCGAGCACGCCCTCGAAGAGGTGCCGGGCATAGGGCCCGGTGATCGCGTGCATGGCGTCGAAGGCCATGCGGAAGCCGGAGCGGAAGAGATCGGAGATGGCGTCGAAATCGAACAGCGTCTCGAGCAGCCGGGTGTAGTCGGCGACCGGATCGACCACCAGCACCCGCATCCCGCCGAGCCGCTGCTCGCCCTCGCGGTCGAGGTCGATCCCGCCGCCCTCGAAGATGCGGTAGCGGTCGATCTCCCGCGTGCGGGCGTAGATCGCCTCGGTCAGTTTCTCCGGCGCCGGGCCGCCGTTTCCGGCATTGTACTTGATGCCGAAATCGCCCTCTGGCCCGCCCGGATTGTGCGAGGCCGAGAGCACGAAGCCGCCGGTCGTGCGATATTCCCGGATCAGGCAGGAGACGGCCGGGGTGGAGAGCCAGCCGTGGCGTCCGACCCGCACCTCGGCGACGCCGTTTCCCGCCATCATGCGCAGGATGACGTCGATCGCCCGGTCGTTGAACCAGCGGCCGTCGCCGCCGAGCACGAAGCGCGCGCCCTCGACCCCGCCCAGCGTGTCGAACACCGCCTGGACGAAATTTTCGAGATAGTGCGGACGTTCGGCGAACACCCGCGCCTTCTTCCGCAGTCCCGAGGTGCCGGGGCGCTGGTCGTCGAAGGGGGTGGTCTCGACGATACGGATCGCCACGCCGTTCCCTCCTGCCGGATTCGCGATCCGCGATAGCGCCGCCGCCGGCCCGGGTCGAGTCCGCGCGGTCAGGCGGTCGCGTCCTTCGCGCTCCGCAGCCGGTCGATCAGGAAGCGGCCGTACTTCCCGATTCCGCCCACGGCCCAGAGCGAAAGGTAGCCGAGGCTCCGTGGCAGGGACAGCCGTTCGATGTCGCGGTAGACCCGCCATTGCCAGTAGCCGGCGAGCAGCTTGTTGGCGGACACCGATCCGGCACGGACCCGGGCCCGGCAGGTCACTTCCGGCAGACAGGCCGCTTCGGTGTCGCGGAGCAGACCGAGCCAGAAGGCGAAGTCTTGACGCTTGGGAATGTCGGGCATGCGCCGGCGACCGAGCACGCTGCGATCGTAGATCACCGTGGAGGTGCGGATGTAGCAGTGGCCGATGATCGACCGCCAGGTCGCCCGAAGGGGCGTCTCGACCCGGCGGACGAAGGTTCCGTTCTCGTCGACGAAATCGAAGAACGAATAGCAGAAGTCGGAACGGTTCGCCTCCGCGAATGCGAGCTGGTGGGCGAGCTTGTCGGGCAGCCACAGATCGTCGCTGTCGAGAAAGGCGATCCAGCGGCCGCGGGCTTCGTCGAGGGCGAGATTGCGCGCCGCTCCCGGACCGCTCCGGCGCCCGAGACGGAACGGACGGACACGGCGATCGCGCGCCGCGAACCGCCGCGCGATCTCCGGCGTGCGGTCCGTGGAAGCGTCGTCCACGAGCAGCAGTTCCCAGTCCGCAAAGCTCTGCGCCAGCACCGATTCGACGGTTTCGGCGAGGAAACGCTCGCTGTTCCAGGTCGGTGTGACGATCGAGACCAGTGGGCTCATTCTCTCCTCTTTCCGCACCTCGCGGACGGCAGCCGTTCGTACAGCCCGGGACCGTCCGGACCGGCGAGCGCGAGGACCGCGACGTCCGCCGGCAGCGCCAGATCCGGCACCCACTTGCCGAGGACGGCGAGCCGCACGCCCCGCATCGCCGCGTCGGGATCCCGGGCGAGACGTGTGCGCAGCAGCTCCCCGTGTTCGAGGGCGATCGCGAAATTGACGCCGACGAGCCGGTCCGGATCGAGATCGGGGTCGTGCACCCGCAGATCGTAGCCGGCGTCCAGCAGCATCTCCGCGAGCCCGAGGAGCGGGCTGTTCCTGAGATCGTCGGTGCCGGCCTTGAAGGAGAGACCGACGAGCAGCACCGGCCCGGGCGGCGGAGCGAGCGCGCGGATGCGCGAAGCGATCCAGGCGAGATGCAGCCCGTTCGATTCCCGGACTGCGGCGAGGACCGGCACGGCGAGCCCGGCGTCGCGCGCGAGCGCCAGCATGCCGGCGAGATCCTTGGGCAGGCAGGAACCGCCGTAGGGACCGCCGGGACGCAGATAGACCGGTGAGATGTTGAGCTTGGTGTCGGCGAGAAAGATGTCGGTGACGGCTTGCGGATCGATGCCGCGGGCGGTGCAGATGCGGCCGATCTCGTTGGCGAAGGCCACTTTCAGCGCATGGAAGCTGTTGTCGACGAACTTCACCATCTCGGCGACCGCGAAGGGCACCTCGAAGACGGGCGCGTCGAGATGGTCCCAGATGCCGAGGAGCCTTCGGCTCGCGCCCTTCGCCCGCTCGCCGATCACCACCTTGGGGGGATGGTCGTAGTCGCGGATCGCCGTCGATTCGCGCAGGAATTCGGGGGCGAAGGCGAGCTCGAAGCGCCGGCCGGGCGCCTCGCCCGCCGCGCGCTCGAGGGCCGGCAGCACGAGCCGCTCCATGGTGCCGGGCGGCACCGTCGAACGGTAGACCAGCAGCAGCGGCGGGCGGTCCGCCGGGCGCCGGCGCAGGCCGCGGCCGAGCTGGCGGGTGACTTCGAGCAGATGCGAGAGGTCGAGCTTGCCGTCCATGCGCGAGGGCGTGCCGACGCAGACCATCGCCATGTCGAGACGGTCGAGTTCCGGCCCGATGTCGGTGGTGGCTTCGAGCCGGCCGGCGCGTGCGGCCGCGGCGAGCAGCTCCTCCACCCCGGGCTCGACCACGGGCGAGCGGCCGCGCGCCACGGCCGCCACCTTCTCGGGGTCGATGTCGACCCCGACCACACGGTGGCCGTCGCGGGCGAGGCAGGCGGCGGTGGTGGTGCCGACATAGCCGAGCCCGAGGATGCCGATCCCGAGACCCATGCACGAATCCACCCGCGGCGCTGCCCCCTCGGCGGCGCGCCCCTTCTACCCGGGATGCCGCCACCGGCGCCACACCGGAACGCATCCCCTCACACCCCGGTCCGCCGTCCCGTGGCTTGGCCGGCATCGCCCGCGCCGCCATCCTGGACCGGCATGGTCCCGCGGCACGGAGGAGCAGGGCGATGATCCGGGCATATGTGTTCGAGGACGGCAGGCTCGTCGAGGTGCCGGATGCCGCGGCCGTCCCCGACCGCGCGGTGTGGATCGACCTGCTGCGCCCGGACGAGGACGAACGGGCCATGGTCGCGCGGAGGCTCGGCATCGACCTGCCGAGCCGCGAGGCGATGCAGGAGATCGAGACTTCGAGCCGGCTCTACCGGCTCGACGGCGGGCTCGTCATGACCGCGACCCTGACGGCCGGCACCGAGACCGAGGAGCCGGTCTCCGATCCCGTCACCTTCCTCCTCCACCGCGGCCGGCTCGTCACCCTGCGCTGGATCGAACCGCGGGCCTTCGCCCTGTTCCGCACCCGCGCGGAGCGCGAGCCGCCGTCCCCGGCGACCGCCGAAGGGATCCTCGCCGCCCTGCTCGATGCCGTGGTCGACCGGCTCGCGGACGCGCTCGAACGGGTGAAGCGCGATACCGACCGCATCTCCCGCACCGTCTTCCGGGAAGGCCCGCGCGGAAGGAACGCCATCGACCATCTCCGCGGCGTGCTCGCCGACATCGGCCGCCGCGGCGATCTGCTCTCGGACATCCGCGAGAGCATCGCCGGGCTGCAGCGGCTCCTGCTGTTCTGGAAGGGCGCCCGCGGCCGCGGCGGCACCTCGCCCGCACCCGACGACGCGCTCGCCACCCTCGAGCAGGATCTCGCCTCGCTCGCCGACCACGCCGCCTTCCTCGCCCACGACGTGGGCTTCCTGCTGAATGCCACCCTCGGCTTCGTCGGCATCGAGCAGAACCGCACGGTGGCCATCGTCTCGGTGATCGCCGTGCTGTTCCTGCCGCCCACCCTGGTCGCCTCGATCTACGGCATGAACTTCCACCACATGCCGGAACTCTCCTGGCCGTTCGGCTATCCGCTGGCGCTTTTGCTCATGGGGCTCTCGGCCTGGCTGTCCTGGCGCTGGTTCCGCCGCCGCGGCTGGCTCTGAGGGCGGAGCGTGATCCCCGTCACATCCGCTGCCGCCCGGACGTGGCACCACGGTCCGGCCTTGCCGGAGCAAGACCCTTGCGCACCCCCCTCGCCGCCCTCTGTCTCGCCACTGCCGCGCTGCTGCCGCCGGCGGCGGCGGAGGATTTTCCGCCGGGTGCCGGTGTCGAGCTCGAGGCCAGGGGACCGGGCAGCGTCGCCTGCGTCACCATTGGCCACGTCACCCGCTGCGAGTCCGGCAGCCCGCCGGCCGGCGGCGCGAAACCGGCGCTTCCCGGCCGCCGCCATCGCGAGCGCGGCGTCGCGGTGCGGCCGGAACCGGAGGCGGCGGTGCGCGCCCGCCGGCAGGCGGACGCCGTCCGGCGCTGCACCGAGACGGTGCCGGCGGTGCGGCTCGCCGGCTGCATCGGAGACGTGCTGCGGCGCTGACGGGCCGGGTGCCGCGGACCGGCTCGCGCGCGACGATCACATACGATCGTATATCCTGTGTTTCCCGGCAGTTGCGCAAAAATGGTTAACCGATCGTTAAAGGTCTCCGCACCGTCGCGGAGACCGAGACATGCGCCACGGCGATCTCCTCCATCTGCCCCGCCGCCCCGGTCCCGGGGCCGACGGTCCGGCCGCGGGCCTGCGGACGCTGTTCGAGGACGCGCAGATCCGCGCCCGCTTCGAGGAGGACTCCGGCATCCTCTGGGCCGGAATGCGCCATCCCGAGCGTCCCTGCTTCACGCCGGAGCTGCTCGCGTCCGGTGAGCGTTTCCACGGGTGGCTGGAGCGGGCGGTGCGCGAAGAGGGGCTGCCCGTGCGCTGGCTCGTCTGGTGTTCGGAGACGGGCGTCTTCGGCACCGGCGGCGATCTCGCCCATTTCCTCGCCTGCATCGAGAGCGGCGACCGGGAGGGGCTTGCCGCCTACGCCCGGCGCTGCGTGGCGCTCGTGCACGCCACCTGGCGGGCGCACGGTCTGCTGCTGCGGACCGTCGCGCTGGTCGAGGGCGAGGCGCTCGGGGGGAGCTTCGAGGCGGCCCTCGCCTGCGATCTCGTGATCGCCGAACGGGGCGCGAAGTTCGGCTTTCCCGAAGCGCTCTTCGGCCTGTTCCCGGGCATGGGGGCGTGGAGCCTGCTCGCCCGCCGCACCGGCCGCCGCGCGATCCGCGAGCTCGTCGAGGAGAGCCTCACCCGTTCCGCCGAAGAGCTCCTGGAGCTCGGCCTCGTGCACGCCCTCGTCGAACCCGGCCGCGCCCGCGAAGGGTTCCGCCGCTTCGCCGCCGAACGCGCGCGTCACTTCGGGCGCGATCTCGCGCTCGACCGGGTGCGGCGGCGGGTCGAGGACCTGTCCCTCGACGAACTCCACGACATCGTCGAGCTCTGGGTCGAGCGCGCCTTCGCCCTCGATCCGGCGATGCGCCGGCGCATGGCGCATTTCGCCCGCTGTCAGGCGAAGAAGCGCGCGGCCTGCCCGGAACCGGCGGGGCCGCGCCGCGCCGGCTGAGCCGGGACGGCGGGGCCTCTCCGGGTCCGACGCTTCAGCGCCGGACGCGCTCGCCGAACAGCAGCGCGAGCAGGAACAGGCCGGCGAGGACGCGATGCTTCCGCTTCGCGCGCTCCCAGCAATCGAAGGCCTCGCCGGTGCGCGCGATCAGCTGGTCGACGTCGTGCTTCGAGAAACTCTGAGCGGCGTCGTAATCGGCCGCGTGCCGCTTTTCCTGAAGCTCCACGAAGATGCGCGCCACCCGTCGGATGTCGTCGGGCAGCGCTCCCCCGTACACGTTCCAGGGTCCGGGGAATCCGCCCTGGTCGAAGCGGTTGCACATCTTCTTCATGGTGCCGTGATCGAACACCCGCTGGATCACCGGCCGCATCTCCTGCAGATGCCGTCCGCGGCAAACCAGCCGCGCCCCCTCTTCCGTGAGCAGATGGAAGAGAGCGTAATACGCCGCCGATACGGCCCGCCGCAGGCTCGCCTGCTTCGGCCGGCGCGATTCCCGGCGGGCCAGGTGGCGGGCCTGCTCGAGCAGATCGTTCGGGTAGCTCACGCCGCGAGGACCTCGAGGTCCGCGCGGGCGCGCGGTTCGTCGACGAGGCGGAAGTAGGTGTAGATGAACAGATCTTCGCCTCCGCTCTCCTGCAGGGCTTCGCGGATGCGCCCGGAGATCGCTTCCAGCTTCTTCATGTCCCACAGCCCGCGCGCTTCCGCGTCGGCGGGCAGCACCACCCACACCCACACCGCCGGATCTCCCGCCCAGTCCTCGCCCGTGCGCCATTCGAGGGCCACCACGCCGTATGCGCGCAGCTCCGCGAGCAGCTGCTCCAGGACTTCACGAACCTTCCGGCGGTCACGCTCGCGCATCGTCCGTCTCCGATGTCCGGCCGATTCTCGCACCCACCCCGCCCGCCGGCAAGCCGGGCCCCCGGGCCGGAGGGGGCCGCATCCCCGCCGCCACCTCAACATCCCACCGTTCCGCCTCCGGCGATGACGGGGCGGCCCCGGAGCGTCTAGAACATGGGCGGACACCGCAGGCGAAGGGGCCGGACATGGGCCGGCCTCCGGGAGGCGATCCGTGAAGATCCGTGCCGCCGTCCTCTACGAGATGGGCCTGCCGCGGCCCTACGCGCGCTCGAAGCCGCTTGTGATCGAGGAGGTCGAACTCGACCCGCCCGGGCCCGGGGAAGTCCTGATCCGCATCACCGCCGCCGGCCTCTGCCATTCGGACCTCTCGGTGGTCAACGGCGACCGGCCGCGGCCGCTGCCGATGGTGCTGGGGCACGAGGCGGCGGCGGTGGTCGAGGAGACCGGGGAGGGGGTCGGGGATCTCGCCCCGGGCGATCCCGTCGTGGTGGTGTTCGTGCCCTCCTGCGGCCACTGCCTGCCCTGCGCCGAGGGCCGGCCGGCGCTGTGCGAGCCGGCGGCGAAGGCCAATGCCGCGGGGACCCTGCTCTCGGGCGCGCGGCGGCTGTCGAAGGACGGAAAGCCCCTCAACCACCACATCGGCTGTTCGGTGTTCGCCGAGCGCGCCGTGGTCTCGCGCCGCTCGCTCGTGCCCGTCGATCCCGACCTGCCGCCCGATCGCGCGGCGCTCTTCGGCTGTGCCGTGCTCACCGGCGTCGGTGCTGTGCTCAATACCGCGGGCGTCCGCCCGGGCAGCACGGTCGCCGTGGTCGGCCTCGGCGGTGTCGGGCTCAACGCGCTTCTGGGCGCGCGGCTCGCGGGCGCGCGCCGCATCGTCGCCATCGACACGCTCGATGCCAAGCTGGCGCTTGCCCGCCAGCTCGGCGCCACCGACACCTTCTCCGCCGCCGATCCCGACTGTGCGGCGAAGGTCAGGGAGGCCACGGACGGCGGCGTCGAGGCGGCGATCGAGGCGGCGGGCGTGGTGCCGGCGCTCGAGCTCGCCTGGGCGGTCACCCGGCGCGGCGGGGTCACGGTCACCGCCGGCCTCGCGCATCCGGAGAAAAAGCTCGCGCTGCCGCAGGTGCAGATCGTCGCCGAGGAACGCACGCTCAAAGGCAGCTACATGGGCTCCTGCGTGCCGGTGCGCGACATCCCGCGCTACGTCGAACTCTTCCGGGCGGGGAAGCTGCCCGTGGACGCGCTGCTCTCCGAACACGTTCCGCTCGATGCCGTCAACGAAGCGCTCGATCGCCTCGCCGACGGCCGCACGGTACGACAGATCGTCGAACCCGGGGCGTAGTCTCCGCACGCACGCGAGACGCGATCCCGGCCCGAGGCGAGCGGAGATCCGTCCGCCTCCGTCGGCTGCGCATTCCGGGTGCTCACGCCCGTGTCCGACGGAACCGCGGTGTGGCGATCTTCGTTGTGCCCGGCGAGGGCGACATGCAGGGCCGTTCTGTCAGTCGACGGACCTGCCGATGACCGACTGCCACAGCATGAGCGTCATGGGCAGCATTGTCGCCGACAAAAGCAGAGTAAAGAGTATTTCATATGTTTTTTGTTCTGTCAAATATTGGCTTGATATTGAGATTTATCTCTTCCTCGAGCATGCGTATTTTCCTGTTGAGCCAGCTGTTGGTCGGGAATTCTCCGTGGAGCCGGTTGACGATTTCCATTGGTATGCAGTTGTAATTCACAGATGATGGATGGTTTTCTTGATCGATCTCTGCAATCCACAATTTGAAGAGGATGTCACCCTCCCTCAGACATATCCTGCTCGGGCCGGCATTGTATACTGCATAGATGAGCTTCCCGCGATAGCCGGGATATGTGAAAGCCGGAAACATCCATGAGTCCATTGAATTTGTGTCGTGCCCGCAATGAAGTGAATCCTATGCACCTGGTTGGCATATCGACGGTTTCCTTGCTCGTGAGCATGCCGAACTCACCCGGAGCCGGCTCGATCGTTTCCCCATCCGCGAGCTGTCGGAGCCGGCGTTCGTCGTCGCCGGATGGCAGGAACACTTCCCTGCCGAGTGCAAGGCGGTAACCGGCCTCGGAAACGCGTTGCGGATCGAAAGGATCCACGACGCGACGGGCCTGCCCGGTTTCCCGCCATGTGCGATCGCTCCAGAACGGCATGTCCGCACTCCCGTGTCCGAAATCGACGATCCGACCGACGGGGCGGCCGATAGGTCGGCGTGCACCGTGACACAACTGTCGCGAGTATCGTTTCGGGAACGCGGAGCGTCCGCACCCGCAGGGCAGTCTTTCGCGTCGTTTCCCCGGATTCGCCGCAGCGCACGGCCGTGGGCGCCGGACACGTCCGCCGGACAGAGGCACGGGCGGCAGGGGGTGGCGGCCCGGACGATCGGACCCTGTCCGGCAGTCCGGGGCCGCTCTCACTGCATCCACGAGGTCCGTGGGCGATGCGCGGGAGATCCGTACGAACGGATCACCGTCCGCCGGACGGCACCTCGGGACCTTCCCGCGACGCCGCCGGGCCGGCCCGCCCTTTTTCCTTCGCTTCGCTGTCCACGAGCGGCTGCCCGGAATCGGGTCGTTCTCTTTCCGGCGACGGGCAACGGCCCGTTGACTTGTTCCTCGTATTTTTCCGCCCCAGGGTGGGACTCGACCCGCCGGAACAGGTCCGGGCGGCCCTTCTCCACCGTCAGTGGATGTAACACCGGAGGGGTGAAGAATCCGTTGACGGAGGGGGCGGGATCGTCCGTCCGGCCTGCAACCTTCCGTCGCGGTATGCCCCTGCCCCAGGGCGGGCCCCGGGCCGCAGAAGCAGCACCGCGGCGCATCTTCTCCACCGTCCGACGATGTGGCACGGAAGGGGTGAAGAGTCCGTTGACGCCGGAGAAGAATTTCCCCCTGCGGGCGGCAAGGTCCGGTTGACCTTTGCGTGGTATCCCTCTGCCCGAGGGTGGGATCCGGTCCGCCGAAACGGGTCCGGGGGGCGCCGTTTCCACCGTCTGCGGGATGCCGCGGCGCAGGGGTGCGCGCCCGCCGAACCGGGACGGCGGGGCCTCGCCGGCCCCCGGCGCCTCGGCGTCCGACGCGCTCGCCGGACGGCAGCGCGAGCAGGACCGGGCCGGCGAGGACCGGATCACGACCCTCGAGTCCCCTCCACCGGTCGGGGGCCCCTGTCAGCCGTTCGGGAAGGTCCTCGACCTCCCTGCGCGAAAGACGCCGACAGGTCGCGGTCGGCCTCCCGTCTCGTCCCGCTCGGGGTCGGTCCCTACGGCAACATCACGAACTGGCCGAGGCATTTCATGGGAGACGCGTTCGGCGAGACCGCCGCTGCCGAGAAGGCCCGGCTCGAACGGATGCACCGCGAGCAGGAACAGTCGGCCGCCTGATGCGCTTCGCGGTCGACACCAATGTCCTGATCGTCGCCAACGGCAGGCCCGATTCCTCCAAAAGAGGCCGGGAACCGTCGATCGGGTGCCGGCGCGCCGCGATCGGTTTCCTCGAAGATCTGCGCGATCGGGGACGGGCGGTCGTGGACCTCGAAGGAGAAATCGTCGCCGAATACCGAAGCCATCTGAACCCGTCCGGACAGCCGGGCGTGGGCGACCGGTTCCTCCGGACGATCCTGCAACAGGGCCGGGTGGAGCGGGTGTCGCTTCCGCGCGAGGACGACGGCGAATATGCGGACTTTCCGCGCGATCCGGAGCTCGCGGGCTTCGACCGGTCGGACCGGAAGTTCGCGGCGCTCGCCCGGCGGGTGCAGGTGCCGGTTGCGAATGCGACCGATTCCGACTGGCTCGACCACCGCGACACTCTCGCCCGCCACGGCATCGAGATTCACTTCGTCTGCGGCTGCGACCGCGCACGGTGGTTCGCCCCCGATCCGCCGGGCTCGCGCGCATCCGGAACCGGCCGCAGGCGCGGTCGGGCCCGATGATCTGCGCGCGGCGGTCTTCGCGGCGCCTCACGCCACCTGCGGCAGTGCCCCGAGCGACCTGCGGAGATCGTCCTCGGAGAGCGCCCGGTCCCCGAGTCTTCCGGCGAAGTAGTCGGCGTAGGCCTGCATGTCGAAATGGCCGTGGCCGCAGAGGTTGAAGAGGATCACCCGCGGCTCTCCCGCCTCCCGGGCCGCCTCCGCCTCGCGGATCGCCGCCCGCACCGCGTGCGTCGCCTCGGGCGCCGGGACGATGCCCTCGGCGCGGGCGAACATCACCCCGGCCTCGAAACACTCCCTCTGGCCGAGGGCCACGGCTTCGGTCAGGCCCAGCTCGCGGATGTGGCTCACGAGCGGCGCCATGCCGTGGTAGCGCAGCCCGCCGGCGTGGAAGCCGGGCGGCACGAAGCGCGAGCCCAGCGTGTGCATCTTCAGAAGCGGCGTGGTGCCGGCGGTGTCGCCGAAATCGTAAGCGTAGACGCCGCGGGTGAGCGACGGACAGGCGGCGGGCTCGGCCGCCACCACCCGCAGCCTTCGGCCGCTCCTGAGCTTCTCGCCGAGGAAGGGGAAGACGATGCCGGCAAAATTGGAACCACCCCCGGTGCAGCCCACCACCACGTCCGGCCAGTCCCCGGCGATCTCCATCTGCCGCATCGCCTCCTGGCCGATCACCGTCTGGTGCAGCAGCACATGGTCGAGCACGGAGCCGAGGGCGTATTTCGCATCCGCGTTCTTCGCCGCCACTTCCACCGCCTCGGAAATGGCGATGCCGAGGGAGCCCGGATGGTCCGGGTCCTCGGCGAGAAAGCGCCGGCCGGCCTCCGTCTCGTCGGAGGGGCTCGCCACGCAGCGGGCGCCGTAGGTCTCCATCAGCGCCTTGCGGTAGGGTTTCTGCAGGAAGCTCACCCGGACCATGTAGACGTCGACCGAAATCCCGAACATGGCGCCGGCGAAGGCGAGCGAACTCCCCCACTGGCCGGCGCCGGTCTCGGTCACCAGCCGGCGCACGCCCTCCTGGCGGTTGTAGAAGGCCTGGGCGACGGCGGTATTCGGCTTGTGGCTGCCGGTCGGGCTCACGCCCTCGTACTTGTAGTAGATGCGCGCGGGCGTATCGAGGACGCGCTCGAGATTGCGGGCGCGGTAGAGCGGGGTCGGCCGCCAGAGCCGGTAGACTTCGCGCACCTCCTCGGGGATCGGGATCGTGCGGGCGGTCGAGACCTCCTGTTCGATCAGCGCCATCGGGAAGATCGGCGCGAGCGCCTCGGGGCCGATCGGCCGGCCGGTCGCCGGGTCGAGCGGCGGTGGCGGCAGCGACGGCAGGTCGGCCTTGATGTTGGTCCAGCTCTCGGGGATGTCGCGCTCGGAGAGCAGGAATTTCACGGTCTCGCCCAAATCCGTTCCTCCCATCCGGTCCGTGGCCGGCTTCTGGCAGAAACGGCGGGGATCGTCGAGACGGCGGACCGATGCGGCCGGACCGGGGCACCGCCCGTGACGGCCGCAGCGCGATTTCCTATTTCGGCGCCCGTGGATGGGTGGCCGAGTGGTTTAAGGCAGCGGTCTTGAAAACCGCCGGGCGGGCGACCGCCCCGTGGGTTCGAATCCCACCCCATCCGCCAGAAGACCGCGACAGCGCGCGTCAGACGATTCCGGAAAATCGAAAAACTCCCCAAAATCCAATATGCTGACACGACGTGCGAGGTCGGGCAGCGTCAGCCGGCGTCACGCCAGGTCAGGCCTTCCGGGTGGGGCAGGAAGCGGAAAAGGGGCGAGTACGGCGGACGGTCCCATGACGCTCAAACGCAGGTCCCTGACCATCGCGGCGATCCGCTCGGCCCTCGCGGCCGGCCGCCGCCGGCGCCTGTTCGACGGCGGCAACCTCGTGCTGCCGGTCTACGCCAACGGCCGGGCGAGCTGGCTGTTCCGCTACAGCGTCGGCAGGTCGAAGCGCGAGATGGGCCTCGGGGCCTACGATCCGGCGAACCGCGACGGGCTGTCGCTGGTGGCCGCGCGCGAGGCGGCGGACGAGTGGCGGGCGGTGCTGCGCCGGGGGCTCGACCCGATCGAGGAACGCCGCCGCCGGGACATGCGGGCGGCCGGCGGCCGGACCTTCCGCGAGACCGCCGAGGTGTGCCTCGACAGCATGCTCCCCCGGTTCCGCAACCCCGAGCACCGCCAGCAGTGGCGCAGCACGCTCCGCACCTACGCCTTCCCGGTGCTCGGCAACGTGCCCGTGAACGAGGTCGAGATCGAGCACGTGCTGCGGGTGCTGACGCCGATCTGGCACACCAGGACCGAGACCGCCGTGCGCTTCGTGCCGCTTCCTTCTCGCGCGCTTGCTCGTGGCAGTTCATCCGCACCGCCAGGGGCGGAAGAGCCGGCAGGCGGCTGCGGAGCCAGACGACGAACTCGCGGGCGCCCCGATCGACGCCGTGCGGGACCGCGAGGCGGACGGCCTCGCCGGCCGCCGTCTCGATAACGGGCAGCGCCTCGACGGCCTCGTCGACCATGCGACCGGGCTCCGAGCGGGTGTCTCACCATTCGACGCCTTCGCGCAGCGTGAGGCGGGCGTTCGTGGCGGCTTCCGCGATGCGGAAGGCGAACACAGCGATTTCAGGACAGCCCGCGAGCCGGTTCGCCGCGTTGCAGAGTCCGGTCGTCGTCCTCCACGCATCCGTTCCGGTGACCGTCACGGCGAAAGCGATGCCCCGACCGATCCGAAGCGTGGGGGTCGGGGGCGGTCTCCGGCGGATCCTCTCCAGCTTCGAGCTGCCGGAGTACGGGGCGGAGCGCCACGACGGGAGGGGAAAATCGTCTGGAACGGTGCGTTTCACGACGTCCGGGTCGCTTCCGAGATGATCGTGGACGAGCACGTCCCGCATGCCGGCCATCCGGCGCCATGGAATGTCCGGAAATCGCTGCCGCACTTCGTCGGGCACGCGCTTGCCCGCTTCGCCCATCACTTCGGGTGCCCGCACGATCGCGAACAGGGTCCTGTCGTCGGCCCCGAGGGCATCCGGATTCGACAATTCCGCGAGAAAGCCCCTCGCTTTTTCAGCATGCCCCGGAATGTCCTCGATGTATGCAGCAGCCATCGACCGGCGCTTCATGCCTCGATCGCGTCGGCGCGGATCCGTCCGGCGATCCGCGCCGCACGCGCTCTGGAAGACGGACCCCGCTCCGGCCTCCGGCCCTTCAGAACAGCGCCGCCGGCAGGCGGGTGGCGAGCGCCGGGAGGAGCCAGACGAGAAGCACACCTGTGGCCTGCAGCGCGATGAAGGGCAGCACACCGCGGTAGATGTCGGCGGTCGTCACCTCGGGCGGGGCGGCGCCGCGGAGATAGAAGAGCGAGAAGCCGAAGGGCGGGGTGAGGAAGCTCGTCTGCAGGTTGATGGCGAACAGCACCCCGAGCCAGACCGGATCGTGGCCCATGAGGATGAGCGGCGGCAGGGCGAGCGGCAGCACGATCACCGCGATCTCGACGAAATCCAGAAAGAAGCCGAGCACGAACACGACCAGCATGGCGAAGACCAGCGCCCCCGTCGGACCGCCCGGCATGGCTTCGAGGAGCCCCGCCACCCGCTCCTCGCCGCCGAGGCCGACGAAGACGAGGCTGAACATGCCGGCCGCCAGAATGGTCGCGAAGATCATGGAGGTCATGGCGAGGGTCGAATCGAGCGCTTCCTGCAGGACGCCCTGCGCGATCAGCCGGCGCAGGGCCACAAAGATCGCCACGGCACCCAGGACCGCGAGCAGCAGGTAGAGCCCACCCGCCCCGATCTCGACCGCGGCGAGATCGCTCCGCTGCAGGCGCACCGGAAAGAGCGCCACGGCGACGGCGAGGGTCGCGAGCGCCACGGACCCCGGGAGCACGAGCCGCCGCGGCGCGCCTGTGCGCAGACCCGCCATGAGCAGGGCGCCGATGGCACCCACGGAGGCGGCTTCGGTGGGCGAGGCGATGCCGCCGAGGACGCTGCCGAGGACGGCGACAATCAGCAGGATGGGCGGCAGCACCGCCCGTAGGACCTCCTCGCGGCCGGGTCGCGGCCGGTCGAGGCGGGCGGGCGGCAGGTCGGCCGGGCGCACGAGCCCGCGCAGGAGGATGTAGGCGAGGTAGAGGGCCACCAGCACGAGACCGGGGATGAGCGCGGCCGCGAACATCTGGCCCACCGACAGCGTCTCGACGCGGAACTTGCCTTCCGCGTACTGGGCCTGCTGCCAGGCGTTCGACAGCACGTCGGCGAGGATGATCAGGAGTGTGGAGGGCGGGATGATCTGGCCGAGGGTGCCGGCGGTACAGACGATGCCGCAGGAGACGCGCGGGTCGTAGCCGGCGCGCAGCATGGCGGGGAGCGCGATCAGCCCCATCGCCACCACCGTCGCCCCGACGATGCCGGTGGATGCGGCGAGCAGCGCTCCCACCAGCACCACCGAGATGCCGAGACCGCCGCGGAGACTTCCGAACAGCCGGCCCATTGTGTCGAGCAGCTCCTCGGCGATCCGGCTCTTCTCGAGGATCGCCCCCATGAGCACGAAGAGCGGGATGGCGATCAGCACATCGTTGGTGAGAAGCCCGTAGGCGCGCTGCGAGAGGGCACCCAGAAGCGAGAGGTCCATCACCCCGGTGAGCGCGCCGAGGCCCGCGAACAGGACGGCCACGCCGGCGATCCCGAAGGCCACCGGGAAACCGGTGAGCACCACCGCGACGAGGGCCGCGAACATCAGCAGATCGAGCGGCGGGCTCATGTCCGCCCGTGTCCGAAGAGCCGGATCAGGATCGAGAGCGACTGCAGGGCGACCAGAAGCGCGAACGCCGGGATCAGGGTCTTAAGCAGGAAGACGGCGGGAATGCCGCCGACCGAAATCGGCCCTTCGAGGATCGCCCAGGCATTGCGCACCGACGGCCAGGACCAGAAGACGAGCGCCCACATCGCCGGCTGCAGGAGGAAGATGTGGCCGAGGATGTCGATGCGCCGGCGCACTTCCGGCGTGGCGCGGGCGTAGAAGATGTCGACCCGCACGTGCCGGTCGACCACGAGCGTCCAGCCGGCCCCGAGCATGAACAGGCTCGCGTGCAGATACAGCACCGCCTCCTGGGCGGCGATGGAGTAGACGCCGAAGGCGTAGCGCCCGACGACGATCGCGAACTGGCCGAGCGCCATCAGAAGCGCGAACCAGCGCACGGCGCGGGCGATGCGCGTGTTCGCCGCGTCGATCACATCGGCGAGGCGTTCCACGCCGCTTCTCCCGCGCCGCGCGCCGTCGGAGTCCGGACGTTCCGGACGATCAGTAACCGAGCGCCATCGCCCGGGCGTTCATCTGGCCGTTGTCGGCGTACACCATGTAGCGGCCGACGAGGTCGCGGTAGGCGAGGAAGCTCTCGGTGATGCGCCGGACGAGCTCGTCGGAATCCTCCCGGAGTTCGGCGAACACCTCCTCGGCGGCCTTGCCCATGGCCTGGATCACGCTGTCGGGGAAGCGACGGACCTCGACCCCGTGCTCGGCGACGAGACTCCGCAGCGCCTGCGCGTGCTTGGTGGTGTATTCCGTCCACACCGGATTGTAGAGGCTCTCGCAGGCGAAGGCGACGGCCTGCTTCAGATCGTCGGGCAGGCCCTCCCACACCTTCATGTTGATGCCGCACTCCTCGGCCGAGGAGGGCTCGCCGACGCCCGGCCAGTAGTAGTATTTCGCGACCTGATGGTAGCCGAGGGCGGAATCCGTCCACGGGCCGATGAACTCGCCGGCATCGAGGGCGCCCGTCTGCAGCGCCTGGAACATGTCGGGGCCGCCCATGGCCTGCACCGCCATGCCGAGCTTCGAACACATCTCGGAAGAAAGCCCGGTGGTGCGGAACTTGAGGCCCTTGAGGTCGTCGACCGAGGTGATCTCGCTTCGGAACCAGCCGCCCCACTGCGGGCCGGAATTGCCGCAGAGGAAGGGCTTGATGCCGAAGCGGGCGTACATCTCGTCGTAGAGGGCCTGGCCGCCGCCGTGCACCATCCAGCCGAACTGTTCGTCCGCGCGCAGGCCGAAGGGCTGCGAGCCGAACAAGAGGATGCCCTTCGACTTCGAGCCCCAGTAGGCGGGAACCGAGTGGTAGAGCTCGGCCGTGCCCTCCGAGACGGCGTCGAACACGCCGCGCCCGGGCACGAGCTCGCCCGCGGCGTAGAGCTTGACCTCGATGCGCCCGCCCGAAAGCGTGGTGATGCGGTCGGCGAGCATCTGCGCCGCCACCCCCGGCCCCGGCAGGTTCCTGGGCCAGGATGTGACCATCTTCCACTGCAGCCTGCCCTGCGCGATCGCGGGGGCGGCGATCGCCGAGGTCGCGGCGGCGGCCGTGGCGGTCTTCAGGACATCGCGTCGCTTCATCGCTCTCGCTCCTCTTCTGTGCGGAGGCTGGTCATCCGAGAATGGCGGGAAGCCGGAGGCGGTGTTCGCGGGCGCAGGCGATCGCCTCCTCGTAACCGGCATCGGCATGCCGCATCACACCCGAGGCCGGATCGTTCCACAGCACCCGTTCGATCCGGCGGGCGGCTTCGGGCGTGCCGTCGCAGACGATCACCATGCCGGCGTGCTGCGAATAGCCCATGCCCACACCGCCGCCGTGGTGGAACGACACCCAGGTGGCGCCAGAGGCGCAGTTCAGGAGCGCGTTGAGGACCGGCCAGTCGGAGACCGCATCCGATCCGTCCTTCATCGCCTCGGTCTCGCGCCGCGGGCTCGCGACCGAACCGGAATCGAGATGGTCGCGGCCGATGACGACAGGCGCCCGGAGCTCGCCCTTCGCCACCATCTCGTTGAAGGCGAGGCCGGCGCGGTGGCGTTCGCCGAGGCCGAGCCAGCAGATCCTGGCCGGCAGGCCCTGAAAGGCGATGCGTTCGCGCGCCATGTCGAGCCACTGGTGCAGGTGGCGGTTGTCCGGGAACAGTTCCTTCACCTTCTCGTCGGTGCGGAAGATGTCCTCCGGGTCGCCCGAGAGCGCCACCCAGCGGAACGGCCCCACCCCGCGGCAGAAGAGCGGGCGGATGTAGGCCGGAACGAAGCCCGGGAAGGCGAAGGCGTCCGTGAACCCGGCATCGAACGCCATCTGGCGGATGTTGTTGCCGTAGTCGAAGGTCGGCACACCGTCCCGGAAGAAGCCGACCATCGCTTCGACATGGACGCGCATCGAGGCGCGCGCGGCCTCGGCCACCGCCTGCGGGTCGCTCTCCTGCTTCGCCCGCCATTCGGCGAGAGTCCAGCCGAGCGGCAGATAGCCGTGGATCGGATCGTGGGCGCTGGTCTGGTCGGTGAGCAGATCCGGGCGGATGCCGCGGCGGCGGATCTCGGGCACGATCTCCGCGGCATTGCCGAGGAGCGCCACCGACTTCGCCTCGCCGGCCCGGGTCCAGCGGGCGATCATCTCGAGCGCCTCGTCGAGGCTCGTCGTCTCTTCGTCGACGTAGCGGGTGCGGCGGCGGAAGGCGATCCGCTCCGGGTCGCACTCGACGGCAAGACACGAGGCGCCGGCCATCACCGCCGCGAGCGGCTGCGCCCCGCCCATGCCGCCGAGCCCGGCGGTCAGGAGCCATTTGCCGCGCAGATCGCCCCCATAGTGCCGGCGGCCGGCCTCGGCGAAGGTCTCGTAGGTCCCCTGCACGATGCCCTGGCTTCCGATGTAGATCCAGGAGCCGGCCGTCATCTGGCCGTACATCATGAGCCCTTTGCGGTCGAGCTCGTCGAAGTGCTCCCAGGTGGCCCAGCGCGGCACGAGGTTGGAATTGGCGATCAGCACCCGTGGGGCTTCCGTGTGGGTGCGGAACACGCCCACGGGCTTGCCCGACTGCACGAGCAGCGTCTCGTCGGCTTCGAGGGTCTTCAGCGTCTCGACGATGAGATCGAAGTCGCGCCAGGTGCGCGCCGCCCGCCCGATGCCGCCGTAGACCACGAGCTCGTGCGGCTTCTCGGCGACATCGGGATGCAGATTGTTCATGAGCATCCGAAGCGGCGCCTCGGTCTGCCAGCTCTTCGCATGGAGCTGCGGACCGGTCGGCGGCACGACCACGCGCGCGTTCCAGCGGGGATCGTTCATCGTCCGGGCCTCCACTCGGCAAGGCTTTCGAGGATCCGCCGGAGCACCGCCCGGAGCCGTTCCGCCTTCGCTTCGTCGAAGGTCCAGGGCGGCGCTTCTTCGGCGAGATAGGTCTTCTGCGCGAGTTCCATCTGGATGGCGTGCACGCCGTCTTCGGGCCGGCCGTAGTGCCGCGTCGTCCAGCCGCCGCGGAAGCGGCCGTTGACGACGTGCGTGTATCCTTCGGCCGCAGCGCAGATGTCGGCGACGGCCCGTTCGATCGCCGGATCGCAGGTGCGCCCGCCGTCGGTGCCGATGTTGAAGTCGGGAAGCTCGCCCTCGAACAGGAAGGGGATGCGCGAGCGGATCGAATGGCAGTCGTAGAGGATGGCGAAGCCGTGACGGGCCCGCACCCGTTCGAGTTCGGCCGCGAGGACGGCGTGGTAGGGCTCGAACCAGAGCGCGCGGCGGCGGGCGATCTCCTTCCCGTCCGGCTCGGCACCCTTCTTCCAGATCGGATGGCCGTCGAAATCGGTGAAGGGCACGAGGCCCGTGGTGTTCTGCCCGGGATAGAGGCTCGCCCCGGAGGGATCGCGGTTGACGTCGATCACATAGCGGTGGATGCGGGTGCGCACCGTCGTCACGCCCGGCAGGAGGCCGGCATAGAGCCGCTCCACGTGCCAGTCGGTATCGGCGAGGCTGCGGCCGCGGGCGTTCAGCCGTTCGAAGACGGGTTCCGGGACTTCGGTGCCGGTGTGCGGCAGGCCGAGCACGAGCGGCAGATCGCCCTGCACCAGCTCGACGAAACCGTGCCGGAGCTCCGGGGCCGTCACCGCACCCCCTCGCCTCATCCCTCTCCCCTCCGGATGCGCCGCGCGAGGCAGCGGAAGCCGATGTGCCAGCAGAGCTCGGCCGGGTCCTCCACCTCCCAGACCGCGAGATCGGCGCGCATGCCGGGCGCGATCACGCCGCGGTCGGAAAGCCCGAGCGCCCGGGCGGCGTTCCGCGTAATGCCGGCGAGCGCTTCCTCGGGCGTGAGGCGGAAGAGGGTGCAGGCCATGTTGGCGGCGAGCAGCAGCGAGGCGAGTGGCGAGGAGCCCGGGTTCCAGTCGGTGGCGACCGCCATCGGCACGCCGTGGCGCCGGAAGGCGTCGACAGGCGGAAGCCGCGTCTCGCCGAGCGTGTAGAACGCACCCGGCAGGAGCACCGCGACGGTGCCGGCTGCAGCGAGCGCCCGCACGTCCTCCTCGGTGGCGTATTCGAGATGGTCGGCCGAAAGGGCCCGGTAGCGGGCGGCGAGCTGCGTCCCGCCCGAATGCGAGAGCTGTTCGGCGTGCAGCTTCACAGGCAGCCCGAGCGCGCGCGCCCGCTCGAACAGCCGCGCGATCTGCTCCGGTCCGAACGCGATCCGCTCGCAGAAACCGTCGACCGCATCGACCAGCCCCCCGGCGTGCGCCGCTTCGAGCGCCGGCAGGCAGACCTCGTCGATGTAGGCATCGGGGCGTCCGGCATATTCCGGCGGCACCGCGTGCGCACCGAGGAAAGTGGTCACCACGTCCACCGGCCGGTGCCGCGGGATCGCCCGGGCGACCCTGAGCATCCGGAGTTCGGTCTCGACATCGAGCCCGTAGCCGGACTTGATCTCGATGGTGCCGACACCGTCGGCGAGAAGCGAGTCGACGCGCGCGAGTGCGCGTTCGAGCAGGGCCGCTTCGTCCGCCTGCCGCGTCGCCCGGACGGTCGAGAGGATGCCGCCGCCGGCCCGCGCGATCTCCTCGTAGCTCGCGCCCGAAAGCCGGAGCTCGAACTCGCGCGCCCGGCTGCCGGCGAAGACGAGATGGGTGTGGCAGTCGACCGGGGCCGGGGTGACGAGCCGCCCGCCGAGGCTTTCGGGCGCGAGCGCCGCGTGCTCGCGCGGCAGCTCCGCCCGCGGCCCGATCCAGACGATGCGGTCTCCCTCGAGCACGAGCGCGGCATCGCGGATCAGGCCGTACGGGCGTCCGCCCGCGGCCATGGTCGCCACGTCGCACTTCAGAAGAAGCCGCGCCGGTTCCATCCCTCCCCCGGGCGCTTGATCGGCCACGCGGGCGTTCGTAATAGGTGTGCACATATTCTGTCAACGAGGCCGCGACCGCATGACCGGACCCCGACGTCTCGTCGCCCGAAGCGCGCTCCTGCCCGAAGGCTGGCGGCGGCAGGTGGAGGTGACGATCGCCCCCGACGGCACCATCGGCGCGGTGGGCCCGGCCCCGGAGGGGGCGGTGCCGACCGTGGACCTGCTGCTGCCGGCACCGGTGAACCTGCACAGCCACAGCTTCCAGCGCGGCATGGCCGGGCTCGCGCAGGCGCGCGGCCCTTCCGGGCGCGACAGTTTCTGGACCTGGCGCGAGGCCATGTACCGCTTCCAGGGCCGGCTCGGGCCCGAGGAGGTCGAGGCGATCGCCGCCATGGCCTTCGTCGAGATGCTGGAAGCGGGCTTCGGCTCGGTCACAGAATTCCACTATCTGCACCACGGGCCCGATGGCGTACCGTATGCCGATCCGGCCGAGATGTCGGCGCGCATCCTCGAAGCCGCCGAACGCACCGGCATCGGGCTCACGCTGCTGCCGGTGCTCTACCGTTTCGGCGGTGCCGACCAGAGGCCGCTCGAAGGGCCCCAGCGCCGCTTCGGCAACGATCCGGAGGGCTTCGCACGGCTGTTCGAATCCGCACAGCAGGCGGTGGCGCGTGGGCCTTCCGACTTCCGCATCGGCGTCGCGCCGCACAGCCTGCGGGCGGTGGCGCTGGAGGATCTGGCGACGGTCGTGGCGCTTGCGCCCGACGGCCCGATCCACATCCACCTCGCGGAACAGCAGGCGGAAGTGGAAGAAATCCTCGCGCGTTACGGGGCGCGGCCCATCGCCTGGCTGCTCGACCATGCGGCAGTCGACGGGCGCTGGTGTGCGATCCACTGCACCCAGGCGACCCCGGACGAACTCCGCCGGCTCGCCGCGCGCGGGGCGGTTGTGGGCCTCTGCCCGGTCACCGAGGCCGATCTCGGCGACGGCATCTTCGATGCCCCGAATTTCCTCGGTGCCGGCGGGCGGATCGGCGTCGGCAGCGACTCCAACCTCCGCATCTCGCTCACGAGCGAACTGCGCCTGCTCGAATGGTCGCAGCGCCTGCGCGATCACACCCGCGCCGTGCTCGCCGATGCCGCCCGCTCGACGGGAAGGCGGCTGTTCGAGGAGGTGTGCGCGGGCGGCGCGCAGGCGGCAGCGCGGCCCTGTGGTGCCATCCGTCCGGGCCTGCTCGCCGATCTCGTGGCGCTCGACACCGACAACGAGCATCTCTGCGGCCGCGAGGGCGATGCGGCGCTCGATTCCTGGATCTTCGCCGCTCCCGGCCGCTCCGTCGTGCGCGAGGTGTGGAGTGCGGGGCGGCATGTCGTGCGGGACGGTCGGCACGTCGCACGCGAGGCGGTGGTGGCCCGGTTCCGCGAGGCGATGCGGGAGGTCGGGGCCGGCGCATGAGCCGTCCACGCGGTCCGTCCTGGCAGGCGGTGCGGGAGCTGCTGCACCGCCGCATCCTCGAAGGGGACTGGCGGCCGGGCGACCGGCTGCCGCGCGATGCCGACCTCGCCCGCGAGTTCGGCTGCGCCCGCGGCACCGTCCAGCGTGCCATGCGCGATCTCGCCGAGGCCGGGCTCGTGGTCCGCCGCCGCCGCGGCGGCACGCGTCTCGCCGACACGCCGGTGCGCCGGGTGCGGCTCGAGATCCCGATCCTGCGGCAGGAGATCGAAGGCCGCGGAGCCGTCTGGGGCTACCGGCTGCTCGACGACCACATCCTGCCCCTGCCCGCCGACGTCGCCCACGAGCTCGGGCTCGCCGACGGGACGGTGTGGCGGCGGGTGCGGGCGCTGCACCTCGCGGACGGTGCCCCCTTCGTGCTGGAGGACCGCTGGCTCGATCCGGAGATCGCCGACGGCGTCCCGTTCGATGTCGTGAGCGCCAACGAATGGCTCGTGCGCCACGTGCCCTATGTCACGGGCACGCTCGTCTGGTCCGCGGTCGCGGCCGGTCAGGACGAGGCCCGACTCCTCGGTTGCGCGCCCGGCACCCCCCTCCTCGCCCTCGACCGCACCACCCGCGGCACCACCGGCCCCATCACCCGCGTGCGCCTGCTGCATGCCCCCGGCTTCCGCCTGCAGGCGCGGCTCTGAGGCGGATCCCAGGCGCCGATGGATCGCGGGTCCGGAGAACCATTCGCCGAGCGCCGGCCGACACCGCCTTCCCGCCACACGATAGCGCGCGTCGTTGCGCTCGCGCTTCGCACTGGCGACTTTCCTCCTCTGTCGAGCAAGCGACCGGGTCGGTCCACGCCGGAGTTGAAACCGCGCCGCGACGCATCGGGGACGCTTGCGGATCCCGGCGAACCGGGCCATAAGCTTGGCCGGTCTCGTGCGGGCACGGCGTGCATGAACGGTGACGGACCTGCTTCGGCGCTCCGCCAGCGGTTCGAACTGCGGACGGCGACGGTCGGCGTGATCGGCATGGGCTATGTCGGCCTGCCGCTGTCGCTGACCGCCGGCTCGGCGGGTTTCCGTGTGCTCGGTCCGAACGGATCAAGTGGGGAGATCCGGTGACCATTCTGCTGACCGGCGTCGCCGGCTTCATCGGAGCGCATGTGGCGGCGGCCCTGCTCGGTCGTGGCGAGCGGGTGATCGGCGTCGACAA
>FWPU01004387.1_pt1 | contig 32971 bp, 25 predicted proteins | sample 2228361 | NCBI WGS metagenome assembly FWPU01 (sample SAMEA103939777, study PRJEB20133) | metagenome
CCCCATCCCCTCTCCCGCTGGGTTTAGGGGCGGACAGAAAACATGTGCGCCAGCCTCGTTTTGCCTCATCGGAACGGCACAGGCTTGGGGTTGCGTTCCCCCTCTCCACCTGCGGTGGAGAGGGGGACAGGGGGTGAGGGCGTCTAAGGCGTCCCCAAGCCATGGAACGCCGTACCGATCATACGTTCTGTCCGCCCTTGAATCCCGCTGGGAGAGGGGAGAGCAGCAGCGGGCGCTGAGGCACGACTCCCGCTGACGCGGGGGATTGCTGCGGGCGCTGACGCGCCCGACCAGACAGCAGGATGGCACGGGCGCGCGGGAAGCGCCGCGCGCTGATCTGAAGATGATTGGACACCTAAAGTTGGTATGATACAGGCGGCGGCCTTTCACGGCGGGGTTGCATCGAACGCCGGCGCGTCTGCGTTCTATTGTCAGTGCGAGTCGCGCGCAGCGCGGTGTGGAAATCTCCTGCTCGCCCTCACCTCCAACCCCGCTCCCGCTGGGATTCAAGGGCGGACAGAACATATGCTCGGTGAAACGTTTCGTGGCGTGAGCATGCCTCACATGCCCTCACGCTCGCTCCTTCGCTTCCGCATGCAGGAGCGGGGGAACGCAGTCCTACGTCTGAGGCATTGTGACGCAGAACAGATCGAACGCACATCATTTCTGTCCGCCTTTAAACCCGCTGGGAGAGGGGCGAGCAGAAGCGGACAATGAGGCGCGACTCCCGCTGACGCAGGGGACTGCTGCGGGCGCTGACAGGGATCGGGGTGGCGCGGCGCGCTGATTCCAAAGGTAGATACCTTGTCACGGATCAGGCAGCCCCCCGCGCGCCTCGTTACGGTGAGAACGACGAGGTGGAATGATACGGATAGCGGTTGATGTGGCAGAGATTATTGGACACCTAACGTTGGTATCACACCACAGTGCAAAACAATGGCTGCGACGGCCTGGTTTTCATCTTGCCAAAACAGCCGCACCGGCGCAGGACCGGCGCGGCTGCTCGCTCACTCAGACCGACGATACTGGCTTACTCGTGGGTTGCGCCCCACTTCTCCGGCATTCGCCAGAGGCTCGACAGGATCAGATCACGCACAGACAGCAGCTCTTTCGGCAGGCGGTTATAGAGCTTAATGAACAGCTCTTCGTGGAGCAGAATTTCTTGCTGCCACTCTGACACGTCACACTCCATCACCTGATCGAACTGTTCCGGCGTGAAATCGAGACCGTGCCAGTCAATATCCTCGTAGCGCGGCACCCAACCAATCGGAGTCTCAACGCTGACTGCCTGGCCATGGGCGCGCTCGATAATCCACTTCAGCACCCGCATATTCTCGCCAAAGCCGGGCCAGATGAACTTACCATCAGCATCTTTGCGGAACCAGTTGACGCTAAAGATGCGAGGCGGATTCTTGAGCCGCCGGCCAAAGCTGAGCCAGTGATTGAAGTAGTCGCCCATGTGGTAGCCGGCAAACGGCAGCATCGCGAACGGATCGCGGCGCACCACACCTTGCTGACCCATTGCCGCTGCGGTCGTCTCGGAACCCATGGTCGCTGCCAAGTAGACGCCATACGTCCAGTTGAACGCCTGGTAGACCAGCGGCACAGTGCGGCTACGCCGGCCACCGAAGATGAACGCTTCAATCGGCACGCCGCCTGGATCTTCCCACTTGGGATCGATTGCTGGATTTTGCTTGGCCGGAGCGGTAAAGCGGGCATTTGGATGCGCAGCCAGCCGACCACAGCCCGGCGTCCAATCGCGGCCCTGCCAGTCGATCAGGTGGGCTGGCGGCTCATCAGTCATTCCTTCCCACCAGACATCGCCATCATCGGTCAGAGCCACGTTGGTGAAGATGCTGTTCGCCCGACAGCTCTCCATTGCATTGGGATTGGTCTTGTACGACGTGCCGGGCGCAACGCCGAAGTACCCAGCCTCAGGGTTGATCGCGTAGAGTTTGCCATCAGGGCCAGGTTTGATCCAGGCAATATCATCGCCGACCGTAGTTACTTCCCAGCCCTTTTCCTTAAAGTGATCCGGCGGGATGAGCATGGCAAAATTGGTCTTGCCGCAGGCAGAGGGAAAGGCAGCCGCAACGTAGGTCTTGCGCCCACTCGGCTCTTTCACCCCCAGAATGAGCATGTGCTCGGCCAGCCAGCCCTCTTGCCGGGCCATCACCGAAGCGATGCGCAGCGCAAAGCATTTCTTCCCCAGCAGGGCATTGCCGCCGTAACCCGATCCGAAACTCCAGATCGCGCGCTCTTCCGGGAAGTGAACAATATATTTGGTGGGATTGCACGGCCACGGAACATCAGCTTGCCCCAGTTCGAGCGGCGCCCCAACGCTGTGCAGACAGGGGATGTATTCGCCATCTTCACCCAGCAGATCGTAGATCTTCGTCGAGACGCGGGTCATAATGTGCATGTTCACAACCACATAAGGCGAATCGGTGAGCTGGATGCCGATCTGAGCAATCGGCGACCCAATTGGCCCCATGCTAAAGGGGATCACATACATGACGCGACCACGCATGCTGCCTTTGAAGAGGCCGAGCAGAATCTCCTTCATCTCCTTAGGCGCCATCCAGTTATTGGTGGGACCAGCATCATCTTTCGAGACGCTACAAATAAAGGTGCGATCTTCGACCCGCGCAACATCAGAGGGGTCAGAACGGGCCAGAAAACTGTTGGGGCGCAGTTTGGGATTGAGACGAATGAAGGTGCCCGTCTCGACCATCTGATTGCAGAGCATATCGTATTCAGCCTGTGTGCCATCGCAGAAATGCACCTTTGACGGTTCGCAGAGCGCAACGATCTCAGAAATCCACTGGCGTAACCGCTGATGCTTAATATACGTGGGAAACTGCATGTGATCCTCCCTCTTGCTCACGGCCACTTAACGAAAACGATGGCTGTGACAGCTTGCACGAGCATGATCATAGCATATCGAGTAATCACGTGCAGATATGAACTTGTAGACTTTCGGCAACAATTGCGCAACCAACCATATTGCTGGTGTGCCTGAGCAATGCAGGTCGTGTCATATCTTTCCGGCGCAACGACTGCGCGCTTGCTCCAGCACAGCGCGCGCCGCGAACAAGCGCGGTCTGCCTGAGCAGCGCTGCCTGGAGCAACACGCAATAACAGGGCGAGGCTATCACGCGATGCTGCTCATAGCAATCTCGTGACGACACTCTGAGCAGCATCCGCTCGCATTAAGAAAACGGTATGGTATACTGATGTGCCTGCTTCTGATTGTCAGAGCGAACATTGTCAGATTGTGCTATCAGACGAGAGAGATGAGGAGTATACCGGCATGGAAACTGCGCTCTACATTGCCATTCTGATCATTAGCGCCGTCATGAGCGTGCTGGTGATTCTGCAATCACGCGGCGGTGGGATCAATCGTGATACCAGCTCGATCTACCGCACGCGCCGCGGGGTTGAGAAGACGCTCTACCAGGCAACTATCGCGCTGGGAGTGAGCTTCTTGCTGCTGGCCCTGATCACCAGCCTGCCCATTTTCAACTAAGGTATGGCACGACGCATTCGCTGGCAGATTGCGATTGCTCTAACCGGGATCGCGGTGGTCGTGATTCTGTTTGGTCGGTTAGCCGCGCTCAGCGCGTCTACTAATAACCCGGCCTCCGGCGGCAGTTATAGCGAGGCCATCGTTGGCGCGCCAGCGCTGCCGATTCCACTTTTAAACGACCCAGTAACTGATCCCGCAGGGCGCGCGTTGATCAACCTGATCTTTGAAGGGTTGACCCGGATTGGCATCGATGGCCTGATCGAGCCAGCGCTGGCCGAAGGCTATACTGTCGATGCTACTGGCGAGATCTACACGTTCACACTGCGTCCGGGATTGCGCTGGCACGATGGCGCGCCACTTACCGCTGACGATGTGGTCTTCACACTGCGCGCGCTACAGGAACTCGATCGCGCCGGCGAACCAGCCGCCGCTAGCTTCTGGCGCACAGTTTTGATCGAACGTCTCGATACGCGCACTGTCCGCTTTACGCTGGCCGGGCCTTTTGCGCCATTTCCGGCGCTGGCGCGCGTGCCCATCCTGCCGGCGCATCTGCTGCGTAACATCAGTCCGGCGGAATGGCCGACCAGCGAGTTTGCCCGTCAGTTGATCGGGAGCGGGCCGTTTCGCCTGGCTGAGCTGCGCTCTGACTCTGCGCTCCTGACCGCTAACCCCACCTACTATAGCGGTCGGCCTTTCCTTGATCAGATCGAGCTGCGATTCTTCGCCACTGCCGAAGCGGCGATCGCTGCGCTGAACCGCGGCGATGTGATGAGCTTCGCCGAACGGTGGGGCGTCAACCTGAGATCAGCCGATCTGCCAGGCGAAAAGCAACGCGCAATTCTACCGATCGATGAATACACCATTCTCACCTTCAATCTCCGCTTACCGCTGTTTCAAGAGATCCCGCTGCGACGCGCGCTGGCGCTCGGCCTCAATCGCGATGCTCTGATCGAGACGGTCATTCGCGGTCTGGCGCAACCAATCGATACCCCACTGCTGCCAGGCAGTTGGGCCGACAATCCCGCCTTGCGTCTGCCTGCCTTTAATCCGGTCACCGCCGCAGAACGATTGGCCGAGATCGACTATGAACCGGGGAGTGACGGCATCCGCCAGCGCGGTCGGCAACGGCTGAGCTTTACGCTACTGGTCGATCAAGATGAGCGCCGACTGGCAGTGGCCTCAGCAATTGCCGAGCAGTGGCAAGCGTTGGGAGTAGAAGTGGCGGTCGAGGCGGTCGATAGTCCCACTCTGCTCAGTCGGCTGCGCAGTGGCGATTTTATGGCCGCAATCCATACCTGGACGCGAATTGGCCCCGATCCCGATCCGTACAGTCTCTGGCATTCGAGCCAGGCCAGCGGTGGCCTGAACTATGCCGGATTGAGTGATCGTCAGATTGATGGGTTGCTCGAACAGGCGCGCGCTGAACCGGAGCTGGTTGCGCGCGCAGAGCTGTACAACGCTTTTCAACAGCGCTGGCTCGAACTGACTCCGGCGATTCCGCTCTATCAACCATTGTATGTGATTGTGACGAGCAGCAATGTGCAAGGACGCGCAGTTGCAGGAACCGACGCCGCCAATCAGATCTTGTTTGGCGCGGAAGATCGATTCCGCGATGTCAGGCGCTGGTTTGTGAACAGCTACCGGCGACTGGAAGGCGATCTGCGCTGATCGGTTTTACCCTGCTACCCGCACATCGCGCAGATCAAAGACTGGCCCCTCACTACAGCGGCGTTGCCAGCCCTGCCGGGTCTCGATCTGACAGGCCCGGCAGATACCCAATCCACACGGCAATGGCCCGGCCAGGGCCACCTGTGCGAAGCCTCGTTCCCAACGCAGGCGCGTTGAGCGAATGACTGCCGCTGCCGGGGCGATCAACGCCAGCGGTAGGGCCAGCGCCAGTTGATCGGCCCAACGCGCGGGATGAGCGGCTAACGTGGTCGTGGCATTCAGCAGCGTGAAGAGACCGGCGCTACCCTCAGCGCTGACCTGCACTTCAACTGTGGGGGGTAACAAGAAAGGCGGCGGAAGATAGCCGGGATCGCCTGCCATGAAGAGCGCCACGCTCATCCGCGCAGCGACGTAACGGGCCAGAAAGAGCAGCGCCGGCAACGAGGGGCCAGCGCCGGCCAGCAAGAGCGTCTGCGTGGTCGGCGCCAGCGTAAATGGGTTCACCGGAGGCGCACACAAATCCAGGGTAGCGCCAACCGACGCCTCGGCCACCAGCGTAGCCGCCGTCTCGCGCGGGTCGATCAACAGCTCAATCATCCCCGTTGACGGATCGGCTCCCGCCAGAAAGAAGGGCTGCCGTAGCAACGGATCAAGGCTCGGCGCCGGAGTTGAGCGAGCGAGCACAAACTGGCCAGGACGAGCGATGCGGGCCAGCGCTGGCGCTTCGAGACGCAGCCAGATCAGATTGTTGAACTGGTGTCGTTCGCGAATCGGCGTCGTATAATAGATCTGCACAGAAATTTCCCCAACAGATTGATGTACGTGCGTATGATACCAGCAATCGAGCAGACATCGGCATGGTGGGAACGCGCGCTGGCCGATCACGGCTGGATGCGCCAGATCAGACGGGGTGAGCTGGCAGCGCTGGCACTGTGCCTTGCCCTATATCTATATACACGACTGGCGTATCTGAGTGATTTTCCGATCTACTTCTTCTGTGATGAAGCAATTCACGGTGTGCTGGCCCGCGAGCTGGTTGCGCGCGGGTTTCGTGACCACAACGGTGTCTGGTTGCCACCCTACTTCCGCAACGCCGAAAAGTGGAGCCTCAGCCTCAGCGTCTACCTGCACGCCGCCAGCCTGGTGCTGTTTGGGATTGACCGCTCGGTCTGGTTTACCCGCGCCACGTCAGTGTTCGCCGGTGCGCTGGCCCCGCTGGCCGTGGCAGCGCTCTTGCGCTTCGGTTTTCAGCAGCGCTCCTGGTGGATTGGCATCCTGGCGCTGTGCGCCATGCCCGCTTGGTTCATTCACTCGCGCACCGCCTTTGAGACGGTACTCATGGTTGCCTGCTACGCCGCTTTTCTGTTTGCGTACACGATGTATCGTCTGCGCGATGATCGCTGGATTGTGCCGACCATCCTGCTTGGCGCAGCGACATTTTACAGTTATGTCAACGGACAGGGAGTAATTCTCATCAGCGGTGCGTTGCTTTTGGTAAGCGACTGGCGATACCATCTGAGCCGCTCGCCGGCGCGATTATGGGCCGCCTGTTTAACGCTGATCATTGCGCTTGTGCCGCTGCTGCGTTTTCGCTGGCAACATCCTGACGCAACGGTTGAGCATCTGCGCGCGCTGCAATCATACTGGTTGAAGCCAATTCCGCTGAACGAAAAACTGCAAACCTTTGCGGGCATCTATGTCCAGGGGCTTGATCCGCGCTACTGGTTCTGGCCAAATACGATCGATCTGGATCGGCACCGTTTTCCTGACCAGGGACACATTCCGTTGTGGTTGCTTCCGTTCGCTCTGGGTGGGTTGATCTACTGCCTCTGGCGCTGGCGCGAACCGGTCTACCGACTGCCAATTGTCGCCGCGCTGGCAGCGCCGTTCAGCAGCGCCCTGGTCGGCCTGGCGGTTACTCGCGCGCTGGCTATGGTCATTCCGATCACCTTGCTTGTCAGTATTGGCGCGCAGATGATGATCGGCCTGATACCGCTGCGCTGGCAGCGCGCGCTGAGCCTGATCCTCGGCGCAGCGCTGGCAATCAGCAGTCTGGTCATGTTGCGCAGCGCCGTGCTGGGCGGGCCGCTCTGGTTTCGCAATTATGGTCTGTACGGCATGCAGTATGGCGCGCAACAACTCTTCGTTGATACGATCCCTGAACTCATCGCTGCCGATCCGCAGACAATGCTGCGTGTTTCACCGGCGTGGGCTAACAATCCGAACAGCTTTGTCGATTTCTTCCTGACTCCGGCGCAACGGCGCCGGGTGGAACTGATCAATATCGATACCTATCTGTACCAGCGGCGCGCGCTCGATCCTGCCCGCGACCTGTTTATTATGACCGGCGAAGAGTATGAGCGCGCTCGACAGAGCGGCAAGTTCATTGTGGCGCCGCCAGAACGGATCATTCCGTACCCCGACGGTCAACCGGGGTTTTATGTCACGCGGCTGGAGTATGTCGCCAACATTGACGAGTTGCTGGCCGCCGATCGGGCAGCGCGGGCCGCTCTGGTCGAAACGCCAGTGTTGCTGGCCGGCCAACAGGTGATCGTCGCCCACTCACGCTTCGACATCGGATCGGCAGGTGATCTCTTCGACAATGATCCACAAACACTGGCGCGCGGCTTTGAAGCCAATCCTCTGGCGATCGAGATCCGTTTCCCGGAACCACGAACGATAACCGAGATCGAATTGACGGTAGGAACGATGGATTTTGATCTCACCGTTACCCTCACCACGAGCGACGGACAGAGCACTATGCTGCGCGAGCAGTATCGCGGTTTGCCGATGGATCCGACGGTGACCATGCGTCTTCCCCAGCCCCTCATCATCAACAAGATGCGGCTTGACATTCTGCAAGTTGGAGTGGGTGAAGTGGCGCACGTGCACGCGCGTGAGATCAGGCTACGCTAGCGCGCGATCTGGCTCCTTCAACCAAGCGCAGCAGCGATGGCGCGCGCCGCGCGCAGATCGGCCACCAGTGCGCTGGCCAGCGCCACTGCGCGCGCGCCGACAGCAAGCATCGCTCGCGCCTGCGCCGGCGTCGCGACCCCGCCCATACCGATGATCGGCTCGGTGATCGCAGCAGCCACTGCGGCCACCAGGCGCAGCGCCACCGGAAAGATAGCCGGGCCACCCAATCGCCCGTAGACGAGCTGCCCATCTTCACCGGGCATGCATGCCGGCAATCCGCCAATCAGGGCTATAGCATCGGCGCCAGCGGCGCAACAGGCGCGGGCCACCGCAACCGGATCGAGCAGTTCACCAGGCAGCCGCGCGATCAGGGGCAGCAGGGTCGCGCGCCGAATGGCGGCGATCTGCTGCGCCGCCTCGGTTGCCGACAGAGCGGGCAGGGCCAGCTCAAAGCCGGCCACACCGGGCACGCCATCAAGCTCAGCGGCCACCGCGACTGCATCGGCGCCGGCCAGACTGACGAGCACCGGGACGTGATACGTAGCCCAGCGCGCCGCCAACCGTTCGCGCACCTGCCGCGCGCTCAGGCTTGCGCCGCTGTGGTGGTAAAGCGTTCCCGCCGGTGCTGCCAGCAACTGGGGCTGACCGCGCCGTCCGGCTAAAGTCACAGTAGCACTGATGACAGCGCCCAGGCCATGCTCAGCAGCAGGATCAGCGAGCTGGAGCCAGCGCGCCACGCCGGTCACATCGCCCAGACTGCCAGCGGCGGCAACAACAGGCGTGGCAATGGTGAGCGTATGAGGATTGCGGGGCGCAAGATCGATCATTGCTGACGGTATCCCATCTCGGCCAGCGCCCGCCGCGCCTCACCCTCTTCGTCCCATGGTATGGCATAGCTATCGTAGATGATACTGCCCTCGTGGCCTTTGCCGAGCAACAGCACCAGATCGCCGGGTTGGGCCGCCGCCAGCGCAGCCCGAATCGCCTGCGCGCGATCGGGAATGCAGAGATAGCCGACGCCTTCACGTTTCCCGGCCCGTTCCACGCCAGCCGCAATCTGGTCAATAATCGCCTGCCGGTCTTCACCGCGCGGGTCTTCATCGGTCAACACGAGCAGATCACACATTCGCCCGGCAATCTCACCCTGAATCGCGCGCTTGGCCACATCACGCTCGCCAGCGCTGCCAAACACGGCAATCATCCGCCCTGACACCAGGGGACGGAGCAGTGAAAAGATCTGCATGAATGAGTCGGGATTGTGGGCATAATCCACGATGACCGTGAACGGTTGACCGACATTAATCGGCGCCATGCGACCGCGGGGCGCCCGCGCGCGCGCCAGAGCGCTGGCCGCGATATCGAGTGACACGCCCTGAGTAAGGGCTACGGTCAGTGCTGCCAGGGCATTGCTGGCGTTGAAGCGCCCTGGCAACGGCACTATCAACCGAGTAGCGCCCCACGGCGTCTCCACCTGCAATTCGCTTCCAGCCGGGCTACTCTGCACCACCTGAGCGCGAATCTCAGCCGGCGCCTCCAGGCTGTAGCGCAGACGAGTCGCGCGCAGCGGCGCCGCTGCCAGGAAGAAGTCGTGATTGGGATCGTCGGCATTGACAATCGCCCAGGTAGGGCCATGGCGCTCGGCCAGCATGGCAAAGAGCTGCGCTTTGTCAGCGCGATACTGCTCAAACGTGCCGTGGTAATCGAGGTGTTCGTGACCAAGATTAAGCATGACAGCCACCGCGAACGCGCAACCGACCAGACGCCCCCATTGCGGCGACAGGGCATGCGATGTCGCTTCAATCACCGCAGTATCACACCCGGCGGTGACCATCTCACGCAACAGCGCCTGCACTTCTAGCGCTTCAGGTGTGCTCTGGCGGGTATCGTTCGGCCAGCGCCGCGCGCCAATCTGAAAATCGACCGTGTTGATCATGCCCACAGTGCGACCGGCTGCGGTAAGTAATTGGCTAGTGAGATCGGTGGTCGTGCTTTTTCCCTTCGTGCCGGTAATTCCAATTGTGATCAATTCCTGGCCGGGCATGCCATACAATGCCGCTGCCAGCGGCGCAAGCGCCGCCCGACTGTTGGGCGTGACCACGACCGGCACCCCCGCCGGCGCAGCGCCATTCCAATAGCGCTGATCAACAACCAGCGCGACTGCGCCGCGCGCGATAGCCTGCGCAATGTACTCGTGGCCATCGCTGTGCTGGCCACGAATGGCAACAAACACGCTACCACCTGCCACACGCCGTGAATCGTAAGCGATCGCCTGAACCGGCACGTTGATATTGCCAATCAGCGCCAACACCTCCACACGGCGCAGAAGATCAGCCAGCAGTGTAGTCATGAAGCACCTGTTTCCTGCTCAACCGTCAATCTTCCGCTTGACCAGCGGATAGAGCGGTGGGAAAACCACCAGATCAAACGCAGAGACAAATCGAACCACTCGTCCACCAAAACCCTTCTTGAAACGGTAGACACCGATCAAGGGATCGCGCTGCGCTACCTGTTCGAGCGCTACTCGTTCGGACTCATCGCTTGTGAACAAAGCGCGCCCGAGCGCATCGGGAATACCCCACAGATCGTAGCCGATACAGCCCAGCGCGCGCGCCCAGCGTAACGCATGCCACTCGAGCAGATGATTAGCGCCGCTACGCAGACCCTCTTCGGTCGCGCCACTGTAGAGGTAGCGGCCATAGCGCTGATCGGCAAAGACCAGATGAGCCGCGACCGCCGTCCCGTTCAGTTCGGCCAGCAGCAAGCGGGCGCGGGGTTGATGCAATTGCCAGGCCGCCCGGTAGTAATCTACGCTGTGGATAGCAAAACTGGCCCGCGCTCCGGTCGCCTGCATGATGGCATAAAAGGTCGCCAGATCGGCTTCGTTACCCACCCGCACCGCTACCCCATTGCGTTCGGCGCGTCGGATATCGGCGCGATGGCCTTTTGAGCACGCGGCCAGAATCTGCTCTTCGGGCGGTTGCAGATCGACCAGAATGGTGCTGCGCGGCTGGATGGTCGTGGCCGGAGCCAGCCCATCTTGTTCCAGCCACTGCGTCAGCGAAGCTGCCAGCGGATCATCTTCGGCGATATTCGGTTCGAGCCGAATCGCAACTGCGGCCATGCGCGCGCCCAGGCGCCGCAGCGCCTGCGCGAGCATATCATCAACGATTGCCTGACCGGCAAAGAGCGGGCCTCGCGGCACATACCCGAAGGCAATCCCGTAGGCGCGCCGGAAGAGAACCTGACAGCCGGCAACGATCGCGCCCAGCGCATCGCAGATAGCCAGCCGGCGACATTGCCAGCCAAACCGTGACTTCAGCATTCCCCATGGGCTGGCCTGCAACAGATTTCCCTGCGGATGAGCGGCAACGAAGGCATCCCACACGGCAGGGTCTGGCTCGATCACGCGCCAGCGTTCGCTCATACCCGCACCCACAGCCGCTCAGCATAGCGCATCGTCGCTGGCGCCACCTGTTCGGCATAAGTCATCACCGCAGCGGGCATTGCCGCCATCTCGCCAAACAGCGCCGCCAACTGGCTGGTATATGCCGATAGCGCAGCAATCTTCGCTGCCAGCAATGTTTCATCGAGCGGCACATAACGCGGCGCAAACCGATCGCGACCCAGCATTTGCAGCCGCGCATCAACCGCGCCGGGCTGACGGGCATAGGGAAAATCCTCGTAATAGCGCACCTGTCCACCGCATTCTGCCAGGGCTGTGGTGGCAGCAGCAAAGACGATCTGATGATCGACATGCCAGCCAACCGCCAGCGGCAGATAAAACAGCGCGCGCGGATAACGCTGCGCCAGGGTCATTGTCAGCGCAATCACTGCCGCATTCAGCGGATCGGCACTGGCCGGCGTTGCGAATAGCGTCGTCTCATCAGCGTACACCTCGGCGCAGCGATAGATCGCGTCGAGTTCTGGGGCCAGGAGCGAATCGGCGCCCAGCGCCGCCAGCGCTGCCGCATCTTCAGCGCGGCGCTGGGCGACCGCTGTCGTTGGCGCCAATCCCCAACGGGCATGGAGCGATTGCGCAAACGGGCTGAAGACAGTTGTTGGCGCAGGACTACCGCTACAGACTGTCACCACCAGCACTCGTTCACCGGCTGCCGTGGCGCGGGCAATCAACCCGCCACAGGAAAGCGCCGCATCGTCGAGATGCGGCGACAACACGATATGGCGATAGCCGGCTGGCAACGCCGCGACCTGTTCAGTAACCAGCGGCATAATTCCTCAGAGGGTATCAAGATCGAGTTCAGCGAGGGCGTCCTGAGCAGCCTGCGCGCGCGCTTCATCACGCGATTGGGCGAGACGCTTCAACATGCGGTGCGCATCGGGGCCGCCGACCTGACCAAGCGCCCAGATTGCCGCCAGCGCGATCTCGGTATCTTCATCTTCCACCAGCGGGGCCAGGGCGGGGAGCAGGCGCAAACCATCTTCGCCCATCTCTCCCACTGCGCGCGCCGCCTCATAGCGCAATGCCGGGGAAGGGCTTTGCAGTTCGCGCTCGATGTAAGGTAACCAGTCAGGCTGCATCGAGCGCCCCATTGCCAGCACCGCGCTCTCGCGCATTAAGATATCGTCCATCGCGTAGGCGCGACCAACCATCGCCTGCGCTGCCTGCGAATTGGCAAAATACCCCAGCGCCTCGATCGCGCGCCGCCGCACCTCAAACGGCTGGGCCGGATCCTCGGCAGCGTGCAGCAACGCATCATGAAGACGCTGACCGGCAGCAACCGCCAGTTCACCAATTTCAGCCAGATAGGCAAACCGGGCCAGACTGATCACTGCTGCTGCTCGCACCTCGCCTGCCGGATCGTGGATCATCTGGAGCAGCCGATCCATCAACTGCTCGTGTTCATCTTCCCACAAACCCTCGATAGCCAGTGTGCGGATCAGCGGATCCTGGTCGGCCAGACACACGCGAAAGATCGGACGGTAATCGAGTTCGATCTGCTCTTCGGCCATTTCCGCCAGCAACCGCATAATATGGTGCCGGCGGTCAAGGCTGAAACGCTGCCACTGTTCCCAGAAGATGCGCACACTCTCTGGACCAAGATTGGCCAACACCTTCAGATCACGTCGGGTAGGAGCCGCATCACTTGCATCAAGCCGGGCAACGCGCTCAGCAAAACTGAGAGTCATGACATCCCTTTATCAGGCGTACAAGGAATGCGCGGCAGAGCCGAGACGACGCTACCGCGCAACATCCTACTCATCATCATCAAGATAGCGACCACCGCGGCGACGAGGCGTCGGTTGAATGGGCAGATCCTCTTCTTCCTCTTCATCAGCCATCGTCACTTCCTGCGGCGGCGTAAAGATGTACACGCCAGGAGTTTCCGGATCAGGCGTTATTGCCTCGTGTTGCTCGAGCAACGACTGCACAAACGAGGGCGAGGCCGGGCGCAGAACGTTGTACGCTACCATCAGATCAGCGAACGCCACGCGGTACACCGGTTGGTCACGGCGACCAATCAGCTCACCCATCGTCTCACAGACATGCTCGAGGATCAGCTCAGCTTTGCGCCGTTCAGACATCGGAAATGCCTTCAGATTGCGCAACTTCGCATACCGATTCTGGCTCGGCAAGAGATCCTCGTCAACAGCGCAATAGAACGTAACGTTAGCGAAGGCGAACTTATTCTTCTTCTCATCGAAGGTGAGCAACCGTTCCGTCGTCTCGCTTGCCTCTTCGTAAGAGATGGTGAAGACATTGACCGCATCGCTGCGACTGATGGTAATCAACGCGCCGGGCACCAGATGCTCATGGAAGAACTCTTCCAGACCCTGCACCCAGCCGCCGCGATTGCCGGTCGGATAACGCACCTCAACCAGATGCGTACTGAAATGCTGCGCCGACTCGAAGCGCAGCACCGCGCTGCGCTGGTCGGGGAAGACGGGCGACGGCAACAAGGTCGCCAGCGCGGCATCGAGCGTCAACACACCGTATTCCCACTCAAAGAACGTGAGCAGGCGCGTCACGCTCCCGGTTGCGGCAATTGACTCGGCGCTTTGCTCAGCCAGGCTCTCATCAAAACCTTCGATGAGATAGGCCGTCAACTGCCCCATTTCGGCAGCTTTGATTCGCTTTGAGCCAATGGCCGGCAGACCCTTGACCGACCAGATATTCGCGCCTTCAACGCCAACGAACTCGAAATCTTTCTCGCGCGAGAGACGATAATTGAGCGAGAAGCGGAATCCCTCATAGTCAGACTGGCGCGGATTGTGATAGTACAGATCGGCCACAATCTCGGTATCAAGCAACGGCTCGTTCCGTTCGAGGATATAGTCACGAATCTTGCGCAGATCGTTTTTGCCGAAGTTGGTCAGGCTTGCCTCAGGGTAATGCATCCGACCAAAACTGACAATCCGACGCAGAGGATCCTGTTCAAGCCGTTGCGCCAGCACCCGCTCCAGCAGGTCGCCGTGTTCAGCCACGATCTCGGCTGGCGAACGACGCAGATCGATTGTCACACCTTCGACCGTGATCATCGAGCTGCGCTCAGCCGGAGTAGCCGCAACGGGCGCTGGCGTCAGCTCTGGCGCTGGCTCTACTTCCTCAAGCGGAGACGCAGCAACCGGCGCTTCCACCGGCTCAACCTCACCAGCCTCTGTCACCGGCTGCTCAGCCGGAGCTTCAGCCGACGGCTCGACCGTCACTACGGGCGTCGATGGCTCTGGCGTCGGCTCCGGTGACGGCTGATTCTCAGCCTGCGCAGCCGCAACCAGGCGAGCCTGTTCGAGCCAGTATTCTGAAATATAAACCGGTTCAAATGCGGTGATTGACGGACGCGAGGTAGAAACGACAACGCTCAGATCATCGATCGGCAATGGTTTTTCTGGCTCGTAGAGCCTCTGCTTAAAGGTATGGGGATCGGTTGTATCGCGAGGAACGTAGCGCCCCTGCCGGGAAGTTACAAAGATCACCTGCCCATTCGCCTCCTCGCGGGTGAACCGTTCATCGGCGCTCAACGCCGCTTCTAGCTCAGCGCGAACGATCGCCGGATCGCGCTGAAGTCGAGGCGCGAAGAAATCGACCAGATTGCTCAGCGTCTGGCGAATAGGGGCATCAACGGCGAAGAGGGCGCCCTGGGCGGTCATCACCCGCCATACCTCATCAGCCAGCGTTCCTGTCGTGGCGGTCATTCGCTCTCCTCCGTCACCGACTTGCAAAGGATTTCCAGGTAGTGCAGCAACAATTCGCGTACATCCTTCGGTTCGCCACTCGACCGGAGCCATTGCAGCAACTGGTCGATAGCTGTTTCGCCAAAGATGATCGTCTTCGCGTCCATTCTGCCCCCAATCACGGTTATAGACAACAGGAAACAGAGAGGCGGGCTATGCCTCCCTGCTATCCGTAAGGTGTACGATATAGCTTGCCATATTGTAACACTGCTGAGGAGTCTGCGCAAACTGGATAAGCAATGGGAATGATCCAGCGTTCCCCTGCGAGCGTTTGTCACCGAATGCGGTATGATGAGAAGCGAACACTGTTCACATCACGGATCGCAGCAATGAGTAGCAGACGGATCGAGATTCTGGGCGTGCCAATCGACGACGTGACTGAGCCGGAAGCGCTGGCGCAGGCTGCCGCTCTGATTGACGACGGCGGATCGCACCAGATCTGTACCGTCAATCCCGAATTCATTATGGCTGCGCAGCGCGATCCGGCCTTTCGCGCGATATTGCAGGCTGCCGATCTCAATACCCCAGATGGGTTTGGCGTGCTGGTCGCCGCGCGCTGGCTGGGCACACCGCTGCGCGGGCGGGTGACTGGGGTTGAATTGACCCAGGGACTGGCCCGGCTGGCGGCTGAGCGCGGTTATCGCATCTTTCTGCTCGGCGCCGGGCCAGGGGTGGCCGAAGCGGCGGCAGCGAACTTAACTGCGCGCTGTCCGGGGTTGCAGATTGCTGGCTGTTACGCCGGATCACCCGATCCGGAATACGATGAGCGACAGTGCCAGATCATTGCCGCTGCCCGCCCGCACATTCTGCTGGTTGCCTACGGCCATCCCCGGCAGGAATTGTGGATTGCTCGCAATCAGCCCCACCTGCGCATCCCGCTGGCCATCGGGGTTGGCGGAACGTTCGATTATCTAGCCGGACGTGTGCCGCGCGCGCCGACATGGCTGCGTCGATTGGGTCTGGAGTGGGTGTTCCGCTTGCTGATGCAACCGGCGCGCTGGCGACGAATCATCGATGCGGTGCCAGTCTTTCTATGTACCGTGCTCTGGCAAGGACGACAACGAACATCGTGAACAGGCTCACGGCAGGGCCTGGCTGGAAGTGAGGAGTGCTATGGCGCAAACCACTGCGGAAAAGATTGCCGCATTGCGCGAGAAGCGGGAACGAGCGCTGAAACAAGATCCGGCGGCGATTGCTCGCCAGCACGAGCGAGGGAAATTGACGGCGCGCGAACGGATCGAGCGGTTACTCGATCCGGGATCATTCGTTGAACTGGATGCGTTTGCAGTTCACCGCACATCGGCTTTCGGCATGGAACGGCGCAAACCGCTGGGTGATGGCGTGATCACCGGGCACGGCACCATCGATGGCCGTCCGGTCTGTGTGTTTGCGCAGGATTTTACCATCTTCGGCGGCTCACTCGGCGAAGTGTTCGCCGAGAAGATCTGTAAAGTGATGGATCTCGCCCTCCGCATGGGCGTGCCATGTATCGGCGTCAACGACAGTGGCGGCGCGCGCATTCAGGAAGGCGTCGTCAGCCTGGGCGGCTATGCCGAGATCTTCTACCGCAACGTGCTGAGCAGCGGCGTGATCCCGCAACTGTCGATCATTGCCGGGCCATGCGCCGGCGGTGCGGTCTATTCGCCGGCAATGACCGATTTCATCTTCATGGTCAAAAATATCAGCCAGATGTTCATTACCGGCCCAGACGTGATCAAGACCGTCACCGGCGAAGAGATCGGGTTTGAGGAGCTAGGCGGCGCCATGACCCACAATACGCGCAGCGGCGTGGCCCATTTCGCGGCTGACAGCGAAGATGAATGCTTCGACCAGTTGCGCACCCTGCTCTCGTTCCTGCCCTCGAACAATATGGAGGATCCGCCGTACCAGCCGCCAACTGATGATCCTGAGCGCATGGACGAGGCATTGCAGACCATTATCCCCGACAATCCGCGCAAAGCCTATGACATGATCAAGGTGATCGAGTCGGTGGTTGACGACGGCTTCTTCTTCGAGGTGCAACCAGCCTGGGCGCGTAATATTGTGATCGGATTTGCGCGCCTGGATGGCCACGTGGTCGGTGTAGTCGGCAATCAGCCTTTGCAAATGGCCGGCACACTTGACATCGACAGCTCAATCAAAGCGGCTCGGTTTGTCCGTTTCTGTGATGCGTTCAACATTCCTCTGGTAACGTTTGTCGATGTGCCGGGCTTCTTGCCGGGCACTCAGCAAGAGTACGGCGGCATTATCCGGCACGGCGCAAAACTGCTCTACGCTTACTGTGAAGCGACGGTGCCGAAACTGACGGTGATTACACGCAAGGCGTATGGCGGCGCCTACGATGTGATGGCGAGCAAGCATATTCGCGCCGACTTCAATTTTGCCTGGCCAACCGCCGAAATTGCGGTCATGGGGGTAGATGCTGCGGTGCGGATCATCTTCCGCAAGGAGCTGGCGGAAGCTGATGATCCCGCTGCGCGACTGGCGGAACTGGCTGAAGACTACCAGAATCGCTTCGCTAATCCGTATGTGGCAGCGGAACGCGGTTACATCGACGCAGTGATCGAGCCACGCGAAACCCGGCCAGCCCTGATCCGGGCGCTTCGCCTGGCGCGCACGAAACGCCAGAGTTTGCCGGCGCGCAAGCATGGGAATATTCCTCTGTAGAGCGACGTTTGCCTCAAGCAGGCAGCGATGAGTGGGTTGCTGCCTGCCTGGTGAAAAGTGCCGGATTTGTCTGGTCAGCCGCGAGTGAATATGCTATGATAATGCTACGGGATTAGAACCATACCGACATAAGCAGGAATAAGCCAGCGCATGAGCGATGCAAAGGGTGCTCCAGAACATATTATTGAGTTGCGCCTGCCCAGCCGGTTAGGGTATGAACGCATCGCCATGGATACCGCCGCATCACTGGCTCGCCGCATGGGATTCGCTGAAGAGCGGGTGGAAGAGTTGCGAACGGCAATCGGTGAAGCGGTCACGAATGCGATTGAACACGGTAATCAGGCTGATGCGGCGATGAAGGTCGTGGTCGTGCTGACGGTGCGACCCGATGAGCTGGTGATCAGTGTCGCCGATCAGGGGCGAAAAGCAATCGATCCTGCCCAAACGATGCTCCAACCGCAGATCGTCGATGCGCTCCGACGCGCTGATAAAGGAGGCTGGGGCATCTGGCTGATACGTGAGCTGATGGACGAAGTCGAATTTACGCTGGCGCCTGATGGCGGCAATCAAGTCCGCATGGTTGTTCATCTGGAACGTTCGTCAACTGCCAGCTAATTGAATTGCGGCTATCCGGTGCCTGTTTGTTGAGGGATCAGGGGCGGAAATGCTATTCATCAGCCCATCTGGTTGTCGATAGCTTGAGGAGCAATCAATGCTTGAGGATGAGCTTACTGTCAATATTCGCTATCATGACGGGGTCGCCATTATCGATCTGCTCGGTGACGTGACGACATTCGCCGAAGAAAAGATCAATAATGCCTATCGTCAGGTCACTTCTAAAGGCGAGCGCTTCATTCTGCTCAATTTTCGCCAGAATGATTACATTAACAGCGCAGGAATCGCAATTCTGATCGGGATTGTTACCGAAGTGAATCAGAACGGGCAGAAACTGGCGATGAGCGGCCTTTCGCCCCACTTCCAGAAGATCTTTCGCATGGTTGGCCTGGCTCAGTACGCCGAAATCTATCAAACTGAAGAAGAGGCTTTGCGCGCCTTGCGTCGCTTCAGTGAGATTGGCGGTTAATCCTGATCGACCTGGGTTGCCGGCACGTCGTATATGTTGAATGAAGAAGCACAGAGATGTTGCAGTGCAACGTCTCTACTTTATTTATGCGCCATGCTTGCCAGTGCGCGCCGCCTGGCTCAGATGTTCGATTGCTTCCGCCAGCTCCGCCGGAGTCACGACCGCATTACCCAGCCGGCGCACTACCAGCGCCGCAGCAATGTTGGCCAGCGCCGCAGCAATGTGACCACGACACCCGGCAGCCATCGCCAGCGTTGCGACCGCGATAAAGGTGTCACCGGCGCCTGTCGTGTCAAAGACTTCACTGACCTGATGGGCCGGCAAGCGCAGGTACGGCTCGTGTTCGCCGATCAGCGCCAGCCCAGCCGGGCCGCGAGTGACGATGACCAGCCGGGCGTCCAGTTCGCGTTGCAAACGAGCAATGCCCCCTGCCATGGCCTCTTCGCTGCTCAGATCAATCCCAAGGGTGGCCGAGGCTTCGGCATCGTTACAGCGAAACAGGTCGGCATTCCGGTAGTAGTGAGCGTTGCCCTGGGCGTCAACAGCAAATAACACGTTGTGCTGCCGACACAGCGCGCGAATGGCCTCAACAACGTTTGGCGTCAACAATCCGATCTGGTAATCAGAGCAGATGACCGCCGTCGCCGCTGGAATCTGCTCGCGCAGAGCGGCGATCACCTGCGCTTCTTCGGCTGCGGTCAGTGGCCGGCGATCGAGCCGGTCGATGCGCGCCACCTGCTGCGGCAGGCGCGGCGCAGCATCGGCCAGAATGCGCGTTTTGCGCGTGGTTGGTCGGTCGCGCGCGGTGATCACGCCGCTATCATCGATTGCCGCGGCCCGCAGCAGAGCGCGAAGCTGTTCCCCTTCGTCGTCGTCGCCGATGACAGCAATCAGGCTGGCGGCGGAACCGAGCGCAACCACGTTGCGCGCCGGATTGGCCGCTCCTCCAAGAATGGTCTCGCGCCGGACGAACTCAAGCACCGGAATCGGCGCTTCGCGCGAGAGTCTGGTCGCGCGCCCGTAAAGATATTCGTCGAGGGTGATATCGCCGACCACTACAATTCGCTGACCGGCCAGAATCGCGGGATCGGGGAGGGCAATAGATTGGCTGGATGGCTGATTCATACGTACACGCACTGATCGGCGATCGCTCGCCTGAGCCGGGATCAATGGCGCAACGAGAGCGGCGTCTGTTGGCGACGCCAAAGCAAGGGTCACGAGCGGCTACGCCATTGGAGCCGCCCGGATCGGGATGCCTACTCGCCAAGCACTGCCGAGCGGAACCGTTGCATCCCGGCGATGATGTCATCGCTGCCGGTGGCATACGAAAGGCGCAGGTAGCCGGGCGCGCCGAACGCTTCGCCGGCAACGCAGGCGATGTGCGCTTCTTCCAGCAGATAGAGATTGAGTTCTTCGCTGGTCGCGCAGATCTTCCCATTCCGCAGCGGGCGGTTAAGCAGCGCACTGACGTTGGGGAAGACGTAGAAAGCGCCATCAGGCACCGTGCAGGTCACGCCGGGGATTTCAGCCAGCAATTCCAGAATGAGATCGCGCCGCCGATGGAACTCTGCGGTCATAGCTGCAACTGTGGCCTCAATTTCTGGATTGGGCGCGTAAGCCGCCAGCGCTGCATCTTGCGAAATGCTTGAGGTGTGGGTGCTGGTGTGACTCTGGATGGCCTTGATCGCTTCAATAATCGGCTGTGGGCCGGCAATGTAACCGACCCGCCAGCCGGTCATCGCGTATGCCTTGGCAGCTCCATTCACCACCAGCGTGCGGTCGGCCAGATCGGGCGCAATGCGGAGCAGGCGCGCGTATGGCACATACGAGATTGCGTCGTAGATTTCATCAGTGATGATGATCGCCGAATGTTCGCGCAAAACATCAGCAAGCGTAGCCAGCTCGTCGGCGCTATAGACTGCCCCTGTCGGGTTCGATGGCGAGTTGATCACCACAATGCGCGTGCGCTCGCTCAGGCTGGCGCGCAGTTGCGCCGGCGTAAGTTTGAAACCGGTTTGTTCGCTGGTCTGCGGCGTCACCGGCGTGGCGCCGGCGAGTTTAGCCTGCTCGACATAGCTTACCCAGTACGGCGCCGGGATCAGCGCCTCGTCACCTTCATCGCACAACGCCTGAAAAGCCAGGTAGAGCGCTTCTTTCGCCCCAGTCGTGGTTGAAACCTGGCCCAGCGTGTAGGTAATGCCCTGGTCGGCGCTGACTCGGGCAGCAATGGCTTTCCGCAACTCCAGGGTGCCGCCGGTAGGGGTGTAATGGGTGTGATTGGCGTGAATGCCGGCAATCGCCGCCTGCTTGATCGGTTCGGGAGTGTCAAAATCAGGCTCGCCAACGCTAAACGAGATGACTTTGATCCCGGCGGCGCGCATCTGGGCAACGCGGGCAGTCATGGCCGCCGTGGCCGAGGCTTCAAGTGCGGCCAGACGACGGGCAAAACGGTATTCCATTTTGGCAGACATGCGGCTCTCCTGTCTGGTGGTGCGCGTATCAGGCAGCGCAGCTACGATCCGAGTCGTTGTGTCAGGCGGATTATACCCTGATTCTGGCTACCGATGGTGAGGGAGCAGGCGCCGCGACCCTGCGCGTCGGGCACAGCGCAAGGTTGAGCATAATGGGTGAGCGTAAACGTGATGTTGTTGCTTTGGGAAGAGCCAGCATATTGCCTCCTCGACTCTCAGCGGCGGCGTGAAGCATGGGATGGGCTATCTGGCGGATGGATGTCAGGATCGAACAAAAGGTGAACTTCGTGCCTTTGTGGTGCGATCTCTGATAGCTGCCGGAAAGAATCTTCTGTAAGGGTATATGACACGGGGAGTGCAGAGAAAGCGCCACGCCGCGCCAGACGCGGATCGCCGACTGCCTGCCCAGATCAGGGAATGCGCCCCGTTAGCGCGTACTCCTGCACCGCCAGATAGATCGCGCGCGGTGATCCATCCGGGTGAACGAAATTCCATGCGTCAGGGTACGAGCGGGTCAGGAATGGCGTGCTGAATTGCCAGAGGATGGTCGCTTCCAGCCACGGGTAACGACGTGACCACTCGTAGGTCTCGATCGTCCAGCGCACCCGTTCAGCAGGACGCACCGCTCCGCTCCAGCGCGGATGGTCATTGTAGCCGCCCTCGGTGATGATAATTCGTTTGTCAGCCCCGCCGAGCCGATCCAGCAGATCGCGCACCAGCTCGATACGACGAAAATTGACTCGCGTGAGGTCAGGTTCAGCCGCCGGCGGTTCGAGGCCGCCGTAGGCATGCACCGCCCACATATCGAAGAAAGGGAAAGCGCCAGCATCGGCCAGTGAGGCGAGATACTGCATGTCGTCCATTCGCAGCGTGCCATCGGCCAGACCAGGGCCGGGCGAGAGTGCGCCGGCGATCACGAGTGCTTCAGGCGCAGCCGCCTTGATCGCCGGATAGGTATGCTTCAGCAGATCGGTATACGCGCCCGGATCCGGCGGTCGTTCCCCCCACTCAAAGCGAAGATTGGGTTCGTTCCAGATCACAATATGGCGCACCCCCTGGGGCGCGTAGCGCGCCGCAAACGCCGCAGCAAAGGCAGCAAAATCGGCGAAGTGATCACGGTCGAGATAGCGATCAGTCGTGTTGGGCGGACGCGCCCACGCCGGCACAATGTCAAGCCGGGCCACCACATTGAGTCCCTGAGCGCGGGCATGGGCGATCACCAGATCGGCGCCATGCCAATCAAAGCCGTAGCGCGATCGTGGCTGAATGTAGGCCCACGGGAAGAGTTCAACAATCCAACTGGCGCCCATCTCGTTGACCTGCGCCAGCGTTCGTTGCACATACGCTTCATCGCCGATACCGGTGAGACGGGTATGGACGCCAATCAGCGGATTAGTGGTCGTGACCGATCGGGGCGGCGGCAGGTTGAGTGGACGCGGCAGGCGGATGAACCAGAACTGACTGGCGCTGAGCAGCGCAATCAACGCGAGTATGAGCAGCAGACGAGTCATGACTGTCATAATGTCAGTATTGTAGCATAGCGATGGTATCGATCTTGAAGTTGTGCAAGGGCTGTTCATCTGCCTTGCGCGGCTATTCTAACCGTGCTATAAAGATGTAGGTTGTTCATTTTTACACATTGAAGCGTGATAGGAAACACACGACTATGCGTATCGTCATTGCAGGTGCTGGCCCGGCAGGGATGGTGGTCGCGCGCACGATGATCGAGCGCGGCCACGATGTGATCGTTCTGGAAAAGCGCAATGTTCCCGGCGGCAAAGTGTCAGCCTGGCAAGACGCCGATGGCGACTGGATCGAGAGTGGATTGCACGTCTTCTTTGGCGCGTATCACAATCTCCTGGCCTTCCTCGAACGGTATGGTTTGGGCGACACCTTCAACTGGAAGCCGGCAGAGATGATCTTTGCCTCGGAACGGCACGGTCTGGCGCCGATCCGCTTTGTGCCGTGGCTGCCCACGCCTTTCAACGGCCTGGCCGGCGTGCTGGCATTCAAGCCGCTGTCGCTGGGCGACAAACTGCGCATGGGGCTTGGCCTGGCGCGTGTCATTTTCGGCGACCAGAAATATGTCGACGAGCAGGATAACGAAACCTACGCCTCGTGGCACCTCCGCCACGGCATGGGCCAGCGTTCACTCGATGAGGTCATGCACACCATGGCGCTGGCGCTCAACTTCCAGCGCGCCGACCGCATCTCGGCCAAATTGCCGCTGACGGCTATGCTGCACTTCGCGCATGAAAAAGAAGCGCCGCGCATGGCGCTCGTGAAAGGTTCGCCCGACACCAACATCTGGCGTCCTCTGATTGCGCAAATCGAGCGATTGGGCGGGAAGGTCGAGTTGAATGCCGGCGTGAAGGAGATCGAATACGATCCGGAGAGCAATCAGGTGACCGGCTTCCGCCTGGTTGACGGACGACTGATCACCGGTGACGTGTATGTTTCGGCGATGCCGGTACACAATCTGCGCAAAGTGATTCCGCCTGCGTTGCGCGCGATGCCCTACTTCGCCAATCTGAGTCACCTAAAGGGATCGCCGGTTATCACGATGCAGCTCTTCTTCGATCGCCGGATCGCCGGGGTCGATAACCTGCTGTTTAGCGCAGGTACCCATTTAAGCGTTTACGCCGATATGGCAATGGTAGCGCCAGAGTATCATAAAGGCGAACGCAGCATCATGCAGTTCGTGGTCGCGCCAGCCGCCGAGCTGATCAATCTGCCCGACGACGAGCTGGTGCAGTTCGTGATGAGCGAGTTTGTGCGCCTGCATCCTATCGCCCGCGAAGCCAAACTGCTGAAGCACACCATTGTGCGCATTCCCAACTCCGTCTACCAGGCTCTGCCCGGCGTTGATCAGTACCGCCCCGATCAGGCTTCGCCGGTGCGCAATCTGTTCCTGGCCGGCGATTACACTCGCCAGCACTTCCTCGCTTCCATCGAAGGCGCCGTGATCAGCGCGAATCGCTGTGTGGAACGAATCACCGAAGCGCAGGCTCGCGGCGATCTGACTCTGAATCCGCAGATTATGGCCACAGCCGATTGAGAGATCACGTATACTGATGACAGAAAGAGGTGATGGCCTGCCCGTACCGGTCGGGCCATCGTCGCTATCATTGTCATCTGACTGAGTTTAAGGATCGCCATGCTCGCTACTGATACGTTGCTCAACGGGCATTATCGGATCACCGTCATTCTCGATTCCTACGAAGATGCTGCCCTCTATCGCGCGATCGACCTGCGCTCGTCGCTGCGCGTGTTAATCACGGCTCTGCCGCAACCCAATCAGAAGGCGGTCGATGATGTCTTGCGACTCGCGCGCGAGCTGGCGCAGGTGCAAACACCGGGCTTGCTGGCGCTACGCGATTATTTTGCCAGCGATCTCGTCTGTTATCTCATCGCTGATGATCCTGGCGGCCCGGATCTTGAGCGCTTTGTGCGCGAGCGCGCTGGCCCGCTGTCCGAAGCCGAGACACTGGCGATCATGGAGCGCTTGCTAAACACGGTTGATGTGCTTCATCATCATCAGCCGCCACTGTTGCTCGGCGATTTGCGCACATGTGATCTCTGGTCATCGCCGGAAGGCGGCTTGAGTCTGGCGCCGTTTGCCTGCGCGCGCCACGTCGGCGCTGAAACGACTCCCTACCGCGCTCCCGAACTCTACGATCATACTGTCGAGCCGGCGCCGGTCAGCGATATTTATACCCTCGGCGCAGTGTTATACCATCTGCTGACCGGCTGGCCGCCGCCGCCAGCCAACCAGCGTCAGGCTGGCGTGCCATTGAATGCGCCGCGCGCGCTCAATCCGCAGGTATCCGTTCTGGCTGAACAATTGACTCTCCGCGCGCTGGAAATGAAGCCGGCGAATCGTTACCAGCGGGTGAGCGAAATGCGTAGCGCGCTGGAGACAGTCCGTCTGATGGCTGGTCGGCCAATGGGCGCCGCAGCACCAATTGAGCGATTGTCATCCCCGCCACCGCCGCCAGCGCCCGCCCCAGCAACACCGTCAATGACCGCAGAAGCAGCCACGCTAGCGCCGTCAGCGCCCCTGCTGCCAGCGCCGCCGCCGCTACCGACAACTGCCCAGCCTGCCGCCGGAGCGCTGCCAGCCGCAGCGCCAGCACGCCCTCTGATCAGCACGTCGTGTTTGCTGGCCATCGCTGGCGGATTGGCTGTTGTTGCGCTGACTATCTGTGTCGTGGTTGCAGTGCTGGTAGGACTATACCTCAACAACGCAACAGTCTTTGATGTCTTCACGGGCGCCGCAGCCACGAATCCTGCTGTTTCTCCTGTGCCCACTGCGACTGCTCCTGCCGCTGCCGCCCTGCTGCAGCAGGTTGAAGCCATCACCCAAACGGGCCAACTACGCGAAGATGGTCTTGGCGCGGCGGCATATAGCCCTGATGGCCGCCTGATCGCGGTCGCCGTCGGGCATGTGGTGCAATTGCGCGATGCGCAATCGCTAATGATACAGGCAACCCTCGAAGGCCATAACGGTGATGTGAGTTCGCTGGTCTTTCATCCTGATGGTACCATCCTGGCCTCTGGTTCACAGGATGATCCTGTCGTGCGCTTGTGGGATACGCGCACCGGGCGCGAACTGGCTCAGTTGCGCGGTCACGACGACTGGATCCGTTCCCTGGCGTTTAGCGCCGATGGTCGCCTGCTCGCGTCAGGCAGCGCCGATCGCACCGCGCGGATTTGGGATATGACGACCAATCGCGCGCTGGTGACACTGCGCGGGCATACCGATCTGCTCGGAAATGTGGCGTTCAGCCCTGATGGTCAGCGCCTCGCCTCAGCCTCGCGCGATGGCACTGCTCGTCTGTGGGACGTGGCAACCGGGCGACAAATTGACGACTTTCGCTTCACCGCACCGGTTGAACCACAGAGTCAGACCCCGTTCTGGCTGACTGGCATCGCCTTTTCACCTGATGGCCGTCAGATCGCAGTCGGTTCAATTGACGGCAACGTCTACCTGCTCGATGCCGCAACCGGCAATCTCCAGCGTACCCTGCGCGGGCACGATGGCTGGGTCGTGATCCGTGGCCTGGCCTATAGCCCTGACGGACGACTGCTGGCCAGCGCCAGCCTCGATGGCAGCGTGCGCCTGTGGAACCCGACCAGCGGCGCGACCCGCGGCGTGCTGCGCCAGCGTGGATTGCGCTTGTTGGGGCTGAGCTGGAGTCCCGACGGAGAACAGATTCTCTCTTCAAGCGATGCCGGCGGCAATCTGATAATCTGGGACGTGAACTCAACCGAGATTATCCAGAGCTTCCAGATCACGCAGGGTGTCGTCACCGGCTTGCGCTATGCGCCTGACGGCTCTGTGCTGATGGCCAGCGGCGCCAATGGCGCGGCGCGCGCGCACATGCTCGCCAGTGGGCAAAAACTCAATCTCGATGGCGGCGCTGCCACTGCCCAGTACATCGATTTTCTCAGCCCTACCGAAGTGGTAGCAATCAGTGAGGCTGGCGAGATTGTGACCATCGACCTCACCAATCGCCGTCCGAACGAGCAGTTGACCGGCATAAACGGCTTTCCGCTCAATCTGACGGTCAGCCCGGATCGCAAACTCATTGCGGTAGGTAACGAGCGCGGCGAAATCTTCATCTGGGATGCTGCCAGTCGCCAGTATCTGCGTCGGCTGAGCGGTCTCGATGGCCCCGTCTATGCGCTGACCTTCAACCCCGATGGAACCTATCTGGCAGCCGCTACTAATCAACCTGCCGACTCGCCGCGCATCGCCGTGTGGGAGCTGGCCAGCAACGGTCAGCCGCAGATTCTCCGCGGCCACAATGGGCCGGTAACGAGTCTGATGTTTCATCAAAACTGGCTGTTGAGCGCCAGCAGCGATGGAACGTTGCGGATGCGCGATGTGACCCGCAACGGCGCTGAAGTGCAGCAGATCCGGATTGCCGAGGAGCTGGGCTGGCTGAGCAGTCTCGCGCTGACGCCAGACGGTCATCTGCTAATTGCCGGCACCGTAAGCGGCTCGCTCGTCATTTTCCGCCTTAGCGATGGTGAAATCCTGCGTGAAATCGAATTGTCTGCCGGCACCATCCTGTCAGTCGCCATCACTCCCGATGGCTCGCAGATCGCGGTGAGCACGCGTGATGAAGGAATTCTGCTCTTCAGTATGCCGGTTACGCGCTAGCAGCCACTCCTCCCCAACGCTCAATCCACCTGACCGCCTCCTCAACCCCGCCTTCGGCTCGCATCGCCGCGCCAACCGCAGCCGCTCGCTCGCGATACATCGGCGTAAGCGCCTGCGCTAACACAGCGCTGAGCCGCTCGACCGAAAGGCGCGCAACCGGGATCGGCGACGGATTGGCGCCGGTGAGCTGAGCGCGCCATGCCCAGAAGGGCTGATCGGCGGCGAAGGGCACAATCACTGCCGGAATGCCGGCCTGCAACGCTGCCGCAGTTGTGCCGGCGCCGCCATGGTGAATCATCGCTGCTGCCTGCGGCAGTAGCCAGTCGTGCGGCAGCTCATCTGTCAGCAACATTGTTGATGGCAGGCTCGACGGCGCAAGATTGCTCCAGCCGCGTTGCACAATCGCGCGCTGCCCAAGCCGACAGAGAGCCGCAACCACAATCGCCCCAATCGTGTCTGCATCACGGGTCATCATACTGCCAAAACTCACGACCACAGGCGGCGGGCCGCCAGCGAGGAATGCGATCAGATCATGGGGTGGTTGCCAGTCCGCTGGGGCAAGGCGCCATGCGCCGGTCTGAACCGCCAGTGGCGCCGGAGACGGCGGCACCAGGTATCTGCTGTAAGCCAGCAGGAGCGGTATCTGCTGCCCTGGCATCGCCCACGGCAATCGCGGCGGCCCAATCTCAGGATGTTGACGGCGCACAATCCGATAACTGACACTCTGGCTGAACCGAAAGACCGTTTGCGCAAAACGATGGCTGAGCCTGCGCCAGCGCAGCCCCATCCTCACCCCTGGCCACATAATGCTGGCGATGTCGTCTGGCGGCGCAAAAAAGGGAAAGAGATCGACAGCGCATTCGGCGCTGCCAGCTTCCTGCGCGCAAAGATGCCCTGCGGCCACCGTGAGAAAGGAAGAAACGACCATGTCAGCTCCAGCGCAGGCTCGACGCATGCGTCGGATGACCTCTGCGCCGATCGGATGAGCAAACTGATAGACAATCCGCACCAGTCGCAACGGTTTGCCGCGCGCTTCATCGGCAATCCGGCGCGCTAATTCGGTGACATCGCCCGGCAACGGCGCAAATGTTATCTGATGCCGGGCCGCCAGAGCGGCAAATGTCGCCGGCGCCGCCAGCACTGGCTCGTGCCCGGCAGCGCGCAATGCAACCCCCAGCGCCACAAAGGGCTGCACATCGCCCCGGCTGCCATAGGTGAGCATCACCACACGCATGTGCGCTCCCGCGATTACCGCGCGTCCGGCTCCTGGGTATCGCCTAACGCGCGCAAGTATTCCTGATCAAATTGCCACAGCAAACCTTCCGATTGCGCATATGGTCCGGGGCGATAGGCGCGCGAACTGACTCCCTGTTGCGACAACTCGCAGACATGCCAGTCTTGCCGGTTGGTGCGATCCCAGAACACAACCGCATCCGACGGGTCAAAAGCCGCTGTCGCCATCACATCCGGATCAAAATACCATTCGCAGATCACCGTAGTTGCGTCTGGCCGCCGGGGAATCAGGCGGTGCGCCATCACATAATCAGGGTGCAGGCTCAGCAACAGATTGGGGAAAATTGAATAGTAATAGACCCGACGCTGATCATCGGCTGTCAGGCCGGGCAGGGGCGGTCGGCGCGTGTGTCCATCGAGAGTCATGCTATCGTAAGTCAGATCCATATATCCGCCGAGGAACGGGCCGCTGGTCAGGTCATTCCGTCCGCTCTGCCACGGTGAAACCGCGACCAATTCCGGGTGAATGAGCGGGCAGTGATAACACTCAGAATAGTTGGCGACGATCAGCTTCCAGTTAGCAGCCACCTCATACACGATGCGAGCGCCCCGGCGCAGACGCGCCACATCCCACGCCCGAAATTTGCCGATCAACGGCGCAAACGCTTCGGCAAAAGCAACCGGCTGCGCAGCCAGCGAGATAAACACGAATCCATCCCATTCGGCCACTGCCGCGCTGATCAACGGCCAGTCTTCGCGCCGAAAGCCAGGCGCATCCTGCATGTAACGTGCCGCCGCCAGCGACCCATCAAGCCGGTACGTCCAGGCGTGGTACGGGCAGACCAGCGTCTCGCCAAGCCGACCTTGCAATTCCGTGCAGAGTCGCGCGCCCCGGTGACGGCATACGTTATAATGCGCATGGAGGTGACCGGTGTGATCGCGGAGCAAGATCAGATTTTCGCCGGCCACATCGATCAGGCAATAATCGCCCGGCTGCGCAACATCGGCGCTGCGTCCCACACAGACCCAGTTGCGCGCGAAGATCTGTTCCTGTTCGTGCGCAAACACATCAGGCGACGTAAAAAAGGCGCCGGAAAGGGTATAGGCAGGTCGATCAAGCGAAGCTCGCACATACGTTGCCATGTACAAATCCTCCTGAATTCGCTATAATACCGTTTGAAAAGGAACTCCTATCAATTTGATATGACCAAGGAGGGGCGAATGTTTAACCCGTTTCGACGGAAGGACCCGGCGCAAGCCGAAGCGGATCGTCGCGTCCCACCCGGCCAGTATGTGACCGATAAGTTTCCAGTGTTGCACTACGGAACCGTCCCTCAGTATACCAATGTTGAGGAACAGTGGGATCTCCGCTGCTGGGGTGAACTAACAGAGCCAGTGCGCTTGAGTTTTCGCGAGTTTCGCGCCCTGCCGACGACAACGATCAAGACCGACATTCACTGCGTGACGCGCTGGAGCAAACTCGATACCACCTGGGAAGGGGTGAGCTTCCGCGAGTTTCTCCGTCACATTCCGCCGTTAAAGTCAACTGCGCGTTTCGTCATCGCGCACAGCGAGCAGGGCTACACCGCCAATCTACCGCTTGAAGTGCTGCTCGACGATGATGTGATGCTGGCGTACAAATACGAAGGGCAGGAGCTGACCCCTGAACACGGCTATCCATTGCGCCTGCTGGTGCCGAAGAAGTATTTCTGGAAGAGCGCCAAGTGGTTGCGCGGCCTGGAGTTCCTCGATCACGATCGCCTCGGCTTTTGGGAACGGTACGGGTACAACAACAACGCCGATCCGTGGCGCGAAGAGCGCTATGCCGATGACTGAGACTACCGACGAGCGCATTGCCGCCGCCATCGCCACGCAGCAAACGTTGCGTCAGCGCGTCGATCTGCGCGACGATGACCGGCCAATCCGTTTTGTGGCGGGCGTTGATGCCGGTTTCGAGGCTGACAACACGATCATTCGTGCCGCAGTTGTCGTTGTGCGCATGCCCGACCTGATACCGGTCGATTATGCTCTCGAACGTCAGCCCGTCACTTTTCCTTACGTGCCGGGATTGCTCGCCTTCCGCGAGGCGCCTGCGATTCTGGCCGCGCTGAAGCAACTGCGCATTCAGCCTGATCTGATCATTTGTGATGGTCACGGTATTGCTCACCCGCGCCGGTGCGGCATTGCCTGTCATATCGGAGTCAGTCTTGATCTGCCAACGATCGGCTGCGCCAAACAACGGCTGATTGGACGCTTCGCCCCACCGCCAGCAGAACGCGGGGCGCGCAATCCTCTGTTCGATGGCGCCGAGCAGATCGGCTGGGCGCTGCGCGCGCGCGCCAGCGCCCAACCGGTCTTTGTGTCGCCCGGCCATCGCATCAGTCTGGCGCGCGCCCCCGATCTGGTTATGGCCTGCACTACCCGGTTTCGCCTTCCCGAAACCACCCGTCTCGCCCACCGACTGGCCTCGCATGGTCAATTACCGTTGATCGGTCACGATTGAAGGAGTGCTGCTCGGATCATATCTCCCGCTCTCCCTAATCGGGGCGCGTGAGTCAGTATCGATCGGCCACTGCCATCATTGCCAATGCCGTCAGGCAATCTGCCAGACACACTTCACGAATCCCGACCAATAGCGCATCGTTTGCCCGTTACGCGCGGTTACTTTAGTAGAACTGCGACGAAAGGGGTAATGCTGTGCGGTGGTTCATCGCGTTTATGATCCTGATCACGCTGGGAACGGCAGGACTGTACCCGGCGCAGGCGCAAACACCCGTGATTCTGATCAACGAGGTCATGCATTTCCCGGCTAGCGGACCAGAGTGGGTTGAACTGTACAACCCCGGCTCACTGCCGGTTGACCTGAGCGGCTGGCGGATTGACGATGCGGTTATTGGCGGCGCACACACGCTCATCCCTGATGGAACGGTGATACCCCCGCGTAGCTTAATCGTCATCCCACTTACCAGCGCGATCCTCAACAACTATGATCCTGATCAGGCTCAACTTAGTGACCCGCTGGGGCAGATCATCGACCGCAGTCCTCTCGTCGTCACTCCGCGTGACCAGAGCATGGCTCGCGTTCCTGATGGCAGCGATGAATGGCAGATTGGCGCGCCAACTCCGGCGGAGTGGAATGCTGGCGCACCACCACTTGAGCCATCAACGCCATCGCCTGATATGACCGAGAGCGTGACTCTGCCAACCGGCGAAGCGCAGAGCGATCCCACACTGATCCCAACGATAACGGCAGCACCCTCCCCTACCCCAACGCCGACGACCACGCCCTTGCCAACGCCGACGGCCACGCCCTTGCCAACGGCAACGGCCACACCCACCCCAACGCCGACAGCCACGCCCTTGCCAACGGCAACGGCCACGCCCACCCCAACGCCGACAGCCACGCCCTCGCCAACGGCGACGGCCACGCCCTCGCCAACGGCAACACCCACCCCGGCCCCGCCCGCGCTCTTCAATCAGGTCGTCCTGACCGAAATCGCTGCCGCAGGCGATGACGAGTGGGTCGAAATCTACAACCGCGGCCCGTCCGCCGTCACCCTCGACGACTGGCAGCTCGAACGGATCAGCGCAAGCGGCAGCGCCGTCAGGCGCGCTCTGCCCGCCCGCGCCCTGGCCGCCGGCGAATGGGCGGTCGTGCCGCTGCCCAAAGGCAGCCTGCCCGACGGCGGCGCACAGCTCGCCCTGCTCTGGCGCGACACGCCGATGAGCGCTCCTGTGACCTACCCCGCCTTGACCGTCACCACCGTCTACGCCCGCCTGAGCGAACTGGGTGAGGAGTGGCAGGTGACCACTGCGGCAACGCCCGGCGCAACGAATCTGCTCCCGACCGCCACCCTCCTCCCAACGGCAACTGCCGCCAGCACTGCCACGCCCTCCGCCACGCCGACGGCCACGTCCTCTGCCACGGCGACGGTCACGCCCTCCGCCACGCCGACGGCCACGCCCTCGCCAACGGCAACACCCACCCCGGCCCCGCCCGCGCTCTTCAATCAGGTCGTCCTGACCGAAATCGCTGCCGCAGG
>FWPU01004390.1_pt1 | contig 32962 bp, 32 predicted proteins | sample 2228361 | NCBI WGS metagenome assembly FWPU01 (sample SAMEA103939777, study PRJEB20133) | metagenome
TGTATGCAGGTTGCAAAATCTCTTTCAGATTTTTCTAAATACACTAATATAAAAGTCACAGCAATATTTGGCGGTGTTTCCATAAAACCACAACAAGATTCAATTAAATCGTCTGAAATAGTTGTCGGAACACCTGGGAGAATACTTGATCACTTGAGATCAAAGTCATTAAAACTTGATAAGATAAAATTCCTTGTCCTTGACGAAACAGATAGAATGTGCGATATGTGCCAATTAATGGAATTGAAACCAACACCGGCAGGAATGCTCCAATAAAGGAACCCAGCGTTGACAAAGCATAGAGACGGCCGGCCGTTTTTCCGGATGATTGACGATCCTCCACCATTAGGCGGATAGCAAAAGGTGAAATCATCCCTAACAAGGTCACTGGCACGCTGAAAAGGACTAAAACCACACTGAATGACCCCAGCAAAATCCCAATATTGAGTTCATCGAATGCATTTGCAGCCAGACGCAAAATAGGTTGTGATAGAAGCGGGATCAACCCCGTGGTAAATCCCCCCCACGCGAATAATTGATACATCAATTGATAGGAAGGGTAACGATCAGCAAGGTTTCCACCTAAAAAATATCCCACCGCTAAAAAGATTAAGATCAAGCCAATAATCGAAGCCCAAACAAGATTGCTGTTTCCATATACATTACCGATCAAGCGCGATGCACTGATTTCGACTGCCAAGGCGGTCATTCCAGCAACAAAAACCGTTAAGTAGATAAACTTCCGTTCAGTCTGGCTCATGAAGTCTTGACTTTCTTTGGGGTATTATCTAAACCTGCAATGATAAAGGCTCGTGCAATTTGGGTATACATTTTTGCCCGATTGAATAACCCACTGATCAGTCCGCGGTGTACTTCACTTGGAGGATGAGATACACCCCACCAGATGACTTTTTTAATGCGCCACCGATTCCGCATACCTGCCAAGGTAATCGCCGTCTCTAAACCATAGCCTTCTGCAGCCTTCCAGCAAATACTTTCCAAGTGTTTTCTCCATAGACAACGCTGCCCAGATAGCCACGGCGTCGCCCAATGGCTAAAGTCCGTCATAAAAATACCCCCTCGAAAAATTCCTATTGTCATGTCCATTTGATCGATAACGAATGGCCGAACCAAATCTTCAATGTGCCGAACGTTCAAGCCATGTAGGTCTGCATCTAAGGTTACGATTAATTCGGCGTTCGTGGAACACAATGCCGAGAAAACCGCTTGCCCCTTACCTCTGTTTTTATTATGGGTAATCAGGCGGATTCGATCATTGCATTCTTGAGCGTGAGCTGCTACTTCCACACTACGATCAGAGGATCCATCGTCCACAACAATGATCTCTTGGAGTACAGCAACCTTGCAGACAACATCCAATACCCTTTGAAGCCCCTGCGCCTCATTATAGACAGGTATAATGCTAGCTATGGAGGGAAAAGATTGTCGATGATAGGAATTCAATGTAGTCAAATTACCTCACGAGGGGATACCATGAAATAAACCTTGCATTCTCATTTGGATAACTCAGATTATAATCCATACCATCCCTAAATTCGCTGGGGACTCATGCTTGGTATAATACTCCTCATTCTAAAACGAGGTGATAGTATGTCGTCTGAGAAGATTTCTGGTGCAAAAATTCGCCAAGAATTTATTGACTTCTTTATTGAGCGCGGTCATACCTTTGTGCCATCATCCAGTCTAGTTCCAGGTGGTGATCAGACATTACTGTTCACCAATGCCGGCATGGTTCAATTCAAAGATGTCTTCTTAGGAATCGACAAAAGGCCCTACAAGCGCGCTGCCAATTCACAGAAATGCATGCGAGTGGCTGGAAAACACAACGATTTAGAAGATGTAGGGCGGGACGATACTCATCACACCTTTTTCGAAATGCTTGGCAATTGGTCATTTGGAGATTATTACAAAAAGGAAGCGATTGCGTGGGCTTGGGAATTACTAACCGAGGTATGGAAATTACCCAAGGAGAGATTGTGGGCTACCTGCTTTCGGGATGATCAGGGAAATATTCCCGAAGACTCCGAAGCCGCCGAGCATTGGCGGGCACAACCCGGCATGAATCCTGATCATGTCCTCTTCTTCGGTCGTAAAGAAAACTTTTGGGAGATGGCCGAAACCGGACCTTGCGGGCCGTGCAGTGAAATTCATATTGACCGTGGGACGGAATATTGTGATAAGAAAGATGAACCTAGCCATGTTTGTCGGGTCAACGGGGGCTGCCAGCGCTTTCTAGAACTGTGGAACTTGGTCTTTATTCAATATAACCGCCTCAGCCCCACCGAGCTCGAACCTCTCCCTGAAAAACACGTAGATACCGGCATGGGATTAGAACGAATCGTCTCTGTATTGCAAAATGTCTCCTCGAATTATCGCACTGATCTCTTCTGGCCGATGCTGCAGTGTGTTAAATCCTTAACCGGTCATTCGGATGCTGAGCGCGAAGAAAACATTACCCCCTATCGAGTTATCGCCGATCACTCTCGTGCAGCGACATTCCTGATCGCCGATGGGGTTGTTCCTGGTAACACCGGCCGCAATTACATCTGCCGCATGATACTCCGCCGCGCAGCTCGTTTCGGCAGCAAGATCGGATTGAAAGAACCCTTCCTTGCAAAAGTTGCCGAAGTGGTCATCGAGGAATATGGCGAATTTTATCCCGAGTTGCAACGCAACCGAAAAGCAATTTTAGACTCGATCACCAGAGAAGAGATACGTTTTCATAAAACGCTCGAAACCGGTGTGATGAAGTTAGAAAACTTAATCGATCAATTGCGACAACAAGGAAAGGCTACACTGAACGGAGAGTTAGCCTTTGATCTGTATGCAACCTATGGTTTGCCCCTAGAGATCACCAAAGATATCCTCTCGGAAAATCACTTCTCTGTGGATGAAGCCGGCTTCTATCAAGCAATGGAGGAACACCGCCTTGCTTCAGGCGCCGGCGAACTCTTTGGAGATTTAGGCGGCGAAGACGTCGATGTTTACCGCCAACTGTTTGAGCAGCTTACCGCTCAAAAGAAACTCCCCTCTGAAGGGGTCAAATATGATCCGTATTCACAATTGACTAGCAAAGGAGAGGTGCTCGCCATTGTTGCCGAGGGCACACCGATTGCATCCGCCCAAGAAGGACAGACGGTCGAAGTTGTCTTGCCTCAAACCTGTTTCTACCTCGAAAGCGGAGGTCAGGTTTCAGATACCGGCTGGATCCAATCTACGAACGGATCCGAATGGCAAATCGAGGTCAACGACGTTCGAAAACCGGCTGCCGGCATTCTGGTGCATATCGGTAAAGTGACCAAAGGCAAACCCAAAGTCGGCGACCAAGCCATTGCTGTTGTCGATCGTCGCCGCCGTCAAGATATTATGCGCAACCATACCGCTACCCATCTGCTACACCGCCATTTACGACGTGTTCTTGGAGAACATGCCCGCCAGGCAGGCTCCTTGGTTGCACCGGATCGACTAAGGTTCGATTTCACCCATCCTGAACCGCTTACACCACAGCAGCTTCAAGCTATTCAGGATGGCGTCAATCAAGATATCCTTGACGATTACCCCCTTCATGTCGCCTTCAAACCCCTCCAAAAGGCAATCGAAGAGGGAGCAATTGCTCTGTTTGGAGAAAAATACGCTGAGGTTGTGCGCAACGTCACGATTGGGGAGAAAGAAACCCTGTCCAATGAACTTTGTGGCGGCACCCATGTCCAACAAACTGGTGAAATTGGGCTGTTTTTGATCCTATCAGAAGGAAGCGCAGCAGCCGGGATCCGCCGCATCGAAGCGGTTACTGGACGGAAAGCCTACGAAGTCGTTTCTAGCCGACTAGGAGTCTTATCCCAGATTGCCACCACGTTATCTGTCCCTGCTGACGGTGCCTATGGAAAGGTCTTGCGCCTGCTCGAAGATTGGGAAAGCGCCCAGAAGCAAATCCTCGCATTCAAACAACAGGCTGTGCGTCAAGAATTCGAAAAACAATGGTCAAGCCACCAAAAACAAATCGGGCCGCTGACCTACCTTTCGATGCATTTTGTCGATGCGGAAATCCCCACCTTACGGCAGATGATCGATCTATTCCGACAAAAGACTCCCCAACGAGGCATCATCGTTCTATCCAGTGAATTGAATAACCGCCCTCAATTGTTAGTCGGTTTTACCGATGATTTGGTAAAGCAAGGATGGAATGCTATTGACCTTGTCCGCTTTTTGGCTGAGCCGCTCGGTGGAGGAGGTGGTGGACGGCCAAATCTAGCCCAAGCAGGCGGCAAAGACAGCCAAAAACTTGCCGAGTCGCTCGCCCGTGCTGAGGAATGGATTGCAGCGAAACTTAACGGTAGTTGAGCGTCTCTTCCCGTTTCAATGAGCACCAATGAAAACCCAAATCCTGCAATTGGAAGCTCATGATGACGTGATCTCGATCCTAGATAAAATTGGATGGGCTCAGACCGAGCGTGTCCTTCTCGTCTTGCCCCCGCGCAAAAGAGTCCTAGCTACGAAGCTCGACCTATTGAGATTAAAGCGGCATACTCAAAGCAGGGGCTGTCAGTTAGCATTCGTGACCAATGACTCCCTGGTTAAAGCACTTGCTAAGGAAGTCAAAATCCCCTGCTATCGTACCATCCAAAAAGCCCACCAAGCTGATTGGAACAAAGAGCAAATCGATGAGTCAAAACCCATCGCTGACCCTCCATCAAAGAAACTACCCCTCTCTGAACAAATCGAAGTCATCCAAACCCTGCGCGCACGCGACTTGGCCAACAACACCCCCTTTTGGGCAAGGATGCTTTGGTTTGGGCTGGCAGTCATCTCTGTGCTCAGCATACTCGCCGTTCTCATCCCAAGTGCCAGCATCCGTCTGAAACCTCCTACTCAACAACAAACAATGCTACTACCGATGGTCGCAACGTATCGGGTTCAACAAGCTCGCCTCTCTGGTGAAATCCCCATTTCTACGCGCTCTGTCACCGTTGAAGGAACGAAAACCTCCAAAGTCAGTGGGACAATTCGGTTACCGAAGGATTTCGCCACAGGAGAGGTTATCCTAACCAATCTAACCGATCAACCCATTGAAGTTCCGAAGGGGACGATCCTACGAACGTTGGATCAAAAACCGCGCCGCTATGCCACCCAAGAAACTGTTACGCTTGAGGATGGCAATCAGAAAAGTGTAACCGTTTTGGTGCAGGCATTCCAAGCAGGCGAGTCTGAAAATGCCCAACCCAATGAGATCAGGGCAGTTGAGGGATTGTTAGGGTTAAAAATCAGTGTCGAAAATCCTCAGCCTATTTTAGGGGGTAGCAGTATCAACGCTCCAGCCCCTAATGAGCGTGATCGTCAACTCCTATTCAGACAGCTCCAAACCGAATTGATACACACCGCCAAAGAAACCATCCGCCAACAAATTCAAGCTGATGATCTCCTCCTCCCAGACTCCGCCATCCAAACTCGAGTAGTGCGCCAAGAATATTCGCCAGCCGAGAACACTGCTGCAGATTTCTTGAGTTTAGAGCTTGAACTCGAAGTCACATTTGGGATCATCACAAAAGAATCACTTGAGGATTTAGGAAGTCTTATCCTTTCTTCCTCTTTGCCGCAAGGTTATGTACCCCTAGCAGATACCTTCTCGGCATCCTGTCAAGATAGCATGATTGAAATGGAAGGAGGCGATTACACCTGTACCCTAAAATTATCCAGAGAACTTCAACAGGCGATAAATCCTGAGGAAGTGCGTGCCCATGTGGTTGGGAAACCGAGAGTCACCGCTTTAGAAGTCTTACAACACATCTATACACTCTCCAAACCAGCGGTAATTGAATGCTTTCCAGATTGGTTTCCTCTCCTCCCTTGGTTACCTATGCGCATTCAAATCCTGATCGAACGATGACCATCCTAGCCATAGACCCTGGACAGCGACGCATCGGAATAGCTCTCAGCGATCCGACAAATAAGGTGGCTTTTCCTCTAACGACGATCCTGCATTGTTCAAAACAAGAAGATGCGGAACGTATTGTCCGCATAGCAGAGGAACATCAGGTTGAATTAATCCTCATCGGACAAGCACTGGGTATCGATCAACAACCAACAATTCAAAGTCGACGCTCTTCTAATCTAGCACAAGCAATTCGTGCTCGAACACATATTCAGGTTCTCCTGATCGATGAATTCGAAACCACTCAAACTGTCCTAAAGGCGTGCAAAGAAATGGGGGTTAAGAGCCAAAAACAGTCACAAAATTTGGATGCCCTAGCTGCCGTCGTCCTGCTTCAGACTTACATTGAAAATCAACAACTCTCATCCCATGAATAAACAAAAACGAACGCTACCCTGTATTGGCGCTGCTATGCTGCTTTTCCTATGTCTTTTGACGGTAGGGATAACCTTGATTAGCTTCTTCTACATCCAAACGGATGTAGAGCAAACCTTTGGCAAACCCCATCCTTCTCTTGATTATTCGCAGAGAACATGGTTTCAGCTCTTTCTCTACCTCAATAAAGAACAACTCGCTACTCCCACCAATCCACTCGCCCAACCACAATCCTTTAGTATCTCAGCCAACGAGCCAACACCGATCATTCTACAGCGCTTATCTGAGGAGGGTTTGATTTCGGATGTCCAATCAATGCAAATCCTTTTGCAATATCTTGGTTTCGACACCCAAATTCTAACCGGGGAACATCTTCTCAGTCCCGCCATGAGCCCTTACCAAATTGCTCAAGCCCTGATTGATCCTTCTAATCTATTGATCCAATTTAACCTTCTTGCCGGTTGGCGGAACGAAGAAATAGCCATTGCCCTTGAAGCTTCAGGAGTAAATTTCACCGCTGAAGCGTTCCTAGAGGCGGCAGAAAAACCGCTTGATTTTTATCTCCCTCACCGCAAATTTCCTGAGGCGATTACCACCCTACAAGGCTTTTTAATGCCGGCTTCTTACCGAATTCAAAAGACGGCTTCTGCAGACGAGATCGTTCGCCAATTCACCCAAACCTTTGATACCCACATCTCTGCTGAACTCGAAAAGAAAATTCAACAACAAGGGCTCACGCTTTATCAAGCAATTATCCTCGCTTCGATCGTTCAGCGCGAGAGCGTTCTAGAGGAAGAAATGCCTTGGATTGCCTCGGTTTTCCTCAATCGCCTGCGCACCCAAATGAAGCTCGATTCTGATCCCACCGTTCAATATGCCCTCGGCTTCAATAAAGAACAGAATACATGGTGGACAAACCCTCTAAGCACGAGCGATTTCGGAGTCGACTCGCCCTATAACACGTATCTCTACGTGGGTTTACCCCCCACACCAATTTGCAATCCCAGTTTAGCCGCCATCACCGCGGTCGCAGAAGCCCCGCCGAGTGAGTACTTTTACTTTCGCGCAGCTTGTGATGGCAGTGGTAGCCATCTATTTGCAAAAACCTACGCCGACCATCTTGAAAATGCCTGTCCATGAAAAAAGGGCTCATGAAGTTGATGATCTCCATGAGCCCTTCTTAACTACGAATATAGACTACGCAGGCGCTAATTCCTGCATCTTAGCCCGAATGACATTTCCCAAACGGTAAATTCCCTCTTCGATTTTTTCGGGCGTCGCATTGGAAAAATTCAACCGCATGGTGTTATGCCCGCCCCCCCCAGGGTAAAAACTCTCTCCAGGCACAAAAGCAACCTTCTTCTCAATCGCATCTTTCAGCACATCTCTTGAATTGAGGTATTCTGGCATCGTTCCCCACAAGAACAATCCCCCTTCGGGTTGTGTCCAATCCACCTCAGGTGGAAAATAGCGATCCATCGCAGACAGCATAACATTACGTCGCTCAAGGTATACTTGGCGAATGATTTTTACATGCTCATCCAGAAAGCCGCCTTTTGATACCTCATGGGCGACCAATTGATTGAAGGTTGCGGTATGTAAATCCTCTCCTTGTTTAGCTTCGACCATCTTGCGAATGACTTCCGGCGGAGCAACCACCCACGCCAAACGCAACCCAGGAGCAAGGATTTTCGAGAAGGTGCTTAGGTAAATCACGTTTCCCCGATAGCAACGATCGTGATTGCCCCGATATTGGCTATCCACAACCACAATTGAAGGCAAATGCTCTCCTTCAAAGCGCAACTGACCATAAGGGTCATCTTCAACAATCGGGACTCCAAAGCGGTTGGCTAGCTCGACCAATTGATAACGACGCTCCAAGGATAAAGTTACCCCAGTCGGATTCTGAAAGTTGGGCAACACATAGATGAACTTCGGCCCGTACCGCAGCGCCTCTTCAAGCGCATCGGTGATCATACCTTGTTTGTCAGAAGGGACGGCAACATATTCCGCCCCATAAGCATTCCACGCCTGAAGTGCGCCTAAATAGGTAGGCGACTCAACCAATATTCGATCCCCACGATTGATAAACACCTTGCCGATTAAGTCTAAGGCTTGTTGTGAACCCGAAGTGATCAAAATATTCTCCGGGTTGATCGTAATCCCATACCGAGCTGTATGACGGGCAATTTGCTCGCGCAAGGGCAGAAAGCCCTCCGTTGTGCTATATTGGAGAGCCTGCGCCCCATGATTCTTGAGGACGGTTTGACATGCTTCGGCAAACCTTTCGATCGGGAAGACTTCCGGCGCCGGTAAGCCACCTGCAAATGAGATAATGTCCGGTTGCTCGGTGAGCTTGAGCAATTCTCTCACCGCAGAACTTCCCATGCGCTTTGTGCGATGAGCGTAACGATGATCCCATGGAGTTTGTAATCCTCTTTCGTCTCGAAATGCACCCGTTACCTTTACCGCGGGTCTTACCATTTATAAACCTCCTTCCTTTGTGAAAACAATTATTTAGGAAAACGGCTGAGGATAACCGCTTCACTCGGTACAATTGATTTTTCTCCCAACACCATGTCGGATGGTGCTTTAATCTCTTTTTCTGGTGAACCCTGATAGATCAAGATGTGGGTTCCTTCCTCGGCAGATTTCAATTCAACAAATGCCTGACCGGTCAACGAGCCTTGCTGATCAACTGCGCAACTGGTCACCCAACCGATCACCCGGCCGCGCTTATCCAAGACTGGATCGCCGCTATGCGCCATTCGCACACCTTTTTCCAAGAATTGGAAACGAACGACAACCCCTTTGCGGTTTTTCTCACGTTCAACGAACGCCTGGCGACCGATGAACCAAGGTTTATGCAGTTTTACATAACTTCCGAATCCTCCTTCCGCCACTCCTAAATCGGGGTGCCCCCGCTTGCCAGAACCCTCTCCAATTTCGTGTCCATAAAGGGGTAAACCTGCTTCTGTCCGCAGGGAATCGCGTGCACCTAATCCTACTGGCTTAATTCCAAAGGGTTCACCTTTTTCTAGCAGGGTCTGGAACAATTCGGTTGCCCGATCGGGATGCACAAAAAGTTCAAAAGCCATTTTTTCCCCGGTGTAACCTGTGCGAGAGACGATTAAATCAAAACCTCCCACCTGTGCATCGCATAATTCGGTGCGTTTTAGCGCCATTATCTTCTTGCGCGTTTCAGCATCAACCCCCAGAGAGAATAAAATTTCTCGCGATCTCGGACCCTGAAGAGCAATATCCACCCTCATATCTTTGCCCTCCTTTGGATCCCGCAAATTGCGCAAGCGTGCTTGACGCCCAAACGCTCTCGCCCATGGTCGCTCCCGGTCGATACATGCTTTTCCGGTCAAAACCGCATTGAGCCAAGCCCAATCTTTGTCATCGTTTGATGCATTGACCACCACCAAAAAGACATCTAAAGCTCGGCGGTAGACCAAAGTATCATCAATCACATTGGCATCTGGGTCGAGAAAATGGGTATAGCACGATTCGCCGACGTCCAATCCCCCAATATCGTTGCCGCACACGCTATCCAGAAAAGCCGCAGCGTCTGCTCCTTCTACTTGATAAACTCCCATGTGAGCGACATCGAATAAGCCGGCTGCTGTGCGGGTTGCTTGGTGTTCTTCGATCACCGATGTATACCACACCGGCATCTCCCAGCCGGCAAAGGGAATCAGTTTTGCCCCTAACTGACGATGATATTGATTGAGAGGGGTTCGTTTTAACTCTCCTTCGCTTTGCGACCACTGGAAATCCGGCTTGGCTTGACCACTACCAGAGGGTATCCCAATAAAATACGGTTTTTCATCGGCACCACCATCTCGAAGGGTTTGTGGAGGTTCAACGGGTTGAATATCACGCACAATAATTGGCCCAGGCAATTTTTTCATCACACGATCCGTTGCACCTTCTGCTTGATCAAAATCCACATACCCATCCGAGAGTGCCCGCAACCACACAGCCATGTAAGCCGCTTCCCTTACAGGCAGCCAGAGGACAAACTCCCTTTCGCTACGGCAGGTAAGAATTCCATCCACCTCCTTTTTCGGAGCGGTGATGTGAACGGAACAAGCTTCGCCAGAGTTCAAAGTGGAGACATCAACATTAGAGGCATAATTTAGAAATTGGCGAACCGTGTCCCCTCTGAGGAGATAAGGCGCCCATTGCGAAGTAGACGAATAGGGATCGTCAATGAAATAATGGTGTGGGTATCCATGGCGGGTGGTCTTTTCGTCAACACCAGCCCTCTCGGCTAACTCTCGAACTTGAATCTTAGCCGATTCGAGGGTGTCAAAATCTACTTTCGCTCTACGCAAATTAGCAACCCGCACTGCATAGGTATATGGTTTGGTTGCTTGCAAAACGGTTACAATCAACTCAGCGATTTTTCGCATCTCATCTTCTTTGAGCCCGCGTTGGGTCACCCAAGGCGTTCCCAAACGAATGCCGGAGGGATCAGCAGCCGAGTTATCTCCAGGGATGGTATTGCGGTTGACCACAATCCCGGCGATATCCAAAATGCGGGCAGCCTGATCGCCGGAGAGCGATGTGCCATCTGCTCCGACAAATGTCCGACAATCTAAATTGGTTAGGTGGGTGTTGCTGCCTCCATACGGGATTCGGCAGCCAAGTTCTTGGAAGCGCTGAGTCAAAACAGCACAATTTTTCACAATCTGTGCTTGCAATTGGCGAAATTGGTCGGTCTTGGCAAGCTTGAAAGCTAACGCCATGGCTGCAAAAGTATTGACATGCGGTCCTCCTTGTTCACCCGGAAAAACCGCCCGATCGATCTTCCTTGCTAAATCAGGATGAGTGGTTAGGATGCACGCCCCACGTGGACCACACAGGGATTTATGGGTCGTAAAGGTGATCACATCTGCATAACCCAAGGGAGAAGGATAAACCCCGCCCGCTACCAATCCAGCTACATGGGCAATATCTGCCATCAGATAAGCCCCTACGGAATGTGCTATTTGGGCAAAACGTTCCCAATCCACACTCCATGGATAAGACGAGTAACCCGCAATAATGATCTTTGGAAGAACCTGTTCAGCTAATTCCTGAATTGCATCATAATTAATCTGTTCCGTTTGCGAGTCCACAGTATAGTGATAAGCCCGATAAAATTTTCCGGAGCGATTTACTGAGGAGCCGTGAGTGAGATGTCCACCATGTAACAAGCTCATCCCTAAAATGGGATCGCCCGGATCCAGCAAAGCATGGAATACGGCATTGTTTGCCGGCGCCCCTGAAAGCGCCTGAACATTGACGAAAATCTCGTCTGCTTTTACCCGGTCATTGGCAAATAATTCTGCGCATCGTCGTCGCGCCAACATTTCTACGATGTCGGCGTACTCCACGCCTTTGTAATAACGCGGATCGGAATATCGTCGGTAATAAGAGAGTTGAAAATCATAATCGAAAATTTCTTCCTCTCGATATGTGCGGCTCTCTTCAGGCGGATATCCCTCAGCATAAATATTCTGGAATGCCGAGCTCAGAATCTCACGCACAGCCAAAGGAGCGGTGCTCTCGCTGGGGATTAAGATCAATTTGCGTACTTGCCTCTCAGTTTCTAGGTCTAACAATTCCTTTAGATCGCGGTCAAAGTCTTCAACTGAACCACGGAACAAAAAATCTGTCATTATATACTCCTCATCAAGAAGTTAAGAAATGCGTTTGGCTGGATTGCCTAGGCACCGCCAGCTACCGCTTTCAATCTAAAACAATAGCAATCGGTTTGGTTCACGGGATAATTCCCCCACATGAAACTTTGTCGCCAGGCGCTTTGGCGGTTTGCTCTTTCCATTCTTTTCCATCGAGTAGTAATCTGCACTTTAGGTCTCCAGTTTGTGTTGGATTACCAACAGTCAAAACGACAATCATGCCCTTGGGAAAGTTCATTGTTTTATGCCAGGGCACTGCGATTTCGATTCGTTCTGTCTTGGAACCGTCGGGCTGGGTATAAGTAATTATCGCCGTTGAAGCAGTACCTTCAACTCGATAAGTAATCGATCGATAACCCTCTGCTCTAGAATTGAAAGCTCCTAACAAGTAAAAGATCAGAGCTCCAACTCCAAGTACTGCGACAACTATCAAACTCTGTAAAGCCAGTCCTGTTCCACTCGATTTCACCGGTAGAGACATATTTCCCTCACGGCTACGATCATTAATGATTCTATTCCGTTGCAGGCTTTCGGTCAAGTTAATAAAATCATCCTATGAACGATGATATTCATAGGATGATTTCTATGGGCGGAAAGGGACTCGAACCCCCGACCTCCTCTGTGTAAGAGAGGCGCTCTAACCAACTGAGCTATCCGCCCGTTCATGCTTTGATTATCCCTTAGAAATCATTGCTGTGCTAAGTCTAAATTGTAAATTCTTTTTCGATTCAGATTGAAGAAATATAATGATTTTCAGAAAAGTTTGCATTTCTTTCAATTTTATGGTAAAATTTATTGTAAGAGTTTGGTATCTGTCATTTTTTAATAAGGAGTCAAGATGAGTTACGAAGAAAGAATTCGGGCTGCACGATCAGACATGTCCAAAAGTTTTTCCAGATTGGCGGATTATCTATTAGATTCCTATATTGAAGCCTCCTTTATGACTGCAAGCGAACTTGCCCATACTTTGAATCTCGACGCCGCTACCGTTGTGCGCTTTTCTCAATTTCTTGGATATAATGGCTTTCCAGAATTGCAGCAAGAAATCCGCCAAAAAGTGCGCAATGATCTCTTAATTCGACCAAAGGAAGCCCTCGAACCAAACAGCATCGCTGGCATCGCTCAATCAGCTATGCATGAAATCGCTGAAGCCATCGAACACACACGCATCTCTCTAGATACCGAGGCACTTTCTAAATTGGTTGAATGTGTAGGGAATGTGCGCCGTATCATCATCTTTGCTGAGGGGCCTGCTCAACCGAATGCCTATAGTCTGGTACAATATTTGGAACAAGGCGGTTTCCCAGTCTATATTGCTCGGGCAGGCGTTGTGGATTTGGCGCGCGCGTTGAACAATGCAACCAATCAAGACTTGATTCTCGCCTTGGAAATTACTGGACACACCCCTTATATTGCTTCCGCTCTCTGTGAAGCAAGAGCAAGGGGCATTCCTACGGCTGCGATCGTTGGGGCAGCCTCACTTGCCTCTACTCGGTGTGCTGATATTGTGATTGCTGCTGCAGCGCATCCATCCGTAGGTGTAGGTACTGTGTCACTAGAGGCAATCATTTATACATTTGCCAAACTGCTGCGTTGGCGTTTCGCAGATCGTTTCGCAGGCACCGAACAAGCTATCTTCGAGATTTCGAACCGCCTTCAACAGCCGCTCGACTAAGTAAATTTCGGAGAGGATCAATGCGATTTGTCCGTTATCAAAAGTCTGATCAAGCCCCCCTTCAAGGATGGCTTTCTAGTAACGAAGTTGGGCCAATCGAAGGTTCCATCTTCACAGAATTTCGCCGTCTGGAAGCTGAGGATGAAATTTCTCAGATTAGGCTTCTGCCGCCTGTCCTACCCAGTAAAATCATCTGCGTGGGCAGAAATTATGCTGCGCATGCCTCCGAGCATGGCGCCGAGGTTCCAGAAGTCCCCTTGCTTTTCCTAAAACCGCCCTCAGCAGTGATTGGACATTTAGATACCATCATCCTGCCACCTCAGAGCCAACAGGTTGAACATGAAGCAGAGCTGGCAATTGTTATCGGCAAGCGGGGGCGTTGGATCCTGCCAGACGAGGCGGAAAATTATATCCTCGGTTATACGATTGCCAATGATGTCACCGCCCGCGATTTGCAACGCAGAGACCATCAATGGACCCGCGCAAAAGGCTTTGACACCTTTTGTCCTATTGGACCTTGGATTGAAACGGAATTCAACGTTACCGATGCCTTGATCACCTGTACGGTAAACGATGATATTCGTCAAATGGCATCAACTCACGATATGGTTTTCAATATTTATCAGCTAATTGCCTTTGCTTCCTCCGTAATGACTTTGGAGCCCGGCGACTTAATCCTTACTGGTACACCAGCGGGTGTCAGCCCTCTCTCCGATGGGGATATTGTTCGGATTACCATCGAAGGGATCGGTACTTTAGAAAACTCTGTCCGAGCAGAAGCCCCTCGCTAACATTTATCATGTCGCTCGACATTCATACGGCCGTCCAGGTCACCCTGTTAATTCTTCTCTTCCTTGTCGCCTTAATGGTCTGGCAGGGCATTCAATCCATTCGTACAGCTCGAAAGTTACCCTTTTTCCGGTTGCGACGCAACCGCAACCTGCGCGGTTGGCGGTTGATCGGCGGCGCAATCGTTTTGTTTTTCATCACTTTAGTATTGAATACCCGCTTAGAGCCTATGATTTATCAGGTTTTTCCCCCATCGCCAACGCTGACCCTCAGCCCAACCATTACTTTATCCCCTACGATTACCCTTTCTCCCACCATTACCTTGTCTCCAACGATCACCCTAACCCCCGAAGTAACCGACACACCTACCATTACGCCAACTCCCTTTGTACCTCTTGCCATCGAGGCTCGTTTTGAGGCATCTGTGCCTCCCAATCCAGAAGCTAAGTTCAGCGCTATTGTCTTCACCCAAGGGATCGACGCCCTTTACCAACCCATTGCTCCAGGGGAAGAATTTCGCAATCCTGTAGGACACCTTTATGGTGTTTTTAGCTACGATTTGATGGTTGATGGTTCTCAATGGACAGCTCTATGGTACTATGAAGGAGAACTCGTATACTTTGAAACCAAAGTATGGGATGGCGGAAGCGGAGGCTATGGCTATACCGATTGGAATCCAGACCCATCTAGATGGTTACCTGGAGAATATGAAGTCCAGTTGTTTAATGGATTATTATGGAAACGTTCTGGTCGATTTCGAGTTATCGGCGAACCTCCTACCCCTGCTCCTACCGCAACATTCACTCAGACTCAACCTCCCACCCGTACCCCCACTCCTACTCGTACTCTGACACCTACTCGAACCTTAACACCCACCCGCACCCCTACGATACCGCCTCAATTACGATTGACACTAACAGCTCTAGTTAGTCCCACCATAACTCCTAGCCGCACGCCTTATCCAACATTAACTCGCACACCCGTTACACCCACTCGAACCCTTGCCCCAACTCGTACTCCCACATCCACTCGGACACGCATTCCAACCTTTACACCCACCGTAACGCTAACCAGACGGCCAACCTCAACCATCACTCCCACCCCAACGGTGACCAGAACTCGTCCCCCTTATATTAGCCCTACCGTTACCCTGACTCGGACACCTTATCCTACACTCACACGCACACCGGTTACCCCCAGCATCACACCCTACCCAACATTAACTCGTACGCCAACCCCCTCCAACTAAGTTTTCGTGAATCAGCGCCTTTGCGATTTGGGCAGCAATTCGAGCGTTATTTTTTAATAAACTCAGATTTGCTTTCACGCTTCTACCTTCAGATAACTCATTTAAGCGTTGAAGCAAGAAAGGCGTCACCGACTGCCCATGAATCTTTTGTTCCTCCGCTTCTCGAGTTGCCTGTTGAATGAACTGCTCCATGACTTCGGCGGGCAAAGCATCCGCTTCAGGAGGAGGAACAGCGACCAATATCCCGCTATGAAAACCCAGCTCCCAATAGGTACGTGCAAATTCCGCAACCTCTTCTGGTCGATTTGCAATCATGCACACCGTCAGATCACTGCTTCCAGGGCTATAAAAGGCAGGAAAATATTGAGTCTGATAACCGATCACCGGTACAGAGCGGGTTTCCAGAGCCTCTAAAGTCGCCGCTAAGTCTAAAATCGCCTTTGCGCCTGAACACACAACAATCACTGGGATTTCAGCCAAGGCTTGTAAATCAGCGGATACATCCGTATGTCGAAGCGTTTCAGTATAGCGATGCACCCCTCCAATACCGCCGGTCGAAAATACCCGAATCCCCACCTGGTGAGCAATCCACATCGTAGCTGCTACGGTTGTCCCCGCACAACCTTTTTCCATCACCAAACGCGCAATGTCTCGTATACTGGCTTTTGCTACCCCCTTCCGATTTCCTAGCGAGGTAATTTCGTCCTTCGTCAAACCACACACAATGTTGCCATCGAGAATGCCAATGGTAGCTGGAAGGCATCCTATATGATGGATTTCATCCTCGATCTCAGCCGCCAATTGGAGATTTTGAGGGTAGGGCAACCCATGGGTAATCACGGTTGTCTCAAGAGCGACCACCGCCCGGTTTGTCGAGAGTGCCTGTTTTACCTTTGGGGAAATTTGAAAAGACGGATGGAGAAAAGAATTCATTAAATCACCAATTGGTCATACAATTTTTCTAAAGACAGATCAGGGACAACTGCACCTGGGTATTGTAAGGTTAAGGTGGCAGCCGAGACGCCTAATCTCAAGGCATCATCCAATGGCATGTCATTTAAAAGAGCAAATAAGACAGCAGCCGTTAAGGCATCTCCTGCTCCAGTGGGATCGGAGATTTCGGTGCGGATAGCGGGGATATATCCATTCGTCTCGGAAGAGGCATAGCATAGACCTTGCTCGGCGAGGGTAATAATCACGATATCTACCCCTTGACTGACTAACATTTTGGCAATCATCAATGCTTGCCTGCGTGAGCTGCTGCTTTTTGTTTGCCCAGCTAAAAACCGAGCTTCAGCAAAATTAGGTGTAATCAGAAAAGTCTGATTTAGGAACGGTATCAAACGGGATGCTAAATGCATGGAAGTGGGATCAGCACACACAGGGACACGGTACCGTTTCGCCAGTGAAAAGATGACCTTAAGCGTTTCAGGCACAAGGTTCATATCTACAAACACAATCGAGGCATCCTTTATCAACTTACTATACTTACGAATCTCTGCTGGCGTGATTTGATGGATAACCTCCATACTGTCCAAAGCGAATAAGATCTCAGCTTGCTTATTCAGGATGCCCATATATATCCCAGTTGGGCAGTCTTTACAGCGTACAATGTATTCGGTGTTAACACCAGCTAACTGAGCATTTTTAATCAAACGCTCTCCGTCCTCATCTTCCCCTACTGCAGTGATCAAGGTAACCCCTTGTCCTAAACGGGCTAAATTTTCTGCCACATTTCGAGCCACACCCCCAAAAGTTGTCCGAATACGAGCGGGATTTGATGATCCTTGATGCAGCTCACCTTCCAATTTACCGACAATATCAATCCCCGCTGCTCCGATCACCAGTACCGGACAATCCGATTTCAACTCAAAATTATTTTGTTTCATCATGTTGCTTAAATTATAATAGCACCCATCCAATCAAAATGTTTCATTTTTGCATAACAAAGAAAGAAATCGTTGATCATGCCTATCCGAGTAGAACTTCATTGTCACACCGATGCCTCAGGCGATAGTTTATTAAGCGTCACGGATCTCCTGAAAACATGCCGAAGAAAGAAGATCGATAAAATCGCCATTACCGATCATAACACGCTTCGAAATGCTCTCCTTGCCCAACAAATTGCACCCGATATGGTAATTGTCGGCGAAGAAATTTTCACCCGCCAAGGAGAATTGCTTGCCTTTTTCGTCAAAGAGGAAATTCCGCCTTACATGGATGCCGTTGATACAATCGAAGAACTTCGCAGACAAGGAGCGTTCATCAGTGTATCCCACCCTTTTGACCATTTTCGCAAGGGCTACTGGAAAGAAGCTGATTTAATCAACGTCGCAGACAAGGTAGATGCTATCGAGGTCTTCAATGCTCGCTGTCTGCTAAACCAACACAACCGGCAAGCCCAATCTTTTGCAAAGCTTCATAATCTTTTAGCAACGGTAGGATCGGATGCGCATTCAGCTTTAGAAATAGGCAGAGCCTATCATCTAATAGACGATTTTAATAATGGAGAGCAATTTCGAAAAGCTCTATCGACGTCGAAAATGGTTACCCGTTTATCCTCACCGCTTGTTCACCTGTTTTCACGGTACGCAAAATGGAAAAAATCCTCAAAAATTGCTTGACCAATCCCAACTTTTGAGTAGAATTAACACCGAGGGGCGGTGGCGGAACTGGCAGACGCAGGGGACTTAAAATCCTCCGGAGGTGACACTCCTTGTGGGTTCGACTCCCACCCGCCCCATGTCAATCTTTTGTCCTCAGACAGTATCTCATTCTTCCCGCTAAACATCTAACAATTCATGGTATTATTCCCATCCGATGAGCACAAGTCGGAACCTTCTTCGAATTGTATTCATGGGATCACCAACTTTTGCAGTCCCCATCTTGGAGAGACTGTATCAAGTGTATGGAGTCGTTGGCGTCGTGACCCAACCCGATCGACCTGCAGGGAGAGGGAAAACCTTAACTCCACCACCCATTAAGGAATTCGCCTTGAAAGAAGGTATTCCCTTTATCCAACCCCAGCGGCTTAGCGAGTTATCAGCCATGCAGCAATTGGTAGCATGGCAACCTGACTTGATCGTTGTCGCTGCGTTTGGTCAGATTCTCAAAAAACCAGTTCTAGAACTTCCACCTTATGGCTGTGTGAATGTACACGCTTCATTGCTTCCCCGCTGGCGGGGTGCTACGCCAATAGCAGCCGCACTTCTGCATGGCGATCAAGAGACAGGCATCACTATCATGAAAATGGACGAAGGTGTGGATACCGGCCCAATTTTACGCCAACGATCCATTCCTATCCTCGATACCGACAATTCGCTTTCTCTTTCCACTCGTTTAGCCGATCTAGGTGCTGAATTGTTGATTGAGACCCTCTCTGACTATTTTGCCGGCAATATCATTCCCCAAGAACAGGATCACACCAAAGCCACTTATGCACCAATGTTAAGAAAAGAAGAAGGTGAGTTGGACTTTCAACAACCTGCGGAGCACCTCTGGCGAAAAGTACGCGCTTTTAATCCCTGGCCGTCAGCTTTTACTTACTTGGATGGCAATCGCCTGATTATCCACGAAGCATGGCCTCTCGAGATTGACCACAATTTTCCAATTGGTCAAACTCTCAATTATCAAAAAAAAGCGGCCATCGCAACTGGCAAAGGACTTCTTGAATTGGTCAAGGTACAACCCAGCGGCAAAAAACCGATCTCGGGCAGCGACTTAATGAATGGCTATCGAGAATGGGGAAAGGTGATATTACCCGATCGGCGGGAGCTTAAGCAGCTTGATAGACCAATTAGAGATTCATAATCCCCTATACGCAGTATGGAATACAGTACCCATACCTATTAGGAAATTAATCAGGATGATGGAAAAACTCGACTATTACCAACTTTATCTCCTCAGACATGGTGAATCAACCGGCAACGCCAACGGTTATCATCAAGGACAATACGATTTCCCGCTCTCAGAGAAGGGCATCCAACAAGCTCAACGACTTGCCTCTCTTTGGCAGGCAAAAAAACTTCACTTTGACCAGATTATCAGCAGTCCTCTTTCACGTGCCCGCCAGACAGCAGAAATTATTGCCCAAACACTCTTCTTGCCAATTGAGTTCGATCCAATCTGGATGGAAAGAGACGCTGGGGTGATTTCTGGGTTACACCCTCAAGAAGCCCAAAAACTGTACCCCCGTCCAGAATTTATGAGTCTCTATGATAAGATTGGCAAGACAGGGGAAAGTCAATGGGAGCTGTTTCTGCGCGCTGGAAAAGCTATCGAGAGCATCCTAAGCCGCCCACCTGCGCGGTACTTAATCGTCTCCCACGGCGGCATTTTAAATATGGTGCTCTATGTCACCTTAGGGATCTTCCCGCAACCCAACTTTCATGGCGCACAATTCTTGTTCACCAATACCGGTTTTGCCATTCTCAATTTTTATCCCCAAACCCATAATTGGCTGCTAGCTGAGCTAAGTCATCCAAACCTATTGGATGAATCCCAATAAGGATATGAAATTATTATGGAGAAATTATCGCTTCTATCGATTGGTGCTGGTGCAATTGGAACCTATGTTGGTAGCCGATTAATTCAAGCAGGACATCAGGTTACCTTCTTGGACAAACCCGAAGTAGCTCAACAAATAAAAAAGTCTGGTTTGACAATCCATCAGGACAACCAGCGAATCCAACTCGAATCCATTCAAGTTACATCATCCCTCCAACAAGCACTTTCTGAGAAGCACTATGATCTCATCCTCGTAGCGATCAAAGCCTATGATACGCCGCAATTGATTGAGACACTCTTGCCGCATAAAGACATGCTCCCAATAATTTTGTGTTTACAGAATGGGGTTGAAAACGAAATGCTCTTCCGTTTAGCATTGGGCGAGGATCGCGTGATCGCCGGCACCGTCACCAGCGCAATTGGCTGGAAGCAACCTGGAGAAATCATCATCGAAAAAGAACGTGGAGTCGGGATTGCTGCAGAAAATGATTTCGCACGCCGCTTGATCCAAGCCTTTGATCAAGCTGGATTTAACGTCAAGAGTTTTCCCCGTACTGAGGACATGAAATGGTCTAAGTTAATCACTAATCAATTGGTTAATGCTTCTTGCGCAATTTTGAACATGACACCTGCAGAAGTCCTATCCCACCCCTCAAGTTTTCGCATCGAGATGCTTCAGATCCGCGAGACATTGAAAGTGATGGACAGTTATGGAATACGCGTCGTCGATTTACCGGCAACACCCGTTCGTCTTTTGATTTGGGCAATCCAAAACCTACCACATTGGATTACCCGTCCCCTATTTGTCCAATTCATAGGAAAAGGACGTGGCAATAAGATGCCCTCCTTGTACTTAGATTTGGTAGCCGGCAAAAAACAAAGTGAAGTCGAATATCTCAACGGAGCAGTGGTACGCTTTGGTGATGCCGTCCATATTCCCACACCGATCAACCGCTTTTTATACCAAACGCTAATGCGGATTGTTCATGAAGAGCTTCCCCGTCTTTTTTATGAAAAGTCCTCACAAAAACTTCTAAATGACTGTTTCCAGCTTGATAAATGAATAATTTCTCATCCTGCCGTTGCAGAAAACCTATCAAAAGAGTATGATTAGCTTCAAGCTTTTTGAGGAGAAATAAATGAAGATAAAACAGATTCATCTAATCCTAATCACTGCCGTATTGTTGGCATCTTGTGCTAATGCAACCCCTCAGGTAATTGAGGTAACCCGCGAAGTACCGCAAACGGTTGTTGTGACACAAATTGTCACCCAAGTTGTATCTGTAGAACCAAGTCTAACTCCAACCGAAACTCCAGTCCCAGTGGTGTATCCAACCTATACACCAACCTCCCTACCACTGCCTCCAACACCAAACGAAGGTCAGACTCAAATGCTAAAGCAAAAAGGGTTTTACGTGTATTACCCTGTTGAAGGATGTGGACCTTCGATCGTCCGCGTCAGCTTTCATGTCTATGTGAGTATGGATGGTGGGAAAAATGCCATTCGTAGTAACCCAGATATTAGCAGCCCCCACAATATCATCGGCTACGCTTTACCGGGTGAGCACCTGAAGGTAATCAGCGGCCCGGTTTGCTCTTGGGGTTGGCTGATGTGGATGGTCGAAACGGATTACGGTCTCACTGGATGGACACCGGAGAGCAACGGTAAATCTTTCTGGTTGATCCCAATGACCGCCCCCGAATAAATCTAAACTCACCTCATTCTCACTCCACAACCCCGTAGAAATGTGGTAAAGGTTCTACGGGGTTTTCATTGATCACAACTGCATCCAGGAGCATCTTGCTGATTGGCAGGAGATCTTGCTTACGGTTTGCGTGAACCGTAAAGAGTGGTTCCCCTTTTTGAATAACTTGACCCACTTTACGATGAACCTCGATCCCCACTCCGTAATCAATTGGATCATCCTTCTTCGCCCGTCCGGCCCCGAGGTATACCGCAGCCATCCCCACTTTTTCAGCATGAATTTGATGGATGACGCCCGCTTCAGGGGCAACAATCTCTTTTTGTAAATGGCTTTTGGGTAACCGATGGGGATATAAGACCATCTCTATGTCCCCTCCCTGCGCCTCAATCCATACCAAGAACTTTTGCCACGCCTTGCCCTCCCGTAGGGTTAGTTCTGCTGTACGTCTGGCTTCAGCCATCGTCGGGCTCTGCCCTCCAATCACCAACATTCGGCTGGCAATTTCCAAACAATGTTCTTCAAAATCCTTCGGTCCTTGATTCTGGAGCGTGCGCATCGCTTCAGCCAGTTCTAAGGCGTTACCGACGGCCTCTCCCAGCGGCTGATTCATATCACAAAGATAAGCCACCGCCTTTCTGCCGCTCTGACGAGCGATTTCGACCATCAATCGAGCTAATTTCTCAGCCTCACAAAGCGTTTTCATAAAAGCCCCAAAACCTACCTTGACATCTAGCACAATCGCCTGAGCGCCAGCAGCGATTTTTTTGCTCATGATCGATGAAGCTATCAATGGAATAGACTGAACAGTGCCCGTTACATCCCGCAAGGCATATAGCTTCCCGTCTGCCGGAGCTAAGTCTGCTGTCTGACCACAGACCACGATACCCACCCGAGCTAATTGATCCAGAAATTGCTCCGTGGTTAAGTTAACACGATAACCACGGATAGACTCCAATTTGTCGAGAGTCCCACCACTAAAGCCTAGCCCCCGCCCCGACATTTTCCCGACCGGCAAACCACAGGCGGCTACCAACGGTGCCACCACAAGCGTAGTTTTATCCCCTACCCCTCCTGTGGAATGTTTATCGACTGCGACCGGAACCACACTACTTAAGTCCAATACTTCCCCAGAATGTGCCATCGCCAACGTGAGGGCCGTCGTCTCCCGATCGGTCATCCCATTAAGTAACACTGCCATCGCCCAAGCAGCAGCTTGATAATCGGGGATTTCCCCTTTCGCAAATCCCTGAATAAACCACTCAATTTCCTGCGCTGTAAGCTCTTGTTTATCGCGCTTTTTGATAATAATATCAACTGCTCTCAATTCACTCTCCTTCGAGATGAGATTTTGCATCTTCCCAGATTTGATCGAACATTTTTTCAGTTAATCGTCGTGTTTGAGTATTTTGGCGGCTTGGATGATAGGATGCGATTAACAAGTTTGAACGGTTCGGTATGAAGATTTTTCTGCCATGCTCAAAAGCTTGGTTACGAGGCAAATGGTAATAGATCAACATCTGGTCAAAAGCGATTCTCCCCAATGCCACAACAACCCGTAGATGACGAAGCCATTCGATCTCTCGATATAGGTAGAGGATACAATTGTGGATTTCCTCTAGGGTCGGCTTATTCTTTGGCGGAGCGCAACGACACACAGCACTAATATAAACATTATGCAATCTTAAGCCGTCCTCTCGCCCAACAGCCGTGGCTTGGTTGGCAAAACCCGCTTTGTATAGAGCACGGAATAGAAAATCACCCGAAGCATCTCCAGTAAACATTCTGCCCGTACGATTTGCTCCATGCGCGCCAGGAGCTAAACCGACGATCAGGATTTGAGCATTTTGATCACCAAATCCAGGCACAGGTTTTCCCCAATATGCTTGTTCACGATACGCTCTACGTTTTTCCCTAGCGACCTCTTCTCGCCACCTCACTAGGCGTTCGCACCGCCTACAATAGATGATCTCCTCCTCCAATCCTCTCCATCGATCGCTCATAAGATCAACATCGCATCTCCGAAAGAATAAAACCGATACTTCATTTGAATAGCCATTTGATAAAGGCTTAAGACCCACTCACGTCCTGCAAAAGCTGAAACCAGCATCAGTAAAGTCGAACGAGGCAGATGAAAATTGGTGATTAATCCCTGAACAACTCGAAACGAGTATCCTGGCAGAATATATAAATCTGTGAAACCTGAGTAGGGTTGCAACTCACCTTGGGAGCTTTGAGCCGCTGCTGTCTCTAGGGCTCGAACACAAGTCGTTCCTACGGCGATCACCTTTCGTCCTATTTTTTGTGTCTCATCAATCATCCGAATCGTCTCTTCTGGCACCTGACACCATTCGGTGTGGATGGGATGTCGTTTGGGATCTTCCTCGCTAACTGGCATGAAGGTATCCAATCCGATATGAAGGATAATCCGTGCAAATCGAACTCCCTTTCGTTCCAGTTCACCCAGCAAGTCGTGGGTAAAATGAAGCCCGGCGGTCGGCGCGGCTGCCGAGCCGTCCACTCTGGCAAACACAGTCTGATAACGGTCAGCTACATTGACACCTGGATTACGAATATAGGGAGGCAAGGGAGTCTGACCCAGTTCCATGAGATAGGGTTCGATAGGTTGCTCGAATCGGATCACCCGCTCTGCCCCATTCAGGCACTCTAGCACTTGCGCTTTTAACTGATTTCCAATGGATAAAAGTGTCCCCTCACGCACTCGCTTTCCTCCCACCAAAGCTTGCCAGGTCAATTCATCAAGCTTTTTCAGCAATAGTATCTCGACTTTTCCGCCACTTATCGCTTTTGTTGCATACAGCCTGGAGGGAATCACCCGTGTTTCATTCAAAACTAACAGATCTCCTTCACGCAGATACCTACCGATCTGACGAAAAATGGCATGCTCAACCTGATGGGTCTCACGGTAGGCAACCAACAATCTTGCCGAGTCTCTGGGTTCAGCGGGTGTTTGGGCTATTAATTCTTGCGGGAGGTGATAATCGAAATCATCCGTTCTCAAGGTCATCTACCGATTCAAAAGCCGAACAATCACATTGAGGAGCACCGTCAGAAGGATGGATAACAAAATCGAACTGGCGATTGGGATGAAACAAGTGAAATTATCTCCTTGAATACGAAGATCACCTGGCAACCTTCCTAAAGGCAACTTTACTCCCCCGATTCCTAATCGATTGGCAAGGAGAATCATTCCGCCAAGCAGGACAAGGAAAATTCCTAACCCGATCAACCATTTTGCCATTTGCGTTACCATACTTCGAACTCACCTCCAAGCGAAACTAAAATAACGTGGGTTGGGTTGGAGTTCCTTTTGGAAAGTCACAGCCCAAATGCTCATACGCTGTCCGTGTGACAACCCGCCCTTGAGGGGTGCGTTCGATCATCCCCAACTGAAGCAAATAGGGCTCAACCACATCCATAATCGTATCCGACTCTTCACTGAGAGAGGCTGCAATCGTGCCTAAACCCACCGGTCCGCCATTGTATTTTTCAATGATGGTGCGTAAAACGCGTCGGTCAATATCATCCAAACCCAACGCATCAACCTCCAGCAGGTCTAAGGCCTCACAGGCGATTTGCTGCGTGACCACACCATTTGCCCGTACGGTCGCGAAATCTCGCACTCGGCGTAAAAGACGCAGGGCAACGCGTGGTGTTCCCCTTCCCCGTTGGGCAATCTCGCGAATTCCACCTGGGTCAACCTTGACATTCAGAAGACGAGCTGCTCTGGCAACAATAGAGCTCATCGAATCGACATCATAATAATCCAAGCGAAACACAGCTCCAAACCTTGCCCTCAAAGGTGCAGTCACCAATGCAAGGCGAGTAGTTGCACCGATGACGGTAAAGCGGGGCAATTTTAAGCGAATCGAGCGTGCGGAAGGACCCTTTCCAACGACAAAATCCAGTGCAAAGTCTTCCATTGCTGGATAGAGAATCTCTTCGACCGCCCGACCAAGGCGATGGATTTCATCGATAAAAAAGACATCTCCAGCATGGAGATTGGTTAGAATCGCAGCCAAGTCCCCAGGCCTTTCAATTGCCGGGCCAGAGGTTACTTTGATGCTCACCTTCATCTCATTTGCAATGACATGCGCTAGTGTAGTCTTGCCTAAGCCAGGTGGTCCGTAAAACAAAACATGCTCTAGGGGTTCCTGTCGTTGCAGAGCAGCGTCAATGAGAATGCGCAAATTTTCCTTGACCCGCTCCTGACCGATTACATGCGCCAATCGCTGCGGTCGCATGGTCAAGTCAAAACGATCTTCGGAATGGGGAGATGGATCAATCATCCGTTCAGATATCTCATTCATAACGGCGATTATAACCTGTAATCCATTATAATAAATCTCGCTGGGAACACACCAGCCATTTCTCGTTCTGGAGTCTAAAATGCCTGTCCATGCCTCAACCCATCCATTGGTAGCCCATAAACTCACCTTATTGCGAGATCACACGACAGACCACCGAACTTTTCGTGAGCTCACCAAAGAAATTGCAACTTTGTTAACCTACGAAGCTACCCAAGACTTACAATTGCGTCCCCGTCCGGTTCAAACCCCTTTGGCGCGCACGAATGGAGCAGAGCTGAAAGAAAATGTTGGCTTAGTGCCCATTTTACGGGCTGGGCTGGGAATGGTGTACGGGGTATGGGAGTTGCTGCCTTCGGCTGAGGTTTGGCATATCGGACTCTATCGCGATGAAAAAACCCTCAAGCCGGTTGAGTACTATAACAAACTGCCTATCGAACCCACCGTATCAGTGTGCATTATCCTCGACCCGATGTTGGCGACCGGTGGTTCAGCCGTCGCAACCGTGGATCTGTTGAAGAACTGGGGGGTGCGCAAAATCAAATTTATGGGCATCATCGGTGCTCCCGAAGGCATACAACTGCTGCAAGAAAAACACCCTGATGTCTCCATTTACCTTGCAGCAATCGATGAACGCCTAAACGAACACGGGTTTATCTTGCCAGGTTTAGGCGATGCCGGCGATCGTCAATTTGGCACCGGCTGAGTTAATGTAAAGATCAGTGGTTTTCCCTTAGAAAAGCAAACGGGTCAAGATAGTTGTTGATGACTTCTTTTTTGATATTCAATTGAGCGCTAAGATAAGATCGTGATTCATTCTGGGCAGAGTAAAACCGAAGCGCACGAATGACATCCAAATTTGGCCAGTGTGCCGGACGTTTTCCCAACAAATCAGTATAACAGATATCGAAATGTAGATGAGATCCACTAACGGCGTTTGCCGCCAGGCCGATGTAACCGATTGGCTGCCCTCGTTTCACTCTTTGTCCCGCTCGAACCAAGATGCGATTGTCCACATGCCCATAACGCGAATAGACCGCTTGTTTGCGCCGTGTTCCATCTGGCAGAGTTACTTTTGCTTCAGGATGCGAGATCACGATAATATTTCCCCAGCTACCTGCCCGTCCGGCAAAAGTGACGATCCCATCTCCTATACTATAGATTTCTTTCCCTCGATCCGCCTCGCTGTTACCCGGTAAATTCAGATCCGCTCCGGTATGATAACCATAGGTGTACCACGATAAAAAAGGGTTAGCATCATACCATTGTCCCACCCAAATCGGGAACTTCCCAAACATGACTCTCCCCGTAGGGAAAGGACCATTTCGTTCATCTTGGCTACCCACTGGCGCGTCAAAACGAGATTGCTTACCTGGCAAAGAAAAAAGCGGTACCCAACGCACCGGCCCATAAGAAACTTCAGCGGGCGGATCTTCTATGCTGAGATCAAACTGACGAACTTTGCCGATTTCTCGTCCTGCCGAGGGATCTAGATGAAACTCACCCAACGGATGCCATACATCCGATAATTCAGACATATCAACGACCGAAAAACTATACTCTTCTTGCGCTTCTGCAATTGTATAATTTAGACGATGAGTAATGGTGAAAATTACCCGCTTTGAAGTAGAATGTTTTGCAGGCACGAAGATTTCAACCCGATAGGGACCTGCAGGCGCACCTTGCGGTAAATATCGATCAACCGTAACCTCTAGGTTTGGATTGGTAGGACGACATAGTATCTTATAGGTTTTCCCCAATGCCGGATCGTAACACTTAAAACGTCTCCATTGACTCTGGAGAGTTTCTCGTTTGGATGGATCATCTACATGATATTGAATTGTGAAATTCTCATCTTCATGGTTGAATACATAAAAAGGTTTTACCATGTTGAAAGCTCCAGCTTACCAAATCCTGTGTCTCAGCTTCTCAAACTGTTTTTCTATTACTAGCATTTCAGAAATCAACCTTTCTGAACTTAACCTATAGATACAAGTTTTGTTCCATGTAGGACAAAGATGATCTCCCAGGATCAAATTTTACACTATCGCAAGCGCACCTATCGACTAGACAAGCGCATCCACAAACTTGATGAAGCCATCCAATTTGTTAACGAACGCGGCTTTATCTTCTTCTGGCCGATCAAGGGAGTACCTCTTGCGAGTTTATGGGTTGCTGTAGCAGGCGACCGGCCAGTGCCAAACAATCACGATGACCCAGCACATGTCACTTGGCGATGGAAAGATGATATGCTGAGCCAGAATGTCTGGTACTATGCAAAAGTTCTGCGCAAGAAAGCCACGCTGATTTCTTTGGAGATCGTTCCTTACTTCTATGCCCTGACAGAAAACTATGGCGACCTCGAAAACGACATTTGGTATCAATACCAGCAAGGAAAAATCACCCAAGAAGCGAAAGCCCTCTATGAATCCATCCTCCACACTGGCCCGTTAGACACCCTACGGCTGCGGAAAGAAGCGAAACTCTCATCCTCAAGCAGTGAGTCGCGTTTCAATAAAGCGCTTACCGACCTACAAGCGGATTTCAAAATCGTCCCAGTTGGAGTTGCTGAAGCGGGAGCTTGGCGATATGCATTTATTTATGACCTAACTGCAAGAAAATTCCCTTTAATCGTGGAGAAAGCCCGTTGGATTAGTGAAGAGCAGGCTTATGAAAAGTTGATTTACACCTATTTGACTACGGTCGGTGCTGCAACGGTTGGACAAATTCAACGACTATTCTCGTGGGAGAAAACCGTCATCATGCATATACTCCAAATGTTGAAAGCGAGAAATCTTCTTTCAGAAGAAAGACTGGATGGCAACGATGAAAAGTGGTATTGTATCACTCAAATTACGGAAAAATGGCTGTAGCCAATCCTCCAAATCCTCGCTATACTTATCATAAGGATAAATTTTCAACTCTTTACTAAAAGGAGAGAAAAATGAGCGCGCCCGTTACATATTCTACCGAGTCAATTATCACGATTGAAAGACATATCCTTGAAGAACAAAAAACCTATCCAGAAGCGACAGGTGTGTTAACTTCATTGCTCTACGACATTGCTCTGGTTGGGAAATATATTGCCAGCCGCATTTCTCGCGCAGGACTAGCCGATATTCTTGGCGCAACAACCTCAATCAACGTGCAAGGAGAAGTCGTGATGAGGTTGGATGAGCTCGCCGATGAAGCGATCATTCGCCTAAATCAACACACCGGACGTCTTGCCGTTATGGCTTCAGAGGAACACCCTGACATCATTCCCATTCCAGAGCAATACCCGGTAGGGAAGTACGTTTTACTGTTCGACCCACTGGATGGCTCCTCCAATATAGATGTCAATGCCCCCGTCGGCACCATCTTCTCGATTTATCGCCGTATCTCTGAAGATGGCCCTGGAACCTTAGCAGATTGTCTCCAACCAGGTAAAAATATGGTTGCGGGTGGATATATTCTCTTCGGCACCAGCACAATGTTGGTCTACACCTCGGGAAACGGAACACATGGATTCACGCTTGATCCCTATCTTGGAGAATTTCTCCTTTCTCACCCGAATATCCAAATTCCATCCAAACCAAAATACTTCAGCGTCAACCAAGGCTATGATATCTATTGGAGTGAAGGTATACGTAAATTTACCGAATATTTACAGGGGAAGGATGGACAAATCAAACCCCTTTCCAGCCGCTATATCGGATCGCTGGTCGGCGATTTCCATCGTACCCTCTTAGCTGGAGGCATCTTCTACTACCCAGCAGACAAAAAAGACCCAAAACGCCCAACAGGAAAGCTTCGTTTATTATACGAGGCTGCCCCCTTAGCTTTTGTGATGGAGCAAGCTGGCGGTTACGCCTCCGACGGGCGTCAAGATATTTTAGAAATTGTGCCTCATGATCTGCACCAACGCACTCCACTTTTTATCGGTAATCGTGAATTGGTCGAAAAAGCAGAAGAATTTATCCGTACCTATGACCAATAGATGCGATAGGTTTTTATACTTAGGGTAAGTGCGCGTCATCAACTTTCAAAACTCCCCTTAGAATTATGGTGGCGACGAAGCGATTCGAGAGGTCAGAATTGCTTCGTCGCTCAATTGGTTTCAAAAGCAAAACCAGTTGTGATTAGGTAGGAGGAAGTGTTTATGCAAGCCTCATCCTCACGTCTTACGAGAAGGTTTGTGATTGTTTTACTCCTCTCGCTCTCTTTGGCTTGTAATCTGCTAAGTGGTTTGCGGCAAAACCTCAATGACGTTAAGTCAACCGCCAATGCGTTGGCTACCGAGGCAAAAGGCGGGAGAGAAGTCATCGCCACTGCTCAAGCCATGATCACCCAAGTTGCGGATAACCAACTCCTAGAAACCGCAAAGGCAATAGCTACCGAAATAAGCCAATCGGGAGCTGTCGAAACGCTGCAAGCGATGGTATCAGAACAAGCCCCAGGAGTTGAAGAAACCCTCCAAGCGTTTATGACCCAAGAGGCACCAAGCCTTGAGGAAACCGCCAGAGCTCTTCTTACCCAAGTCCCCTCGTTATCTGCTTCACCGCCAGAAGATATACCTCTCGTCGAGTCAGAAAAAGAAAATCTTGTGATCACCAAAGAAACCATATCTTATATGGTTGCAATGCCCTTTTCAGAGGTTGTTGCTTTTTATAAAAGAGAAATGCCTCAAAAAGGTTGGTCCTATCAACAGGATCAATCCAAAGAATTGGGCAATTCCTCCCTATTGATTTATACAAAACAAAACCGATCCGCATCCATCTCAATCAATTACAATCCCCTCAATCAAAAGACGATTATCCTTATCATCCTTCAAAACCCGTAAAATGAGGAGGAAGCAATGACTCTTTCTGTAGCTGAGGCTATTCGCACCAAACGAGCTGTGCGTCAGTTCGAAGACACTCCGTTGAAGCAAGACGATGTCCTTGCCATCCTCAACGCCGGCAGGCGCGCTCAATCATCTAAAAACACGCAACCTTGGCACTTCATTGCCATTCAGGATCGTGAACGTCTGGTTGCGCTTTCGAAATTAGGAGATTGGGCAGGTCACCTTGCAGGGGCAGCCTTAGGCGTGGCGATCTTAACCGCTGATCCTTCAGAACGTTTCTCGATCATGTTTGATGCCGGTCAGGCTGCAGCCTATATGCAACTCGCAGCCTGGGAAAGAGGGATTGGCTCCTGTTTGGCAACAATTTATCAACCCGAAGCAGCTAGAGAATTACTGGGATTTCCCGAAATCTACCACCTTAGGATTGCCATCTCTTTTGGATACCCCTTGGACAAAAGCGTGTTATCGGCTGCACCACGCAAAGGCGGTCGTAAGCCCTTAGATCAAGTCGTCCATTGGGAAAAATGGTGAGCATAGCTCGCTTACTCAAGGATTTCGGGACGATAAAGGGTCTTCCCTAACAAAGAAAGGATTTCCGAAGCCGATTCTTCGATTGGCTTGAGGGAGACATCCACCAAAGGCCAATCTCGCCGGCGATCGAAAATTTCGTAAGCATAAGCAAGCTCTTGGTGGATATAATCCAAATCAGCATATCCTTGAGGCAAGGTGCCCAAACGCTCAACTCTCACTCGCCTTAGGTCTGCCAGACGTTCGGGCTGGATTACCAATCCTACGACGCGATGTTTGGGTAACTCAAAAAGTTCTTTTGGGGGCTCAACGTTTAGCACAATGGGGACATTGGCTACTTTCCACCCCCGATAGGCGAGATAGAAACTTAAGGGTGTTTTAGAGGTGCGGGAGACTCCCACAATCACGATTTCAGCCATCGATAACTCATGCGGATTTTTGCCATCATCATGACGAACGGTATAATCAATCGCTTCAATGCGCTCCAGATAACCGCGGTCGAAAACGGTCATGCCTCCTGGTATACCCTTTGGCTTCAATGAAAACATCTCCGATAAGCGTACAAGTAAAGGGCCCATGATATCGATCGTCGTGACATCCATTAATCGTCCTTCGGTCACCATGAGATGCCGTAATTCTTCGGATACGAGCGTATGGACGATAATTCCCCTATGTTCGGCAGCCTCAGCAATCAATCGGGAGACCTGCTCCTTAGTGCGAATTTCTCCAATCCGAATGACTTCGACATTTTCTGCGTCAAATTGAACGAGCGCTGATCGAACCACTCGCTCCGCCGTCGCTCCCGAAGCATCGGAAACCGTATAAATTCGATGAATCATGCGAAAAGTGTTCCTCCTCAATCATTCCAGATCGGCAAATAGAGACGGAAAACGCTCCCCTCTCCAACTTTGCTTTCCACCTCTATCCGTCCATTATGAAATTCAATGATTTCTTTGACAATTGCCAATCCTAAACCCGTGCCGTGAATTTTCGACTCACGCACCGATCTGCCTCGATAAAATCGCTCAAAGATATGCGTTAAATCTTCTTCAGGAATCCCGATTCCGCTATCCTGAACCTCAACACAAACCCACTCCCCATTTTGCCAGTTCTTGACCTTCACCCATCCTTTGGGGGTGTACTGGATGGCATTTCCGATGAGATTCTGAAGCGCACGAGAAAGGTAATGCGCCTCTCCACGTACTGGAGCGATCTCAGCGCTATGCATGGATAACTGTATCCCAGCTTGATCAGCAGCCGGCGGGGCACAAAAGCAAAGCGGGGCATCAGGATAAACCTGGTTGGCAGCGTCCGTTCAGCAGACCGTTGCCCTGTCCTCCC
>FWPU01004391.1_pt1 | contig 32959 bp, 39 predicted proteins | sample 2228361 | NCBI WGS metagenome assembly FWPU01 (sample SAMEA103939777, study PRJEB20133) | metagenome
CTCCAAAAGCTGCTTCATTGAAACGCTCATAATACATCCTCCATGGGTTTTATCCTCCGCCCTTCCCTTTAATCCCAACGCTTTTTGCAAAGACCCTATGGGTATAGAAAGAACGTGTGTTTTTTAGACGTTTAATTTTAATATAAAAACTTACTGATATGCAATAATTTTTTTTACTAAAAAATTATCCGAACCTTCCTGTAATGTATCCTTCAGTTCTTGCATCGGCAGGTGATGTAAAAATCTTAGACGTTTCATTGAACTCAACCAGTTCTCCAAGCAACATAAAGCCCGTATAGTCAGAAACCCTTGCTGCCTGCTGCATATTGTGAGTCACAATGAGTATGGTGTACTGTTCTTTTAGTTCAATCATCAGTTCTTCTATCTTCATTGTTGCTATAGGATCAAGGGCTGAACAGGGCTCATCAAGCAGTATAATTTCTGGTTCAACGGTTAGCAGTCTTGCTATGCACAATCTTTGCTTCATTTCTTCAGAAAGTGAAAGGGCAGGCATATTAAGTTTGTCCTTCAGATCACCCCATAAACCCACAGATTTTAAACATTTCTCTATAATATCGTCAAAATTTTTACCTTTTTTGTTATGTATTTTTAAACCATAAAGCATATTTTCATAGACAGAAAAGGGAAAGGGATTGGGACGCTGGAACACCATGCCAACCTTTCTTCTTAATTCAATGACATCTATTTGATTAATGTCTATGTCGTTTACCAGAATGGTGCCGTTTATCTTAACATCCTCCAGTATGTCGTTCATTCTGTTGAAACACCTGAGCAATGTGGATTTTCCACATCCTGAAGGTCCTATCAGTGCAGTAATACGGTTTTTGTAAACAGAAAAATTTACATTTTTTAAGCCATGGAAAGTTCCATAATAAAGATTAAGATTTTCTGTCCTCAAAGCACAGTCATGCATTAGCCAAATTTCCCCTGTATGTAATCCTCAGTTTTTTTATTTTTGGGATTTGTGAATATATTCTCCGTCTCACCAAACTCAATCAGTTCTCCCAGATAAAAAAAGGCTGCAAAGTCGGTGGCACGAGCAATCTGTTTTGTGTTATTGGAAACAAGAATTATGGTGTACTCCTTTTTTAACTCATTCAATGCCTCTTCTATTTTTGCTGTTGATATGGGATCGAGCCCTGAGCAGGGTTCATCCAGCAATATTATCTCAGGTTTTAATGCAAGCGTCCTTGCAAGACAAAGCCTTTGTTGTTGTCCACCTGATAATTTTAGGGCTGATGTGTGCAGTCTGTCCTTCACCTCATCCCATAAAACAGCCTTTCGCAGAGAGTCTTCTACTATGTTACTCAATACCTGACTGTTTCTGATCCCTTTTAGTCTTGGTCCGTAAGCCACATTCTCAAAGATAGAACGCGGCAGTGGCAGAGGAACCGCAAACACGGTCCCCACTCTTCTTCTCAGGGAAACAGGCTCAACGTCATCTGCCAAAATGTTTTCATCATCAATAAACACTTTGCCTTCAACCTTCACATCGTCTTCAAAATCTATCATTCTGTTTATAACGGATATTAAGGTAGATTTTCCGCTACCTGCAGGTCCCATAAAACCGGTAATACAGTTTTCCTTAATGTAAAACGACAATCCCTTCAAAACCGGTTCGTCTTTAAAAAAAAGTTTAAGATTTTCTACCCTTATCTTTTCTTTCATGATTTTGTTCTCATCAGGAATATCTGGAAATAAGTTTATTCATAATATAATAGGCAACAATATTGATGGCAAGAATACTCAAAACAAGCACAAGAGCCGTTGCATATGCCTTTTCCAAAGATATACCCTCCCTTGCCAAAATATAAAAGTGCACAGCCATTGTTCTACCCGAATCAAAAAGAGAGGTGGGTAATCTAAGTGAGCTGCCCATCGTGAATATTACCGCCGCTGTTTCGCCTATTGCTCTGCCGACACTAAGCATGATCCCTGTAAGTATACCCGGTGCAGCCGATGGTAACACCACCTTTGTTGTGGTTTCCCATTTTGTTGCCCCGAGAGAAAAACTCACCATTCTTAAACTCTTAGGCACAGCTTTTATAGCCTCTTCACTGGTTCTTATTATGGTTGGCAAAATCATTATTGTCAAAGTTAATGCGCCGGACAGAAGAGACCAGCCCATCTTCATTTTTATTACAAAAAAAATGAACCCGAAAAGACCATAAATAATGGAAGGAATCCCCGCAAGAGACTCAACTCCAAAACGTATTATTCTGGTCAGTCTGGACTCTTTTGTGTACTCTGTAAGAAAAATTGCGGTTCCAAGCCCAAGGGGTGTTGCAAAGAATAAGGATAAAAGAACCAAAAAAATCGTTCCTACAATAGATGGGAAAATACCACCGTGCCTACCCATATCCTCGGGATAATAAAAAAGAAACTCCAGATTAACATATGAAATACCCTTAATAAATATGACACCGATTATCAACAAAAGTATTCCCACAGTCAAGTATGCCTGTAACGAAAGACTCGCCTTTACAAAACCGTCAATTTTCTTTGCGTCAATTTTCACTTTATCACCTTTTTCTTAATCACAAAATTAGCAAAATAATTTAAAAACATAATAATCACAAGCAGCACAAGCCCGGTGGAAAAAAGGGATTTGCGATGATCACCTGTGGCATAGGCAAGTTCAAGTGCAATGTTACTTGTCAGGGTTCTCAAAGGATCTAAGGGTGAAAGGGGTATTTTTAAAGCGTTACCCGCCACCATTATTACCGCCATCGTTTCACCAACAGCCCTTCCCATTCCAAGAATAAAACTTGCCAGAATGCCTGACTTAGCAGATGGAATAACCACTTTATACACGGTCTGCCATTTTGTGGCACCCATAGCCAGTGAACCAGCCCTGTATGGGTTGGGCACACTCATCAGAGAATCGTAAGAAATACTAATAATTGTTGGCAAAACCATTATGCCGAGAACAATAGATGTGGATATCAATGAAAAACCTGAACCACCCAGAAAATTTCTAACCAACGGAACAATGTATATTACACCCAAAAAACCGTAAACAACAGATGGAATGCCCGCTAACAGTTCCAGTGCAGGTTTAAGAAAAAGCTTTCTTTTCTTACCGGCATACTCGGCAAGATAAGTGGCACAGGCAAGCCCCAGCGGTGCTGCAACTATTAAAGCCCCGATAGTAACCAGAAAAGAAGACACAATCATAGGAAAAATCCCAAAAAAACTCTTAGTTGGTGCCCATTTAAGTCCAAAAATTATTTTGGAAAAACCTACTTTAAAAAAAAGCGGAAAACCTTCTATAAGAATAAACAAAAATATAAGTAAAAGAAAAAACAACGAAGACAGGGCAAATATTGTAAGAATCAATTTTATATAAGGCTCTCTTTTAACCGCTTTTTCAGTCATTTACCGGCACCAACCCCTCTTTTTTCAAAATATTCTGTCCTTCCTTTGAAAGCACAAAATCTATAAAAACCTTTGCAGATTCAGTAGGTTCACCATTTATAAGATACAGGAAGGGTCTCACAATTTTGTATTTTTTGTTCTTTATATTTTCAACTGAAGGAAAAACAGCCTCAATCTTAACCGCTTTAACAGTCTGATCAACCATACCAAGAGAAACATAACCAATTGCGTATGGGTCTGTCTTAACTACTTCTTTCACAGAACCATTGGAATCCTGCACCATAATACCATCATCAATATGGCTTTTACCCATAACAAGTTCCTCAAAGGCGCCTCTTGTTCCTGAACCCTCTTCCCGGGTAACAGCATCAATCTCTCTGTCTATCCAGCCAAGTTCTTTCCAGTTTTTTATTTTACCTTCGTATACACCTTTTACCTGAGACAATGTTAGATCGCTAACAGGATTAACAGGATTAACCACCACCGCGATACCGTCATAACATATGGGAATTTCTTTCAACACCTTTTCGCCTTCCTTAAGCTCCCGTGATGACATACCAATGTCAACAGTTTTGTTTAAACAAGCCTGTATGCCGGCAGTTGAACCGCCTGACTGAACATTCACTATGTATTGTGGTTTTGATACCATAAAAAATTCTGCTAGTTTTTCCGTAAATGGCATAACTGAGGTGGAACCAGCTATATTTAACACGTATTTGTTATGGGACGCTTCGCCACTTTTCGCTTTACAAGAACATGACAAAAGCGCCAGAACAACTATTGCAAAAAATAATCGTAATTTCAAAGGACTACTCCTCTGAAGTCGTTTTAAGATGCCTGATAATCTTGCCTTCAACCATGAAAATAACAAGTTCGGCTATGTTTACAGCATGGTCTGCCATTCTTTCAAGATATTTTGAAATAAACAGAAGCCGTGTAGCACGTGATATGTTTTTCATGTCCTGCATCATAAAAGTTAAGAGCTCTCTGAAAATCTGATCATGCAACTGGTCAACCTTTTCGTCATCCTTTGTTACTTTAAGAGCCAGCTCAACGTCTTCTTTCACAAAGGCATCAAGGCTCTCCTTAACCATTAACTGGACTGTTTCTGCCATCTTGGGCAGGTCTATGTATGGTTTCAACTGAGGTTCTTCATTAAGCTCAAGTACCCTTTCGCACATGTTAACAGCCATATCACCTATTCTTTCAAGGTCGTAATTAATCTTGATAGCGGTGGTAATAAATCTCAGATCCCTTGCCGCCGGTTGCCTTAAAGCGAGCAGTTTCAGACAAAACTCGTCAATTTCAACCTCTTTTGCATTTATAACATCGTCTTCAGAAATCACCTTTTCTGCTAAGGCAGAATCCCTGTCAAGAAGCGCCTTTATAGCATTTCTGATTGCCTTTTCAACCATTCCACCTTCAAAAAGTAGCTTCTCCTTCAGGTCTTTAAGTTCTTTATCAAAATACTTATATATGTGCCCATCCATAAAATTCCTCCTCTTAAATCAGAACAATTATAATGGTTTAAATTATCAAATTCAATAAAAAAACATTGCTGTTATCTTATACCTTTTTTGAATTTCATTGACAACTATACGCTGGCACATTAAGCTAAAACTATGTTCGAGAGGCTCATTACCGCTTACAAAAAAAAACAAAAAGAGATTAAGGAAAGACTGAGCGAGTTTCAAAAAATCTGGGAGAGCAGGGACAATAAAAGGATTTTTGAAGAGCTATGTTACTGCATTCTCACAGCAAACTCCTCTGCCGAAATGGGCATGCGTGTCATAGAAAAGGTTCGCCCTTACCTTTTTGACAGCGACGAAAAAACATTATCTTACAAACTACATGAAAACTCCTGCAGATTTTATAATACACGGGCTAAATACATATGTTCAACAAGAGAGTTTCTGAAGACAAAATACAGTTTTGATCTGGTCTCACTCATTTCCTCACTTCCCACCCATGAAGCAAGGCGTGATTTTTTTGCGAAAACAAAAGAGATAAAAGGCATTGGATATAAGGAAGCAAGTCATTTTTTAAGGAATATCGGTTTTAGAGGTTATGCAATACTTGATAAACACATACTGAATACATTGTGTGAATTTAATATTATTTGTGAAAAACCAAAAACTCTGACGCCTACAGTCTATCTTGACATAGAAAAAAGACTGAAACAGTTTTCAGTAACCATAGGAATAGACTTCGACGAACTGGACCTGCTTCTCTGGAGCGAGAAAACAGGGAAAATTCTGAAATAGAAGGAGGGACAAATGGCTCAAAAAACAACAAAAAGAATCGGGGTTATAACCAGCGGTGGAGATTGTCCCGGTATGAATGCAGCAATCAGGGCTATTGTAAGAACCGCTATTTATAATGGCATAGAAGTTTATGGTTTTCTTAAAGGCTATAAAGGCATACTGGAAAACTACTTTTTTCCCATGACCTCAAGGGAGGTCAGCGGCATAATGCAAAGAGGCGGCACTATATTACAAACCGCCCGATGCCCCCAGTTTCTTGAAGAAAGTTTTCAGAAAAGGGCTGCTCAAAATCTTAAAAACCTTGGTATTGATGGAATGGTGGTGATAGGTGGAGATGGTTCACTAAAAGGGGCAATGGCTCTTGAGGGTCAAGGCATACCCTGTGTTGGCATACCGGGTTCTATAGATAACGATATCCCATATACAGATATGGCTATAGGCGTTGATACAGCTTTAAACACCATTCTTCACGCAACAGATGCTATAAAGGATACAGCCACATCTCACGACAGAGCCTTTGTAATAGAGGTGATGGGACGTAACTGTGGTTATCTGGCTGTGGCTTCAGGAATTATATCTGGTGCGGAATACACAATAATTCCAGAATTCCCATTTGACATGGAAAAAATGATAAAAACCCTAAAAAAGCGATACGAAGAGGGAAGAAGCAATGCAATTATTATCGTCGCTGAAGGTGCAATGTCTGCCACAAAGGTTGCGGAACAACTGAAAGACAGGATTGGTTTCGAAGTTAGAGTAACTATTTTAGGTCACATACAGAGGGGTGGCAGTCCCACCGCCTTTGACAGGCTTCTTGCCAGTAGACTAGGCAGGGCGGCAACAGAACACCTGATAGATGGCAAACATAACGTAATGATTGGATTGATAAAGTCCCAGATAGTGGCAACAGACCTTAAGCTGGTTACCGAATCCAGAAAAAGGCTTGACAGGGACTTTTTCAGTCTGGCACTTATGATGGGTATATAGCTTTAAGAAAAGATATTTTCAAGGTGCTCTATCTCGGGGACACCTTCCGAAAGGTTTATGCCTATGGCATCAAACCTGAGTTGTTTATCTATTATTTTGTTTACAAGACAATAATACTGGGCTGTTTTGAATATCTTCTCCCTTTTTCTCCAATCAATAGCCTCAAAGGGAGAGCCAAAACTCTTTGACTTTCTTAGTTTTACCTCAATAAAACAAACTGTATCACCCTTTTTTGCTATTATGTCAATCTCTCCAATCCTGCAGGTAAAGTTAGTTTCAATGATTTTAAAGCCTTTCTTTCTTAGATAGTCAGCAGCAATAAGCTCGCCTTCTTTTCCCTTCTGTCTTTTGTTCACAAAAGTCCCCTGGCGTTTAAAGCCTCTTTTACATGACAGAAACTTTTTCTGTGTATGGGTGAAGGTCCATATTTCCTTAACAGCTCAAGATGTTCTCTTGTTCCATAGCCCTTATGTTTCTCGAATTTATATTGTGGATACAACGTTCCGTAATCTTCCATCAACCTGTCCCGATAATCCTTTGCGATAATTGAAGCTGCCGCAATGGCTAATGATTTTGATTCACCTTTAATGAGAGATATCTGAGGAGTATCGGTAATGTAGGGATTTTTTAAATTTCCGTCTATCAGGATTAAATCGGGTTTTACATTAAGCGACAAAAAAGCTTCATACATAGCCATGAATGTGGCTGTCAGAATATCTTTCTCGTCTATATAGCTGGCATCTTTTATACCGATTGATGTTGATACAGCCTCACGGTAAATGAGTCTGGCGACTTCTTTAATTTTGTGGCTTTTCAACCTTTTTGAGTCCACAATATCTTCATGAAAAAAGCCCTCTGGCAAAATCACAGCCGCCGCAACGACCGGACCTGCCAGAGGGCCTCTACCCACTTCATCAATACCACAAATTAACTTACCCTTTAATGATTCAACAGAAGCAAAAAGGGTGTTAGCTGCCACAAATTACTTTCCGGTCCTCAACTCTTTTATCCTTGCTGCCTTTCCTCTCAGTTCCCTTAAGTAGTACAGTTTTGCCCTTCTAACTTTACCTTTTGACACAACCTCTATTTTGTCTATCATTGGTGAATAGAGGGGAAAAACCTTTTCCACTCCCACGCCATAAGAAACCTTCCTTACGGTAAAAGTGGAACGAATGCCACCAGACTTTTTCGCAATAACGATACCTTCAAAGACCTGAATACGCTCCTTGTCACCTTCTTTAACCTTTGTGTGAACCTTGACTGTATATCCAGTCCTCAGCTCAGGCATCTCTTTGCCGGCAATTAAACTTTTTTCAAATGCTTCCAGGGTGTTCATTTAAATCTCCTCCTTATTTTCCACATAATCTGTCTAAAATTATAGCTGCAGCTGACCTTACAGATAAGTGATTATATTTTCCTTCTCCCAGAACAGGCTTTAATATGTAATCACAACTTTCTATAAACTCCTGAGTCAGCCCCCAACCTGTTCCAAAAATTATTAAAAAAGAGTCCTCACCCTTTTTAATCTCTTTTTTCAGCTTGCTGTAAGTGATGACGTTTTTGAACTTCTTTGCGTCTGTAACAACTGTCTTTGGTTTTTTACCTCTCTCAGACTCTATATCCAGAATCACATCATCAAAGCTTTTTTTTAAAACTACATTAAGCAAAGCCTCTTTTCTTCTCGGGTTGTACCAGCTCCCCCAGTCATCTATCCAATGATACAGGATTTTTTTACCTAATTCAAGTTGTTTTTCAATTGGCTGGACAATAAAAAATTTTTTCACACCAAAGGTTTTTGCAACCCTTGACATGTCATGTAAATCATAATTGAAAAGAGCCGTGGCTGTAACCTCCCTGTTTTTATTGTAAACGGGATAATGCAGCAATGCTATGTAAAGATTTTCTGGCATAGAAGTTAGCTATCCTTTTTCTTTATTAGATCGGGACGTTTTTCCAAAGTTAACTTCAGTGCCTGGTTACGTCTCCAATCTTCAATTTTTCTGTGGTCACCGGATATTAACACGTCCGGCACTTTGTAACCCATAAAATCGTAAGGTCTTGTGTATTGAGGATACTCAAGCATACCACTGGAAAAGGTTTCGTCCCTGACAGACTCGTCTTTTCCAACAACACCTTTTACTAACCTGCATACCGCCTCAATAATTACCAGAGCGGCCACTTCTCCCCCCATAAGTATGTAATCTCCTGCAGAAATTTCGTCGTCAACAAAATTATATATGCGCTCATCTATCCCTTCGTAACGCCCACATATTAAAATCAGATGCTCTTTTGCAGAAAACTCTTGTGCGGTCTTTTGTGAGAATTTTCTACCCCTTGGAGTTAAAACCACCTTCCATCCTCTTTCCCTTTTTTCTTCAACAGTCCTTAAGCAACTGTATATTGGCTCAATTTTCATCACCATTCCGGAACCACCACCATAGGGCAGATCATCAACCGTTTTATGCTTATCATTAGAAAAGTTTCTTATATCCCATATTTTAATATCAATAACGCCCTTCGCTACTGCCTTTTTAATAAGACTTTGTTCAAGGGGCGAACAAAAATAGTCAGGGAAAATGGTCAATATATCAATCTTCATCAAGATAACCCGAGGCATCAATGATCATTTTTTTTTCAGAAAGATTTACATTTTTTATTACATCTTTTATAAAAGGAAACAGTATCTCTTTCCTATCATTACTGTCTTTTTTTACAGAAATCACAAAATTAGCTCCGGTCTCAATAACCTCGTTCAAAACTCCCACATACAAACCGTCTACTGTAAAAACAGACAGCCCTAAAAGCTCATCAAAATAGTATTCATCTTCCTCTGTAGGCTTTAAATCTTTCCTTTCTTTGAAAATAACCCCCTTTACAAGAGGTAGAGCCTGTTCAACCGATTCAATATTATAAAAGGAAACGAGAAATCTGCCTTTTTTTTCTATAACCTTTTTTATCTTTAACCGTTCTGATTTGCCTGAAGCCCTTTTTATATATAAAAAAGAATCAGCGGAAAGGTTATCCCCCTTTCCGCTGTAAGTTTTTACTTTTACAAAACCTTTAAGACCGTGAACAGAAACAACTACACCGAGGGATATAAAATCCCCTTCCTTCATTACTCAACTATCTCAAGGACAGCCCTTTTTTTCGCCTTTGCCGATGCAGCAGAGAGAATAGTTCTCATTGCTCTGGCTGTTCTGCCATCCTTGCCGATAACTTTTCCTCTGTCCTCATTAGCGACAGAAAGTTCAATAACTGTGGTGCTTTCACCCTGAATCTCTGTGACTTTTACTGCTCCAGGGTTGTCAACAAGTGACTTTGCAATGTACTCGATTAGCTCTTTCATTCCACTACCTCCCGTGTGTGATTTATTTCGGTTGCTTTATGCATTATGTTTTCTGGCAATCTGTTCAACAATTTCTGTAGGCTGTGCACCTTTTTTAATCCACTCATTGTAGGACTCAATATCAAGTTTAGCAGCCTCTGTTCCTTTTGCCGGATCATAGTATCCAAGTATTTTTATAAACTTCCCGTCACGTGGAGACTCTGAATTAGCAACCACTATTCTGTAAAAAGGTTTCTTCTTGCCGCCCGCTCTGAATAACCTGATTTTTACCGCCATTAAAATTCCTCCTTCAAATTATTTAAAAATCCCACCTAAACCTCTCATTATATTTTTTGCACCCTTTAACCTGATCTGATTAAACATTTTCTTAGCCTGAAAATAGTTTTTAATCAGTGCGTTTACCTCTTGAACCGTTGTGCCGCTTCCTAAGGCAATACGTCTTTTGCGACTGCCATTCAGTATATCAGGATTTTTTCTTTCTTTCAAGGTCATAGAGTTAATTATCGCTTCCATCCTTTTAAACTCTTTTTCCATTTTATCCCAGTCAATTTCTTTTTTCAACTTATTCATTCCGGGCAAAAATCCCATGATACTTTCAAAAGAACCCAGTTTTTTCATATACTTAAACTGCTCTTTAAAATCTTCAAGGGTAAACTGCCCCTTCATCATCTTTTTCTGCCAGTCTTCCGCCTGCTTCCTGTCAACAACATCCTGAGCCTTTTCCACGAGCGTTACAACATCGCCCATTCCCAAAATACGTGATGCTACTCTGTCGGGATGAAAAATCTCAAAGGCATTCAGCTTTTCACCCACACCTACAAACTTGATAGGAACGCCAGTTACAGACTTTGCGGACAGTGCAGCACCACCACGGGCATCACCGTCTAACTTTGTGAGGACAAGACCTGTTAATTTTACGTCCTGATTAAACCGTTCAGCAACGTTCAGTGCCTCCTGACCGGTCATTGCATCAACCACGAGGAGCACTTCGTTCATGTTTATTTCAGCCCTTAAAGACTTTAGTTCTTCCATGAGGGCTTCGTCAATCTGTAATCTACCTGCGGTATCAAAAATAACCGTATCGCATCCGGTCTTTTCTGCAAACACTATTGAAGCCTTTGCAATGTCCAGAGGCTTTGCGGGCTGATGATATTCAAAAAAGGGCACCGCAATCTGGGAAGCCAGTTTTTTCAGCTGTTCATAGGCAGCTGGTCTGTAAACATCAAGTGAAACCAAACATGGTTTTCTTTTTTTGTTTCTTAAATGAAGTGCTAATTTTGCTGACTGGGTGGTTTTACCTGTTCCCTGTAAACCAACAAGCATGAAAACCACAGGCATTTTACCGGAGAAATTCAGTTCTGCCGTTTGTCCGCCCAAAGTGTTTACAAGCTCATCGTAAACAATCTTTATAAACTGCTGGGCGGGTGTTACACTATTTAAAACCTCCAGACCTAAAGCCTTTTCTTTAACACGGTCAAGGAACTCCTTAACCACCCTGAAGTGGACATCCGCTTCAAGGAGTGCAAGCCTCACCTCTCTCAGGGCATCACTTATGTTACCTTCTGTAATCCTTCCGTGTCCCCTGAGTTTTTTGAAAACTGTTCCTAATTTATCACTTAATGCGTCAAACATAAGAGATTATAATATTAAAAAAAAGTTGTGTGAAAGTCAAGAAATATGTTGACAAACCAAAAAACAAATTTTAGAATAATAAGTCTAAAATCGGACGCGGGGTGGAGCAGCTTGGCAGCTCGTCGGGCTCATAACCCGAAGGCCAGAGGTTCAAATCCTCTCCCCGCTACTTATTTTTACAAACCACTCTTTTTACTTTCTCTTTGTCACCCTGAACTTTTTTAAAAGTATATCCGGTTCGTAAGACCTTTTTGCCTGTCTCAGATTTTCTTTGTCAAGATCCTGTTCAAAATTTACGTATCTGTATTTATCGGGAAGTATCTTTGAAAAGTTGTTAAACATGAACTGGTAAATGCCTTTATAGTCAATAATTCCTTTTGCAAAATGGAGGGCAAAGGTGTCGCTTCCAACTTCTTCTCCGATAATAAAGCCGGCAGCCGTCCCTTCAACATAATAAATGAATCCACATAAAACCAGCTCATCATAAAGCTTTAGTGCTTCCATACAGGCATGATAATCAGTGTCCATCACATCCTGTCCAGAATCTTTCTGCCACCTTTCCAGTATGGCTATGGCATCTTCTGTTCTTTTTTCACCAAAAAGCGGCAGACTTTCACAGACATAACCTTTTTCAAACTGGTGCAGAAGATTTCTTTTTCCGTGAAGCTTTTTACCACTGAAGGTGCGCATCTTCTCTATATCATAAATGTAGTCTGTGTCGCCTTCTTTGTAATAAAAATCGTATTTTTCCCCGGCAAACCTTGACAACCATCTTTCTTCCACAGGGAATATAAAATCTGAGATTTCAAGAAGTTGATCTATCTTTGCCATCTCAATTTCATCTATGGGCGACAGGGGCATTAAATATGTTTTGCCATCGTAAGTTCTGCCTCTTACAAAGACATGATCATCAATAAGAACTTCATAGCTGTGAATCTTTCTGAAAAGGTAGAGATTGGCAAAACTGTATTCGGCAATATTTGTCTGAATCTTTTTAATTAAAGGATAAAGCAGGTCTTTGTGTTTTAAATCAAGCTTTTCAATATTCATTTTCGTGTTATGAACCTCTTTTCTTCTGGGACAGGAGGCGGAACCGCTTCGCCTACCAGTTTTTTTATAGCACTGAATTTCGGAGGACAGGAGTCGTAACAGGTGCCGCAACGGATACAGGTTTCCTGATTAATTATGTGTATTTTGTTTTTCCCACCGTCTATGGCATCCACTGGGCATCTCTGGGCACATATTGTGCAAGCCTGACATTTTTCCGGGTCAATGTAGTATGAAGGGGTTTCGGAAAAAAGTTTTTCTATTTCCTCTCTTGTAAAAAAATGCTCTCTTTCCGACAAGTCGCTTAACCTTGCCGAAAGCTTGTTTCTCATCACAATCTTTATGTAAGGAATAAGCTTCAACACTTTATAAATCCTGCTTCTGGTTGTTTCCTCGTCCAAACCTTCTGCCTCGCCTAAGGGTCCCATATCTTTTATTTTTTTGGTAAAATCAGACACCGTTTCTGTAAAAATCTGTGCGTCGCTTGAGCTCATAAACTCAATTCTTATTCTTTCAGGATTCAAAGCTAAATATTCAAGTATTTTCTTTGAAAGAAGCACCATGTTCAGTGCATAATAGTTGCCATGGGTTATGTAGTTGCACTCATTCAGTCTGCAGCCCGCGATATAAACACCGTCAGCACCATTCATTAAGGCACGGAAAACAAAAGCAAGGTCTATCCTTCCTGTGCACATGACCCTTATCAGTCTTATTTCGGTAGTGTATTGTAGTCTGGAAACTCCAGCTAAATCAGCAGCCCCGTATCCTCACCAGTAACAGACAAAACCAAGAATGTTAGGTCTGAAGTTTACGCTCATCCTTTGCCTCCCTCAATTATTTTATACCGCCTTTTTTATTGTTTCCAGAGAGCTGTCCTTAAAAAGGGTGTCCAGCTCAGCAATAAGCTGTTCGTCAGAAAAATGCTTTAACACTATCGCCCCTGTGGGACACTTCGCATTACATAAACCATCGCCTTTACACAAAACCGGATTAACACGCGCCTTCATACCCTTTGCGGTTTTGTAAAGCTCAACAGCCCCATAGGCACAGACTTCAACACAGGCACCGCAACCGATGCATTTTTTATCTTCAACATCACAGATTGAACCGGAAGCCGCAACCGTATCATTTGACAATAAGGCTACCGCCCTTCCTGCTGCAGCGTAAGCCTGACTCACCGTTTCCTGCAGATGTTTCGGGTAATGAGCCATGCCACACAGATATACACCGTCCGTTCCGAAGTCAACCGGTCTTAACTTTACATGCGCCTCCTTGAAAAAACTATCGTTGTTCAGAGAAAGTTTAAACAGTTGTGACAGATTGTTACTGTCATCATTGGGAATAATGGCAGCAGCAAGGGAAATCATGTCTGCATTTAGTTCAATCATTTTGCCAAGTATCTGGTCAAAAACCCTTACCTTCAGCCTATCCCCAGCCTTTTCCACCTGAGGCTTACTATCCACATCGTATCTGATGAACCTGACACCTGATTCGCTTGCTTTGCGGTAATAGTCTTCCCTGAACCCATAGGTTCGCATATCCCTGAAAAGCACATAAACATCCATATCTTTGTTCAGTTCTTTCAGTTTGAGGGCATTTTTAACAGAGTGGCTGCAACAAATCCTTGAGCAGTAGTTTCTCTTCTCGTTTCTGCAACCAACACACTGTATCATGACAATACAATCCAAGGAACTCAATGCTTTAGGGTCTTTCACCATCTTTTCTTCCAGTTCCAGATTTGTTAGCACCCTTTCGCTTTCTCCGTAAAGATACTCCTCGGGTTTGTATTCTGAAGCACCTGTTGCTATTACTGTCACGCCGTGCTTAATTTCAATATACCTGCCGTCTTTTTCAACCTTGGTTACAAAATTACCCACATAACCCATCGAATCAGTAATCTTAGAATCTGTTAAAACATGTATATTCTGGTTTTTGTAAACCTTCCTGATAAGACCTTCCAGAAACGGTGCCACTTCAAAACCTTCCAGTGTCCTGCCTATTCTTCTTGCTACACCACCCAGCATCTTTTCTTTCTCAACAAGATACACCTCAAAACCCTGCTCAGCAATGGAAAGTGCGGCTGTCATTCCTGCCACCCCACCACCAACCACAACTGCCCTTTTATCAATCGGCAGCTTAATTTCTTCAAGAGCCTGTAATCTTGACACCCTTGCCACAGACTTCCTAACAAGATCCTTCGCCTTTCTGGTAGCCTCGTCCTTATCTTTACTGTGCACCCATGAACAATGTTCCCTTATATTAGCCATGTCAACATAGTACTGATTTAGCCCTGCCTCTCTTAAAGAATCCCTGAAAGTGGGCTCATGAGTGCGAGGTGTGCATGCAGCAACCACTACTCTGTTCAGGTTGTGTTCTTTAATTGCATCGGTGATCTCCTTTGCTGAAGAGGTGGAACAGGAAAATAATTGTGTCCGTGCATAGACCACATTTGGCAGCGTCTTTGCATACTCAACAACACCTTTTATGTCCACAACCCTGCCTATGTTTGCCCCGCAGGCACAGACAAATACCCCCACCCTCGGAACATCCTGTGAAACATCCTTCTCCAAAGGATATTCCCTTTTAGTGGTTAATTTACCACGCCTTTCTTTCAACAATTCACCGCATTTTGAACCAGCCGCACTGGCAGAAACAACAGCTTCGGGTATGTCAAGTGGTCCCATAATTGCACTGCTTACAAACACACCTTTTACACCTGTTTCCCCCGGCATTAAGGGTAAAGTCTGACAAAATCCCTGGCTGTTAAGACTGATACCAAACTTTTCTGCCAGCCTTTCCACATCTCTGGGTGGATTCAGCCCCACAGAAAGGACGACCATTTCAAACTCTTCCTCAATCACACCTTTTTCAGGAACAGCATATCTGATAGAAATGTTACCTGTCTCTTTTATTTCTTTTCCCACAGAAACGTAACTTCTTATAAACCTTACATTGGGCAATTTTTCTGCCCGTTCGTAGAATCTTTCAAACTCTTTACCGTAAGAACGTATATCGTTATGAAAAACCACACATTCAGCGTTACTGTCATGATCTTTTGTAAGAATAACCTGCTTCTGGGTGTAGGTGCAACAAACTGAGGAACAGTAGCTGTTTGATGGTTTCTGAACAGACCTGGAACCAATACATTGTATCCATGCTATTTTTTTCGGATGTTTCAAATCAGAAGGTCTTTTTATCTCCCCTTCATAGGGACCTGTTGAGCTTAACATTCTTTCGTAATCCATACTGGTAACGACATTCTTAAACCTGCCATAACCGTACTCTTTCAGCAGTTTTGCATCAAAAGGTTCAAAACCGGCTGAAAGCACTATTGCACCCACCTTAATATCGATTTTTTCAGGTTTTTGATTGAAGTCTATGGCACCGTTTTCACAAACATTCTCACAGATACCGCATTTTCTTTCCTTCAGATAAAGGCACTCTTTGCTGATATAGGCAACGAGAGGAATAGCCTGTGCAAAATGTATATGAATCGCCTTGTTTTTTGAAATTTCCTGATTAAACACATCAGGGATTTTAACAGGACAATACTCCTGACAAACACCGCAGCCGGTGCATTTTTCCTGTATCACATATCTGGGCTTTTTAAGCAGCCTTACAGTAAAATCACCAAAAGAGCCCTCTACTGTCTCAACCTCTGTGTAACTGTAAACCTTTATATTTGGGTGGCGGCCGACCTCGACCAGCTTAGGAGACAGTATTCATATGGAGCATTCGTTGGTGGGAAAGGTCTTGTCCAGCTGTGCCATGTGCCCACCAATTGAAGGCTCCTTTTCGACCAGATAAACCTTAAAGCCCGCATTGGCTAAATCAAGCGATGCCTGAAGTCCCGAAATACCTCCGCCCACAACAAGAACATCACCAAAACTTTTTCCACCGGCAAGGGCTTTTAAATAACTTATACTGGTAACAGACATTTAAACCTCCCAGAACAGCTTTTGAATTCATGAAAAAGCAAGGTATATGCCAAAAAAACGTTGTTTTATGCTAATAATTTCAACATGTTATTTTAGCAGGAACTTTTTTTAGCATCCCCCCTTGATAATTAGTAACCGAAAAAGTGGTAAAAAATAACCACAAAAAATGTTTTTTAACCTTCCCGATATTTATGTTATATTTATTGCATAAAGCGTCAAGGAGGCATTTACAGTGAAAAAATTAATCCCCCTTTTCTTAATGTTATTTTTATGTTTGCCATCGTTTACCTCTGCACAGCAATTCTTTGGTAACACAACCGTGTCTGCCATAGACAGGGAAATCTCAAGGGGAAATTATACAGATGCGATAAGAATGCTTGTGCCATTACTAAGGAAAGCACCAAATGATTATGAACTCAGATACAAGCTCGCAACCTGCTATTATGAGTATGGTTTGCAAAACAAAGCTATAGAAGAGCTGAACTACATTATTAAACTAAAACCAGATTACGCCCCTGCCCACAAAAAATTAGGCATTATTTTGAAGAAAAAGGGAGAAAAGGAGCTGGCATTCAGAGAACTAAATCAGGCTGCAGAGCTTATGCCAAATGACATGGATCTAAAATTTGAGATTGCCAAGATTTATCTTGAAAAGGGCGATAAAGTAAAGACACAGGAGATTTTAAAGGATATTCTGAAGGCTGATCATTCTTACTTTAATGCAAGTATTTTAATGGCAGATTTATACACAGAGCTCAAGGATTATGATAACGCCATTGAAGAGCTTAAATTTGCTTCTCTCTATTCACCCAAAAATCCAGACATACATTTCAGACTGGGCAAAATTTATATGCTTCAGGGTAACAAAAACAGTGCGATTGAAGAATACAGAATTTTAAAAGAAATAGATTCAAGGATGGCTCAGGATCTTTTTGTTATGCTTTTCCCCTGAAAGACCTAATTTTTTTAGCCTTTAAAACTCTTTCCTTACCGGCAAGGTCATAAACAATAGAACCGTTGTAGCCATTTTGCTCCGACAGTGTTAACGCCTTTTTTCCCTGTCCGTGACCTATCTCAATAAATAGCCAGCCATCATCAACAAGATAATCATAAGAAGCCCTTATAATTTTTTTGATAATCCTCATCCCATGTTCCCTTGCCATTAATGCCCTTCTCGGTTCCTTTCTCACCTCTGCCTCTGCCTCCAGATAATCTTTTTTTGACAGATAGGGCGGATTGGAAACAATGCAGTCAAACTTAACCTGTTTTATAGCATCAAACAGCTGGTTTCTGAAGATAAAGACTCTTTCCTGAATGTTGAATTTTTGGACATTTTTTTTGGTAACATTAACCGCCTTTCTGCTTATATCACAGGCAAACACCTTAGAGTGTCTGCGTTCCAGTGCAACAGTTATGGATATAACGCCGGTGCCGGAACCAATTTCAAGTATTTTAAGATGTTTGTCTTCCGGAAAAGTCTTTAAAACCTCTTCAACAAGAATCTCTGTTTCAGGTCTTGGGCAAAACACACCTTTTTCAACAAAAAAGTGCCTGCAAAAAAACTCTTTTTCGCCAACAATATAGGCGAGCGGCGTCCTGAGTCCCCTTTTTTTTACCATCTTTTTGAACTCTGACAAAACATTTTCGCTAATGATTTCTTCGGGATGGGCATAAAGGTAAACCCTGTCTCTGCCCAGCAGATGAGACAGAATCAACTCTGCATCAAGTTTATGGCTTTCTACTGATTTTTTTTTTAGATAGTCTGATGCCCGGTAAAGGACATCTTTTATTGTGGATGACATACTAATCCTGACTTTTTAAAGCCTCTGCCTGATAATAGGTAATCAGATTGTCAATAATTTCATCTATATCACCATCCATAATCTGCTCAATCCTGTATAATGTCAGGTTAATTCTGTGATCTGTAACTCTACCCTGTGGAAAGTTGTATGTACGGATTCTCTCACTTCTGTCACCAGTTCCCACCATGCTTTTTCTTTTTTCAGCCTGTTCCTTATCCTGCTCCTCCCTCATCCTCTCAAGAAGCCTTGCCCTGAGAACCTTCATCGCCTTTTCCCTGTTTTTTATCTGCGACTTCTCGTCCTGACACTGAACAACAATACCTGTTGGAATATGGGTTATTCTCACCGCTGAATAGGTTGTGTTAACACTCTGCCCGCCTGGTCCGGAAGAACAAAAGGTGTCTATCCTTAAATCCTTCTGTTCAATCTTCACATCCACCTCTTCCGCCTCAGGCAAAACGGCAACCGTAACGGCAGAAGTATGAATCCTTCCCTGAGACTCTGTTTTTGGCACACGTTGAACACGGTGCACACCTGCTTCGTACTTTAATCTGCTGTAAACCTTATGTCCAGAAATAAGAGCTATAATCTCTTTAAGTCCGCCTATACCAATTTCGTTCTTTTCCATTATTTCAACTTTCCACTTTTTACGTTCTGCATAACGCAGATACATCCTGAAAAGTTCGGCCGCAAAAAGGGCTGCTTCATCTCCGCCTGTCCCTGCCCTTATTTCAAGAAAAACGTTTTTTTCATCATTTTCATCCTTGGGCAAAAGCAGAATCTTAAGTTCCGTAACAACCTTCTCCTGCTCCTGCAGAAGCTCTTCCATCTCATCCTTTGCCATTTTTTTCAGTTCATCATCTTTCTCATTGTTAATAATATCCTGATCTTCTTCTATTTTTCGCTGCAGGTCCCTGTATCGTAAATAGGCTTCAACAACAGGCTCTATCTCTTTAATCTCTTTTGTGTGTTTGGTATAAAGGAGAGTGTTCTGAATCACCTCGGGGTCTGAAAGAAGTTTTTCAAGCTCTCTGTATCTGTTTACAACGACATCTAACTTTTCAAACATAGTTTCCCTTACGCATTATGATTTTATTTATTCAGATTTTCAAAGGCTTTTATTGCCACTTCAATCTGCTGTCTGTCCGGTTCACGTGTAGTTATCCTTTGCAACAGCAAACCCGGATAGAAGATAATCCTGAAAAAACTGTATTTTTCCAGTTTCAACAATTCATAGATAAAACCTGCAAGCACCGGAAATGCAACAATTCTAAGAAAAACCTTGGCAACTATGTGCTCCGGGCGAAAAGCCGAAAAAAACAGAATACTTATAAGAACCACAAGAATAAGAAAGCTTGTTCCGCACCTCGGGTGAAACCTGCTGTATTTTTCAACATTTTCAGGCGTAAGTTCTTCTCCGTTTTCATATGCTGCTATCACCTTGTGTTCCGCACCATGATATTCAAAAAATCTCTTTATATCAGACATAAGGGATATAGCTAAAAGGTAGCCTATGAAAATGGCTACCCTGACAACACCTTCAAAAAAGTTAAACCAGAATGGCTGATTTAGCGACGAAAAAAAACCTGTAGCAAACTGCGTAATTATTAAAGGCAGAATGAAGAAAAAAAGGATTGTAAAAAGGATAGCCAAAAAGGCAGACAAAACAAAGACCCACCCATTTTCTCCCTTTTCTTCCTCTTCAAGCACATCAACCGAAAATTTTAACGCCTCAAATCCGAGAATCAACAGCGAAAAAAGCTGAAAAAAACCACGAACAAAGGGCATTCTCAAAAAAAAAGTTCTTTTGGAAAAGGGCACAAGATCCTTCTTCTTTGTGGCAATGTTGCCATCTTTCGTTCTAACCGCAACCGCCATCTTATCCTCTGATTTCAACATTACCCCTTCAAGAACCGCCTGTCCACCTATACGTGGTATCATAACTTTAATAACTCCTTTTTAACCTCTGTGGCTTTGCCACATGAAAGCCTACCCTCCGGGCATCTTGTCCTTACACATTCCGGTCCTGCATTAAAAAATATGCCGGGGGCAACCCTTTTTACTTCCTTAAGCATCTTTTTTGCCATGTTTCTGATTTCCCACTGGGCACGGTTACAAAGCCTCAGAGAAAAAAAGTGTAAAAGCTCCCTTGCATTCATTGTAACAATAATCTTGGTTTCCGATGCATTGGGAAGTATATACCTTGCGTCTTCCTGGTTAATCCCGTATTTATTAATCAATTCGTCATAAAAGACTTTGGTGTGCATAACCATTTCTTCAAATTTTTTCTTTAATACCTTGTTCTTTGCTATGGAAGGCGGGACAATATAATCAAAATTATCTCCAAACTTAACATAACGCTGGCTTTGCTGTGAATAGGACGCTATTCTGTGTCTGACCAGCTGGTGGGAACAGGCTCTTGATATACCTTCAATACCAAAGGTAAACGAGGCGTGTTCAAAGGCGGAGAGATGCCCACTCTCAGACAAGCGGTTAATCATATCATTAACCTTTTTCTTATCTACCGCCTTTTTTAAATCAGATAAGTCAGAGGGAAAATAACATAGCCTTCCTGCCCGTGCCACAACCTCTTCCGGTGACTCTGTATATGCAAGAAGAACTACCTTTAACAAAACCTATTTCCTCTTATACTTCTTGTTAAACTTTTCTATCCTTCCTGCAGTATCCAGAAACTTCTGCTTGCCTGTGTAAAAAGGATGGCAGCTGGAGCATATTTCAACATGAATCTCCTTTTTTGTTGAGCCTGTTTCAAAGGTGTTACCGCAGGCACATTTTACTATAGCCTTTCCGTATTCAGGATGAATCCCTTTTTTCATAACAGTTTCTCCTTTAAAGAAATATTTAAATTTTACTCGTTTTTATGCATATTTTCCAGAAACTCTCTGTTTGACCTTGTTCCGCTCATCTTGTTGAGTAACAGTTCCATACTTTCAACAGCGGTATACTGCTGCAGTATTTTCCTTAACAGCCAGATTCTCTGCAGTTCAAAACTGTCCACAAGCAGTTCTTCCTTTCTTGTGCCGGATTTGTTAACATCAATTGCAGGAAATATTCTCCTGTCTGCAAGCTTTCTATCAAGCACCAGTTCCATGTTACCTGTTCCCTTAAACTCTTCAAAAATCACCTCATCCATACGACTACCGGTATCAATCAGGGCTGTGGCTATTATGGTGAGACTCCCACCTTCCTCTATGTTTCTGGCAGCACCAAAGAATCTCTTTGGTTTTTGAAGGGCATTTGAATCCACACCACCAGACAACACCTTTCCACTTGCAGGAACAACGGTGTTATAAGCACGGGCAAGCCTTGTAATACTGTCAAGTAAAATAACCACATCTTTCTTTGCCTCTACAAGACGTTTAGCCCTCTCAATCACCATCTCAGCAACCTGTACATGTCTTGTTGCAGGCTCATCAAAGGTGGAGCTTACCACCTCTCCTTTTACGCTACGCTGCATGTCTGTCACTTCTTCAGGTCGTTCATCTATAAGAAGAACAATAAGATAAATCTCCGGATGGTTTCTTGCTATGCTGTTTGCAATATTCTGCAAAAGCACCGTTTTACCTGTCCTCGGTGGAGCAACTATAAGACCTCTCTGCCCTTTGCCGATGGGTGTCAAAAGGTCCATAATCCTCATGGAGTAGTTATCAGGTTCAACCTCAAGTTTAATCCTTTCCTGGGGATAGAGGGGTGTTAAATTATCAAAAAGAATTCTGTCTTTTGCACTTTCAACAGGTTCTTTATTTATGCTTTCAACCTTAAGGAGGGCAAAATATTTTTCACCCTCTTTCGGTGGTCTTATCTGACCTGAAATGAGTTCTCCCGTTCTTAAGTTAAACCTTTTTATCTGGGATGGAGAGACATATATATCATCCGGTCCGGGAAGATAGTTGTAATCTGGAGATCTTAAAAAACCGTAACCATCATTTAAAACCTCAAGCACGCCTTCCCCATAAATTATTCCATGCTGTTCACTCTGAGCCTGTAACATTGCAAAGATAAGTTCCTGTTTTCTCAAAGCCGCCGCATTTTCCACATGCATCTCCGCAGCCATGTGAGCTAAATCACTTATCTTCTTCCCTTTCAGCTCCTTTAGGTTAATCCTTTTCGGTTGCTGTACGGTCTGCTCCTGAGAAATAACAGTCTCCCCAGTTTGTTCTTCTTTCAGCCCAGAAATTTTACTACCTTCTGATAAATCTTCTTTAACCTTTTCTGCCTTTTTTGTCCTTACCATAAATCTACCTTATTTATTTTTTGAGAATTTCAACCACTATTTTTTTCAGGATTTTAACTATAAAATTGCCTGCAACATTGTTGAGGCTTACATTTACATGGTGAGCACATCAGAGTGTCAGTTAATTTTAGGTCTTATGCCAATAAATGTCAAGCTCTTTCTTTTAAAGCCATTATGCTACGCTCAAGCTCCCTTATAACATAAGGGATGCCGACTTCGCTTTCACCCTGTAAAATCAGCCGTTTCTCCTCCTCAAGACGTTTTTCAAGTTCAGGTAAACTTTTTTTATCACCAATGTTTCTTAAAATTATGGCGGCATTCATTCTTGTAAAGGTGTTTTCGTCGTTCAAAAGATTTTTCTTAAGACGCATTATAAAAACATTTGCTCTGAAAGGTTTAACAGACAAAAGCGTTTTTATTGCATTAGACACATTCTGACTCACAATCTGCCTCACATATCTGTCATAAACAGAATTTCTCACCCCTATAAGCGACAACTGTCTGTCTATGACAATATCGTTACAGTTGTCTCTTAGAATTTCAACCATAAATTTCCTGATTTCATCATCGTTCTCTTTCATGAAATATTCAAAATACCTTTTGTAAACAACATCATCATTCAAAGAAACAGCAATCAACATCACAGCCTGTTTGACTTCTCTGCCAAGAGCCTCTTTTTCAAAGTATTCAAACACCACCTTTTTCCAGAGAGTAACGCCTATAGAGAGAGGTTTGAGAAGAGGATTATCCTTTTTTAGTATTTCGTACGCTTCTTTTATTTCCATATCAATAATAGTTGGTGCCTAAGCTGCCTGAACGTTATTTCTTGTTGAGTTTTTTACCATATACATTGCATTGTCAGCCTTTTTTATCAACTCCGTTTTGTCCTTTGCATCATCAGGATATGTTGCAAAACCAATACTCGCCGTCAGCCTCAGATTAAGTCCTTCATCTTTCAGAAACACATGGTTTCTGATGTTGTGCAAAATCCTTTCGGCAACATTTGCGGCTTGTTCCTTATTCGTTTCGGGCAGAATAACAACAAACTCATCACCGCCATATCTTATCGGAATATCAATGTTTCTTACCGAATCAAGAATTATACAGGCAACCTCTTTCAAAAGCTTACTGCCACAAAGATGACCATGGGTGTCGTTAACCTCTTTAAAGTGATCCATGTCCATAAAAATCAGAGAAAGCTCCCTGTGTTTTCTGACAGAACGTTTTATCTCTCTTTCCAGCATCTCGTGAAAAAACCGTGTATTATATAAACAGGTAAGGTCATCTTTTATTGTCAACTCCTGAATTTTTTCGAAGTTTCTCGCATTGTCAATCGCTATGGCTATATAATCTGACAAATGCTGCAAAATCTCAAGGTCTTCAGCGTTAAACTCTTCGCCAATATTTTTGTTCACCAGTTCTATAACCCCCAGTACCTTGTCGCGACATATAAGAGGTGTACATATAAGCGATTGTGTCTTAAAACCACTTACATTGTCAACAAAAGAAATAAACCGACTGTCCTTTGAAACATCGGATATAAGTACTGCCTCCCGATGGTTTGCCACCCATCCGGCAACACCCTGATTGGCTTTGATTCTTAAGTTTTTTATCTTTTCAGACTGATCGCCCACAACTATCTCAAAATAGAGTTCCTGTGTTTCCTCATCAAGCAACAAAAGAGACCAGTTTTTTGCGGACAGCAACTCCCCAACCTTCTCCATTACCAGTTTCAGCAACTCTTCAGTGTTAAGTGTGGATGTGAGAAGCTTTCCTATCTGATATATACTGGTTAATGTTTTTATCTTTTTTTCGTACCCCTTGCTGTTCATCTACCTTTAGATAATAAAAAAAGACAAAAGTATTGTAAACAAAAAAATTTGTTATGCTAAAATTAGTTTTATGAAAAACAAACAGCTTTCCCGCCTGTTTGATGAAATAGGCGATATGCTTGACTTTCTTGGAGAAAACCCCTTCCGGATAAGAAGTTACAAAAGAGCTGCCCAGATAATAAACGGTTTATCAGATGACATCGAAACACTTTACAAAAGCGGCAAACTGCTGGAGATTAAGGGTATTGGAGAAAGCCTTTTTTCCAAAATAGATGAGTTTATTAAAACGGGTGAAATACGTAAACACAAAGAGTTAAAACAAAAGATACCAGAAGGCATACTTGAGCTGTTAAGCGTTCCAAATTTAGGACCTGCAACTTTAAGGACGCTTTACAAAAGTCTGAACATAACAAACATGGACGAACTTATAAAAGCCTGTGAAGATAAAATAATAAGAAATCTTCCAAATTTTGGTCCCAAAAAAGAGGAAAATATTATAAAAGGACTGTTAAGATATAAAGAGTCCCATTCCCGTTTTACACTCGGCTCTGTTTACGAAGATGTTATGCTTTTAAAAAAGTTTGTTTCAGGGCTGCCCGGCGTTTCTATGGCGGAAGTGGCAGGAAGTTTCAGAAGGATGAAAGAAACTTTGGGAGATGTGGACATACTTGCTGCTGCAGAAAACAGCGGCGAAGTCATCTCTGAGTTTTGTCGCATGGAGCTTGTGAATGATGTTATTTCAGAAGGAGAAACGAAAGCATCCGTTATTATCCAGAACGGCATTCAGGTTGACCTGAGGGTGGTGGATTATACCTCTTTTGGTGCCTGTCTTCAGTATTTCACCGGTTCAAAGGAGCATAACGTAAAACTGAGAGGAATAGCGAAGGAAATGGGGTTCAAAATCAGCGAGTACGGCGTTTTCAAAGGAGAAAAAAAGATTGGCGGAGAAAAGGAAGAGGATGTTTATAAACTGCTGTCTCTGCCATGGATTCCACCAGAATTAAGGGAAGACAGGGGAGAAATAGAGCTGGCACAGAAAGACTGCCTGCCTCACATCATAGAATACAACGACATAAAAGGTGACGTTCATTTGCACACCAAATACAGTGACGGCGGTGAAAATATAAAAGCAATGGCTGAAAAATGCATGGAACTGGGGTACGAGTACATGGTGGTTACAGACCACTCACAAAGCCTTAAAATAGCTAAAGGCTTAGAAATAGAACGGTTGAAAAAACAGTGGGAAGAAATAGACAGCCTCAACCGTCAGCTAAAAAACTTCAGAATTTTTAAAGGTAGTGAAGTTGACATAAAAAAAGACGGCGGGCTCGACTACCCTGATGAAATTTTAAAACAGCTCGATTTTGTAATCGCCTCCATACACTCCGGTTTCAATGAGGAAGAAGATGTGCTGACCAGAAGAATCATTACTGCTATGGAAAACCCATACGTTAATCTGATCGCCCACCCTACAGGACGGATAATAAATTTAAGGGAGCCCTACAAACTAAATCTGAAACAAATTTTTAAAAAGGCAAAAGAGACAAACACCTTTATGGAAATAAATGCCTATTTCGAACGTCTTGATCTGGATGATATTAATATCAAAATAGCCCTTGAAGAAGGTGTAAAATTCTGTATAGGCACAGATGCTCATAACACGCTTCAACTGAAATTTATGAAGTTTGGCATTGCCACAGCAAGACGTGGCTGGCTTTCAAAAAATGATGTTATTAACGCACTTCCTTTAAACCAGTTCCGGGATGCCATAAGACAGAAAAGAAGGGTCTTTGGTCTGTAAAATTTTGATATAAAATAAATAAATCCATTAAAGATTGACACGCCAACTTTTAATAATATATTATATGTAGCTATGGTCAGAAAACGTTGGTGTGTGTACTTTTGTCTTTTTTCTATCTTTGCTCTGCTCTATTTCAGCACAGCGTCTGCCAGTGAGGTGAAAACCGTAACCACACAGGAACAAACCGAAATAACCTTAAACAACACAGACGACACTCACAGGGCGGTAAAGGAAGAGCTAAACAAATTTATTGTGGAACAGAATAATGCTGCTGTGACAAACGATGATAACTTTCAGGATGATAAGAACATCCAGATACTACCATCCATAATGTGGGGCGTGCCAAGCAACGAGAAAGTTAATTATTTCCTGAACTACTTCAAAACAAGGGTAAGAGAACGTTTTAAAATATGGTTATCACGTTCCTCTAAATATCTTCCTATCTTTTCCAGGATTTTTCAGGAGCATGGCATTGCGGAAGAACTGATTTTTCTGCCTTTAATAGAAAGCGGCTTTTCTCCTTATGCCACCTCACGGGCACAGGCTGTTGGTATATGGCAGTTTATGCGTGGAACCGCTATCAAGTACGGACTAAGGGTGGACAAATTTGTTGATGAAAGAAAAGACCCTGAAAAATCGGCAAAGGCAGCAGCACTTTACCTTAAGGATCTATACAACATGTTTGGTTCATGGGACTTTGCCCTTGCCGCATATAATGCTGGTGAAGGGAAAATTATGAGAACCATGTCTTCCGTCGGTTCAAAAGATTTCTGGGACGTAATTGCCCATAGAAAGATAAAAAAGGAAACAAAGGAGTATGTTCCACGTTTCGTTGCTGCAACACTCATTGCCAAAGAACCTGAACAATATGGCTTTGAAGACATAGTGTATGAAACAGGTATAGAGTATGAAGAGGTGATGTTACCTCCCAAAACAACCTTAAAGTCTGTTGCAAAACTTGCAGAAATTGATGAAGCTCTTGTTAAAAATCTTAATCCTTCCATAAAACACGGTTTTTTGCCTCCCGATACATACTATCCTGTCAAGGTTCCAAAAGGCAAAAAAGAGATTTTGTTGAGTAATATAAATAAGTTACAATATGTAGATTCAAAAACGTTAAAAAAAATCATGGCTATGAAAGACAGAAGGTCTTACTCAAAAAAATACAAAGCAAAAAAACATAAAAAAGTCGCCAATGCTAAAAGAATCGGTTCGCTTAGAAGAAGCTAAGCAAATAATTCTAAATAACACCAGAGAGTTAGGCACTGAAGTAGTTTTTACACCAGAAGCAGCTGGAAGACATGTTGCTTCAGATATTACAGCACCTTTTTCACTGCCTTCTGCTGATAATTCAGCCATGGATGGTTTTGCCCTTTTTTCTGAAGATATTAAAGAAGCATCAAAAGACAACCCGATAACCCTAAGGGTTATAGACGAGATTTATGCAGGTAAAATGTGTGATACAAAACTTACGAGAGGCTGCTGTGTAAGAATTTTTACAGGTGCAAAAATACCCCCTGGTGCTGATACTGTGGTAAGGCAGGAAGATGTTATCCGAGAGGGCGAGTATGTAACCTTTTTTGCCCCTCAGGAGAGCGGGGTTGATATTCGTAAGGCAGGAGATGATGTTAAAAAAGGGCAAAGAATTTTAAAAAAAGGTGATATTATAACACCACCAGCCATTGGGCTGCTGACAGCTCTTAATATTGCAAAGGTGACCGTTTTCAGAAAACCTAAGGTTTTCATTGTCGCAACCGGCAACGAACTTCTTGAACTCGGCTCTCAGCTTATTGAAAACAAAATAATAAACAGCAACTCCTACGCACTTTTCAATATGTGTCTTGAATGTGGTGCAACACCTGTTTACGGTGGCATAACTAATGATGACGAAAATATGATTATGTCCCTTTTTGAAAAGGCAAAAAATGCAGATATTGTGGTGACCACAGGTGGGGTTTCTGTGGGAGAGTATGATCTTGTCAAAGATGCCTTTGCTAAAAAAGGTGTGGAATGGCTTTTCTGGAAGGTTAAAATAAGACCGGGACACCCTGTGGCATTTGGAATTTTTGAAAACAGGCTCTTTTTTGGTCTGCCAGGCAACCCTGTTTCTTCCATGATAACCTTTGACCAGTTTGTAAGACCTGCAATCCTGGCAATGATGGGTGCTATAAAAACGGAAAGACTCAGATTTTATGCCACATCAGAAGACGATATTAAGAAGAAACCTGACAGAACACACTTTCTGAGGGCAATAGTTTATTCAAAAGATGGAGAACTATCTGTTAAAGTAATGAAAAATCAGTCTTCAGCAGCAATAAGTACCATGTTAGATGCAAACTGTTATATAATACTTGAGGAAGGAAGGACAAAAATAAATAAAGGCGAAAAAGTTTTAGTGGAAGTGTTTAAACTTTGTTAGAGAAAGCCTATTATATTCAGAATTTAGAAGATGTTGAAAGTCTGCCAAAAGAAGCGGAACGTGTTTATGTAGGTTCTGAATACTGTGTAAATGCATTTCCAGATGATTTTAATTCCCTTTTGACGGCTGCAAAAATTTACCCCATATCTATGTTAACGCCTCCGGTTCTTGAATCTGATATACCCTCTTTTAATCTTATCCTGAACGCCTTTGAAACCTTCGCCCGTAATGACGATGAAATAATAATTAATGACTGGGGACTATTCAGCCAGCTAAGAAATAAAAAGAGACATTACAAAATAAGAATAGGCACTTTTCTGACATATCAACGAAGAGGAACACAAAGACGTTATGACATTGTCAGAGATGAAACTTTAACAACCATTCCAGTTCTTGATGACAAGATGTTAACTTTTCTTAAAAACAACGGTGTAAGCGGCATTGATATTGATTTGCCGCTTTACAGCCCAAACATCAAGTTGGTCTCACCACTAAGTTTAGCCGCTTACCTTCCTTATGCCCTAAACTCCTATACCATTAACTGTCCCTTTACCTTCAACGGAAAAAGTTGGGGACGCAGTTGTGCCAGAAACTGTGTTAACCTTAAGCTTTTTTTCAAAAATGACGAGACAGGAGAGCCTTTTTTCCAGAAGGGAAAGGCTTACTTTACAAATAGTCACCCAGTAAAGGACACATCTTTAATAGACAGACTGGTCTATTTTGAATGGAAACGTTAAACAGGTTGTTTTCAAAAATATCTGCAATATCAGACAGAAAGCAAAGGGCTTACCTGATTTGTGAGTATCTACGTGGTCTTTCACCGAGGGAACTGGCAATCACACTGGAAGATATAGTGAATTTTGGACTTAGAGAAGACATGGCGTGCAAAGAACTTCTTTTTTCCATTACAGACATTCTGGAAAAAATATTTGTCTGGGAAAAAGAAGATTTTGAGAATTTGTTTTTTAATGCTCTGTCCCGCATCACCACATCAAACAGAACGTTAAACCTTTTCATCAAACCACCGGATCCTCACCATTTTTTGAAAAGAGGTGAGATGCATAACACAGATATTCTAATGGATTATCTTCCCTTAGGGATTAAGCGTAGTTTTGCCAAGAAGATGGATAAGCATCTCCTGAAAAGAATGTTGCAGGAAAAAGACCCTATCGTGGTTAAGTATCTGATAAACAACCCCCTGATTACGGAAAAGGAGGTTCTAAAAATTATATCTGACAGACCTAATACGGTTAATGTAATTAAAACTGTTTATGGCTCAGAAAAATGGATAAAAAACTATAATGTTAAAGCGGCAATAATCAAAAATCCCTATTCACCTTTCAGAATTGCACTGTTGCTGCTATTCTGGATGAACAGCAAGGAACTGAAAGAAGTCAGAATTGATGAGACATTACACCCGGAACTGAGAATTGAGGCAGAAAGGCTCGAAAAGCTAAGGAGCTATTTAAAAGGTTAACCCTTGCCTTCCTTGTTCTCCTTTTTATCCTCCGTCTTCTCCTTCGGTGTAACGTCAATGGCATCCGGCTCATTAACAGATTTTTTAAAATTCCTGATAGCCTTTCCTATACCAGCACCTAACTCAGGTAGTTTTCCAACACCAAAAACAAGCACCACTATTACAAGTATGACCAGTAATTCAGGAAACCCCAGTCCAAACATAACGCCTCCTTTTTAGTTAAACGGAAGTGCATGGGAATCGAACCCACCTTCCTTTCGCAAGGAACATCGGATTTGAAGTCCGTGGAGCACACCAGTAGCTCTTGCACTTCCAGACAATATTTTAAAAGAAGCAAAAAAAATAGTCAAACAAATCAATCTTAAAAAAACCAAGTGATATGTTATAAAGAAGCTACTGTCTGTAATTAACAAACTGGAGAGGCACCTTAAACTCCACAGACTTCAAATGGCTTATCACAGCCTGCAGGTCATCTATTTTTTTCCCTGAGACCCTGAGCTCATCACCCATTATCTGAGTCTGAACCTTAAGCCCCAGCTCTTTTATAACTTTATTAAGCTCCTTCATCTCTTCCTGAGTAAGCCCCTGTTTTATCGTAATTTTCTGACGAACCATGTCGCCGGAAGCCTTTTCCAGTTTTCCGTAGGAAAGAGACTTTAACGGAACGTTTCTTTTAATCATTTTGCTTTTCAGTATCTCAAGTACAGAGTTTAGTTTAAACTCATCATCTGCAATAATTTCTATAACATCTTTCTGCAGCGTGATGGTAGATTTTGAATTGCGAAAGTCATAACGCGTCTCTATCTCTTTTTTTGCCTGATTAACTGCGTTATCAACTTCCTGCATATCAACTTTTGAGACAATGTCAAAACTCGGCATAATTTTCTTATATCACAATTTATGGCAAAAAAAAATTAAAAAATGAAGTAATTGTTATATTTTTTGCAAGGTGAGAGGAAGTTCCAGATTGTTACTTTCCAGAAGTTCCCTGTCTCTCAAGATAACATCCGTTTTTCCATCAGCAGCCACCACACCGTCTTTTATCACAATACATCTCTCACAAACTTCAAGTATCAGGTCAAGATCATGGGAGGCAATTATCTTGGTGTGTTTAAAATTTTTGAGCAGCCCAATTAAATAGCGTCTCGATTTCGGGTCAAGGTTTGATGAAGGTTCATCCATAGCCAGTATATCGGGATCCATAGCGATCACCGTAGCTATTGCAATCGCCCTTTTCTGCCCACCGGAAAGATGGTGCGGTGGTTTATCCCTCAGTTCTAAACAGTTAACAAGAGACAGTGCACTTTTAACCTTTTCCTCCACACTCTTTTCATCCATTCCGAGATTGATGGGACCAAAGGCAACATCTTCATAAACCGTAGGCATAAATAACTGATCGTCGGGATTCTGAAAAACAAGCCCCACTTTTTTCCGTATCTCCTGTCTGGTTGTTTTCGTCAAAATAATCTCTCCGATATTAACGGTACCAGATGTTGGCAGAATGTAACCGTTTAAGTGCATCAGTATGGTTGTCTTACCAGAACCATTAGCCCCAACGATTCCAACTGACTCTCCGTGCGTTATTAGGAAGGAAACACCATTTAACGCCCTTGTGCCATCGGGATACTGATATGTTACATCTTCAAATTTTACAATATGATGACTCATAATTTAAACTATCCTTTTAAAAAAATTTTCTATCATTAAAGACAGATCATAAAACCTGAATATATAAAGGAGTAAAAGCGAAAGAACTATAAAAATAAAATCCTTCCCAGAAAAATTCACCTTTCGCCTGTATGGCATAATACCGTTAAAACCTCGCGAAAGCATGGCGTGATAGACCCTTTCTGCCCTTTCAATGGCTCTTACAAGAAGGGTGCCGACCATGTTCACGAAATATTTGAGTTCTCCGCCTTTTTTTCCAAAGCTTCGCATATCTCTCGCCCTTACCATCCTCATCGCCTCTTCCACCAGAATAAAAATAAACCTGTACAAAAACAACAGCTGATTAATAAACAGTTCAGGCACCCTGAACTTTCTTAAGGCGTAACAAATGCCCGAAAAAGAGGTGGTAGCAATCAGCAAAATCAGAATACTTATGGTAAGTGTAAACCTTAGCATTATAGAGAAAAAAGACAGCATTCCTTTTGATAAAGGCAAGCCAAATAGATAAACGGCAGTTGTCCTGTCAAAAAAAGGGTTAAACAAACCTATTAAAATAGCAAAAGGCGACACAATAACCACTCTTCTCAACAAAAATGACACAGGTACTTCCCCTAAGGTCATAAACAGTACGGGAAAAAGAAAATATGGTAAAAGGGCAGAAACCTCGTATTTTCCATAAGAAACAACGGTTATAATAAATATGAGTGAGACTACAACTTTTCCACGGGGATCTAAATTATGGATGATAGTGTTTTTATAGGAAAGTCTGTCTATGTAGCCTAAATTAAAAAACTCTTCATCAAATTTCATGATGTTTATTATACAACATGTGCTTAAAGTTCGGTTAGATTTTTGTAATAGGTGTTGGTGTTATTTGGCACCTTTTCCAAAGAGAACTGTTTTAACTGTTTTTAGAATTATATGAATATCCAGGATGGGGGATAAATTTTTTACATAAAAAAGATCATACTCTAACTTAATTCTCTCTTTTAAATGAAGTCCCTACATGTATCCCCACTTCCAAAAGAAGGTAGTGAAGCAATCTCAAACTTTGTGTCATTTCGAGTGAGGCGAGGAATCTATTATTAAGTG
>FWPU01002272.1_pt1 | contig 32955 bp, 26 predicted proteins | sample 2228361 | NCBI WGS metagenome assembly FWPU01 (sample SAMEA103939777, study PRJEB20133) | metagenome
CGTCGTCCGCGGCCGCGCGGTCGAGCGCCCGGTGGAGCTGCCAGAACATCTCGAACGACAGCGCGTTCGCCTTCCCGTCGTCCATCGTGACGGTCGCGACGCCGTCGCGGCAGGCATAGTCGACCAGAGTGGGCAAGGTGTCCTCCTTTCGCCCGTGGGCTCTCCGGCGGACCAGCTTGTCCGAACCGCTGTTCCGAAACAATGGTCTGATTCGCCGCACCCGCGCGGGTCGGCCTCGGCCCGCGCGTGTCGCGCCGGGGCTCGCCGGGGCGATCCTCTCGCTCGCGCTCGCGTCGGCGGGGGCGCTCCCGACCCCCGATGGCGGGTGCGAGCGAGCTCCTCCGCGGCTTCGACCTGCTGCGCGCGCTGCCGACGCTGCGCCGGCAGGCCTGCGAGGCGGTCGAGGCGGCGGCGCTCGGCGTGACCTACCTCGCGCGGCGTCCGATGTCGACCCGGCGCGCATCGTCGTCCTGGGTGTGAGCTTCGGCAGCATCTTCGCGGTCGCCCGCACGACCCGCGGCCGAGCCGGAGTCTGCGGCGCGCGAGCTGTTCGCCCGGGCCGGCGAGCCGAAGAAGCTCCTCTGGTACGCGACCGGGCACATGGGCCTGTTCGAGCCGGCCTTGCTGCGGCGCTTGACGGACGACGTCGTCGCGGAGCTCGAGGCGACGGGACATCTCGGCAAAAAAGAAGCGGGCGCGAGCGGGCCACGACGCCCGGACAACCGCTGTCCAGACCCTCCGCTACCTTGTATCCTGCCCGCGGCATCTCGCCGCTGTCCCGGCCGAAAGGAGGTTCTTCTTGACCGAGCCGACCGAGACCGAGCGCCCCTCGCCGGAGGAGCGCCTGCGCACCGCCGTGCAGGCGCTCGCCACGCGGCGCACCCGCCCCTGCGTGGCCCTCCTCGGCGCGACGTTCGACCGCGACCTGGTTCGCCCGCTGCGCGCCTCGCTCGAGCGGATGGGTGGTGAGGCGATCGACGTCGTCCTGTGCAGCCACGGCGGCGACCTCGACGCCGCCTACCTCGCGGCGCGCGAGCTCCGCCGCCGCTCCGCGAGCGTCACCGTGTACGTGCCGCTCTGCGCGAAGAGCGCCGCGACGCTCCTCTGCCTCGCGGCCAACGAGCTGGTCCTCGGCGACCTGGGCGAGCTCGGCCCGCTCGACCCGCAGCGCGACGAGCGCCGCGCCGAGGACGTGCCGTCGCGCACCTCGGCGCTGCTCTCGATGCGGGGGCTCCTCGAGCTCAACGAGTGCGCGCTGCAGCTCTTCGGCGAAGCGACCGAGCGCCTCGTGACGGAGCGCGAGCTTCGCCCCTACGACGCGGCCGAGCGCGCCGCGCGCTTCGTCGGCCGGACGCTCGCGCCGCTCTACGGGCGACTCGACCTCGTGCGGCTCGCCGAGCACGCGGGTGGCGTGCAGCACGCGCGGGAGGTCGCGGAGCGCGTGCTGCGCCGCTTCCGCTTCGGGCTGCCAGGCGACCTCGCAGAGCGCGTCGCCGGCAAGCTCGTCACGGGCTACGCGTCGCACGGCTTCGTGATCGACCGCGAGGAGCTCGCCGAGATCGGGTTTCCCTGCCGGGCGCCCGACGGGCGCGAGGCGCCGCTCGTCGACGAGATGGCGGACGCGCTCATCGAGTGCGGCGAGCAGGTGACGGTGTGCGGGCTGTTCGAGCCCGAGCCAGCCGGTGCGGCGGACGAGCCCGGCGCGGCGAGCGCCACGAGGGGGGACGCGGAGCAGGGGCCGCACGCCGTTGCCGAAGGCGCGGCGGCCATGTCCTGCGCGGCCTGAGCGGCGCCGGTGTCGTTCGCGCGCGCGCTCCCGCTGATCGTACGGCTCCTGCCCGCGCGTCGTCCGACGCGAGCGCTGCAGCGTCCGCCTAGAGTTGGCGCGCGCGGACGCCGAACATCGCGGGGGAAAGGAGTGGCGAGCGACGGGGGCAAAGATCGGCGGTCAGCAGCAGCGGCGGCATCACGCGGCGAAGATTCCTCGCCGCGAGCGCCGGCGTCATCGCGACACGTCCCAGGCTGCCGATCATCCGTCCACGCCCCACGCGACCGCGCAACATCGTCGTCCTGATGACCGACCAGGAGCGCTTCCCGAGGCACTGGCCGGAGGGCTGGGCGGAGGCGAACCTGCCCGCGATGGCGCGCTTGAAGCGCAACGGGCTCAGCTTCAACCGCGCGTACACGGCGGCGGCCGAGTGCTCGCCGAGCCGCGCCGTCATGCTGACCAGCCAGCACTCGAACGTGAACCAGGTCGCGATCACGCTGAAGGAGCCCGGCCTGCCGACCAAGACGCAGCTCGTGAACGTCGCCTCGCTGCTGCAGCAGTACACGGACTACGTCGTCTCGTGGAAGGGCAAGTGGCACCTCAGCTTCCCGCTGCAGAGCAACGAGGGCTGGACCGCAGCCGACATCGCGGGGATGGCGGATCGCTACGGGCCGCTCTTCTGGAACCCGCCCGATGCCGGCACCTCGGCCGGCGGCGAGGGGATCTCGACCCTGGGCGGCGGGATCCCGAACAACGACGGCCGCTACGTCATGGGTCCCGACGCCGACGATCCCGGCCAGACGCCGGGCTACGGCCAGAGCGTGCTCGACTTCCTCGCCGAGATCGGCAGCACGCCGCGCGCGAAGAGGCGGCCGTTCTGCCTCTTCGTCTCGCTCGTGAACCCGCACGACATCGGCTACTTCCCGAACGGCCGGGAGGAGGGCGGCTACAAGCTCGAGGACTTCGCGAACCTCGGCATCCCGCTGCCGGGCAACGCCAACGACGATCTGCTCACGAAGCCGAGCGTGCAGCTCCGCTTCCGCAACGACCACGACAGCACGGCGCCCGTCGACGGCCCGACGCAGTGGAGCAACTACAACGTGTACGAGGAGACGATCCACGTCCCGCTGATCGCCTACAACCCGCGCCTCTAACCCGACGCCGCTCGAGACCGACGCGTTCTACTGCCACCTCGACCTGATGCCGACGATCGCCGAGCTCGCCGGCATCCGCGGCGTCCCGTCGGACGCGGCGTCAGCATCGCGCCCGTGCTGAACGACCCGGAGCGCTCGGTGCAGGACGGGATCCTGTTCACCTTCGACGACGTCTTCGGCCTGTCACTCGACACTCCCGGCGGACACATCCGCGCGCTGCGCACCGGCGACTGGACGTACGCCGTCTACTTCGACTTCGTCGGCGGGCCGTTCGAGTACGAGCTGTACGACCTGGCGAACGACCCGGGCCAGCTCGACAACCTTGTCTTCGGCAACCCTCCGCCCGACGTGCGCGCGGAGTGGAACCACCTGCACGCACGGCTGACGGAGAAGATGATGGCGGCCGACGCGATGCCGGAGGGCGTCATCTGGCCGGAGAATCCGGCGGGCTGACGACCCGCCCCGGTCCGGGTGGCGCACGCCGCCGCTGAGCAAGCCGTTCGCGCGGGCACGAGCGCGTCACAGCGGCCCGTTCCATCTCGTCTTCGCTTCAGGAACCCCTGAAGATGGAGGAGACGAGATGACCCCCCGACTGAACCCGTTCGCGGCGGCGCCGGCCGCGATGAAGGCGTGGCTGGATCTCAGCACGACCGTCGAGGACGGCCTGGATCCGCGGCTTGCGGAACTCGTGAAGATCCGCGCCTCGCAGATCAACGGCTGCGCCTTCTGCCTGCACATGCACGCGCGCGACGCGCGCCGGGCGGGCGAGAGCGAGGAGCGGATCTACCTGCTCGACGCCTGGCGCGAGTCGCCGCTCTACGACGAGCGCGAGCGCGCGGCGCTCGCCTGGACCAACGCGCTCACGCTCGTTGCCGAGACCCAGGCGCCCGACGACGCGTACGCCGCGCTGCGCGCGCACTTCAGCGAGGAGGAGCAGGTCAAGCTCACCCTGCTCATCGTCGCGATCAACGGCTGGAACCGGATCAACGTCGGCTTCCGCGCGGTGCACCCGGTCGAGCACCGCCGGGCGGCTTGACGCGGAGGCCGCGCGATGTCGCACACCGACGCCGCCGCGACGTTCGACCCGCTCCGCCCGCATCTGATCCGGGTCGCCTACCGCATGCTCGGCTCGGTCGCGGACGCGGAAGACGTGGTGCAGGAGGCCTTCCTCCGCTGGCTCGACACCGACCGTACCGCGGTGCGCGAGCCCGAGGCCTTTCTCCGCCGCGTCGTGACGCGGCTCTGCCTCGACGTGCTCAAGTCGGCGCGGCACCGGCGCGAGACCTACGTCGGGCCGTGGCTGCCGGAGCCACTCGTGCAGGACCTCTCGACGGGTCCGGAGGAGGTCGACGACGTGACGCTGCCGCTGCTCCTCGCGCTCGAGCGCCTGTCGCCCCTCGAGCGCGCCGCGTTCCTCTTGCACGACGTCTTCGGCGTCGGCTTCGACGAGATCGCCGAGACGATTGGTCGCGACCCCGCGGCGTGCCGCCAGCTCGCGAGCCGCGCGCGGGCGCACGTCCGCGCCGCCCGGCCACGCTTCTCGCTGCCGCGCGAGCGCGGGCTCGAGATCGCGCAGGCGTTCTTCGCGGCGTCGCGCAGCGGCGACATGGAGCGGCTCCGGTCGCTGCTCGCCGAGGACGTGATCGTGCAGGCCGACGGCGGCGGCAGGGTCTCGGCGACGACCCACCCGTTCGTCGGACGCGAGGAGGTGCTCCGCCTGCACGAGTCGCTCGCGCGGCTTTTCGCGGCGCATCCCTCGCGGCTCGTGCGCTGGGCGCTGGTCAACGGGCTCCCCGGCTTCGTGACGATCGAGGACGACGGCGTTCTGCAGACGACCGCGCTCGAGATCGAGGACGGGCAGATCGTCGCGATCTACGTGATGCGCAACCCGGACAAGCTCCGGCACCTCGGGGGCAGCGATGTCCTGCACTGAGCTGGTCAGCGGATCCGCGCACGACGGCGTTGCGTTGCCCGAGCGCGCGGCGGCGGGACCGTGCGTGGCGGTGGTCTACCACAGCGGTTACGGCCACACCGAGCGTCAAGCGCAAGCGGTGGCGGCGGGCGTCGAGGAGGTGCCTGGTGCGCGCTCGCTCCTGCTGCGCGTCGAGGAGGCGGTCGAGCGCTGGGACGAGCTCGAGGCGGCCGACGCGATCGTCTTCGGCGCCCCGACCTACATGGGTGGCCCGTCGGCTGCCTTCAAGGAGTTTGCCGAAGCGACGTCGCGCGCCGTGCTCGCGCGCGGCCTCGCCTGGCGCGACAAGCTGGCGGCCGGCTTCACCAACTCCGGCGCGCGAGCGGGCGACAAGCTCGCGACGCTCGTGCAGATCGCGCTGTTCGCGGCGCAGCACGGCATGCACTGGGTGAACCTCGGTCTCCCGCCCGGGGGCAGGTCGTCCGCGAGCTCGGAGGACGAGCCGAACCGGCTCGGCTTCTGGCTCGGCGCCGCGGCGCAGTCGAACGTGGACGAGGGGCCGGAGGTTGCGCCGCCCGAGGCCGACCTCGCGACGGCGCGGCACCTCGGAAGAAGGGTCGCGACGGTGGCGGCGCAGATGGCGCGCGGCCGGGAGGCGGCAGCCGGCGCGTCGGCCCTCGAGAAGCGCGCGGGCTGACCTTCCGCACCGGCGCGACCTGCGCCGTGCCGCGCCCGGGTGACGCTGCGATGGCTCGGTCAACCGTTGTCCCGCGCGGGGCGGCGTCGCCGAGGCCGGCACGTTCTGCACGAGCCGCGGCAACGCGACCTACTGCGACGACGGCACGACCTTCCACCAGTACGGCAACTACATCCAGTCGAACCGCGGCAAGAGCTGGCGCCGCTTCGGCTCGCACGTCTACGGCAGCGACGGCTCGTGGTACGCGGACCACGGCGACAGCGTCACCTCGTACTCGAAGGCCGCCCCGACGCCCTCGAGTCGCGGGTCGTGCCACGACGGCTGTTCGGCGGCCGCGACCGCGCAGGCTGGTGACGTGGCCGGCGGCTTCTTCTGGGTGTTCGCCGGCCGCTGCTGGGACCCGGTGATGTGCTGGACGGAGCGCGAGGCGGAGGACGTGGCGCGGCGGCTCCTCGAGGAGGACCCGAGCATCGTGCGGGTCGAGATCCGCTACCTCGACAACCTGCTGCGGGTGGTCGAGCGCTGAAGGCGCGACATGCGGGGGCCGTGTCGCGAGTCGCGTCCCCCGGACCGGCCGACGACCCGTTTTTCGGGACGGCGGAACCGGCGGCGAGCTCGGGGCTGCCGCCGATTGGCTATTCATGTCGTGAATGATAATCATTCACAGCGTGGATAATCCCACTTTACCCCGGCTCCTTGCCGCAAGCCTCGCCGACCGCCTTCGCGTCATGCCGGCGGTGGTGATGACGGGCGCGCGCCAGACGGGCAAGAGCACGCTCGCGCAGGCGCTCGCTCCGGGAGAGCGGCGTTTTCTATCGCTCGACGATCTCGACGTCATGGACGCAGCCCGGCGTGATCCGGAGTTGCTCGTCGGGGGGACGCAGCCCGTGACGCTCGACGAGGTGCAGCGGGAGCCCGATCTCCTGCGGGCGGTCAAGCGAGCCATCGATCGTCGTCGTCGCCCGGGGCAATTCCTGCTCACCGGCTCGGCCAATCTGCTCCTCATGCGACGCGTTTCCGAGACGCTCGCGGGTCGAGCGAGCTATCTGACGCTCTGGCCGATGACGCTTCGCGAGCAGCGTGGCCTCGGCCGCTGCGGCGTGTGGGACGAGCTCCTCGGGGCGCGTGACGAGGAATGGCTCGACCTGTTGGCTGCACGAGCCGTCGAGCCCGAGGACTGGCGTGCGCTCGTCCGACGCGGAGGGTTCCCGACGCCGGCGGTGCACGCCAAGACGGCGCACGAGCGTGAAATCTGGTTCGACGGCTACGTGCGAACTTATCTCGAGCGCGACCTCCAGGACTTGTCGTCGATCGCAGCGCTGCCCGACTTCCGCCGTCTCATGCGCGCGGCTTGCCTGCGGCTCGGTCAGCTCGTCAACCAGACCGAGCTCGGGCGCGACGTCATGCTGCCGCAAGCGACGGTGCATCGCTACCTGAACTTGCTCGAGACCTCGTACCTGCTGGTTCGCCTACCTGCCTATGCCGTCAATCGCACGAAGCGGCTCATCAAATCGCCGAAGCTCTACTGGGGCGATACCGGTGTCGCGTTGCACCTTACTGGGGGAGCGGAGCCGACGGGAGCCCACCTCGAGAACCTGGTGCTCGTCGACCTCCTGGCCTGGCGCGACGCGAGGCTCGAGCGTGCCGAGCTCTTCTACTGGCGCACGGCGAGCGGCGAGGAAGTGGACCTGGTCGTCGAGACCGGCGGGCAGCTTCTGACGATCGAGGTCAAGGCGGCGGCGCGGCCACGCCTCGCGGACGCGAGGCACCTCCGCACCTTCCGCGAGGAGTACGGCAAGAAGGCGCGTGCCGGGCTGCTTCTCCACGCGGGCACGACGCTCGAATGGCTCGCCCCGGACGTGCTCGCGGCACCCTGGTGGCGAGTTCTGTGAGCGCGTGGCGGTTCGAGCCCGTGGCCGCTCCGCTCCATCACCGCCTCCGCCTCGCGTACATCCCCGCCGCCGTCGCGAGCCGCGCCGCGATCTCCCGACGCAGCTCGGGCGGCCGCAGCACCTCGACCCACGGCGTCAAGCTCATGATCCAGTTCGCGAGCTCGACGGTGCCGCGCACCCGCATCTGGAGGCGCAGCCGGCCGTCGGTGCCGCGCGTGAAGCGCTGGGTGGGGTGGACGGTGCGCGTCGTCAGGTAGGCCTCGGTGCGGGCGTTGGCGATCGCAAGCTCGACCTCGGTCTCGGGGCCGTCGACGACGCCGAACATGCCGTCGGTGTAGCGCTCGGGGCGGAAGTCGTCGGGGTAGACGAAGCGCGCGCGGCCGCGCTGGCCTTCGCCCGGCGTCGGCCGGACGCTGCGGATGCGCTCGACCGCGAGCCAGATGATGCGCTCGTGCTGCCGGCTGCGGCCGACCAGGTAGAGGCCGCCGCGGTACGAGAGCAGGGTGTAGGGCTCGAGGTCGTGCTTCTTGCCCTCGCCGAGAAGGCCCGCGTAGTCGACCGTCAAGCGGTACTCGTAGACCAGCGCCTGCACGATCTCGTCGATCGTCTCGCTGTGCGCGGCGTAGTCCTTGGGGACGAAGGAGACGGCGAAGAGCTTGCGGTCGAGCCGCGTCAGCAGGCGGCGCGCGGCGAGCCGCGTCAGCAGGCGGCGCGCGGCGAGCGGGACGCTCTCGCAGAAGCGCTCCCACAGAGCGTCGGCGCTCTCCTTGAGCACGGTGCCCTCGAGGAAGCGGATCATCGAGAGCGTGAAGAAGAGCGACACCGCGTTCAGCGCGGTGGTGTGCGTCTGGCTTCCCGTGCTCCTGAGCCGCAGGAGCCGCCGGCCGCCGCGCTGCAGCACCTCGAGCAGCGGCTCGCCGTACGCATCGACGAGCTCGGTGCGGCAGACGTCGACGTAGCGGAGCAGCGTCCGCTCGCCGATCGACAGCTCGCGCTGGATCGCCTCGAAGCTCCAGCCGTGCGGGTGCGCGGGCAGCTCGTGCACCAGGCGCGCGATGCGGCGGGCGGCGGGGTAGGTGGCGCGTCGTCGGGTGGTCACCGGTCCTCCGAGGATGCGGAGACCGGAAGATGGCACGCGCCCGGGACAGCGGCTGTCGAGCCATCACCGCGCGCGCACCGCGGCGAAGCGACGGCGAAGGTCCGACCGAAAGCTCACCGGCAGTCCTCGCCACCGAAGATGTTGGGCCGGCAGACCACACGCCGCCCGTCCGGCAACAGCACGTCGCGCCCGCCGAACACGTTCGGCCGCGAGCTCGCCCGCTTCCCGTCCGGCAGCTCGTAGTCCATCCCGCCGAAGATGTTGGGCCGCGAGCGGACCTCGCCGCGCTCGAGCAGCGCGACGAGTGCGCCGTCACGCGGCAGCGTGCCGAGCGCGACCAGCGCCGCCAGAACGGCGCACGACACGCGCGCGGCACAGACCTTCCAGCAAAACTTCGCCGATGCCGTTCCATTCGCGTTCATGCGTGACGGAACACGCGGAGCGTCGCGACGTCGCGCACGGGCGCGCGCGCCTTGCACCCACGTTGACCCGGCTCCGGCGGGCTGGCACACGTCGTCCTTCCGCGAGGCCTCAGCGAAGACGGGAGATTCGTGCTCGGCTACCGCATCGCGATCGACGGCCGCCTGCTGCGGATCCGGCACGAGCGCGGCGCGCCGGTCGAGGTGGAGATCGAGCCCTGGGGCTTCGTCGTGCGCGGCGGCGGAGGCGTCGCGCGCTTCGGCCTCTGCGAGGCGCACGCGCTCGCCGAGCACGTGCTCGCCGAGCTCGAGGGCGAGCGGCGGGCCGGGGTCGCGCGGCTTCCGCAGTGGGTCGTCGGCGGCCACCTGCTCGAGCTGCGCGAGCGCGGGCTGCCGCACCTGAACCCGACGGCGGACGCGGTGATCCGGCGCGTCCTGTCGGTCGCCAGGCGCGCGCCGCGCCTCGCCGGCGCCGCGGCGCTCTACGGCGAGACCTACGTCGTGCGTGACGTCCTGCGCTACCGGGCGGCCGCGATCGCGCTCGCGTTCCTCGAGTCGGACCTGCTCGGGCCCTGGCTTCTCGCGCACGGCGGCGCGCCCGACGGAGCGCACCCGGACGGCCCCGACGCGGTCGCGATGGCGGCGCTCCGCGACTGGCGCTCGCTGTTCTCGCCGGACGCGCGCACCTACCGGAGCCTCGACCGCACGCTCATGAACCTGCCCGCCGGCATCCCGCCGCGGCTCGTCTGCGCGCTGAGCCGCATCCGGCTCGAGCGTCCGCTCACCGGCAGCGCGACCGCCACGGCGCTCCTCCTCCTGCTCTCCGATCGCCACCGGGGCCGGGCCGGCGACGCCGTCGCCGGTCACGCGACGGTCTTTCTGCGCGCGAGCGAGGCCGACGTCGCGGCGGCGTGCGCCATCCCCGGGCGGCACACGCAGCAGCGGCTCGACCCGCGCCGCACGCGCGACCTCCGGACGCTGGTCTCCTACGTGCTCGACTACCCGGTCCGCTACCACGGCAACCTGCCGGGGCTCGTACGCCGGGCCATTCGCTGGCACGCGCGGCGCGCCCGGCGCGCCCGCCCGGCGGCCGCGCACCTGCTCACCGTGCCGGGCGGCTCGACGCGGCCGCCGGCGCTCGACCCGACGTCGGTCGCGACGATGCGGCCGCCGATCGCGCTGCCCGAGCACAGCGGGATCACCTTCCTCTCGACCGTCGCCGCGATCGAGCGGGAGGGGCAGCACATGGAGCACTGCATCGCCGATTACGTGAAGGATGCGGTCTGCGGCGAGTGCTACCTGTTCCACGTCTCGTACGCCGGCAGCGAGGCATCGGTCGAGGTCAGCCCGGACGGCGACGTCCGCCAGTCGGCGGGCCCGCGCAACGTCGCGAACGCCGCGTCGCGCTGGGGAGCGCGCGTCCTGCGTGACTGGGGACGGAAGCTGCGGCTGGAGAGGTCGGGGATCGAGCCGCTCCCTCGCGCCCGGCCACGCCCGGCGGCGGAGCATGGGCCGGCCGCGGGCCGCGGGCAGCAGCTCCTCCTTCTGCTCCTGCGGGCGTAGGGGCCGCATCCATCCCCCCTTGCCCGCGCCGCGACGCCCGTGCTTTCCTCCGCGAAGCTCGGTGCATGACTGCCCCCGCTGGTCCACGTCTCCCGTACTACCCGGCTCTTGACGGCCTGCGCGGCGTCGCGGTCGCGATGGTCCTCGCCTACCACGCCGACGCATCGTGGATCGGCGGCGGCTACCTGGGCGTCTCGACCTTCTTCACGCTCTCGGGCTTCCTCATCACCTCGCTGCTGCTCGTCGAGGCGGACGCGACGGGCCGGATCGACCTCGCGCGCTTCTGGGGGCGGCGGCTCCGCCGTCTCATGCCGGCGGCGCTCCTCGGCATCGCGCTCGCGCTCACGTTCGCGGTGCTCGCCGGGACGAGGACCCAGCTCTGGCGCATGCGCTGGGACGGGCTCGCGTCGCTCCTCTACTTCGCGAACTTCCGCTTCATGACGTTGGGCCACTCCTACTGGGAGCTGTTCAACCGCCCGTCGCCGCTGCAGCACTACTGGAGCCTGTCGATCGAGGAGCAGTTCTACGTCGTCTACCCGCTCCTTTTGATCGGCGTCGCGGCGCTCGCGCGGCGCGGCCGCGCGGCGACGACGCTGGTTCTCGTCGTCCTCGCCGTCGTGTCGACGGCGCTCATGATCGGGCTGTCGCTCGCCGAGGTCGCGCCGTCGCGCCTCTACTACGGGACGGACACCCGTGCGGCGGAGTTCCTGGTCGGCGCGGTGCTCGCGACGCTGATCGTGCGCGGCGGACGGATCGAGCCGTGGCGCGGGCGCGGCTTCGCCGCGGTGACGCTCGTTGCGGCCGTCTACATCGTCGCGGCGATCGTGCTGGTCGAGGAGGACTCGCCGTTCCTCTATCGGGGCGGCTTCGCGCTCTACGGGCTCGCGAGCGCCGTGCTGATCAACGCGGCCCTCGAGCCCGGGCTGGTGCGCACGATCCTCTCGTGGCAGCCGCTGCGCCTCCTCGGCGTCATCTCGTACGGCGTCTACGTCTACCACTGGCCGATCTACCTGTGGCTCGACTGGCGCCGCACCGGCCTCTTCGGCGTCGAGCTCTTTGCACTGCGCGTCGCGGTCACGCTCGTGGTCGCGGTGGTCTCGTACGTCGCGCTCGAGCGGCCGATCCGCGAGCGCCGCCGGCTCCGCAAGCCCGTGGCGCGTTTCGCAGCGCCGGTCGCGGCCGCTGCGGTGGCGGGATTGATCTTATCCTCGACCATCGACGCGCCGCCGCCGAGGCGTCCCATCACTGGCGAGCTGGCAAAGATGCCGGAGTTCGGGGCGCCGTATCCCGAGGGGCCGCTGCGCGTGCTGGTGGTCGGCGATTCGGTCGCCGCGAACATCGGCGGCGGGTTCTACACGCTGTCGCTGCGCAACCCGGGCACGCTCGCCGTGTGGAACCTCGCGACCTACGGCTGCGGCGTCGTCCGCAACTCCGTTCCGAGGACCCTCAAGCCGTACGAGCAATCCTGCGAGAGCTGGCCGGACCGCTGGGAAGCGGCCGTCGTGCGCTTCCACCCGGATCTGGCCGTGGTGCTGACGGGCCTCTGGGACCTGCGGGACATCGAGCCGCCGGGCGCCGACGGCAAGCGCGGGCCGGGCTCCCGCGAGTTCGACTCCTGGGTGCTGCGCGAGTACCAGCTCGCGGTCGACATCCTCTCGTCGCGCGGTGCGCGCGTCGTCTGGCTGACCGCTCCCTGTGTCGGTCCCGCGCCGCGGCGCAACCCGCTGCGCGGCACGGGCGCGCTCGAGCCGGGGCGCCTCCAGCACTTGAACCGCGTGATCTTGCCCGAGCTCGCTGCGTCGCGCTCGCGAAGCGTCGTGCTCTTCGACCTCTTCGGGACGATCTGCCCGGACGGTGAGTTTCTCGAGTACGACAGCCAGTCGCGCAGGCTCCGCGTCGACTACGTGCACATCGCGCGCGACGGCGCGCTCCAGGTTGCGGACGCGATTCTCCAGACGACGTTTCCGGACGCGCTGCAGAAGCGCGAGAGCCCGGCCGTGAACGCGGCGATGGCGGATTCCCGCTGACCGTCGGGGCCCGGGGGCGTTGGCTTCGCGCGGCGCGAGGTTCTATCAGCGCTCATGCTCCACGCGACGGCTCGAGCCTCGAGACGCCTGGTCGTTCTCGCCCTCGCCGCGGCCCTTGCCGGCGCATGCGGCGACGCATCCCCGCCGCCCGACCCCGCGGCGTCGCTCGGTCCGGTCGGCGCGCTCGGGCACGTCGGGCGCTGGCTCACCGACGAGACCGGTCGGGTCGTGCTGCTGCACGGCGTGAACTTCGTGCAGAAGTTCCCACCGATCCCGCCTGCCGACGTCGGCTTCGACGCCGACGACGCCGCGTTCCTCCGCGAGAACGGCTTCAACGCGGTCCGCCTGGGCGCGGTCTTCGGCGCGATCATGCCCGCGCCGGGCGAGATCGACACGCGCTACGTCGAGTCGTTCGCCGCGACGGCGCGGCTGCTTGCGAGCGAGGGCATCTACGCGCTCCTCGACTTCCACCAGGACGGCTACGGTCCGCTCGTCCACGGTAACGGCTTCCCCGAGTGGGCGACGCTCACGGACGGCCTGCCGAACCCGCCCGAACCGTTCCCCGTGTACTACTTGACGAACCCGGCGCTGCAGCGTGCCTTCGACAACTTCTGGGACAACCGCCCGGGTCCGGACGGCGTGCCGCTGCAGGAGCATTACGCCGCGGCCGTCCGCGCCGTCGCCGCCGCGGTGGCAGACGAGCCGCGCATCCTCGGCTACGACCTCATGAACGAGCCATGGCCGGGGACGATCCACGAGCCATGCTTGACGGGCTGCCCCGACATCGAGCAGGCGCGGCTCGTGCCCTTCGGCGAGCGCATGGCCGCGGCGATCCGCTCGGTCGACCCGGTGCACCTCGTTTTCAGCGAGCCGTTCGCGCTGTTCAACTTCGGCCGCTCCGACACGAGCCTCTCGGGAATCGGCGCGCCGGGAAGCGCGCTCTCCTTCCACCTCTACGCGCTCACGCCGGACCTCGAGCGGTCGGTTGTCGAGCGCGCGATCGCGGCGTCCGCGCGCGGCGACGCGATCCTCGCGACCGAGTTCGGTGCGACCAACGACCCGCTGACCCTCCACCGCTTGACGGGGCTCCTCGACGAACGACTCGTGCCGTGGCTGTTCTGGGCCTACGACGAGAACGTGATCGTCGCGAAGCGCGAGCCGCCCACACCGGCCAACGTCCGCACGGAGGTCGTCGAGGCGCTCGCCCGGCCCTACGCGTCGGCGACCAACGGGACGCCGGCGAGCTTCGCCTACGATCCGGCAACGCGCGTCCTCGAGTACGCGTGGTCGACGACCCGGCCGGACGGCACTCGCGCGCCGACGCGCCTGCCCACGGTCATCGTGCTGCCGCCGACCGCCTACTCGGAGAGCTACGCGGTGGCGGTCGACGGCGGGACCGTGCGGAGCGGGGCGTGCGCGCGCCCGCTCGTCGTCGAGAACGACGCGGAGGCGGCGACGGTGCGCGTGCGGGTCGTCCCCGCGGGTCCCTGCGCGAGCTGAAGACGAGCAGAAGACGCGCGGAAGGCGGCGCGCGCCCCGTCAAGGAGCGGCCGCGCGCACCGCGTCGGGCAGCGAGGTGAGCGGCGCGGTCCCCGGCAGCCCGGGCGCGAGGAACGGGAACCGCGCACGCGGCACGAGCTCCGCCGCGACCGCCTCGAGCCGCGCCGCGCGACGACCGGCCGGCGCGCGCAGCACGCGCTGCGCCGCATGCTGGATCTCGGCCGTGGCGATCACGAGCTCGCTCGTCTCGGGCTCGGCGGCCGCGCACGCGACGGCGCTCGGCACGAACGCCGCGGCGGCGATCGGCGAGCGGCAGTGGCTGGACCAGTCGCCGCCGGCCTCGGCGACGCCGACCGGCGTGCCGTCCGCGCAGGCGCCGTTCGCGAGCCAGGTGCCGCCGGCGAAGTCGTGGCAGGGCGTCACGTCGACCCCCGACGCGCTCTCGAGCCAGTGCACGTACGGCGCGAGCGCCTCGACGAACGCACCTCTCACGCCCGCGTTCGCCCCGTGGTGCAGGCCGACGACGCGCCAGCCGCCGTCAAGAAGCCGCGCGAAGTACGGCCCGCCCGAGTCGCCCGCCATGAGGCCCGTCGCACCGCCGCCGCGCTGCAGCTCGAGCTTGGTCGGCGAGCCCGCGTAGTCGATCTGCCGGACGAGCTGCACGCCGATCTGTCGCTTGACGCCGGCGTCGCAGGTCTCGAGGTCGCCGCCGTCCGTCCCCCCGCAGCCGAAGCCGACCGCGGTGAGGCGCGCGGTCCCTCCCTGCACCTGGTGCGCGAGCCAGTCGCGCTCGCAGCCGACCGGGAGGAGCGGCGGGACGAGCGGGACGTCGGGGACGTTCGCGTCGGGATCGAGCAGGCAGAAGGCGAGGTCGACGCCCTCGTAGGTGTCCTCGCCGAGCGCGTTGCGGGCGAAGCGTCCGTCGGGATGGCGTACGCAGTGCTCGATCACCGCGGAGTACGCAGGTGCGCCGATGTCCTCGCCGAAGAAGGCGTGCGAGCGGCCCTCGCGGACGTCGTCGGTGCAGTGCGCGGCGGTGAGGATCAGGCCGTCGCCCATGTACACGCCGGTGCACTGCCCGGCGACGCTCACCACCGACGGGAACTGGCAGGTGACGCACTCGGTCGCGAGCGCCGCGTCGAGCGCACGCGCGGGCGTCGCCGCGAGCGCGAGCACCGCGAGCGCGCCGAGCACGGTGAGCCTGCGGCGGCTCAGCCTTCCCCCTCCTCCGGGCACCGCGCTACTCCACCCTGCGCGCGACGATTCTGCAAGCGCCGCGCGCGCGCCCGTCAATGGTCGGTGTACTCGCCCAGGACGCAGCGGAAGCCCGACGGCGGCTCGGTGAGGACGAAGTCCTCGACCGCCGAGCCCTTCGGGTGCGAGAGCAGGGTCGCCGCGAGCCACTCGGTCATCGCGCGCGGCCAGATGTGCCCGTGCGAGCCCGAGCACGCGACGGTCACCACGTTCGGCTGGGCCGCGTAGTAGCGGGCCGCGAGGCGCGTCTCGGGATCGTAGTTGGCGATCGGGTTGTTCGGCGGCCAGACGTCGTTCGGCCCGCCCCAGATCAGGATGACGATCGAGGAGTCCATCGTGGTCGGCGAGCGCGGCGCCGCAAGCCCGCCGTACCAGTTGCCGGACGCAGGGACGCCGCCGGCGAAGAAGTCCGAGTTGAAGGTCATGTTGCGGTTGGTGAACGAGCCGCCCGCCGAGATGCCGCCCACGTAGATGCGCCGCGCGTCGACCGGGTAGCGGCTCGCGATGCAGCGGACCATCGCCTCGACGAAGCGCACGTCCGGCCCCGGGTCGTCGCTCGGCCCGCTGATCGTGCCGTCGAACCACGGCTCCCAGATGCGCCCGTCGCTGCCGATCTGCGCGCAGTTCGTCCGGTTCTGGCTGCAGGTGCGGACCGGCGCGGCGACGATCCAGCCGTCCTCCGGCAGCCGGTCGAGCCCCGACTGCGCCGCGAACGCGAGCTCCTCCTGCACCGTTCCGGTGAGCGAGACGAAGAGCGGCCGTGGGGTGCTCGTGTCCTCGGGCAGGAGCAGGTGGAACTGGCGCTCGACGCCATCGGACGGAAAGCCCGTGTTGTGCCCCGGCGCGGGGACGAAGCCCTCGGGGCACGAGCCGGCGAGCGCGTCGCCGCCGGCGCTCGAGGTCGAGCGGTCACCGCAGGACGCGGCGAGCGCGAGGCCGAGCGCGGCGGCGACCGCCGCGGCCCACGCCCGCCAAGCGGACGGGAGAGCTGCCATGGTGCGACGATGCCACGCCGCGCCACGGCGTGCAGCAGGGAAGCGCCCGTCCGGTCGCTTCGCCGTCCGAACGGCGCCCCGGCGCCGCTCGAGGGCGGCGCCGGGCGCGTCCGCTGCGCTCAGCTCTCCGGCGCCGGGTCGACCGAGATGGCGACGGCCTGCGTGTAGGTGATCTCGACGAGGTCGCCGACCTTCACCGCGTCGAGGCGGCTCGGATCTTTAACCTTGACGGAGACGGTCTCGCCCTTCGGACCCCGGAGCTGGACGGTGTTGGTCTTCCGGTCGATCGACGCGATCGTCGCGACGATCGTCACCGCGCTCGCGCCGGCGCCCGCCGGCCGCATGCCGGCCGGCGCCGTCGCGACGTCGGCGGCCTCCGCGACGCCCGGCTCGACGCTGCCCTTCTTCTTTACCTCGTAGGCGATCGCCTCGTAGAGCACCATGGTCACGACGTCGCCCTTCTCCACCTGGTCGAGGTTCTTGACCTCGTCGCCGACCCTCACGGTGACGGTTTGCCCGTCCGAGCGCAGCAGCGTCACCGTCCGCGTCTTGTGGTCGATGGCCTGCACCGTCGCGGTGACGGTGATGGTCTCCTCCGCGACGCCGCCGCCCGGCGTGCGCGCCGCGCTCACCGAGACGGTGGGCGGAGGGGGTGGCGCGGGCTTGCGGGCGGCGCAGGCCTGCAGGGCGAGCGGCAGCGCGGCTGCCAGGGCGGCTGCAACGACGGGCGTCGATCGGGTGGTCACTACGTCCTCCTCTCACCCGCCGCCGTGGCGGGCATGCGCCTCTTGTCGGCGCTCCGCGCCATCACGTTGAGCGGCGAAAACGAAAAACGCGCCGCACCCGCCGCGGCTCGGTGTGCCGGGCCGTGGCAAGGCGCGCCGCCCGAGCGGACGGCGCGCGTCGCGCTCAGAGCCGGAGCCTTCCCTCGACGATCGCGTCGCGCAGCTCCGGCGTGACCGGCACGTACTCCCCGCGCTCCGGGTGGAAGAGGTACACCGGTCCGCGCACGCGGTCGGGATCGAAGCCCTCCTCCTTGAAGCGCGTCGTCACGTACTTGAGGCTCGCGGTCAGGTCGGGCGCGTCGAGGAAGCGGAGGAAGACCGGGCGGGCGGCGCGCGGCAGGTGCTCCGCCGCGTGGCGCGCGAGCGCCTCGAGCGAGAAGCCCTCGCCGACCACGAGCGCCGCCATTCCCGCTCGTCCCTCGCTGCCCGGCACCCGCACGCCGTAGACGATCGCCTGCGCGACGCCGGGGGCGCGCGCAAGGACGTCCGCGACCTGCGCCGTCGAGACGTTCTCGCCCTTCCAGCGGAACGTGTCGCCCAGGCGGTCGTCGAACGAGACGAAGCGCCCGGGGTGGAGGACGACGAGATCGCCGGTCGCGAACCAGTCGCTGCCGTCGCCGAAGGCGTTGCGCAGGATCTTCTTCTCCGTCGCCTCGCGGTCGGTGTAGCCGTCGAAGCCGGTGAACGGGGTGATGCGCCCGATCAGCATGCCGGGCTCGCCCATCTCGACCGGGATCACGCGACCGTTCTCGTCGCGCAGCGGCTCGGCGGTCTCCGGGTCGACGCGCACCACCGCCTGGCCGATTCCCAGGCGGCCGATCATGCCCGGGACGCTCTCGAAGTTGATCAGCGCGACGTTGCCCTCGGTCGAGCCGTAGTACTCGACGATCTCCGGCACGCGGAAGCGCCGCTGGAACTCGATCCACACGTCGCGGCGGAGCCCGGCGCCGTAGAAGAGGCGCACGCGGTGCAGCCGCTCCTCGGGGCAGGGAGGCGTCTGGAGGAGGAAGCGGCAGAGCTCGCCGATGTAGGGCACGACCGTCGCACCGTAGCGCACGCAGTCCGCCCAGAAGCGCGACGCCGAGAAGCCGTCGCGCAGGGCGAGCGTCGTCCCCGACGTGGCCGCGGCGCCGAGCCCACCCATCGCGCCGGTCGCGTGCGAGAGCGGCAGCGCGCAGTAGACGACGTCGTCGCGCCGGATGCCGACGATCGTGTACGCGAAGCCGAGCGCCATGGTCGTGTAGCGGCGGTTGGTGATGCGCGCGGCCTTCGGCAGCCCGGTCGTGCCCGAGGTGAGCATGTACATCATCACCGCGTCCGACGGCTGGACGTGGGCCGAGCCGGGGCTCGTCGTCGGAACCCGGCCGAGGGCCGCGCGGAAGCCGTCGTCCCAGACGATCAGCTCGCCGGTGCCCGGACCGTCGCGCCCCGCCGACCGGAAGTCGTCGACCGCCCGTGGCGCGGCGAGGGTCCAGCGCGGCTTGACGCTGTCGAGCACGTGGCGCAGCGGGTCGCCGCGCGTGCCTGCGTGCGGCAACGCCGGGATGATGCCGACCTTGTTGAGCCCGATGAGCGCGAAGACGGTCTCGGGGCTGCTCCCGAGCATGAGCACGACGACGTCGCCGCTTCGCGCGCCGCGCTGGACGAACCAGTGCGCGACGCGGTTTGCGACCTCGTCGACCTGCCGCCAGGTCCAGCGGTGCTCCTCGAAGAGCAGCGCCGGATGGTCGGGCCAGGTCGCGGCGTTGCGCTCGACGAACGCGCCGAGCGAGCCCGGCTGCCCCGGCAGCGCGAGGTAGGCGAGCGTCCGCAGCAGGCGCGTCCCGACGTCGGCGTAGCGGAGCAGCGAGCCGAGAAGCCCGCGCCCACTACGCAGCAGCCCCTCCGGCGCTTCCTGCTCCATCGCCGACAATTCGGCCCCGAACCGGCGGCGAATGCAAGCGTGCGGACGCGCCGCCGCGCGTCCGCACGTCAAGCAATCGCGCCGGCTACTCGCTCGACCCCGAGGCGAGCGGGCGCGCCGCGTGCCCGGCCGTGTTGCTCGCCGCGCTCGCCGTGCTCCGCGCGACGGACTCGAGCAGGCCCGCCGAGCCGCCCACGCAGTCGAAGCCGCCCGGGACCGCCTGACACCGCGTGCCGGCCGGGCAGAACCGTCCGTCGCCGCAGCAGACGGCGCCCGCGGGGACGCACTCGGTGCCGCTGGGGCAGAGCTGTGGCTGCTCCGCGGGGCAGCAGAGCTCCGGATCGCGCGTGCACACCGTGCCGGGGGCGCAGAAGCGCCCGTTGCCGCAGCAGTCCCCGCCCGTGGGCACGCAGTCGGTTCCGTTGGGGCAGAGCTCCGGCTTGTCGACGGGGCAGCACTTCTCGACGTCGGTCGTGCACACCGAGCCGACGGTGCAGTAGCGGAGCTCACCGCAGCACGACGCATCCGCCGGGATGCAGCCGTTGTCGGGGCAGAGCTTCGGCGACGTTGCGGAGCAGCAGAGGTCGCGCGCGCCGTCGGTGACGCACACCGAGCCCGCGTCGCAGAAGCAGAACGAGCCGCCGTCGCGGCACGTGCCGTTGGTCACGCAGCAGTCCTCGCCGGGCAGCACGACGCCCGTGCCGCACGTCTGGGGTGTCGCGTTGCGCTGGTCGAGGCAGATGCCGCACGTCTCGACCGTCGGATCGCAGCCGTCCGAGCGGACGCAGATGCCGGGGCAGTTGCGGTCGCCGCGGCTCGGGTCGCAGCCGTCGCGCAGGTCGTCGGCGCAGCACTTGCCCGTGGGGCAGAGCACGCCGAGCGGGCCGCCGCACTGCCCGACGGGCACGCCGTCCTCGTTCGCCGCGTAGCACGCGCACTCCGTCGAGCCTGCGGCGACCGGCAGGCACTGGCCGCGCACGGTGCGGCCGCCGGCGCCGTACGAGCACGGGCCGCCGCAGCTCCCGCTCGCGCCGCCGCCGCAGGTGATGCACTCGGTCGGGACGTCGTCGACGACGCACGAGCACCCGCGCGCGGTCGCGCGCAGCTCGCCCGCGACCGAGGCGCAGGAGCCGAGCGCGATCGTGCACGAGCCGCTGCAGCCGCCGCCCGCGACGCGCGCCTGGGCGCCGGTCGCCGCGACGCCGATGCTCGGCGGGTCGGAGGTGCGACCGATCACCACCACGTCCGGGTCGGAGGCCGGCTGCGCCGGGAGCCCGCCGGCGGGCAGGAAGAAGCTCGCCTGGAGGCGGATGTCGTCGGCGCCGGGAATCGGACGCCAGCCGTCGCGCGCGCACGACGCGGCGTCGGCGAGGCACGGTCCGCTGCCGAGGCACGAGAGGCGAAACTCGCTCGATGGATCGGCGAGCGTACCGGTCGAGTCCTGCCGCTCCTGGCAGAAGACGAAGCTCGGCGCGCCGCCGCCGCTCGGAAAGACGTTGCCGGTCACGCTGAGCGGCCGGTTCGCGAGCAGGCCGCGCTCGAGCACTCCCGCGCTGCCCTGCGTGCCGAGCGCCTGATCGACCGCCTGCGCCGGCACGAAGTTGAGCGAGATCGACCAGCGATCCAAGCCGACGTCCTTGTTGATCAGGAAGTTCGCCGCGTCGGGCGTCAGCGTCGCGCCGCGCGCGCTGGTGCCGGCGACGGTCGACGGGCCCGCGGCCGCGCGGGCGACCGGGACGGCGCTCGCGGCGCCGGGGCCGCCCGGCGGGAGGAAGAAGTCGGTCGGCAGCTCGACCAGGTCGGCGATCGGCTGCCAGCTCGAGCGCGCGCAGCCGATCGCCGTGTCGCTGCACCCGTCCATGCCGAAGCAGCGCAGCCGGAAGATGCTCGCCGGGTCGGCGAGCGTGCCGGTCGAGTCGTCGCGTACCTGGCACCAGACGAAGGTCGGCGTCCCGCCCGGGCGGAACACGTTGCCGGTCGCGCTCACGATGCGCGGCGGGTCGAGCGACGCGAGGTTGAGCGTGATCGTCCAGCGCGTGTCGCCCACGTCTTTGTTGATGACGTAGGTCAGCCGATCGGGCGTCAGCGTGCCGCCCGACTGCTGCGCGCCCACCTCGAGGGGGGCAAGCGGCAGAAACCCGAGGACGAGCGCGGCACGGCAAGCAAGGCGGCGGGCGAGCTTCATTGCCAGAGGATGAGCCCAAGGGCGCGCTGGGTGCAAGCCGAAAGCGAGCGCCAGCGGTCGGCGCGTCGCAGCTGCGCGCCGCGCGGCGCCGGCGACGTCTCGTCGAACCTTGCACTTGCGCAACGCAGCTGCGCGACGCCGCGGCCGTCCACGCGACGCCTCGTCTACGCCGCCTCGGTGTCGGCGCCGTCCGAGCGCTCGCCCTGCCGGATCGGGAGCCGCACGACGAACCGGGTGCCGCGCCCCACCTCGCTCGTCACCGACACCTGCGCGCCGATCACCTCCGAGAGCCGGCGGACGATGTGCAGGCCGAGGCCCACGCCGCCGCCGGGGCTGCCCGGCACCTGGCGGAACATCTCGAAAACGTAGCCGAGCGCCTCGGGCGGAATGCCGCGGCCCGTGTCCTCGACCGTGATCTCGACGTGGTCGCCGGAGCGCCGCGCGGCGACCGTCACCCGGCCGCGCTCGGTGAACTTGAGCGCGTTGTGCACCAGGTTGCGGAGGATCGTCTTGAGCTTGACAGCGTCGGTCTCGACCCGCGGCAGGTCGGGCGCGACGTCGCACGTGAGCTCGACCGCCGCGCTGCCCGCGCTTCGCCCGGCCTGCTCGCAGACGTCCGCGAGCATCTCGGCGAGCGACACCGCGGCAAGCTCGACCGGCAGGCGGCCCGCGTCGAGGCGGTTCAGGTCGAGCAGCGCCTCGATCATCTCGAGGAGCGTTTCGGCGTGCGCCTCGGTGCGCCTGAGCGCGTCGCGCTGCGCCTCGGTGAGCGGGCCGAGCGCGCCGTCGAGCACCATCTCGAGGTAGCCCAGCACGATGTTGAGCGGCGAGCGCAGCTCGTGCGACACCGCCCCGACGAACTCCGACTTGAGCGCGCTCGCGGCGCGCACCTCGTCGAGCAGGCGGGCGTTCTGCAGCACGACGCTCGCGTGCTCGGCGATGCCGGCGAGCAGGTTCACCGCCCATGGCTCCGCGTGCTCGAGCGGCGCGGCGTGGCCGACCGCGAGGAAGCCGACCATCTCGCGGTCGCGGTAGAGCGCCGCGAGAAGCGCGCTGCCGAGCGGCTGGCCGCTCAGCGAGAAGGGGATCGTCGCCACGTCGTCGGCGCGGAGCACGACCGTCCGCTCGTGCGGCAGGCGGGCGAGCGCCGGCCAGCTCACGAGCGGGAAGTCGACCCGGTCGACGTGCGTCGCCGCGATCTCCGGGTCGCTCACCGCGAGCAGGCGGAAGCGTCCGTCCTCGACGGCGAACATCGCGCACCAGTCCGCCCACAGCCGGTCGCGGATCGTGCTCACGACCCGCTTCAAGAACTCGGGGTCGTCGAGTGCTGCGCTCAGCGCGCGTGCGATCTCCGCGATGCCGGCCGCGAGGCGGCCTTCCTCGGCGAGACGCCGGCGGCTGCGGCCTTCCTCGGCGAGACGCCGGCGGCTCTCCTCGAGGCGCTGCGCGAGCGCCACGAGCGTCTCGTTCTTCTCGCGCAGGTAGGCGCCGCAGACGAACGACTGCTGCGCGACGAGGTAGAAGAGGAAGACCGGCGCGAGGAACGCGAAGCTCGTGAGGTCGTGCAGCGACGCGCCGTCGTCGAGCACGATCAGGAGCGCGTGGCCGAGCGACGCGAGCGTCGCGGCTGCGAGCCCGAACGCCACGGAGACGAGGCTCGGCGGGACGATCGCCGTGATGTAGATCGGCCGCGCAAGGAGCGCGACCATGCCGCGCGTCGCGAGGCCGATGCCCGCGGTGATGCTCGCCACGTCGACCGCGAGCTGCAGCCAGAGGAAGAAGCGCGGGCGCGTGGCGAGCCACGCGCAGCGCAGCGCGACGAGCGAGAACACCGCGAGCGCTGCGGTGATCGCGATGACCGGCACAGGGTCGAGCTCCACGACGCCGCAGGCGGCGAGCAGCGGGAAGAAGACGCCGATCGCCACCGCCGCACGGATGCGGCTGATGCAGAGCCAGTGGCTGAATGCGGCGGTGTCGGCCCTCGAGGCTTCCGAGGCGTCTGTCGAGGACGGGAGGTCCATGAGCCTCCCTCACAAGATCGGCCGGCCGGCCGCCCTCCGTGAGAGGCCCTCGCGTGGCGCGGCGAACCGGCCGATGATCCGGGCCGAGGGGGAAGCTTCGCACCGCAAGGAGGTTCGCATGAAGCGCATGTACGCAGTCGCGCTGCTGGCGCTGCTCGGAGCAGCACTTTCCGGCCCGGTGCGGGCGCAGGAGGCTGACGACGACGACGAAGGGACGTGCCTGTACAACGACCGGGCCTATGCGACGAGCGTTGCGGTCTGCCAGGCGGGGCTCGTCCAGCTCTGCGTGGGCGGCGAGTGGCAGACGACCGGCCGCTTCTGCGACGGCGTCCCGGACGGCCAGACGCTCGGCATCCCGGAGCTCGGCCCCGGACAGGTGACCGTCGATCCCGGCCCGCCGCCCGTGCCGGACGACGACGACTGACGCGCGCGACGTCCTCTCCTTTCCACAGGCTCGCGGCGGATCAGCGGGCAGAGCTCGCGGCGCACGGCCTCGTCCGGCCGCCGTGGCTCAGAAGAAGACCTGAACGCCGCCGCGCACCGCGATCGGGTTGCCGGGCGTGAAGTGGATGTCCGACACGCCGTCCCCCGGATCGAGGTCCGGCTTCGCGAGGCAGCCGGGCTGCTGGCCGATCTCGCTGCGCAGGCAGGTGTCGTCGGCGAACTGCGCCTCGCGCCAGTTGGCGTCGGTCAGGTTCAGCCCCGCGAGCATGAGCTGCACGTTGCGCCAGCGGTAGGTGACGAGCGCGTCCATCACGAAGTAGCCGGCCGCGGTGAGCGTGCGCTCCTCGTTCGCCGGGCGGTCGCCCACGAAGCGGAAGCGCAGGCCCGCGGAGAGCCCGTTGTCCCAGCGCGCCGTCAAGCCGCCGTTCATCAGCAGCGTCGGGGCGAGCGGGATCGCGAGCCCGCTCGAGCGGAAGCGCGGGTCGGCCCAGCCGAGGTCGTAGTCCGCCCACAGCCAGTCGGTGAGCTGCCAGCGCGCCTCGAAGTCGACGCCCCAGCGCCGGCTCGCGGGGCCGGGGATGAAGTTGCCGGTCGGATCGTCGATCTCCGCGTCGACCACGCCCGCGTCGCCCGAGAAGACGAGCTCCGAGTCGAGGTCGAGCCACCAGAGCGCGGCCGCGAGGTCGAGCGTGTCGAGCACACGTGTCCGCGCGCCGAGCTCGGCGCCGATCGAGCGCGTCAGCGGATCGAAGCCCTGGCCCTTGGTCAGGACCGCGACGCGCGCGTCGTTCGAGTGAAAGCCGGTGCCGAAGTTGAGGTAGACGTCGGTATCTCGCGCCGGGCTCAGGATCAGGTTGGCCTTCGGGCTCACGATCCTTGACTGCGTGCCGCCGTCGATGAACACGGGCTCGAAGTTCGGGTCCGGTGCTTGACGTGGCAGGCGGTTGCGCGTCGAGAACCAGAACTGGTCGCCGCGCACGCCGCCCTCGAAGCGCAGCCAGTCGGTGAGGATCACCTGCTGCGCGAGGTACGCCGACAGCGAGCTTTCGTCGACGTGCAGCTTGTTGACCGCGAAGAAGCGCTTGCGTCGTACTTGACGCCAGAGCGCGAGGTTGATCGAGTCGTTGCGGTTCTCGACGCCGAGCTGGGTCTGCAGGCCGAGCGAGCCGAGCTCCCAGAGGCGCGTCCAGCGGGTCTTGAAGCCGTACGTCCAGCGCTGGTCGTCCTGCTCGATGCCGTCGCCGGGGACGTAGTCGGCGCCGGGGATCGGCGGCGCGTCGCGGGTGTCGAGCACGCTCCCGTCGGGCTGCTCGATGAAGCGCAGCCCGGTGAAGCGAAAGAACGTGAAGTCCGACCAGAGCGCCAGGCGGTAGCGGAAGCCGTACGCCTGGGCGCTCAGATGGTCCTGCGGCGTGAGCGCGTTCTCGTAGGTCAGGTTCAGCGCCTCGTAATCGGTCTTGCCGCCCTCGGTCGGGTCGATCGCGCCGAAGCGGTCGAGGCGGGGGCCGGTGAACGGCTGGCCGTCGGGGTAGAAGCCGCGCACCGCGCGCAGCGGGATCTCGCCGGACGCATCCCAGTCGGCGTCGTACACGATCGCCGACGCGCGGAGCGTCGAGCGCGGCGTCGGCTCGAAGGTGTACTTCGCGAAGAAGTTGTACGCCCAGAAGTGCTGAGGGCTCAGGAACGGTCCGTTCGTCGTGTAGGCCTGCGCGGCGAGGTAGGTCTTGCCCGGGCCGAGCTTGGGTGAGGCCTGGGCGAGGAAGCGCGCGGTGTCGAACGACGCGCCCTCGAGCAGGATCGAGTTCTCTGCGACCTCGTCGCGCGTCTGCACCTCGAGCGCGCCCGCGTTCATGAAGTCGCCGAACTGGGCGAAGTACGGCCCCTTCCACAGCTGGAGATCGCGGATCGTCTCGGGGATCACGTAGTTCAGGTCGGCGTAGCCCTGGCCGTGCGCGTGCGACACCAGGTTCACCGGCACGCCGTCGACGAAGAGCGCGAAGTCGGTGCCGTGGTCGGAGTCGAAGCCGCGGATCAGGTACTGCATCGCCTTGCCGCCGCCCTGGTGCTGCGCGACGACGAGACCCGGGACGTTCTGCAGCACCTCCTGGGTCGTCGCGTGCGGCCGGAGGTCGAAGTCGCGCGCGCGGATCTCCTGCGCCGACGCGGCCGAGAGCGGCTTTGCCGCCTCGACGACGAGCTCGGCGAGGGCGGCACGCTCCCCGCCGTCAAACAACGTGAGGCTCGGCGCGGCGGCGTCGCTCTCCGCCGTCGCCGCGGGCTCGTGGGTGGGCTCCTGGGTGTCCTCGCTCGCGCGCGCTCCGGTCGCGAGGCACGCGACCGCGAGCGCTGCGAGCAGCGTTCGGCTCGTACCGGTCATCTCCATCTCCCGTCGCCGGCCGGCGCGCGGGGGCGCAGGCCGGCCGGACCGCCGCGGGCGGTCCGCCGTCATCCGTGTGAAGGCGCTTCTTCAGACGGACGGGACGGCGGGCGGAGCGCGGGTACGGCAGGCGAGCCGCGGCTGCGCCGCACGGTCGTGCAGCGCGTCGGCGGGGCGCGCGGCGACGCGCGCCGGCGGCGCGAGCGCGGGAGCCTCGGCACGCGTCGCGAGCTGGAACGGCGACTGCCAGTGCGCGTGCGCCGATTCGCCGGAGGGCAGGCCGAGCGCCGGGCCGGGCGACGCCGCCGCTTCGGACGAGGCGTGAGTCGGGTGGTCCCCGTGCGCTGTCGCGTGCTCGTGGCGATGCCCGTGCGCGACCACCTCGGCGAGCAGCTCTTCCCACGCCGCGTCGTCGGCGTCGGACGAGCCCCACGCGTGCACGTGCCCGTGCGCTTCCGGTGCGTGCCGGTGCACGTCCCGGGCGTCGCGCGGTACGGCGGCCGCCGCGAAGGCCAGGAGGGCGAGCCAGACGAGGCTCGACGAGCGCACGCGACGAAGCATGACGTCAACCGGCGGCCGTGCCTACCACGACCCCCCGCCGATCCCAAGCGGCGAGGGCGGCTTGCAGCGTTCGCTCGTCTCCGGGCGCGCGTTTGGCCGTGCCGACGAATTTTGTCTTCCCCGCGGGCGACTCGTCGGTGTAGGAAACCGAGCCTCGACCCCCCACATCCATGCCGGCCCCCGGGGGTGCGGAGGAAGGACGGCAGGATGATGCGAACTGCGCACGCTCCGCGGGCAGGCGCCCGTCTTCACCGCTTCGCGCTCGTCGCGCTCGCGCTCGCGACGGCGCTCGTCGCGTCGCGCGCCGCGGCGCAGTCGTCGCCGACCGGGATCACGTTCACCGTGGCGCACGCCGACTGCGGCCTGACGGCCGGGTCGCTCGAGTTCTTCGTGAACGGCGTGTCGATCGGCGTCGAGCCGACGAAGGTCGGCTGCGAGTGCACCGTCGATCCCTGGCCCTCGTTCACCTTCACCTCGGGGGAAGCGCTGGCGCTTCTCGATCCGACGAAGTGCAACGCGACCACGGTGCGCCTCCACGGCGAGGAGCTGTACGTCGGATTCGTCCTCGTGGAGGCCGCGGGCCTGCGGGGCGGCGGGCCGAGCTGCGTCTTCGACTACCGGGACGCGACGTTCCAGCCAACGTGCACGACCCGCGGATGCGACCCGTTCGCGTTCGACTTCCGCGTCTTCGAGACCGATCCCGATCCCGACGGCGACGGCGTGCCGAGCGGCGTCGGGCCGGGCTGCGACGTCTGCGTCACTTCCTGGGATCCGGCGCAGGTCGACAGCGACGGCGACGGCTTCGGCGACGCCTGCGACGTCTGCGAGGGCCCCGGGACCGCCGACCGCGACTTGGACGGCGTCTGCGAGCCCTTCGACAACTGCCCGGCAGACGCGAACCCGAGACAGCCCGACGCGGACGGCGACGGCATCGGCGACGCGTGCGATTTCTGCTTCGGCCCGGGGTTGTTCGACAGCGACTTCGACGGAGTGTGCGACGCAGCGGACCGCTGTCCCGTCGACTTCGATCCAGGGCAGGAGGATCGCGACGGCGACGGCGAACCCGACGCCTGCGACCTCTGTCCCGACCTGCCGTTTGCCGGGGGAGGCGACGAGGATTTCGACGGGATCGGCGACGCCTGCGACACGTTCAAGTGCGTCGACCTCGACGGCGACGGGTTCGGCGAGGCCGGCTTCGAGGGCGAATGTCCGCCCGACAACTGCGACTTCACGTTCAATCCGGGCCAGGGGGACAGCGACGGCGACGGCTTCGGCGACGCCTGCGACTTCTGCGTGGGCCCCGGCCGCGACGACTTCTGGGACCGCGACGGCATCTGCGACGAGGTAGACAACTGCCGGTTCATCCCGAACCCCGGCCAGGAGGACGCGGACGGCGACGGATTGGGCGACGTCTGCGACTTCTGTCCGGGCCCCGGAGCCTCCGACGCCGAGCGCGACGGCGTGTGCGACGAATTCGACAACTGCCCGTTCACCTTCAACCCCGGCCAGGAGGACGCGGACGGGGACGGCTTCGGCGACGTGTGCGACGCCTGCGACGGCCCGGGCGGCTTCGACCTCGACGACGATGGCGCTTGCGAGCCGGCGGACAACTGCAGGAACGTCAGGAACCCCGATCAGGCGGATGGCGACGGGGACGGCGTCGGCGACGCCTGCGACAACTGCCCGACGGTCGCCAACCCGCCGGATGGGGACGGCGAGCAGCCGGACGCGGACTTCGATGGGATCGGCGACGCGTGCGACACGGAATACTGTCCCGGCGACTGGGACTTCGACGGGACGCGCGATCCCTGGCTCGAAGGCGACTGCCCGATCGACAACTGTCATTTCGATACCAACCCGGGGCAGGAGGACGCGGACGGCGACGGCTTCGGCGACGTCTGCGACAACTGCCCCGCGGTGCGCAACGTCCTGCAGCTCGACTTCGACGGCGACGGCATCGGCGACGCGTGCGACCCCGAGCGCTGCGTCGACCCGGACGGCGATGGCTTCGCGGATTCGCCCAACGCGCAGAACACGTGCCCCCTCGACAACTGCCCGTTCCTCTTCAATCCCGACCAGCAGGACCAGGACGGCGACGGCCTGGGTGATCGCTGCGACCCGTGTCCGCTCGACACCGGCGAGCCCGACGCGGACGGCGTCTGCACCGCGGTCGACAACTGCCCGACGCGCCCGAACCCCGATCAGTCGGACGCCGACGGCGACGGGCTTGGCGACGCGTGCGACCCGTGCACCGACCCCGACCGGGACGGCTTCCACTCCCCGGGAATCCCGAACCCGTTCCCGAACGCCTGTCCGCGCGACAACTGCCCCGCGGTCAGCAACCCGGACCAGCGCGACCTCGACGGCGACCTGATTGGCGACGCGTGCGACGCGACCGACGGCGTCCTCACGCTCGGCAAGGCGCGCGTCTGGGCGCCCGACGCCCGCGCCGGCAACCGCCGCCCGCGCGGCACGATCCGCATCCGCGGCACGCTGAATCTCACCTCGGACGAGGATCGGTTCGCGACGAACCAGGGGCTCACCGTGCGGGTGCGCGACGGACGCAAGCTCGACCGGACGTTCGCCTTCACGGTGGAAGAGTGCCGGACGCGACCCTCCGGCGTGATCCGCTGCCGCTCGGGCGCGGGTGGCCGGATGATGGCGAAGTTCCACCCCAGGAAGCGGAGCGGTGGGCGCGAGATCTCGTTCGACCTGAGCTTCCGCGCGCTCGACATCGAGCGGCCGTTCGCGCCGCCCTTGACGGTCACGCTCACCGACCGCCCTGGCACGCCGGTCCGCGGCACGGACCGCATCGGCACGATCACGAGCTGCACGTTCACGGGCGGCGTGCCGTGCGGTCTGCCCTACGGCTCGGCGCGCGCCGCGTTCCTGGCCGACCCGGGCGGCAGCCTGCTCGGCGGAGGCTGACGGCGAAGCGCACGACGCCGGTGCCGGTGCGCGCCTCCCCCGCCCTCGACGCGAGGAGCACGCGACCGGCGCCGGCGTCGATCGCCGGCGATCGAGAGGACCGCCGCTAGCGCGGATCCGGGCGGCCGCGCGGCCGGGGCGGATGGGTTCGCCCCGCACGGCGCTACCTTCGAGGTAGCGCGCCGCGACGCAGCGCCGGCGCTGCGCTACCGCACGCGCGACGCTGCGCCCGTAACTTCCGATCCGTGATAGAGAGCGGGCCATGATCGCCCGCGCCGTCAATCACGTCTCGCTTCCCGTGCGCGACCTCGCGCGCTCGCTCGCCTTCTACCGCGACCTCCTCGGTCTCGAGCCGATCCCGCGCCCGCCGCTCGGCGTGGATGGCGCCTGGCTCTCGGCCGGCAACGCGGAGCTGCACCTGATCGTCACGCCGCCGGGCGTCGTGGTCGACCAGCCGCCGCCGTCGCTCAACCCCGTCGCGAGCCACCTCGCGTTCGCGGTCGACGACTACGCGGCGACGCTCGAGCGGCTGCGTCGAGAGGGCCTCGAGGTCCTCGAGACCTCGCCCGAGCTCGGCCAGATGTGGGTCCGCGATCCGGACGGGCACGTGATCGAGCTCATCCAGCCGTCGGCGCGCCGCTCGGCCTGAGCCGCGGTCGCGGCTTGCTCGCCGGTGCGGCAGGGGATAGGCGTGGAAGGGTGAGGCTCCGGTGGAGAGCGGGCCATGGCCCTCTCGTCGCCGTCCTCGTCGCACCGCTCGTGCTCGGAGCGTGGGCCGGGCGGGCCGCGGCGAGCGTGACCGTCGAGCGGAGCGAGCAGGGGTGGAGCATCGCCGCGGAGGGTGCGCGTCTCGAGGAGGTGCTCGAGGCGCTCGCCGCGAAGGAAGGCTTCGACGTGCAGATGCAGCTCGGGATCGAGCGTCCCCCGGTCGACGTCCACCTGAGCAACGTCCCGCTCGACACGGTGCTGCGCCGCGTGCTCCGGCGCCGGAGCTACACGATCTCCTACGAGGAGACGGAGGACGGGCTCTCGGTCTCGCGCGTGACCGTGCTCTCGCCGCAGGCGGCGACGGTCGAGGCGCAGGACCAGCGCAAGCGGCCGGTGGCGATGACCGCGGCGCAGCGCGCCGCCGCCGCGCGGGCCGCCGAGGAGGCGCGGCTCCGGGCGGAGGCGCAGCGCAAGGCACGGGAGCGCCTCGAGCACCAGCGGCGCCTGCGCGCGGAGCGGCTCGAGCGGGTCCGTGAGGCGCGGCGTCGGGCTCAGGAGCGCCAGGCGGCGGCCGCGCAGGTGCCGCTGCGTCGCGCGCTCTGGCTCCGCGGCCAGTAGCGCGCGGCCCCGCGTCCCGCGCGGACGTCACCTTCCCAAACAAATCGCCCTCTGTTTAAAGGAGCCGTCGGATCGATGCGCCCGGCGGGCGTGCCCCACCCATCGCCACGGGAGGACCAGGCCTTGAGTGCAAGCAACGTGAAGCTCACCAGCGAGGAGGAGTCCCGGCGAGTCGCCGAGGAGTCGCGCGAGCAGGAGTGGGCCGGGCGAACGTTCCTCCGCGAGCTGTTCCTCGGCAACTTCATCATGGACATGATCCATCCGTTCCCCGCGCAGCGCGAGGAGCGGCCCGAGTTCCGCCGGTTCTACGACGAGCTCGCGCAGTTCCTGCGGGACCACGTCGACCCGGTGAAGATCGACGAGACGGGCGAGTACCCGCAGGAGGTCATCGACGGCCTGCGCCGCCTCGGCGCCTTCGGCATGAAGATCCCGAAGGAGTACGGCGGCCTCGGCTTCACGGTGAGCGAGTACACGACCGCCATGCAGATGGTGGGGAGCTACGACGGCAACATCGCCGCGCTGCTCTCGGCGCACCAGTCGATCGGCGTGCCGCAGCCGCTCAAGCTCTTCGGCACCCCCGAGCAGAAGCAGAAGTACCTGCCGGCGTGCGCGAAGGGCGCGATCTCCGCCTTCGCGCTCACCGAGCCGCACGTCGGCTCCGACCCCGCGAGCCTGTCGACCACCGCGGAGCTGCAGGGCGACAGCTACGTGCTGAACGGCGAGAAGCTCTGGTGCACGAACGGCACGCTCGCCGAGCTGCTGGTCGTGATGGCGCGCGACCCGAAGACCAAGAAGATCTCCTGCTTCATCGTCGAGACGAGCTGGCCCGGCGTCAAGATCGAGCACCGCTGTCGCTTCATGGGCTTGAAGGCGCTCGCCAACGGCGTCGTGAGCTTCAGGGACGTCCGCGTGCCCAAGGAGAACCTGGTCGGCGAGGAGGGCAAGGGCCTCAAGATCGCGCTCATCACGCTCAACACCGGGCGCTTGACGCTGCCCGCGACCTGCGCCGGCCTCGCCAAGACCTGCCTCGAGATCTGCCGCGGCTGGGCGGCGGAGCGCACGCAGTGGGGCGTGCCGATCTGGAAGCACGAGGCGATCAGCCACATGATCGCCGAGATGGCGGCGACCACCTACGCGATGGACTCCGTGTCGCTGCTCGCCTCCGCGATGGCCGACCGCGGCGGCTACGACATCCGCCTCGAGGCCGCGGCGGCGAAGGAGTGGAACACGACCCGCGCCTGGGAGATCGTCGACCGGACGCTGCAGATCCGCGGCGGCCGCGGCTACGAGACCGAGAGGTCGCTCGCCGCGCGCGAGGAGTTCCCGGTGCCCGTCGAGCGGCTCATGCGCGACTCGCGCATCAACCTGATCTTCGAGGGCTCGAGCGAGATCATGCACCTGTTCATGGCGCGCGAGGCCGTGGACAAGCACCTCGAGGTCGCGGGCGCGATGATCGACCCGAAGAAGGGATTCGGTGCGAAGCTCGGCGCGATGCCCGGCATCCTCGGCTTCTACGCGAAGTGGTACCCGCCGCTCTGGTTCCGTGGCCTCAACAAGCGGAGCCGCTTCACCGACTGGGGTGAGCTCGCGCGGCATGCGCGCTTCGTCGACGCCGCCTGCCGCAAGCTCGCGCGCTCGAGCTTCCACGGCATGGCGGTCTACCGGGCGAAGATGGAGCGCAAGCAGGGCTTCCTCTTCCGCTGCGTCGACATCGTGATGGAGCTGTTCGCGATGTCCGCGACGCTGTCCCGCACCAAGTCGATGATTGATGCGGGCGACCCCGAGGCTCCGCGCGCGCTCGAGCTCGCCGACCTCTTCTGCCGGCTCTCGCAGCGCAAGGTGAAGAGGCTCTTCGCCGACCTGTGGAGCAACGAGGACGCGCGGCGCAACCGCGTTGCGGCGAGCGTCATGCAGGGGCAGCACACCTGGCTCGAGAAGGGCATCCTGCAGATCGGGCTCGAGCGGCAGGAGACGTACAAGACCGTCTCGCTCACCGAGCACCGCCGGCGGCGCGAGCAGGAGCAGGCGCAGGCCCAGCCGCCCACCGCCGCGATTTCTTGACCGGGCGCGGCCGCACGCCGCACGGGCGCCGGCGCGGCGCGTGCCTCGTGGCGCGCGCCGCGCTGCTCGTGGCCGTCGCGCTCG
>FWPU01004398.1_pt1 | contig 32920 bp, 33 predicted proteins | sample 2228361 | NCBI WGS metagenome assembly FWPU01 (sample SAMEA103939777, study PRJEB20133) | metagenome
CGGAGGAACCTCAATGGGAATTGAATAACTTGCACTACCTGTAAATAAATTCACATACTTGGATGACGCACTAGGTCCTGCCATCCCTGCTGAACCATAAAGCCCATCTCCATCAACATCACCACTGATGGAAATTGCATAAATATTTGTGGTCAGAAATAGAGCTATAAGAGGTAGGTAGGTAGGTAGGTAGGTAGGTAGTAAATAGATTAAATAATTGCTTCATAATAACCCTCCTCATGAAATTATTATAAAGCATTAAAACTTATAGGTTATTTATACAATTTTTTAAATTTCTTGTCAAGTATTTTTTTGCAACCCGTGAGAACTGACAAATTTATGGATACGGCACTCCATTCGTATTTCCCCACTCATCAATCAATTCATTTGGCTCAATTTTTACCTGCGGGGAGGTGGCGTCTGGACAACCGGTGGTAGTCGGGAAATAATATGCCTCAAAATTCTCTGTTGCTGGATTGTATGTGGCAATTGTAGTATCACAAACAGATGATAAATCATAAATTGAAACAATTGCAATACCATTACGAACAACCGGAGTAAGAGGACTAGACAGAAAATCCCGAACTCTGAAGCCAGAAATCTGGTTATCAGTGGTGTCATAGCCTGGTGGTTGACCATGATTAACCGGATTTGGAGGATAATTTGCTCTGAAACTAATTTTTACATAATTTGAACCAATCCATTGTGCAGAAACATTACTCACTGAAAGTCCATCAGAGGGTCTAATATCAAATGACTGAGAGTTTAATGTATATTCAGTAGTTGCACCGTTTTTATAATAATTTCCTTTAACCCTTAATCTGTACCTGCCCGTTGGGAAATTTCTCGGAAGTTCCCACTCAATCAGCCAGATATGCTGCCTCTCCGTGGCTGTCCTATTATTTACATAGGAAGGGACCGCACGGTAGCGGGTCACCATATAATATCTTGTGTTATCATAATCCCTGAGGTCAGGGCCCTTTAATGTCTCAAAAACGCCGGTAGTTTTTTCCTTCTCTATTGTTACCAGTGGAAAATCCACGGCCGGGTCGCCACCGTTCCACTCAAAAACTACCGTTTCAAATCTATTGTACTTTAAGTTCGGTTCGGTCAGAACGGAGGGCTCCGGGTTTGACAGAGTCGGGGGAAATGGCGTCTCATCAAGGGGAGAATAGACCATGGGCTCAGGTTCACATGCAGAATTATCTTCCTTTGCCGGAGTTGTCACCTGTTCCAGAAGAGGTAACTCTTTCTCAATCAGAAATTTACCGAATTTGGGACCCCAGATGTTCATGAATGCCTCATAACCGCCCTGCCACCATTCATCTTCTGTGCTGAGGTAGAGTTGATGGTCCTGAGCATAACCAAAGGTTGCAATATCTCTAATACCCGGGATGTCTCTTGCTCTATTTTCCAGCTCATTTGCAAGCATGGATAGTGGCTCACCCGGAAGGGTAGCAATAAAGAGGTCTCCAATGCGGGCAGCTGAGAGGCGTGTCTGCATAAACTGCTGAAATCCCTCCAGTGATGACTCATCAGTAACAAGGTTTTCAATATTAAAAAGGCATGGCAAATTACCATCAACGAGTTTTGTTTCTGGCTTTCCACAGTCTACTCCTGGAGTATTTTCATTTCCACCACAGCCGAAGGCACCGAGTTTAAATGGACTTCCCTGATAATCTACAAACTCATTATCAGAATACCCTATATCCTCCCTGGATATATTTACACGCTGATTTACAATTTCCATAGGAATTTTATCAGTTGTTGTTATGGAATCCCAGAGGGCAAGGACCTTCTCAGCAATGGCATTACCAATCATCTCTAATTGTTGTGTCTTGCTATGACCAAGGAAATCGCCAGCAGGTGAAATATCACCGCCCCCGCCCTGGACAAAAAGGGCAAGGACCTTCTTTCCTCTCTTACCGAAAGCATCCTCAACGCCAAATTCTACAGCGCCGGGCGCATCCTCGGTAAAATTCTCATCCTCAAAGACAGTTCCGTGCATGCCGAAATTTACCACAACCGCGAGGGGCTCCCCATTTTCCTTTTCAACCTTGATAATGACCAAACTGTTGTCCTTGGTTTTATATGTATCACCCCGGAGATACACATCAGGATTAGATAAATCCGTATAAACATTATCGTCCTCACATCGCCTGTCTCTGTTGATTCTGTCCTCAGGATCAAATTTTTTATTGATTCCATATCCCAACTTTGCTGGTTCCATTGCATTAACTGCATCGGCAATTACCGGCGTTATAGAATCAACAAGGCGCTTAAAAATTTCACCACTTGACTCATCAAGCCCGAAGGCACCAAAGCCCTCAAGCAATCGCCAGAATCTGGCTGGTCCGGAATGTGTGTGGGAAGCGGTGATGATTATGTTATTCCATAAGTCAAGTCCATAATCTGATTTAAGTTTCTCTGTTATTTTTTCATAGATATAGAGCGTTGGAAATATTAATGGGGTCTTCACGATAATGATTATTTCTCCGCCATTACTCAAAGCCAGTGCTTTAACTCTCAGACGATTGTAAAATCCAGCACTTGCACCGAGAGCAGAATTATAAGGACTCTTTCCACCAGGTCTTCCGCCAAAACCAGCCATTGAGACGCCTATTGGGAAGTCAAGGAAGCCCTCTGCCACGCCTGCCTTCAGTGGTCCTACAGATATCTGCCCGCTCTCTGAAATCTGCTGAACACATGTGGTCTGGTTTGTCCTCTTCTTGCTGCAGTTCGTAAATAAAAATATTATCAAAATACACGGAATAATTTTTTTCATAACCTTCTCCTCACCTTAAATTTTTTATAAATTTTGAATTAATAAAATCCTTCATCCTGACCTGTTTATGTCTCTCGGCAATGATAATTGATTTAACCTTTTCAACAGCACTATTGAGGTCATCGTTAATTACAATATAATCGTAAAATGTAGACTTCATGATTTCATCCCTCGCATGGATCAACCGAAGCAACATGTCATCCTCACTGTTTTCGTTCCTCTGTTTCATTCTTTTTTCCAGCTCCTCTATTGAAGGCGGGAGAATAAAAATTGCTATTGCTCGCTTAAAAATATTCTTTATATTTCTGGCTCCCTGAACATCTATCTCAAGGAGAACATCTTTCCCAGATGACGTTGCCTTGTCTATAAATTCTCTGCTGGTCCCGTATTTTTTCCCATAGACATCAGCCCATTCTAAAAAAAAATTTTCTTTTATTTTTTTATCAAAGTCGCTCTCAGAGATAAAAAAATAATCAACTCCATCCACCTCACCTTTCCGTTTTGTTCTGGTGGTATAAGAAACGGAAAACATAATATCTGGAATCTGTTTTATAATTTCTTTACATATAGTTGATTTACCTGTTCCTGATGGAGCGGAGACAATAAAAATAGCCCCTTTTGTAGATAATTCTTTCTTCTCTTCCATTGTATTATATTACCAGAATTCACAACTCATAGAAAATACTTTTTAAATTATTCTACATTCTGAACCTGCTCTCGCATTCTTTCACATTCTGCTTTTATTTCCACTGCCTTCTTGACAATCCTGTGATCCGCTGCCTTTGTTGCAAGGGTTGTTGATTCACGAAGCATCTCCTGAAGGAAGAAATCTAATTTTTTGCCCTTTGGTTCTTCCGCATCTATAACCAGTTTATCAAATTCCTCAATATGGGCTTTCAAACGCTCCATTTCTTCAGAAAAATCCCTTTTCTCAAGCCATATAGAAAATATCTGTTCAATTTTGTTACTATCTCCCTCCTCCCCTTCCTGAATGGATGGATTCACTCTTGATAAAAACTCCTCCTTCTTTTTATTCTTAAAAATAGGATATAGTTTTAATATCTTATCAATTATACCTTTAACCTTTTTGCTTCTTATCTGTAGTTCCCTTTTTATCTTCTCACCCTCTAATCTTCTGGCATCTTTTAATTTTTTAATTGCATCTGAAAAGGCACCCTTAATTGCCTTCCATGCCACCGGGCTCGTTATTTCATCAAATCTTGCGAGGGCCAATAATTGAAGTAGATCGCTGATTTTTATATCTCCGCTTAATCTGAATTTCTTTTTAAGTCGTTTTGTCTCCTTTATAAGCATTGCGATATATTCATCTGACGGAAGAGGATTAACGCACTTATTTTTTTCGTAAAATGTCTTGATGCTAATTTCAAATCTCCCTCTGTGGAACCTCGCCTTTATCTGATTGCGCAACTCAAGTTCCTTTTTTCCGTCAATGCCGGGAGCTTTTACCCATGTTTCAATACCCTTGCTGTTAATTGATTTTATTTCAACCGATACAGTGGTTGAATTTATGTGGCGAACCCCTCTCCCATAGCCGGTCATACTATACATTTTTCTTTCTCCTTTCCTCTCTTAACTGGGATAAATAAATGTCTCTTATTGATGTAAGATTATCTATTACTTCACTCTTTCTGTAGTCGGGATAGGTCCATTTTAACACACAGAACCCAGCATTCTCGTATATCAATTCTATCTCTGCATAGACATTATTTCTGAGATAAATCCTGTGTGGACTCTCTTTGAATGTAGTGAGCATAAAATTGGACTTTGTCATATAGCCCGGGTCTAAATTGATTAATCGCTTGTCCTCTTTACTGAATCTTTTTTCTAACTTATAGACAAACCATTTTATATCTGTTATTGTTTCTGGAAATATTAACTCCCTGAATGATAAAATCCTCTTTTTCAAATCCTTCCCCATCTCATCAGCATAATAATCTGTAAAGTCAAAATCATATTCGTCTCCAATGAAATCAATTCTGCCGTACTTTTCAGATATTAAATCCATTGCCTCTTCAAGAATTTTCGTTTCTTTATAAGTTGAAGCAACTACTAATTTTACTCTCTCTGGTTCAGATGGTATGCTCATAAATACTTGGACACAATCTTTCTTCCTGTTTCAATTAATGTATTGACCTTTTCCTCAGAATCTGATTCACAATAGATTCTGAGAACTGGCTCTGTCCCTGAGAGCCGGAACATCAACCATGAGCCATCTTCCAGCATAAACTTCTGCCCATCCATCATATCTGTATTTTTAACTTTTAAACCGGAAATACTGGAGGGTTTATAATCGGAAAGGAACTTCTTTAACTGGTCTCTTGAATGAATATGTAAATCAAGTCGTCTGAAAGTATGATAACCAATGAAATCCATCAAATCCTCAACTAATTTTGAAAGCGGTTTATTATAGACATTACACATCTCAGCAAGCAAAAGGGCGTTAAAAATACCATCGCGTTCGGGCATATGTCTGGTAATTCCTATTCCACCGCTCTCCTCACCACCCATCAGGATATTGCGTGTCAGCATCAGGTTACAGATGTGCTTAAATCCAACCGGAGTTACATGAAGTTTTAAGTTATATCTTTCACATAATCTGTCAATCATATTGCTTACAGTAATTGTCTTTGCTACTTCGCCCTTCCACTTTTTTTTATCTATGAGGTATCTGAGCATCAGTGCAAAAATTTTATGCGAATCTACAAAATTTCCATTTTCATCAACAGCGCCAATCCTGTCTGCATCACCATCAACAGCAAACCCCATAACCGCCTTCTGTTGGAGGACAGTATTAATCATTGGATTAATATTGGGTGGACATGGTTCTGGATTATATCCTCCAAAGGAGGGATTTATTTCATTTCTGAGAGGAACGCAACTCCATTCTGGCACCTCAAATACGGACATCAAATAGCCTGAACCAGCACCATACATTGAGTCAAGGACGACTTTTTTCTTCTTTCTTTTTAAAATTTTAAAATCAATCATACCTTTGAGATGTTGTATATATTCTTCCTTTAAATTTATATAATTTATCTTGTTGTTACTATTTTTCTTCGGGATTATTTTCCCCGAATTGAGTTCCCTTTCAACCGCCATCGTGAAGGATGGCAGGGCAGACCCACCATAGTCACCCTTAAATTTAATTCCATTAAACATAAAGGGATTGTGACTTGCAGTAATCATTACAGCACCATCAAGTTTCATTTTACGAACGCCAAATGAGATAACCGGCGTTGGAATATGGCTATCTGAAAAAAAGACCTTGATGTTATTGCCTGCAAGAACCTGCGCTGCCTCTTCGGCAAATTCCCTTGATAAAAACCTTGTATCGTATCCCACAAGGACTCCACGCCCCTTTCCTGACCTCCGGACCTGACTTGCAATTGCCTGAGTAACAATTGCTACACGTTTAAATGTAAAATCACGAGCAATCACTCCCCTCCAGCCATCAGTTCCAAATACAATTTTCATACTCACTCTCCTTAATAAGCATTCACATCCAAAAAGATTTTCTTTATTGTTCTTAAGATTATTTTAATATCAAAGGATAGGGACCAGTGATTGATGTAATAAAGGTCGTGCTCAATTCTTTTCTCAAGAGATGTATTCCCTCTCCATCCATTCACCTGTGCCCAACCGGTTATTCCTGCTTTAACCTTATGTCTAAGCATATAATTCGGGATTTTTTTCCTGAACTCATTTATAAACACAGGCCGTTCCGGACGGGGACCAACTATGCTCATATCCCCTTTAAGAACATTAATAAACTGGGGTAATTCATCCAGACTCGTCTTTCTCAAGAATGCACCTATTTTTGTCTTTCTTTCATCATCAGGTTTTGCCCATACCGGTCCTGTACTTTCTTCTGCATTCTGCCTCATTGTCCTGAACTTTATGATTTTAAATAATTTCCCATCCATTCCCATCCTCTTCTGCGTATAAAACACAGGCGTTCCTGAACTCAACAGAATAGCAATAGTAATAAGTAACATAAGAGGTGAAAGGACGATGAGTGCTAAAACAGCAAGGACTATATCCATACTACGTTTAAGCACAAGATTCCAACCATACATCGGTGAGTCCTGGAGGTTCAGAATTGGTAATCCATCAAGTTCCTCAACACTTGTTCCGAGCGTTGCAAATTGATAAAGGTCAGGAACCACCTTAATATCCACTGGATTATCTCCGATTAATCTCAGAATTGTTTCAATTCGTTCATGAGCATCATAGGGCAGGGCGATAAATACCTGGTCTATATTTCGTTCAGTTAGAACTTTTTGAATATCCTCATACCTTCCAATTACCTCAACACCTTCTATTTCTTTGCCAATTTTCTCTTCATCCCTTGTCAAAAATCCTACAATTTTCAACCCGAATTCAGGATGCTCATGAATCCGTTTCACCAGGTCCTGGCCTAACTCCCCTGCACCCACTATAACTACATATCTTAAATTATATCCCCTCTTTCTTAAAAACTTCAGCACCTTTCTAAACAGGACACGGAAAAATGTTATCAGGACCAATTGAAGAACCCAGAAATACAAAAAGACAAGTCGTGAATACTGGTTCTCCCGAAAAAGATAAGTGAGTGTTATAAAAATAATTAGTGCGAGAATGGATGCCTTTATAATTTTTAAAAATTCGTCAAAAAAGCTAACGGCACGCATTGAATGATATAACCCGTATGCCTTAAAAATAATCCCCCAGATGACCCATATGGGCAAAAGCAACTTAATATAAGGAAGCAGATCAGGAATTCCCTTATAAACTGGTATTATTCCAGAGTAAAATCTCATATAATATGCAAGAAGCCAGGCACCGGAAAGAACTATCAACTCCTGCAAAAAGAGTAAACTTATGAAAAACTGGCTGTATTTTTTAAGCATAAGTGCCGGTATGTTTTATTTTTAATGTAGTAGAATTATCTAATTGTTTACTGAGATATTCTTTAAATTCACCAATAAACCTCTGCCTTGAAAATTTTAAGGCGTGCATGCGAATCTTATCCGAATGGAATTTATCTCTATTCCTCTCAAATTCCAGAATCGCATCCATCAATGACTCAGGACTTGAGTCATGAAAAAAAATACCTGTATAGAATTCTTCATTGTTATCAACCGGAATTACTGTCTCAAGAGCACCTCCAGCCCCGAGCGCAATAACTGGTTTACTGCATGCCTGTGCTTCTACCGCAGCTATGCCAAAGTCCTCCACCCCTGGAAGTATAAAAGCGCTGCAGTTCTGCATCAATTTCAACACCTCTTCCCTCGGAATCCAACCGGTAAATTCAATATTTGTATCACTCATTTTCTTCAATTTCTTCTCCATCTGTCCGATGCCTACAACAATAAGTTTTCTCTTAAGTTTACTCACTGCATAGATTGCATTTTCAATCATCTTGTAGGGCGCAAGCGCAGAAACAATAAGATAATAGCCCTCGTCCTTCCCTCCTGGTATAAAAAACTCCGTGTCCACTGGAGGATAAATGACAGTGGCGTTCACTTTAAAGTATTTTCTTAATCGCTTTGCAACAAACTGAGAGATTGTTATTATATGGTCACATCTCAGCATGGAAGTGATATCCCACATTCTCAAATAATTAAGCAACAATGATACAATTCGTTTACCTGCGACCGGCACCTTCCCCCTTCCAAAGTATTCCTCTGTAAGGTCCCAGGCATATCTCATTGGAGTAAATATGTAGGAAATATGGATTGAATTAATAGGGGTTATCACTCCCTTTGCTACACAATGGCTTGAACTGATAACAAGGTCATAACCGGATAAATCAAAACTCTCCACCGCGCTCGGAAATAAAGGGAGAAAATATCTATGAAATCGCTTTATGCCAGGCACTCTCTGCAAAAAGGATGTATGAATCCTGTGATTTTCAATCTCACCTGATACGCTTCCCGGGAAATGAAAAAGGGTAAAAATGTCCGCCTCAGGGAAAATAGAGCAGAGTGCCTCCAGGACATGCTCTCCTCCCCTCATTCCGGTCAACCAATCATGGACAATAGCAATTTTCAATATAATAAAATTATAACTTTTTGCAAGATTTTGTCAATTATTAATTCCCTTGTCTCTTTTATTTTCACATTCTTAAAATAAGAATTTTGAGTGGCGGCGGGGGGACTCGAACCCTCGACACGCGGCTTATGAGACCGCTGCTCTGGCCACCTGAGCTACGCCGCCATTAATGGATTTATTTTAGACCTGAAATGTGTCTGCGTCAATTGATATTTTATTTTGTCATGTCTCTATTTTGTAAGTCCCACAGATTTTGTAATGAATTCAATACTAATATTTTTGTGTTATTTTTATTGATTTTTTATTCAATGGATTTATAATATAACCTTAATATAAAAATATTGCAGGAGGAATCAATGGGAAAAACATTCTTGACAATAATAACTATATTAAGCATTTTAATAAGCAATACCTACAGTAAGGAAAAGAACTTAACAAAACCCAGCGGTAAAAAGGAGACAAAAATGACAAAAACCGTAAAGGTCCAGATAGAGACAACACTTGGCAATATTATTATTGAACTATATCCGGATAAGGCACCGGTGAGTGTTGAGAATTTTTTGAAATATGTTGATGATGGTTTTTATAAAGGAACTATCTTCCATCGGGTAATAAAAGATTTTGTAATCCAGGGCGGTGGCTTCACGCAGGAAATGGTTCAGAAACCAACAAGGTCGCCTATCAAAAACGAAGCCAGCAATGGTCTAAAAAATGACCGCGGAACAATTGCTATGGCAAGGACAACGGTCATTGATAGTGCCACATCACAATTTTACATTAACCTCAAAAACAATGATTTTCTAAATCATCGTGATAATTCTCCACAGGGTTTTGGTTATGCGGTCTTCGGGAAAGTTGTTGAAGGAATGGATGTGGTGGATAAAATAGGAAGCGTCCCGACAGGAATTAAAGCCGGAATGCCAGATGTCCCTCTTACTCCTGTCATAATTAAAGATATTAAGCGGCTCCAGTAATTCAGGTAACTAAAAAAATTGTTTTAATAATACAATCCACAAAGTGATTATTATTATAGACAAACAGTCAAGTATGAAACCTGACTTTACCATACTCATTAATGGCACCTTTCCTGTTCCGTAAACAATAGAATTTGGCGGTGTTGAAATGGGAAGAAGAAAAGCCATTGACGCTCCAATAGAAATTCCCAGAACGGGATAAACCGGGTTAAATCCACCTCTTTCCGCAATTCCTATAACTACAGGAATCAGCATATTTGCTGTAGCAGTATTAGAAATCAGGTCTGTAATACCTACCGAAAGTAAAACAATAAAAAATATCAGAAATACTTCATTTCCGCCTGTTGCATTAAAAATTGCATCTCCTATTACGCTGGCAAGCCCGGTAGAAGTCAGCATATTCCCAAGAGAAAGTCCCCCTCCAAAAAGGAGAATCGTCCCCCAATCAATTTTTATCGCCTCCTCCCATGAGAGTGTATATTTACCCTCCCTGAAATCCACAGGCAAAAGAAACAACAACAATGCGCCGATGATTGCGACAATGGATTCACTAAAAGCGCCTTGAACAAAATGCTTTATCCTTCCCTCAGAGAGGAATGGGGCTATAATTCCTGGAACAATCCATAGTAGTGCGGTTATGGAAAAGGCAATCAGGGTATTCTTCTCAGCCCTTGAAAAAGCAGGCATTTTTTCATATCTATAAGTTTGGACGCTCTTTTTTGAATTCTTAAAATTAAATAAATAGAGAATAAAAAATATTACTAATAACATTATCACAGATGGTATAACTGTCATACCCATCCAACCGGCAAAAGTGATTTTTATATCAGAAAGGTCCTTCAGCATACCAATGCCAATAAGATTTGGTGGCGTTCCAACAGGCGTTGCTATCCCTCCTGCTGATGTGGCAAAGGCAATGAATAGTAATCCTCCAATCATGAGTTTTGTATCCTCTTTATCCGCAAGTTCCCTTAAAAGTCCGAGGGACAGAGGCGTCAGCATGGCTGCAGTTGCTGTATTGCTAATCCACATAGAAAGCATCCATGCACTTAGTCCGAGCATAAATATGGAGGGAAGCACCCTTCCCCTGAGAAATTTCAACGAAAGTAGAAAATTTGCAAATCTCCTGTCAAGGCCGTGAAGAGAGATGGCACGGGCAATAATAAAACTTCCCATAAAAAGAAAGATAATCTCGCTCGCAAAGGGAGCAAAGGCATTTTTGGGAGTGACAACTTCAAAAATAATCCCAAGGACCGGGACAAGAAGCGCAGTTACAGGTAATGGAATTGCCTCTCCAATCCACCATACAAAAACAAATACCACAATTGCCAGAGCCCTGTGCTGAACCGGGGTTAAATCCAGTGGTGATAATAAAATTAAAGAGGATAAAATTGGTCCAACAAAGAGTGATACTCGCTTTATTATTAAATCAAAGCCAGGGATATTATTCTCACCACCATTTTTCTGTAATTATTCATATATTTTTTCATCCTTTGCATCTGCCTCAGGTGCATCCATCTCTACATTCCTTACCTTGTCCTGTTCTGCAAGGACCTCCTTATAATACTCGTGCTGGATAATTAAGTTCATAATTTCATTTGTTCCTGTCCATATCATTGTAAGCCGAGTGTCACGAAGGGCTTTCTCAACTGGGAATATGTTCGTATAGCCAATTCCACCCATCACCTGCATTGCGTTGTTAACCACCTCCCAAGCGGTCTCGGTGGCAAATTTCTTCGCCTCAGACACAAGGCGACGGGTTGTGCCTGTGCTACCGCAGGTATCAACCGCCCTTGCTGCTGTATAAACAAGAGAATTCGCTGCATCCAGTTTTGTTATGCTCTCAGCAATCTTGAAATTCACTCCCTGGTATTCTCTTATTTTTTTACCGAATGCCTTTCGCTTGTTGGTATATCTCGTAGCACCCTCAAGCACAGCCCTGGCGCCACCGATTGCACCTGCTGCTGAAGTCATTCTCTCCGGAATCATCATCTGATTAAATATCAGTGCCCCGGCATTTTCTATTCCTATAAGGTTCTCTGCTGGCACCTTTGTATCCTTGAAAACAATCCTGCCTGTTCCACCTCCTCTCGTCCCGAGGAGACCGTAGAGATATTCTGTCTTAACTCCCATATCCCTCTCTACCACAAAAACGCTGATTGATTGATGTGGTGGCGCCTCTGGAGCGGTCTTGACATACACAAGAAAAATATCTGCACCCTCTGCCCCTACAACAAATCTTTTCTGACCATTGAGAATATAATAGTCGCCCTTTTTTGTCGCCACAGTTGTAGCACCAAAAAAATCAGACCCACCCCTGGGTTCTGTAAGCGCCTCAGCACAAAAAATTTTGCCCCTCAGCAATGGAACGAGATATTTTTCCTTTTGCTCCTCTGTACCGAATGCATGGAGTGCTTCTCCAACAATGCTGACCAAACTATAGAGGCAACCAAGGGAAGCACCAAGAATGCCAATTTCTTCAATCGCTACAATTTCATCAACCCATTTGAGTCCTCTGCCACCATACTTTTTGTCAAACCTGAGTCCAAGAAGATTTCTTTTCGCTGCCTCAACAACATATTCGCGTGGATATCTCACCTTATCCGCATCCATATCAATAAGCAATTGTCTGGGAACCCACTTTACAAACTCCCTTACCTCATTCCGCAATTTTATCTGCTCTTCTGTCAACAGCACATCTATCATGAATTCCACCTCCATTTATTCAAGCAAATCATGCCAGTAATCATTATCATTCACAAGGCCATCTACCCATTGATAGAAATAAATACCATTAACACTAACTGAATAATATGTCGGTAGTTGCATAATGGTATGCATTGACCCCTCAATAAAGTAGCGCTTAAATACATCAGGATTCTCTCTATGAATCTCTCCTGTTACATCAAGCAGGATTTTTTCAAAATCCGGACCCAGTTTCAGGAAGACGCCTCCGATTATGAAGTCACCATAGTATGAGAAGAGACCCCACTTTACATAAGGATCCCTTTTAAATATCCAGTTGAGTATATATATCAACTGTTCATCGCATCCTTCACAGTCCTCCGGAAGATATTGCTCTATTTTCCAGTTTTGACGCACTGCGTTATACATATAGGTATCCTCCGGATTTTCAATATAGGGACCGGAATCATTCAGAACTTTTAGAACAAGATTGGGAAATTGAGCACGGGTCACAAGATAGCCCATCAGCGTTCCATAACCGCCAGCGCTGCTTCCGGTAACGAGTATTTTTTGCGGAGAGGGAAACAGTTCCACCAGGAGAGTAACTGCTGCTGAAAGGTTCGCAAGCCCATGATGCCTTGTGAGAATACCGTTATAATATACATCGTTGTCACCTGACCATACACTTCCATCACAATAAGAAGCATAGACAATGCTCCAGTCCTTAAGGGGATTTCTCTCATCGTTTTTATCCATAAATCCGCCTGTCATAAAGCCACCGAACCCTGGTGTCCCCGCTTTAACATTAGCCATTCGTGATTCGTAACAGGACTCGTAATCCCAACAGGCGCCTCCACCTTCAAGGTAAAGGACAACCCTTTCAGGGTCTGCCTCACGGACAGAAACAATAAACTCATCACCTGCGAAACAGATGGCCGGCGAATTTTTGCCATAGTAATATACATCCCAATCATTAAGTTTTTCTTGACGCTCTGGCTTTATCCCAATGTATCTGTTGACGCCCTTATCAGAAAGATATGCAAGATACTCGTCATAATTGAAAGTTTGTTTACGGTCCTTTGCACATCCGATATAAAGGAATAGAACAGAGCCAAGGACAAAGATTGTGATTTTTTTCATTTTAACTCCTGTTTTTTTATATATCAAATAATGCATGAAGATTTTCCTCACTGATATTTTTGAAGGTCATCGGGTAAAACAATACTTACTACCTCTCCCTTCTCACCGAGATTCCTGAGAGGCACTCCATTGTATATAATCTCAACGCCCTGTGCATTCCCAATTCTTAAACTGATTCTTTCCTCAGCATACCAGTTCGCAACATTTCCCTCCCAGAGAATGACATCAAAGGGCTTTTCATTATCTCTCCTTACCATAATCCATGTCTTCTCTCTGGCTTTTATGTTGAGACGCAATGGCTCCTTTTTTTGTTGTCCCAGGTCTACTGTGTTAGTTTCTGTCCCTGGTTGAATTGCATAAGTTTCTGATGGCATCGCATGAGTTTGTCCTTTGTTCTGAACCAATCCTGTGCTTCTCCTCTCTTTTTTAATTTCAATCTCTCTGTCCCTTTTTATTATTCCTATTAGAGTAATAATAAGCACACCAACAATTGCAATTACAATATAAATTCCCTTTGATTTTTTTATTATGTTTTTCTTTACCGGAACGGGCGTCTTCTTTGCTTCATTTTGCTTGAGGAAGGCCTCTAATCTTAAAATTGCATCATCCGGCTCAATTCCGATATACTTTGCATAAGAGCGCACAAATCCTTTAAGGTATGCCTCACCTGGGAGAAGTTTGTATTCATCCCGCTCAATAGCATCCAGGTAATATTTTTGAATTTTCGTTGCTTTGCTTACTTCATCAAGCGTAATGTGTCGGTATTCTCTCTCCCTTTTTAGATAGTTACCAAAACTTTCATTTATCTCATCTACATCCGGCCACATTTTATTTCTTCAGCATTTTTATGTATTGTGCACTTCTCTCACAATATTCTGATTCCGGTGCAAGTTCACAGACCTTTTCAAACATGGGAAGTGCATATTCACTCCTCTTTATTTTGAGATATGTCTGAGCAAGTTCATAATATGCCTCAACATATTTAGGGAAATATTTTATTGCAAGTTTGAATGCTTTTACTGCTGACTTATAGTTGCCTATGTCCTTGTAAAGAACCCCAAGATTGTAATGGGCTATAAAAAAATCAGGCGCATTCTGAATCGCCCTTTTTAAATTTAACTCCGCCTCCATGTAATTCTTTTTCTTATAATAAGCCCATCCCATATTCATGTAAGCCCGCTCAGGCGTTGCATATCCTATATTTTTGAGGGCTTCATTAAATTCACTTATTGCCTCGTCAAGCCGTCCTGCATTTAGATAAAGAACGCCAAGATTATTATGCGCTTCTGAATAATCATTTTTTAGTTTGATTGCTTTTTTGTAATGCATCTCTGCCTCTGCTATCGCGCCCTTTGCATAATATACAAGCCCCAAAGCATTCTGCAATTCAGGATCATCTTCGTAAAGCTTCTCTGCTTCTTTCAGCTCCTTTAATGCCTGAGAATAATTTCCCTCATTGAGATATGAAATCCCGATGTCTCTGTGTCCACTTGCCCTTTTTACAACCTCCTGTTTTGTCCCGGCGCAGGAAAAATTTAAAAAAATCATAATTAAAACACATACCTTTATAAATTCCATAATCACACCATTCCTTTTTAACAGGATGAGAGGAATTTAAGAAAGGATTCAAATTTTTTCAAATATAAATCCTCTGCCTCCGCCTGAACAGAGATGGATTTTACCTGAATCTTTCCTACAATCTTGTTTTTTGTTTCGGATGCTTTTTTTGTTTCCTTCTCCACCCGTTTCTCTTGCTTTTCAACTTCATCCAGCAGGATCTCAACCTCATCTTCTGTGCCTGTTTCATCTTTTTTTTCGCTCTCTTGAGTGGAATCTTCTTTTATTTCAATAACTTCTTCATCCTCAAGTTTAATAACCTCTTCTTCAGCCGGCTGACCTCCAGTATTGTTTAAAAACATGGGCAATGACTTGAGATATTCTTCTGCCTTTGAGGCTCCTTCTTCAATAGAAAATACCCGTTCCATAAGAAAGCCCATGCTCTCCACAAAATTAAATGCCTCATTTTTTGTTTCAGAATAATCGTTTTTACTAACTTTCTCTGCAACATAAAATATGCCCTTATTTGAATTCAAAAGGTGGAGAAAAATGTAAAAATCGTACTCATTTTTTCTCGGTGAAAGGATAACAATAAACCCCCGTGTCTGTTCTGTGGGATTTTCCTCCACAGCCACCAGAGGGGTATTTATTGAACTGTAAATTTCAAACAACTCCTCAACTGAAGGCGAAAGGGAGGTAAGTTTTCTGTTTCTCTCAAACATAGCAGTTTAATCTAATCTCATTGAACTTTACCAGATTTTTAAAAAAATTCAACCTTTTACTGATCTCCTGATACTTCAACCGGGACAATTTTTTAATACCGAAATCCTCCACATTAAAGGATGCAATTACACTCCCTGCAACCATTGCCTGTTTCATCGTCTCCTCTTCTACATTTCCACAATTTGCAATATACCCGAAAAAACCACCTGCAAAGGAATCACCTGCGCCTGTAGGATCAAAAATTTGCTCCAGCGGAAATGCAGGCAAGACAAAAAGATTCTTTCGTGAAAAGAACATTGCTCCGTATTCCCCTCTTTTTATTATAATATACTTAGGCCCCATTGTAATTATTTTTTTCGCTGCCCTGATCGTGTTTGGTTCACCAGCCAGTTCCCTAGCCTCTGCCTCGTTTATAATTACCATATCAATATTCCGTATGACCTTTTTTAGTTTTTTATTCTCCCTTTCAATCCAGTAATTCATTGTGTCACAAGCAATTAATTTTGGTGAATTAACGAATTTTAAAACATCAAGTTGCAACTCAGGATGAATGTTCCCCAGAAAAACATATTCAGAGGAAGTGTAGTCAGGAGGAATTTTGGGTTTAAAGTGGGCAAAAACATTTAGCTGGGTCTCAAGGGTATGGGCTGTATTTAAATCAAAATCATACCTTCCCTTCCATCTGAATGTCTTACCCCTTTCTATTACAATTCCCTTTGTGTCAATACCCTTTTTATCAAGTAGTTTCAATACGCCTTCAGGAAAATCACTGCCAACAATTCCTACAACATTAACCTTTGCGAAATAACTGGCTGCCAGCGAAAAATATACCGCAGAACCACCAACTGTATTTTTTACTTTCCCGAAGGGCGTCTCCACAGTATCAAGTGCAATTGAACCAACAACAAGGATTGACATCTTTATCTCCTGCCGGAGTTAAAATATCTCCCTGCAATAACCGAAAGGTCTTTCTTCACCTTCGGAGAAATTAATGTGCTCTTTGTAACTATAGCGTCCTTAAGTGAATTATGACATACACATTCTTTTATGCTGACAATTTCGTTGACGGAGGACTTTATTATCTCTTTTGCCCTGTGAATATTCTTATTCAGTGTGTTAATAATCATTTCAACTGTGACCGCCTCCTCGCTTTTGTGCCAGCAATCGTAATCTGTAACAAGTGCGAGGGTGGCGTAGCATGTCTCCGCCTCACGAGCAAGTTTTGCCTCTGGAAGGTTTGTCATTCCAATAACATCAAAGCCGAGCATTCTATAAACATTTGACTCTGCCTTTGTTGAGAATTGGGGACCCTCAATACATATATATGTTCCTGTGTTTTTTATATCATACCCAAGCGCTACACCTGCTTTATAAAGTATATCAGAGGTTCTTTCACACACCGGTTCTGCCATGGATACATGGGCTACTATACCATTTTTAAAAAAGGTGTTTTCCCTTTTGAATGTCCTGTCAAAAAATTGACGAACAATCACAATACTACCAGGTTTTAATTCCTCCTTCAAACTGCCCACCGCACTTACAGAAATTATTGTTCTCACTCCTATTTTTTTAAAGGCGTAAATGTTTGCTCTGTAGTTTATCTCCGATGGCTTAATTTTATGTCCCCTGCCATGGCGTGAAATAAAGGCTATTTTTACTCCGTTAAGTTCTCCTGTGATTATATTATCCGATGGCTTCCCAAAAGGGGTTGATACTTTAAGTTCTCTTTGGCTTTTTAATCCATCAATCTCATAAAGTCCTGTCCCGCCGATAATACCAATTGTGATAACAGAGTCCTTCATCTGCTCCTCCATAGCGTAACTCTCACCATTAACTCACCCTTTGGTGACCTGAGATAAAAGACAAGTTTTTCTCCCATATCTGCTTCTCTAAGGAGTGATTCAGTGATACACAATTCGTAACCGGGATATTTGCCAAAACCCTCTTTATCCTCTGTCATACCATACAGTTCTCCTCCGTATTTTACCCCGGTCTCAGGATAATATAGAATAAAATCCTCTGTCCGTCCGGCTGAAAGTTGAACGCTGTAAGGGAACTCAAGATATTTCGTCCCCACATATTTTTCTGCATCCTCAGGACATACAATTTTGACATAATATGCACTCTGTATCTCTTTCTGTTCACGCTTTTTTTGTCTTTCATACTCGCTTGCAATCATTGCCTGTTGCTGAGTCAATGCACAGGAAAAATTGCAAACAAAAATAAGTGGATATACAAAAAAATAAACTAACCACATAAGTTTTTTAAACTTTGTTTTTCCAGTTGTCTTCATTTTTTTTACTCCTTAAAAATTCCTCCAGTGTTGATATTGTATCATATTTCAAAATTTCACGACCAAGTTTTGATTTTAAAAGAGAGCTATCAACCAGCCATGGATACATAATGAATGGGAATAATGACGGAGGGATACTTTCAATACGAAGATTCCACATAACACTGCCTAAAACTCTGGCAATACGGTAAGGAAGTTTAACTTCAAAGACCCCCGCACGATTGATGATCTCGCTGAGGCGAATCTTACCATCTCCTGAGATGTTGTAAATCCCCCCTAATTTATTCTTCATAAGAAGGTAAAGAACCCTCACGAGGTCATCTTCGTGGACAAATTGCATCAATGGATCGTATCCCCTGATGGTAAAAATCAGATTTCTTCTGATTGAGTTAGAGATATAATTATTTACATTGGGACCGAGGACAATGCAGGGCCTGACCAGAACAAATACTGAATCAGGATGGGTCTTCATATAATCCTGGCTCATCTCATCAATAATCTTCTTATCACGGGCATACTGAAAATCGCTATTCCCTCTCAAAGGGTCCGATTCTTTCAACAATTCAGGATTATCCGGATGGGCACCATAAGCGCTTGCACTGCTTGTCACAAGAATCATTTTGATTTTTAATCTATGACATATATCAAGAATGTGCCTTGTCCCATTCACATTGATTCTGAACATCTTATTAGGGTCATGCATCGGGTTCAGCACAAAACAGAAGTGGAAAACAGAATCAACCTCTTCTTCATCCACTATATCCCTCAAGGAAAAATCATTGATATCGCATTTGTAAAACTTTAGTTTTTCGCTTTGAAAAGCCGGCTCAACAATATCAATACCTATAATCTGCTGGACCTCGTCATCACTCTCAAGTTGTTGAACCATTCGTAAGCCAAAATAACCAGAAACACCAGTTATAAGCGGTCTTCTCACTTTGTGTTCTGATACATACTTTCTATTAAATCTTTGTATTTTTTCATGATATTCTTCCTTTTGACCTTTAGAGTTGGCGTCAATTCGTCATCTTCCTGCGTGAGGTCCTTTGGAAGAATCTCAAATTTCTTTAATGTTTCAAACTTAGCAAGTTTAGAATTTACCGTATCAATTGTCTGTCTTACCCTCTCTCTGATCTCCGGTTTTTTCGTGAGGTCAAGATAATTCTCATATGATATCCCTTTTTCTTTCGCAAATTTTACCGCTTCATCCTGATTTATCGCAATGAGCACAACGCAGTATGGCTTCTGGTCTCCAATCACCACTGCCTGACTGACAAATGGGTCCGCCTTCAGCATGTTCTCAATATTCTGAGGGGCTATATACTTACCGCCTGCTGTCTTGATTAAATCCTTCTTCCTGTCGGTTATTTTTAAAAAGCCCTCTGAATCAATCTCTCCAATGTCTCCTGTCTTGAACCATCCGTCTTCTGAAAATACCTCAGCAGTGGCCTCTGGCTTTTTGTAATAGCCCTTAGCAATATTATCGCCTCTGACAATAATCTCGCCATCCGGTGCAAGTTTCACCTCAACGCCTGGAATTGGCTGACCAACTGTGCCAAACTTATAGTTATCATAACGATTTACGTGCGTTGCGGGGCAGGTCTCAGTAAGTCCATACCCTTCAAGGATAAGAATTCCTGCCGCATGAAAGAATTCTGCTATTTCCCTTGAAAGAGGAGCACCGCCTGAGACAAAAAATCTGATTCTGCCGCCAAGTTTCTCATGGAGTTTGGAAAAGACAAGTTTATGGGCAATGGCTCTTTTAATCCTCAGCCCAAGTGGAATGGGTTTTTTCTTTTGAATCAACTGGCTTACCTGCTTTCCAACACCAACTGCCCAGTCAAAAATTTTCTTCTTTAAAGGAGATGCCTGTGCTCCGGCAAGCACTGCCTGATAGACCTTTTCAAAGATTCGCGGAACACTTGCCATTGTATGGGGCCTTACCTCTACAAGATTCTGTGCAACCTTATCAATGCTTTCTGCAAATGCACTTACGCCGTCAGCAGTGTAGATTGAGAAAAATTCTATGCATCTTGCAAAGGAATGGGCAAGTGGAAGAAAGAATAAATTCACATCACCTGAACGATGGTCATAAACTTTTCTCAGATTTGATACCATTGCAATATGATTCTTATGTGTCTGAATAACTCCCTTCGGCGGTCCTGTTGTTCCGGATGTATATACGAAAGTCGCTATATCATCTGCCTTTATTTCATCTATTATCCTCTTAATCGTTGATTCATTATTTTTTAGTGCACTATTGCCAATCTTTATTAATTCATCCAGAGAGATTACTGATTTATCATCGCTTTTAAATCCCGGTTCAAAAACAATTATTTTTATTACATTCGGGATGTTCTTTCTTATGCTCTGAATCTTCTCCAGTTGCTGCGCGTTCTCTACAAAAATAACCCTTGCTTCAGAATCATTTATGATATACTCACACTGCTCTGCTGTGTTAGAGGGATAAATTGGGGCTGTTATTGCTCCCACCGATAAACTCCCGAGGTCTGCAAAAACCCATTCATATCTCGTCTGGGAAATAATATTGACCTTATCGCCCTTTTTGATTCCAATCTCCAGAAGTCCGGAGGCAATTGCCATTACCTGGTCACGAATCTCATTCCATGACATATCAATCCATTTGCCTTCTTTTTTAAACCGAAAAGCTATTCTGGAAGTGTATTGAGCAACCCTTGCCAGAAACATTTGTGGGATGTTTTCAAATTCGTATTTCATAATAGGCCCCCTTAATTAGAATTTTAGTAATTATTTCCATACTATTAAGTAGATTATACTAAAATTAATTCTATACAGTCAAGAAAAAGCAAGCATTTTCTTATAATACTCTGGAGCAAGCAATCTATCCGGAGAAAAATTCTGTAAGGCGCGCAGCAAACTCTTTTTAATCCCTGGATGTGCCTCATCTAATTTTGCGAGCATATTCTTAACCTGCTTCCTCTTCATATTAAAGTCCTTGCATGCTGGACATTTGCAGCAAATTACGGGAAGTTTCTTCTGTTTTGCATATTCCCCTGTCTCCTTTTCCCAGACAAAGGCAAGGGGTCTAATCACGATATTTCTGCCATCCTCCGCATTGAGATAGGCAGGCATTGTCTCAAGCCGGCCTTCATAAAAAGCATTTAAAAGCAAAGTCTCAATCAGGTCATCTGCATGATGCCCGAGAGCAATTTTGTTACAGCCCATTTCAGGTGCAAGCCGATACAATAGACCCCTGCGGAACCTTGAACAGAAGACACAAAGCGTAAGTTTATCTGCACCGATTGTCTTAATGGTATCGTAAATATCCGAGTGTTCAATATGGTATTTAAATCCTTTCTCCTTCAAATAATTTCCAAGTATGTCAGTTCTGAACCCCTCAAACCCTGGATGAACGACAACAGCAGTGAGGTCAAATCTTACCGGAGAGCGTCTTCTGAGCAATTCAAGAATACTCAAAAGCGTCCAGCTGTCCTTCCCCCCTGAAAGGGCAACCATAATTCTATCCCCCTCTGAAATCATCCTGTAGGTACTTATTGCTTCCCCCACCTTATGGAGGATCCGCCTTTCTAAACCATTAACCCTTGACATAAATCTATATTATCCACAAAATTTGTATTTGCGTCAAGAATAACGACTATCTGAAGCAAAATTCTCATCTGAGATTCTTGATATTCATGGATGTGGCATCATAATATACTATCTCCATCTTCAGATACTTGCAATCAACAGGAGGGTTCCCCGGGATAGTTTTTAGCATCCCTCTTGATTTTTGTGCTGTAAGTGCAGATACAAGCGCGTCCAGTATATCGTCCCTTGCTACCTGTTTACGGCTGTATCCCTGCAGAGTGCGGTTTATTATCTCTTCTGTAGGGGGATAAATAGATTTTAATAACTGCTTCCTCTCTTCAAATCCCTCTTTTCTTTTCTTAGAATACTTCATTGTTTTATTACCATTAAATGCCCAGAAGCAAATCTCTGGATGAACTTCTCTTATTCTGTCCCTTGCCTGAGGTGTATTCAGAATAAATTGGTCAACCTCTCTGATTCGTGGAAGTATTGCCTGACTCTGAAGGGATAGATTCCTCCCTGTAATTTTACAATTAATTTCGCTTGCCATTTCCTTTGATTCAACAGCCTGCCTGCATGGCACAGGGAATACACTTGAACGTCGTTCCTGGAGCCACTTACGGGCTATTTTATCGCATTCTCTCTCTTCCTGGTCCTCAGGCAGACCTATCGGAATGTCAATGAGTATAAGTTCAGCATTGCGGTATTTGTTCCACAGGATGTTAATATTCGGAACAAGATCAACACTCCATTTATCATCATCGTTAAGTATTACCGCAAGCCAACCACCTTTACAGCCATCCACACCAAGGTAATACCCTGCCATCTAATCTGTTCCTCGTTTCAGGTTTTGGACTTAGACCATGGAGCCTGGACTGGCGAATCACGATTCCCTTCTATACTATTTTGTCCTCTATCTATTGTCCATAGTCCATCCTGAGATACATCCTTATTCCAGTAATTTCTTCCACCTGTGCAAAATGTTTAGTGCCTCAATCGGGGTAAGTGTGTCCGGGTCAATTTTCTTCAACTCCTCAATGATATCAGAATTTATTCCAGAAAAGAGTGTGAGCTGGGATGATGAAAGGTCTTCGTCTTTTTTCCTTTTTGCAAGCCGGGGTCTGCCAGTATAATCAAATTCTCCCTTTTCCAGATTACTTAGAATCTCTCTTGCCCTTGCTACAACGTCATCCGGAAGTCCTGCAAGCTTTCCTACCTGTATTCCAAAACTTCGGTTAACTCCACCCGGGATTAATTTTCTCAAAAAAATAATTTTGTCCTTCCACTCTTTCACAGAGATTGTAAAATTCTTTATTCTTTCCTTTGTAACTGATAGTTCCGTCAGTTCATGATAATGCGTTGCAAATAGCGTCATTGCGCGCAGGGTATCGTGAATGTATTCAGCAACCGCCCAGGCGATACTTATTCCATCAAATGTAGCTGTCCCCCTGCCAATCTCATCAAGAAGAATCAAACTCCTCTTAGTTGCCTGTCTCAGAATGTACGCGGTCTCCTGCATCTCAACCATAAATGTTGACCTGCCCCTGGCAAGTTCATCCATTGCACCAACCCTTGCAAAGATTCGGTCCACAATTCCAAGGCGCACCTCAGCAGCAGGCACAAAGGAACCGATGTGGGCAAGGAGCACAATAAGCCCCACCTGTCTTATTACAGTTGACTTGCCTGCCATATTAGGTCCAGTAATTATAAGAATCTGGTTTGACTCAGTGTCAATGACAATATCGTTTGGAATAAAATTCTCCTTGCCAGTATATTTTTCAATAACCGGGTGCCTGCCCTCTTTTATTATAATCTCTGTTACATCTCCGAAGATAGGCCTCGTATAGTTCTCTGTGACAGCAACATCCGAAAGGGAAAGAATTACATCAATGGTAGCAATTCTTGTTGCTATTTGTTTGAGAACTGGAGAGAAAATGATAATCTTATTTCTCACTTCATTAAACAGAAACCCTTCAAGTTCAACAATTTTTTCATTCGCAGTAAGGACCCTCTCTTCAAATTCCTTTAACTCCTGGGTAATAAACCTCTCTGCATTTGCTAAACTCTGTTTCCTGATATAGTGCTGTGGGACAAGATGTAAATTAGGTCTTGTGACCTCAATATAATATCCGAACACACGGTTGTATCCCACTTTCAACGAGTTAATCCCTGTTCTCGCCCTTTCCTCTGATTCCATCTGTGCAATCCATCTCTGTCCTTCATAGGCAATTGACCTTAATTTATCAAGATCTTTATTGAACCCCTGTCTAATCACCATACCGTCCTTCAAATGAGCAGGTGGGTCATCTGCTATTGCTAAATCGAGATAGGTCAAAAGTTCTGCATATCCGGAAATGCCTTCCCTCAGAGATATTAAAAATTTTGAAGAGACATTATTCATAAGTTCTCGTAATCTTCCTGCGGACCTTAATGATTCTCTGAGAGCCACAACTTCTCTTGGAGTAATACCTCCTGTGATGGCTTTTGAAAGGAGACGCTCAATATCATTTATCCTGGATAATTCTTCTCTTATTTTCTTTCTAAGAAGGGGGGCATCGCACATCTCTGATATTGCCTCCTGTCTCATAATGATTTCGTTCTTGTTCTGAAGCGGACTCAAAATCCATTTTCTGATCATCCTTCCACCCATTGCTGTCTCAGTTCTATCAAGAACCTCAATCAATGTCCCTTCTCTGTTCCCCTTCATTATATTTACGAAGACCTCAAGATTTCTCCTGGTGGCTTCATCAACAATCATTGAATCCCCTGGCGTCCAGAAACTAATTGAGGTTATATTCCCGATGTTGCCTTTTTGTGTCTCAATGAGGTAAAAAAGACAGGCCCCTACAGCAGAAATAGCGGCCTCTTTCTCTTCAATGCCAAATCCATAGAGGGATGGGACTTTAAAATGTTCAAGTAAAAGTTGCCTGCAATTTTTTAACAAAAATTTCTCCTTCGCCAGAAATGTAAACATTATCTCAGTAAATTCCTCCTTAAGATTTTTGATAATACTACTATCTCTCAAGTCCTCAGAAAAAAGAATTTCTCTGGGAGCAACCTCCCTTATCTGCTCAGAGATAGAGATATCACTTCCTGAAAGTTCTGCACAGAACAGTTCTCCCGTTGAGAGGTCAGCCCATGAAATGCCGAGAGTATCTCCTTTAATCAGCAGTGCCATTAAAAAATTATTCTCTTTAGGTTCAAGAACATCAAGGTCAGTAATTGTCCCGGGCGTAAGGACCCTGACAACATCCCTTTTTACAATACCCTTTGCCTTTGCTGGATCCTCAAGTTGTTCACATATAGCAACCTTAAATCCTGCATCCAGTAATCTCTTTAAATAAACCTGCGCAGAATGGTGAGGAACACCGCAGAGTGGAATATTCTCATCCTTATTTCTTGATGTCAGAGTGATGTTGAGGACCTTAGAGGCAGTGACAGCATCATCATAAAACATCTCGTAAAAATCACCGAGCCGAAAAAAAAGTATACAATCTCTGTATCTGCCCTTGAGTTCATTATACTGCTTCATCAGGGGCGTGAGATTTTCTAAACTTATTTCAGCCATTTCTACCTCAAATCACTTACATATTCTGCAAGGATTTCGTAAAGGGGATTTAACCACTGATACTTCAGCATATTCCTCTTGACTTTCTGTAAAGTCCCGGACACAAACTGAAGATAATCAGGATTTTTCTTCACAATATCAATATAATGGAATCTGCCCGCTGCTTTTAAATTTCGCTGTATTGCTACAAGATCAAATTTCTTCATGAAGTTCTCTACACTAAATTTTATCCTGTAATGCTTTTTCACCTGATCGAGATAATAATTAACACACTCATAGATAAATTCCTCTTCAAGTGCGGTATATGAATCCCGCAACAGAGAGGCAAGGTCATATTGCGGAGGACCGATAAGGGCATCCTGAAAATCAAGAATACCAATGGTATTCCTCATAACCATGAGGTTCTTACTGTGATAATCCCTATGTGTAAAAACATCAATTTCGCCTGTTATCATTTCTGTTATCTTTCTAAAAAACCGCTCAATCTCCTTCAAATCATTATCCCGGAGATTTATCCCCCTCTTTTCAATAGCATATTCCACAAAATGCATAAATTCCCACATAAACAACTTTTCATCAAACCGGTGCCAAAAGGCGTAGCAGGCATTATCCCTATTCTTAATGCCCTCAAATTGCATCTCCACAAGTTGGTCTATTGCCCTCCGGTATAATTCATCCTTCTGGGAACTATCTTTCTTCAATACATCCCACATCACTCTATCGCCGAAATCCTCAACAAAGAGTATATTGTTGTTCACTGAATAGAGGTAAACTTCTGGGACTTTGATATTGATACTAAAGAGAAATCTCTGGATGTTAAGAAAGGGAAGTTCAGTAATTTTTTTTTGCAGGTTTACAATTTCCTCTGACATTATGCCAGGGTCAACCTGATTAAGTTTCATAAGGATAATACTTTTTTTCTTAAATCCCTTCAGCATCAATCTAAAATAGGTCCTGTTTGATGCATCTCCGGTAAGCGGAATTATTGATAGCAACCCGATATAGGGTGAAATTCTCTTTAGTTCTTTTTCTATAAGTTCCTCAAAATTTTTACTCTCAGTCAATTGCACAAAATTACCACAGGATCCTTATTAAATTCTATATTTCCTTCTGAAATCTCTCAATTTTTCAAGAATGGGGCTGAAGTCGCTGATAGGTCTCGTATTGTCCCTGATAGGATCCATAATCTCAAAAACAAAATTACCCTTAAAATCTCTCTCCCTCAGCGTGGCAATAATCTCATCCCACTTCATGCTACCCTCTCCAGGGAGTAGATGCGTATCGCCATCACCATTATTATCTGAAACATGAACCTCAATCAATCTCGCCATACTCCTTTCCAGTGCGGTGACTGGCTCCTCGCCGACATTGGCATGTCCAACATCAACACAGATCCCGAAGATGGACTCATCAAGTTCCTGGACAACCTTAACAACGCTTTCAGAAATATTGCTTTCTTTGATTCCTGTTTCAAGGGCAAGTTTTATTTTTGACTTTATTGCGTGTTGTTGTAAATCCTCTAAGCTTCTTTTCAGGCTATCAAGTGTTTGATTAAAATTATTCGTTGAAAGGTCCGGATGAAGAACAAAATTGAATGGCTCAAATCTTTCCGCAACCCGCAAGAGTTTTATTGTCTCATCAACTGCTGCTCTCCTGTTGTTTTCATCAACATCCGATAACAAAAGCCACATTCCCTTTGCCGCATCGCCAACATACCTGTAGATGGGAGAATGAAAGGAGATTACCCTTATTTTATGCTTATCTAAAATTCTGCAGATTTTTTTAATATAATTTTTATCATAATAATTAAAGTGTGGCACCATTCCCCATATCTCAATATTCTCAAAATCATATTCCTTCACATAAGATATAATCTCCTCATTTAAAATATAAAAAACAAAAAGATGGGTGGACAGGGATACCTTCATTCTTTCTTCTGAAAGAGTTTCAATATTATATTGTAAAGGCGATCTGCCAGCACATCGGCACTTGATTCCCGTCCCTTGTTAACATAAGCTGCTGGAGAGAGTTTATTAATGAGTTCACGCAATGCATCATCAGCCCTAATAGCACTGAAAAAGAGTATTGGCACTGGCTTCTCAGCAGAAAAATCCTTTTCCACATCCCTGATAGCAAGTCCCGCTTCAAGTCCTCCGACATTTGGCATCCTGATGTCAAGGACAATAAGTGAGATTGTTTCATAACTGCTCAAAGCCCTGATGTATGCCTCTATAAGTGCTTCACCATCTTCAAAAACCTGAATATTATCTGTCAGCCCCTTTTTTACGAATATTTCTTGTGCCATCTCCCGGAGCAACTTTGAGTCCTCTGCAAGAAGTACTTTAGAAAGTTTTATCCTTCTCTCAGTGATATCGCTGAGGTTAAGTCCACAGGAGCCACACTTTGTAATCTCATCTCCCTTCTCAATCATAACAAAGGGCTCTACATCTTCTCCGCAACTGGGGCAGTAAATTTTGTAACTCATTACCCCACTCCATGAATCTGTGTTTTAAGAAAATTAATAAATTTCTTACTTGAATTATTTCCCACTATTTCCATGGCTTTTTTTATATCGGGTTTAAATGGCAACAGGAACTGGTTCTTTATTCTGAGTATACGCGCTACTGATTCATTGATTCTGAATTCCTCTATCTGTTTCTTTGTGACCGCATTAAAAAGGGTATTATATACCCTTCTCTGGGCTTCCAGGTCATTAGAGAGCATAACGATATCTGCCCCAGCCTTTATACTCAAAATTGCTGATTCTTCTATGCTATAATTCTTCTTGATTGCACCCATCCCGAGGTCATCAGTTAGGACAATTCCGGTAAAACGGAGGGATTTCCTTAATAATTTCCCGATAATAATATCTGACATAGAAGCTGGATATCTCCTATCAATTTTTTCATATTTAACATGGGCAGTCATAATAGATAAAATTCCATTTTTAATACAATGGGCGAATGGTCTGATTTCAGTAGTCAATAATCTTTGCATATCATGCTGGACTACCGGTAATACCTCATGAGAATCATCTTCTGTATCGCCATGTCCTGGAAAGTGCTTTCCGCAGGCAACTACATGCTGGTCCTGCATACCTGCAACCATAGAAAGTCCAATCTGTGATACAAGAAGTGGTTCTGAACCAAAGGACCTGTCACCAATAACCCTGTTGTTACTATTAGTATAAAGGTCAAGGACAGGTGCAAGATTCATGTTTACCCCTGAAACGAACAATTCGCTCCCAAATATCCTGCCGATCTCGTAACTGATTTTTACGGACTCCTTTTTATTACAACTTATTAATTTACCGATTGAAAGAGCAGAAGGGAATTGTGTAAATGGCTCATGAAACCTGATAACCCTCCCACCCTCTTGGTCAACGGCGATTAAAGGTATTGTCCCCTTTGATAACCTGTGTAGTCCGGATGTCAGATTAATTAACTGAGGGAGGTCTTTATAATTTCGCTCAAAAAGAATAAAACTGCCAATAAAATGTTTTTCGTAGAAATCTCTGGTTTCTTTATTCAATTCCGTTCCGTTAAAACCGACCATCAGTAATTGACCTATTTTTTCCTTAAGTTTCATCCCTTCACCAAGGTTAACTTTTCTTCCTCTCTAACCATTCAGGTAATCTCCAGTGATATCAGTTGTAAGAGCGACTAACATTATAGCAACTCCAGTAAAAAAAGCCAAAAGAATTTTCTAACCACTTTTCCCATCTTTTATTCCGATAAATGAGAACATCCGCTCTTTTTTTCTGCCATCCCTTCTCCAGGAATAAAAGAGGTCCCTGCGACAGAATGTGCAAAGTTCAATCTGACCAATATTTTCCGGTTTTACACCGCTCTCTATCAATTGCAGGGTTACTGCTCTTCTGAGATTAAGATATGACTTCCCATCTTTTGTATTTATAACATCCATCCACCATCTAAATTTTTCCCTGAACTTTTTTATAACATCCAATCTCACCTCATAACAGGACCCCTCTATACATGGGCCAATTACTGCCTTTATTGTGGAGGGCTCTGAACCAAATACATCAGAGGACCTTTCCAATGCACACATAATAACTTCATTATATATCCCTCTCCAGCCAGCGTGAACAGCACCAACAACTTTTTTCTTCTCATCATAAAAAAGCACAGGCACACAGTCCGCTGTTTTTATAGTGAGTGCAATGAATGGCACCCGGGTTAACATTCCGTCTCCATCGCCTTGCTCGCCATGTTCTGACACCACTACTATTTTATTACCGTGCACCTGATTTAAAATCGCAGGTCTGAATCCATCCGGAAAAAGAGGGGAATGCTTCGTTCCAAAACCATGCACTATTTCTTTACTCTGAGTAAATAATAGCGAATATAAAAATATATCAGCCATTCTCTTTCCTTAAAATTTGAATTGCACCAACAAAATATCCCGGCAGAGTTGCTGAAAATTCCATAAACTTACCTGTCATGGGATGTCGGAATCCAATGCTCTCTGCATGGAGATAGAGATGCGTCCTGTCAATGCCAGGCGGCAGATGTAATGCCCTTTTGCCTCCGTAAGTCCTGTCACCTATAATGGGATGATACGCCTCAGAGAGATGAACCCTTATCTGATGTGTTCTTCCTGTATGGGGGAATACACTCAACATTGTAAAATTATTAAATCTTTCCATGACCTTCCACTCGGTTAATGAGACCTTACCATATCTTGTTCTTGAAGAGAATTTCTTCCTGTCCCCTTCACTCCTGCCAATGGATCTATCAATTTCCCCACTATCCCCCCTCACAGAACCTGCGACAATACATCTGTAAATTTTTTTTATCTCCCTCTTCATAAATTGAGACACAAGATTATAGTGAGCAAAATCATCTCTTGCTATAACTATTACCCCGGATGTCTCTTTATCCAACCGGTGAACAATTCCGGGCCTTAATGGTGCACCCACGCTTGAAAGATTATCTGTATATGCAATAAGGGCATTTACGAGGGAGCCTGTGTTATGCCCTGGAGAGGGATGGACAATCATGCCGGATGGTTTATTCAGAACAATTATTGAATCATCTTCATAAATTATATCAAGCGCAATTTTTTCAGGAATTAAACCAACCTCCCTCTTCTCCGGAAGTATAACTGTAATAACATCGTTGATTGTAACTTTGACTGATTGTTTTGTCCTTTTTGAATTAAGGAGAACGCGTTCCTCTTCTATAAGCTTTTGAATAGCGCTTCTGCTGATTGAATAATCCTTTAATTTATGGCTTAAAAATCTATCAAGTCGAAGACCTGCATCATCCTTGGTAACTTCAATTACAAAAGGTGGTTTTCCCACGTGATTTACTTCCATATCCTGGACTTGATGTTCTTCCCCTCCTCAAGGATTATATCTGTAAAAACTCTGTCAAAGAGCAACTCAATTCCGGGAATACTTGGTGAAACCTTTGAAAAGAAGATATCTCTCCCCTCCTCTATTTCCCTTCCAAGGAGGTCAAATATATTATCGTTAATTATTCCTTCTATTACTTTATCAATATTGTAAAGGACTATATCTGATGCAATTTTATGAGCAAGGTCCTTTGCCTCCTTTTCTGTTTTAATAAGTGACATAAAGTTATTGAACAAATTTGGGTAAAATTGTCTGAAGAAAGCCCTTTTTCGTCACCCTCTTAATATCCCTAATTTTCTGTCTACCTGCCTCTCTGCCAAGTTCAATTAACTGATTAAGTTTAGAAAAGTTTGCCCAGTGCACATCCCCTACCTCAGGTCTTATAACAATATCTGCATTCTGCAATTCCATTTCCTTCAGGCGCTGTCTTGTAATTGCACTTGTTCTGAGCATTACATTTAATCCCCTTTCAAGTTCAGTGGTATCATCAAGGTCTCGTGATATGTCAACGCCTATTACAACATTTGCCCCCAGTTTCCTCGCTGCACTGACTGGCACAGGAGAAATCCAGCTTCCATCCACAAGCACCTTGCCGTTCATTTCAAAGGGAGGGAAGATTCCCGGTATTGAGCAGCTTGCAATCAGCGCATCAACCAATCTTCCCTCTTTTATAATTATCTCTTCCCCCGACTGTATGTCAGCCGCTATTGCATAGAATGGAATTTTTAAGTCCTTAAATGTGTATCCCCCCACAAGATGCTCCATGGCATCCCTAAAACTCTGGGGATTAACAAATCCTTTTCTTGTCACAGATGAGGTTATTAGAATTCCCTTCATGACAAAACTTTTTATGTTATAAAAAAATCCTGGCGGATTCTCTTCCCTCTGCCTTAAAAAATCCAGTTTTGTCATCCTGAATTCCCTGCTATTTAGAAAACTCCTTGATTTTTCCTCCACAAATTTTGCAGATGGCTGGATTGCGTAGAGTGCACCAACTAAGGCGCCCGCGCTTGAACCTGTGATGAGGTCAATTTCAATCCCGGCGGATTCAAGTTCATAAAGCACACCGATGTGTGCTAAACCCCTTGCTGCACCACCCCCTAATGCCAGTCCTGTGATTACCTTTGACATAGTTCAATTAAAAGAGCGTCCATACTTTCCGCAAAAGACATGCGAATCTTCTGAATTAGACAAAGGGTCGTCTCTAAATTTATCGCGGCACGACTTGCATACAAGAAATGCCATCTCCTCATAAACCTCACGTTCAAGTTCCTCTTCAGAAATCTCTTTAGCACTCTCAATAACTCTCTCTATGTCTTCGTCCTCACATACCGGAAGAACACCATCAAAGTCCGAAACGATTGAAATGTAAATAACATATTTAACTTCCCCCCTCTTTAATTTTCTACCGCACCTTGAACATTCTTCAAAATCACTCATTTATCTCTCCTTATATAATGTTGTATTTATAATAAGAATTAATTGACTCAGTCGCTTTCAAGTTCCACATTCCAGTAAGAAGCATCAAGAAAATTAAGGAAAGGCAGCCACTCCTCCTTTTTAAAAGCGCTCTTCAGGTTGATACCGAAATATGGAGTCCATGTAGGCCTTCTGGGTTTAGTAATTAATCTCATATTGGCAACCTCAGGCGGTCTGCCTCCCTTTTTTCTGTTGCAATCAATGCAACAGCATACAACATTCTCCCAGCATGTTGTTCCCCCCAGGGAGCGCGGGATGATATGGTCTATGGTCAACTCATTTCTCTGAAATTTTCTGCCACAGTACTGACATGTATTTCTATCACGAGCGAATATATTATACCTGCTGAACCTCACCCTTCTTTTTGGCAGGCGGTCATAGGTAGTAAGCAAAATCACCTTCGGCACCTTAATTACCCTGTTCACGATACCAATTGTCTCATCGTTCACTGCAACTGATAATTCACTCCATGACTTAAAATCAAAAGTTCTGAACTGCTCATCTACTATCCGCGCCACATCAAGGTAAACAAGAACAAATGCCCGCCGCACAGTTGTAACATTAATAGGTATAAAAGAGTTATTAAGAACAAGCACACTTGAATTTAATTTACTCATAATTTTTAAAAGTATAACATAAACTTTTATATTTTGCAAAAAAATCTTTATTTAAAAATGGGCAAGATAACCATTAAGAGCGTAAGTCCTACCAGTAC
>FWPU01004402.1_pt1 | contig 32877 bp, 29 predicted proteins | sample 2228361 | NCBI WGS metagenome assembly FWPU01 (sample SAMEA103939777, study PRJEB20133) | metagenome
TTTATAAGTTCTATATCATAGTTTTCTAAATTACAGTAAATTATTGCAAAATCAATTTTTCTTTCTTTTAATTGAGATTTATCAAAATCAAACATTATTCAATTTTTTTTATAATAAAAGTACTTTTCTTATGTTTAAGCCAATCTTGAAAGCTATCTTCTATTCTATCATAATATAATTTGATACGAATTAATTCTTCAACTTTTTCCAGTGGTGTATCTCTTTTTCCTTCAATTTTCAAAATTACATATTGCCCTTTTTGATTTTTAAAAATTGGCGATAAACTACCTACTGGTAGCTGAAAAACTGCACCTGCAATGATTTGATCTTCTTTTGCAAGATCAATTATGGGAATCCATAAACGAATTCCTCCCCCTCTTTTATAGTGAGATATATTTTCATTTAGATTTCTTGCCACCTGAGAAAAAGATTCTGGATTATTTTTTAATTCCTGATAGGTTTTTTTTACTACCTCATAAATATTTTTTTCTTCTGCTATGGTTCTGGTTATGGGGAAAATAATTTCCCTGAACATCACTTCCATCCCCAACTCTTTTTTATTCTTACGATAAAAATTCTCTATTTCTTTTTGTGTGGGCTGAGAAACAGGAATTTTAATTTGAATCAATAACTGCTTTAAAATTTGATACCTTAATACGTCTTTCCATAAATTAAAATCTATTTGCGTTTCTAATTGAACTCTTTTTTTGAATTCATCCATACTTACAATCCCCATAGATGATCTTCTTTTTTCGATTTCATTTTTTAATTTTTCCTCTGAAACAATTATTGATTCTTCATTCGCAACCTGCTCCACTATAGTTTTTTCTATTAAAAAATCCTCAGGACTAATTTTCTGTTTACTCATTTTAGATAAATAATCTGTATAAGGTTTAATTTTTTCCAGCTCCCATCTGGTTATAGCACTTTTGCCGACTATAAAAACAAGAGAGTTTAGTTCTTCTCCGAGATTTTCTTTTTTATAATCCAGAGCAGATAATGAAATATTAAATAAAATTGATAATATATTAATTTTATTAATTATTTTCATAAAATTTCTTAACCATATGAAAAAAATCATTAAATATATGTAAAGAATCATGTGGACCGGGACTTGCCTCAGGATGATGCTGAACACTCAATACCGGAAAAATCTTATCTCTAAATCCTTCTATTGTATTATCATTTAGATTTATATAAATAATTTCTAAATTTTCTTTATTTTCTGGAGCTACTGCAAAACCATGATTCTGAGCAGTTATTTCCACTTTTCCAGTAATTTTATCAATAACAGGTTGATTCCCACCTCGATGGCCAAATTTTAGTTTATAAGTTTTCCAGCCTCTAGCCAATCCGAGTATCTGATGCCCAAGGCAAATTCCAAATAAAGGTTTATTAAAAGATAATAATTTTTTTACATTTTCAATAGCATAGGTTAAAGCAGCTGGATCTCCGGGCCCATTGGAAAGAAAATAAGCATGAAAGTTTTCTAATTCTTCAGCAGGTGTACTAGCAGGAAAAACAAAAACTTCAAAACCTGCTTCATCCAGATATTTTAAAATATTTCTTTTTACACCAAAATCATAAACAGCAATTTTTAATTTTTTTTGTTCTTTTGAATAAACATAGGGAGCTTTTATAGAAACTTCTGATACTAAATCTCTGCCATTCATAACCGGAATTTTTAAAATTTCATCCATCATAAAAGATTCAAAACGATCATAGTCCGGAAAAATCCCTCCTCTCATTACTCCCTGATCTCGTAAAGTAAGAACCAATCTTCGCGTATCAATTCCTTCAAGCCCCATTACATAATTGTCAATTAAAAATTCCTCCAAACTTTTATGTGATTCAAAATTTGAGGGTCTACGAATCAATTTTTTTATAATAAATCCTTCACATTGAATTTTCTCTGACTGAGAATATTTCTCATTGATTCCATAATTACCAATCATGGGATAGGTCATAGTTACAATTTGTCCTGCATAAGAAGGATCAGTTAGAATTTCCTGATATCCTGTCATTGAAGTATTAAAACAAACCTCTCCAAGAGTAATTCGGGGATAACCAAATATATTTCCAACAAAAAAATTACCATTTTCTAAAACTAGGACAGCTTTTTTTCTGGATTTCATATATATTATAGACCAACAAATCCTCTATGTATGTAAAGTCAAGATTGTAAATTGAAAGTAAACATTATGATTCAAAATCTAATTTATAAATCTTTATTCTTGAATTTTTTATAAGAGATAAAAAAGAGTATTGAAGATTGAAAAATTAGAACAAGAATTCCAATTGTTATTCCCATATGTGAACCAAAAGTATGTACAAATAAAGCAGAACTATAATTCATTATTTGATCTAATTTACTTAATATAAACAATGAAGTTCGAATTAAATCAATAGGATTAAGAAACAATAAAAATAAAACTAAAGTTTCTATGGGATAATTTTGAAAGTGCACTAAAATTGAAAAAATAAAAGCATCATAAATAATATACAACAAAAACCAGATAAAAATTGCCAGACCGCTGGAAAGTTCCAATCGCAATTGTAATTGATTAATTAACATCGACAAACTTAAAAAAATTATATGAATAAAAAAACCATAAATTACAAGTAGAATAAAGATAAATCCTATATCTTGAATCTTGGGATAAAAAATAATAAATGGTATAAGTCCAATTAAATAGCATAATATCAGACTAATTAACATTCCTGAGAATTTTCCAGAAAATAAAACCAATCTTGATAAGCCTTTTACCAGCAAAAGTTTCTGAAAACTCAATGTTTCCTGAAAATTAACAATTCCAAACAAAAGAATAAATAAAGGTAATGCCATCAAATAAAAGTTAGAAATTGTTGCGATAATTTCAGCACTACTTCCTCCAGAATAAAAAATAATCAAATAAGTAAAAGAAAATATTAGCAATGAATAAATAAAAAACCACTTACTTTTTAAAATATCCTTTATCTCGAAAAAAATTATATTTTTTAGGACTTTTAGATTCATATTTTAACAAACTCCTTTACATTACTTAATGCTTCTTCCAGATTTTTTGTTTCTTTTTCTAAAATAAATTTTTTGGGGTTTTCCTGAATTTTGACTTCTCCATCAATAAGGATTATCATTTCATCAGCAATCTCTTCTACTTCTGATAAGATATGAGTGGTAAATAAAATATAGGAATTTACTTTACGAGAAAGAATCAATTTCTTTAAATAAAAACTATGATATGGATCTAAACTTGCTGTTGGTTCATCTAAAAAATAAATTTCCCTTTTGCTCATAAAACATTGTAAAATACTTAATTTTTGTTTCATTCCACCACTTAGCTCAGAAATTTTTTTATTATAAAATTCATCTATTTTTAAATTTTGTATTAACTCTTGGAAATAGACACTATCCTGCTCGTCAAAACTTTTTAAATACAGAATTAAATCTTTAACTTTGAGGTTATTGGGAAATACCGGTACCTGAGGCATATATCCTGCCTTAACATAAAGAGGGAGATTGTAATGAATTTCCTTTGAATCTAAATATATTTTTGAAATTTTTTCTGGTATTACAAGTCCCAGCAAAGTCTTCATAAAAGTGGTTTTTCCCGAACCATTAGGACCCAATAAAGCTATAATCTTATTTTCTGAAATTTCAATATTAATGTTTTTTAAAACCCATTGTTGATTAAATTTTTTTTCTAAATTCTGAATTTTTATCATAGGTTTGACCAATTTAACATATTTTCTGGTATTTTTACCAAAGGTTTTTCATCTACCAGTTGCGAAGGGGTAATTACGGGAAAGATATTTTCCAGTAATTCTAAAAATTGAGCAAAGGGAGAAAAAACAAAAATGGATAACTCAGGCAATCTTGCAATCCAGTATCCTATAAGAGTGACAGGCCTATATTTAATATCACCATAACCGTCTTTATTTAAATCATAACCTTTATATTTATCCCAATAATTTTCTTTGTATTCATTGGGATTTTCGCGAGAATTTGTAGTGACATCAAAAAGATTTTCCAAAAAAATATTTTTATTGAATTTATTTGTATAAGAATTCCCCATAACTTCCAAAGCAATTCCATTTTTTTTAAAAATATTATTATAAATTTGATTTCGATTTGAGTTCTCTGAATAAATTCCTACTGTATTCCTGTAAAAAAAATTACTTTCTATTCTACTTGAATTGATATCTTTTAGTAATATACTTTTAAATGAAGAACCCCAACTATATTCGATATGATTTCTGAGAAGTTCAAGATTTGATGAATACATAAGAGCTGCCCCGGTAGGATTTCCTAAAAAATAATTATTTATGATTTTAGTCCGATGAGAAAACATAAAATGAATACCATATCTAAGATTAAACATACTTTTATTATTACTTACAAGAAGATTTTCTGAATATTCAAAATAAAGTCCATCCCGATGACCTTTGATTACATTATTGCTGAGAATATTATCATAACTATACCAAAGATGAATTCCATTTCCATCCAGTACTTCACTTTTCGCCTCAGCAATAATAAAATTTTTATCAATTAAAGAATTTTGAACATAAGCCAGATATATTCCATAAGTATTGTGTATTAAATAATTTTGGTATATTTTGCAATTTTTTGAGTTTTCTATATATATACCAGCATATTCCTCTATATCGCTTGTTCCACTATTGGTGATTATAAATCCAGAAACTTCCACATCGTATGTATTCGAAACATAAATTACATTTTTGATTTTATTTCCATCAATAACAATCTTATCATTATCTTTTTTCTTTATCGCAAGCAACCGAACTGGCTTATTAATTTTAATTTGTTTTTCCAGTTTATAAATACCTTCATAAACATATACAGTAGATCCAGGGGGAGCAGTATCAATTGCTGTCTGAATATCATTATATTCACATTTTGCGCAAACTTCAAGTAAAACTTCCCCAAACATACTACTACAAAAGAAAAAGCTAATGATGAAGATCTTTTTCATTTTCTTTAAAATTTTTTATACTCTGCAAATAATTCCATAATTCTGAATATTCAAGTATTTTCCCATTTTTTTTTAAACCTTCGTGAGTTTTTTTATCTTTAAATGCTGAAAGATAGGCCCCCATCGGGGATGGTATTTCTTTTGAATTAAAATAAACTGCTTTCTTGTAATTGATCCATTCTCCTGTTAAGTAGTCCTTAACCCATGCATCTCTGATTTTTACATCAGGATTTTGATGAATCCATTCTACAAGACATTCAATACTATCAAAATGAAAAATTTTTCCTTTTTCTGTCTGCAATTGAGTATTGAACTTCAAATCCACAATCTTCATCTTACAATGAGCACATTCCTCTTTATAGGCTTGAATATCTATTGGAGTCTGAGGAGCACAATAAAATCCAAGAAATATAAATACTAAAAAAATATATTTTTTCATATAATTTCTCCATTAGTTTTATATTCGCGATACCATATCCAGAAAAGAATTCCAACAACTAAGAATAATAATAATCCACCTATATGAGGCCAGCTACAAGCTGTAATATTCAACAACTCTTTGCAACCTAATAAAGGAGGCTGATAACTCATTCCTGGTACCTGAATAGGTGCATTGGGATCCAAATTATGGCCATAGTTATATTCCCAACGCCAGAAATCATAGAGACCTGAAATACCTACAAGAATTGTATTAACAATTCCAAGAATTACCATATAAATTCGATTGATAAAAAAAGCTACAATAGCTCCCACAATCATATATGCTAAAATATAAGGCATAAATTGTAATTCTGGAATTGAATCAGCAGCAATTTTCTGCATTCCAATATAATGATTTAAAATATTTATGTTATCAATATCATAAGGAGTTCTACCTCGAATATCATTAACATATATATACATTCCCAGAGTTTCCGGATACTGAGGCGCAGAAAGAGATACCGACCATAATGGCAAAAAATAAACTAAAACCATTAATAAGGCTACACCTAATATAAAATACCGATTATTTTGACTTAATTTTTTATTCCATATTCTAAACATATTTTTTCTCCTGTATCTATATACAATACTCATGTATTGTATATAATATTGTTCCATAAGAGCACTATACCCTTATGGAACATAAAAATTCATTATTTATGGTGAAACTCTTACATACTGTTGCATTTCTTGATGTAAAGCTGAACAGAAATCTGTACAATAAAATGGATAAATACCTGGTTTTTTAGGTTCCCATACAACTGTTTTGGTTTCTCCTGGCATAATCAAGATATTGGGTAAAGCTGCACCCATTAAAGCAAATCCATGTGGGATATCAAAATCTTGTTCAAGATTCGTTACATGGAAATAAACCCTATCGCCTACTTTTACTTCCACTTTGTAAGGTTTAAAATGAGAACGAATTGCAGTCATATAAACATGAACTTCATTGCCTTTGCGTTCTACTCTTGCTTCTTTTTCACTTTTTGTTGCATAAGGATGATCATTTTCGCTTAAAGGAATAATTTGCTTGATTTTATTTTTTAAAAGTAGGGAAGCTGGTATCATTTGAGCATAATGGGGTTCTCCAGCTGTTGGAAAATCCAATAATAATTGAGGTGGATCGACACTTATATCATAAAGTTGTGCACTCTGTACAAGTTCCATACCTGTTGGTAAATATCTGTCCTTTGTAATTTTATTAAGAGCCACAAGATATTTTCCATATGGTTTTGAAGAATCACCCCCTACTACGCTTAAATGTCCAATACTATAATAAGCTGGCAAATGAGCTAATACTTTAAGTGTTTTGGGATCCCATTGAACTACTTCAGAAGAAACGAAACAGGATGTATACAGTCTTCCTTGATTATCAGATTCTGTGTGGAGTGGTCCCAAGCAAGGTTTTTCGACTTCTCCATGTAAAGTAGATTCATATTTTAAAACAGGAATATCCATAATTTTTGTTGTTATATTTGCTGGATCATCTTTGGCTTTAATAAATTTTGAGAATGAGTGGACAGGTATTACTGTAGCTAATTTACCACCACCAACTATATATTCACCAGATGCATCCACATCTACTCCATGAGGACTTTTAGGAGTTGGTAAAAAATACATCATACCAGGACAATCCTTAACTTCCATAAAATTAACGGTATCAATTCTTTCAGAAACAGCTGGTTTTGCTGAATATTTATAATTTCTAAAATGCACCCCAGGAATTTTTTTTCCTTTGCCTTGATCAAAACAGGATTCTGCCAATTTCCAGTTGAAAGCTAAAATATAATCTTTATCATTTTTTGATGCCTGAATTTCTAGAACTTCCCATGCTTGCTCAGTATTATACATAGAGAAGAAACACCAATCAGCTGATTGATTTTTTCCACAATGGGATAAGTCATAATTAAATCCAGGGACTAAAATTTGCCCTTTTATACTCATTGCCCCATTTTTTGGATCAATTTTTACCATAGTGATAGTTCCATTAAATTTTCCTTCTGAATAGCTTTCTATGGAAATATTTCTTTGAGGAATAGGAACAGAAAATCTTGTTGCAGCCATTGCATATTCAGTATTCCAGGTTACAAAAGGAGATGCATGGTTTCCCGCATTATTAGGAATTTCAATAATTTCTTCGGTTTCAAATGTAGCAAGATTGATTCGAGCAATTCTGGGAGTATTATTGGCATTGATAAATAACCATCTACCATCATGTTCCCCTTTAGTAAAAGAAATCTCTGGATGGTGACTATCATCCCAGGGGATAAAACCATGAGAGGTCATTAAAAGATTTTTTGTTTCTTCATCATAACCATATCCATTCTCAGCCCACTGAGAAAATACAGGAATAATCTTTATCAATCTTCCAGAAGGAATTCCATGAACACCCACCTGACCATTAAATCCACCGGAGGTAAACAGGTAAACTTCATCTTTTTCACCTGGGGCTACATATACCTTCTGAGCTGCATCAGGTGCTAAACCCACTTTACCACCACCTTTACCACAACCTAATCCTAAACCAATTGTCAGGATTAAGGCAGTAACCCATAGTTTTTTTATCATAAGTAACTCCTTTAAATAAAATTAAAAAAAATACTGTTTTTAATCATTTTTGATCAATTTTGATCAATAGTTCTCAAATACTCTAAAATTGCTCTTGCATCCTGTTCATTTACATTCTGGTTTGTCATTTGGGCTAAATATTCAGCCAATAGTTCTTTTGCTACTGGATCTTCCTGAGTCATTTTTTGAGGCTCTAAAATCATATTCATAATCCACTCAGGACTTCTTTTTTTTGTGACTCCTTTTAGAGGAGGACCTACATATCTTTCATCGATTTTATGACACGCTGTACATTTTTCATTAAAAAGTTTTTCACCTTGTTTAACTAAATTGGGATCAATTTCCTTTAATTCAATTTTTGTTTGTATGGGACCCACTCCAAAACTACTGGTAGGAGAAGTATTTTCTTTTTTAGAAACAGATTCTTCTTTTTTTCCACAATAGAATAAATAAAACCCGATCATTAACATCGATAAAAGAAACATTTTTGTTTTTAAGAATTTTTGATATTTGTTTAATAAATATAATTTATTTATTTTCATTTCAATTCTCCTGAAACATCCTTATTTAATAGTATTTAATATAAAATTAGATACTCTGAAATGTCAATTAAAAAATCTATAAATTTATACCATTTTGAAAAAAATTCAAAGATGTAAATTGACGAATCCCTTGAAAAAAATTTTAACTTAATTTATGTATACTATAATTTCATTAACCTGAAGCTTGAAATTTTAGAATATTATTAATATTAATCTATTGTTTAAAAAATTATATCTATTAATCTTTAGAAAGAATAAAAAAATTAATGATTCAACTAAATTCTGATTTACTTTTTTACGAATATTAGGACGAGGTATTGTATGTTTAGAAAAATTTATGCAATCATATTATCCTTTCTGTTCATTTCTTCTCTGTTTGCAGGAGATAGAGATGATTCCATAAAATACTATGAAAAACTTTTTGAAAAAATGGAACAGGATCTGGAGTTTGGAACAGCATATGAAAAGATTCAAGCAATTGATTTTATGACAACTTTTAGAAGATTCCGATTCGTCAGACCTTTATCGAGAGAATTGCTAAAAGGACTGGATGATCCCTATTTTAGAAAACAGGCAGCAAATGATCCTTATATTAAATCTTCAATAGCTCTAGCTCTGGGAATGATGGGGAGAAAAGATGCCTTTGAGTCCCTTAAAAAAGCTCTGGAAATAACAGAAAAAATTATACAGGAAGAAAGACAAAAATACAATGCTAATGTTAGCAAAGCACAACAAACAAAATCTTATGAGCTTTTTTATGAAAAAAAAGAAATAACGCCCGCTCTACTTTCCGATGAATATATTTATCCCACATCAGCAGATGCGGGCTGGTCTATCGCAGACGACTTTAAGAAGTTTATAGCAGTTGATCCCACAGATGAATGGATGCAAATTCGTCTTAAAGGATATAATCATACGAATCTTGCTTTTTTTCTCATTCAAGCATTAGGAAATTTAAAAATCCCGGAAGCAGCTGATCCTGTTTTGCCATATTTAAATCATCCATACAAAGATTTAAGATTATCTGCTGCACTTGCTCTTGCTAAAATAGGAACCCCAAAAGTTATTGAAGAGCTGGAAAAAAAATACAAAGAGGAAAATGATGAGCAGGTTAAAGCAAGAATTGCTTTTGCCATTTTGATAAACGATAAAACAAAAGGAATATATTATAAAGAGTTATTAAAATCTCTCAGGAGCGAAGATGTAAGAGTCAGGTATGATGTAGCATCCGCATTTAGAGAGCTCTCCTATGGAGAAGCTTATTATGATTTATCAGATGCAATTTTGGTTGAAGATAATCCTATAGTAAAAAAAGTGCTCCAGCAGGCTATAAACAATGCATATCTTGATAACTTATTTCCACCAAATCATGCAATGGAAACAAAACCAAATCGAATATGGATCCATGGAGATCCTTACGCACCAAAAGATAAGAGATAAATTATTACACTTAATCATTTTTTTTGTTTTTTTTATCAATTTTAATTGCCACAATAAAGGTTTTTCTTCTCCCTCTGAACAGGGTAAGTTGTATGTGGTAAAAGATAAAGCTATATTAAGAACCAACCCTACTATTTATAGTTTCGAAGTAGCCATACTTCCGAGAGGAGAAGAACTAAAACAAATTCAAAATGAACCATTTCAGGAGTCAGAAAGAAGAAACTGGTTCCTTGTAGAAACCAGCAAAGGTTACAAAGGCTGGATTCATAAAAATTTTATTTCAAAAAACAGAGTAGAAAAATCCAATGAGGTAGAAAATAATTATATCAATAAGCCAGAGATTGTAGCTAAGAATCTTATAGGTTCCTGGTGGGAAGTAGATTATATCGGAACAAGTGGTTTTCGGAATATTAAATTCGAAGAAGAGGAAAATAAAAAAATTATAGATTCATACGAAGGTAAATTTACATATCAATTTAAAAACACCAATACAATTAAAGGTATTTTCAAAATACTATCAGATGGTAAGATTGAGTTTGATCCTCCCTTACCCATTGGAAATTATTTATACCTTATAGACACCCTGGATGGTAGTCGAATCGTAGCAAAAATCGAAAAAGACCAGAAAAAAGAAATCTATTTTAGAAAAATTCAGGATGAAGAAAGCACTGAATCGAATGAAGAATAAAAAATATGGATACAGATAAAATCAAAAAAAAAATTAAAAACTTAACATATCAACATCCCTTTTCATTTGATAAAGAATCCATTCGAATTAACAGATATTTAGCTCTATGTGGCATAGGTTCCCGAAGAGAAGTGGAAAAATACATTCTGGAAGGAAGAGTGTCTGTAAATCAAAATATAATTAAAGATTTAAGTTATAAAGTAAAACCAGATGATCTGGTTTTGTTTGACAACGAAAGAGTTACTTTTGAAAAAAATCATATTTATATTGCTTTGAATAAACCAGGAGGATATGTCGTAACTAAAAAAAAATTCCCTGGAGAAAAAAATATTTATGAACTTATTCCCGAATCAATTGAGAATAAATACAATTTAGGATATGCTGGAAGATTGGATAAACATTCGCGAGGACTTATCATTCTATCCTCTGATGGTTATTTTATACAACATATTCTTCATCCAAGATATAAAGTTTTAAAAAAATATTATGTTCAACTCGATGATAAGTTACATATACATGATTTCCGAATGTTAACAGGTAAAGGAGTCAGTGTAGGCAAAGAAAATTTAAAGGTTCTCTCTATCTCTACAAAAGATATAAATAAAAACATTTACGAAATCGTATTAACAGAAGGTAAAAAAAGACATATCCGAAAAATTTTTAAACATCTTCTTTACGAAGTACTGGATCTATATCGTTTTGCAATTGGAAAATTTAGCCTCGAAGAAATTCCTATCCCTGAAGGAAAATATATAGAATTTTCACCTTCCCTCATCTGGGGAGGGAATCCTGATATTAGCTATATTCAGCTACTTAAATTATATAATAGTGATCAAAAATAGCATATGCTTTTCGTAACTGAAGAATTTTTGATTTTTTTTATTTTTGTTTATCTATTATACTGGAACGTTAATAAAGATTTCAGGTTTAGTATTCTATTGATTTCCAGTTTAGTTTTCTATGCTACATGGAGTATTCCTTTTATATTTCATCTAATAATATTTATTGGAATCAATTACTATGGAATGGAGTTATGGAAAATTTATAAAAAAAATTATATATTTATATTTATAATAATCATTGATGTTCTAAATATTGGTGTATTTAAATACTTTTATCTTTTTTTTGATTTTCTTGGAAAAATCTTCCAAATTTCAGATTGGCAAATGCCCGTTTTAAAAGAAAATTTATCAGAAAATGGCATAGAAATTTTTCTTCCTCTGGGAATTAGTTTTTATACTTTCCAGATTATGTCTTACGCAATCGATGTTTATAAAGGAAAACTAAATACATATTATTCTTTTAAAAATGTTCTATTATATATTTTATTTTTTCCTCAATTGATAGCTGGTCCGATAATGAGAGCAGAGGAACTTCTCAACCCTATACAAAAAATCAGAGGATTTTCTTTCCCCGAACCTCATCAGGTTAAAAAAGCTCTGTGGTTATTGATTTCAGGAACATTAAAAAAATTGATTATAGCTGATGGACTTAGCAATATTATATTTCCCTTTTACCAAAGTCCAGTAGAAAATTTAAATTCTCTTGAAATCTGGATTTTTGTATTCACATCACTAGTTATGCTCTATAGCGATTTTTCAGCATATAGTGATATTGCGAGAGGAACAGGCTTATTATTAGGATTTGAAATTCCCATTAATTTTAAAGCTCCCTTTTTTATGAAATCTGTTTCCGATTTTTGGAGAAGATGGCATCTTACTTTTTCAATGTGGATCCGAGATTATATCTATATTCCTCTGGGCGGAAGTAGAGTTCCAGAATGGAGAAATTATATAAACCTGATTATCACTTTCTTTCTGGGAGGGCTCTGGCATGGAGCAAGTTATAATTTTATCATATGGGGTACATTGATGGGTTTTATTTTATCCATTGAATCCTTTTTATTTAAAAGAGGATATCAGGAATGGCCAGAACCTCTCTTAAAAAAGATTTTAAGGATTATAATTACCTGGTATGTTTTTTTAATTTCAGCACTATTTTTCTTTATCAGAGACTTTGAAAGAGCTAAAGGACTTCTATTTAAAATGATTATTTTTGATTTTAATTTTCAATTACCCGATTCATTTACTATTATCTTTTTTTCTTCACTGATAGTTTTTCTTTTTAACTATGTAGAAGAAAATCCAGAAAAGCTAAAAAAATACCAGAAATACGAAACTTTATTTCTTATTATGAGTTTTATAATTCTTATAATTTCTCTAATTGAACTTTCCATAGGAGCAAAGGACTTTTTTTATTTTCAATTTTAGTAGAGGAGATATGGAATTTCTTAAAAAAAGTTACTTATACACACCCATTTTAGTAATTTTGTTTATCTTTCTTTTTGATAAAATTTTTTTACTCCCCATTGTTAGAGATAACTTTATACAGCCTGGGGGTATGCTATATTATCGACAAAGAAAAGAACAGTTGGAAATCCTGAAAAACTATAAAATTCCTTCTCAAAAAAAATTAACAATTGTTTTAGGAGATTCAAGAGCTTTTAGCATAGGGAATGAAGTAGCCAATTATATTCAAATACCGGATCTGGATATCTGGAATTTTGCAGGTCCTCAGGCAGTTATTGCTTATCATTTTTATATTGCCTCACAAATTTATGAATATAAGAAACCGGATTATTTTTACATTGGAATATCTCCAGATGCTTTAAACCGCAATGCAGGGATATTTGGAAATCCTATTCTAAGATATGGTGTAGATGAGAAATTTATTCAACTTTACAGAAACCTTATTCCAGAAAAAGATTATAAAGATTATATATTTTCAAAAAAATATGCATTACAAGGACTTCAATTTTCTTTCAAACCATTGATAGAAAGAATAAAAGGACATTTACTTCAACCTGATTTAGAAAAAGAATTAAAAAAATTCAATTTGAATATTAATCAATTATCATTAGAAGAACAGAAAATTCTTCATTCCTTATTATCATTTCGCGTTGAGGATTTGAATTATTATGTTTATAAAAAATCACCCCAGAGAATGTTATTAAATTTTACAAAAGGTGCACAATATGCATGGTTTGGTAAAATGTCTGATGAAAACTTAAAAAAAGAAACAGAAAAATTAAAACAAATTTATTTTACAAACTTTTCTATATCAGAAGAACAATTTATTTTCCTGGAATTACTTCTAAAAAAAATCAAGCAAGAACAATCAAAAGCCATTTTATTCATTCCAAGAGTTAATCCTTATCTAAAGGAAGTTTACTCGCAATCAGAAGAAATCCAGATTATACTAAATAGATTCAAAGATATTGCTCATCAATATAAATTTCCCATTCTTGATATGAATCTTGACTCTATATTAACTTGCAATGAATTTTATGATTCAAGCCATTTATCAGTTTCGTGCTTTCCGGAAGTATTAAAGATTTTATATAAAAAAACGAAAGAATTATAACAATTTGAAATGACGAATTTTAAATTTTGATTTATTTTCTATACTTGCTTATGATAGAAATCAAAGAAAAAGATTTTAAAGTTCCCATTAAGTTATGGGCAGATTTAGAAGATGTAGAAGAAGAAGCTTTGGGACAGCTTTATAATATAGCAAGATTGCCATGGGTTTTTCATCATATAAGTGTAATGCCAGATGTTCATTATGGAATAGGAGCTACTGTGGGATCAGTAATTGCAATGAAAAATGCGGTTAGTCCAGCCGCTGTGGGAGTTGATATCGATTGTGGAATGGCAGCAATTCGAACAAATTTAAAAGCTCAGGACTTACCAGACTCTTTAAAATCTCTTCGAGAAAAAATAGAAAAAGCTATCCCTGTAGGTTTTGATGAACACAAGACTCCTGTATTTGATATATATCTGGACGATAAACTCAAGCGCGAAGCAATCGAACTCTTTAACAAATTTGATAATCTTATAGAAAAAGTTAAAAGTTTAAAATCAAAAGCTCAGAAGCAATTAGGAACACTGGGAGGAGGTAATCATTTTATTGAATTATGTCTGGATACACAACAAAATGTATGGATGATGCTTCATTCAGGTTCCAGAAATATAGGAAATGAATTAGCTAAATACCATATTGAGAGAGCAAAAAAATTAGTACATAATCAAAATTTACCCGATCCTGATCTGGCAGTCTATTTACGTGGAACTAAAGAAATGCAGGAATATTTGCATGATCTGTACTGGGCTCAAAAATATGCCTTTATAAATAGAAATGTTATGCTGGGAATTTATATAAATGTTTTAAAAAAATTTTTCCCTCATATTAAAGAAGAAGAAAGAATTGTATGCCATCATAATTATGTAGCAGAGGAATATCACTACGGAGAAAAAGTATTTGTTACACGAAAAGGAGCTATTCGAGCAGGATTGGGAGAATATGGGATTATTCCCGGTTCTATGGGAGCTAAAAGTTTTATTGTTAGAGGTTTAGGAAACCCGGAATCTTACCAAAGCGCATCTCATGGTGCAGGAAGAAAAATGAGCAGAAATAAAGCCAAAAAAATCTTTACCGAAAAAGATCTGATTAAACAAACGAAAGGAGTCGAGTGTAGAAAAGATAAAGGTGTGCTGGATGAAATTCCTTCTGCCTATAAAGACATTGAAAAAGTAATTCAACAACAATCAGATCTCGTAGAAGTAGTCTATGAGTTAAAACAAATTTTATGTGTTAAAGGATAAAATTATTTGACAATATTCTTATATTTATTTAATAGAATTCTTTATAAAAAAAAGAAAAAAATGATGTATTTTTTCAAGTTTTCAAAGAATCTTTTAAAACAAGCGAAGGAATCGTTGATTTACCTATTTTATAGTAAATTTGTTTCTGGTATTCTATTTTGTAGAAGCTGAAAATGCCAATCTAACTCTAAAAAATATAGATTTAGAAGCTGTTCAGTTTTATAATCAAAAAACCTTGGTAGTATTTGCTCTATTTGAATATAAAGATACAACCGTAGGAGTATATAATGAAATAGGAATTGTCATTGCTTCTCATCTTAAAGAAGAAAAATTGAACTATCCTCTCCGGAAATCATTAAAATTTATGCTTCATAGAAATCCAGAAAACATTCAAATAGGTTTTTATGTTGCTCATTTGCCTGTTACAAGAAAAGCAAATGCTACTGGTAAAAAAATCTGTGGTTAACCAAAATTTGTAACCAATATTGATCTTGATTTTAATAGAGAACAAAAAATATTTAATGATACTGTCATTGATCCAAAAACAAAAAAAACAATTTTTCATATAGAATCTGAGTTAAAAAATTCATTTTTTACAATTCCTGCATTTGATTTATTAACCTATACCTACTTAGAAAATAATCTCATAAAAACTCATGTGAATGTTTCAGGTAATTTTAATATTTCTTTTAATAACAATTGCAAAATTACAAATGTAATATCCCAACATCCTATAGCTGAAACAATAAAAATATTAAATTTGGAAAATTTAAATCCTTATCATATTTTACACAGTAATAACTGGCAATCTCGCCTGAATAAAGGAACAATTATAAAATCAAAGCAGATTCCTCATCATCTTCCCATTAAAACTCAGAAAAAAACTAACAAAAATTTAAAAAAAACGAAAAGTAAAAAATAATTTTTAGTTTAAATCACATAGATTCGATTTAATTACGGAAAAAATAGTATAAAAACTTTATAAATTCTTCAATTTTTTTTAAAAAAGTTTTATATATTTTTCATGAAAATTTGATTTGACTTTAAAGATTTAAAAAAACGATAATCCTATGATGAAAAAACAGGATTTCGGAAATGATTTTTTATGGGGTGTCGCCACTGCTGCTTATCAAATTGAAGGGGCATGGAATGAGGATGGAAAAGGTGAATCTATCTGGGACAGATTTACCCATCACAAACACTGGATTCCTTTTTTAAGAACAGTAAAAACCAATGAGGATGGAAATATAGCTTGCGATCATTATCACAGGTATAAAGAAGATCTCGATATAATGCAATATTTAAAAATTCCTAATTACCGCTTTTCTATTGCATGGACGAGAATTTTCTCCGATGGAGATCCCTCTTCCAGAAATCCAAGAGGTATAGATTTTTACCATAGATTAATTGATGCCTGTCTCGAAAGAAATATAACTCCAAATGTAACTATGTATCACTGGGATCTACCACAAGCTTTAGAAGATAAAGGCGGATGGACAAATCGGGATACTTATCAGAAATTTTTAGATTATGTAAACTTTCTCATGAAAGAATATGGAAGTAAAGTAAAAAGATGGTTTGTATTTAATGAACCGTTTGCTTTTACCGCTCTCGGATATTTTCTTGGTATTCATGCTCCCGGAAGAAGAGGATTAAATAATTTTCTTCCCGCAGTTCATCATGTGTGTCTTGCCCAGGGTGAAGGCATACAACTTGCAAAATCACATATGCCTGACGCCGAAATAGGAACTACTTTTTCGTGTATATATGTGGAGCCTGTAACCACAGAAGGATGGTTTGGAGAATTTCATAAAAATACAGCCATTCGTTTTGATGCAATTCTAAATCGTCTCTATATAGAGCCCCTTCTGGGTATGGGATATCCTTATAAAGATTTTGAGGAATTAAAAAAAATTGAAAAGTATTTCAAAGAAGGGGATAATAAAAAATTAATTGCAAATCCTGATTTTATCGGCATTCAGAACTATACTCGAGAAATTGTAGAATGGAATCCTTTTATCCCCATTGTACAGGGTAAACTAGTAGAAGCTAAAAAAAGAGTTTCTAAAACTACAGAGATGGGATGGGAAATTTATCCAGAAGGTATCTATCATTTATTAAAAAAATATGCAGATTATCCTGGTATTAAAAAAATTTACATAACAGAAAATGGTGCCGCTTTCCCTGACAAATTAGAAATCGATAACCAGGGTAATGAATTCATAAATGATGAAGAAAGAATAGATTTTATTAAAAGTTATTTATATCAGGTATTAAGAGCGAAAAAGGAAGGTATCCCTGTGTATGGTTATTTTATCTGGAGTTTTATTGATAATTTTGAATGGGCAGAAGGTTTTAGACCCAGATTCGGATTAGTATATGTAGACTACAAAAACCAGAAAAGAATTATTAAAAAATCGGGTTATTGGTATAAAAAATTTTTAGAAGATTAAAAACTCTTAAATTTTCAAGTATTAAAAAATAATACTTGAAAATTTAACAAAAATGTAGTTTTAGAATTGACAAAAGAATCAAATAGCTTTAATTGTTGTTATATCAGGATTTGGAGGAAGAGTAATGAAAAAAAATTTGTTGATTTTATTAGGTGTGGTTTTTATCCACATTGGTCTTTTTGCACAGGAATCAGTAATTTTTGTCCACGGCAGAGGGGGAAGTTGTGGTTCTTCCATAACTCAAGATGCAGGAAATTACTGGGGAACTTCAAAAAATATTAATACTTCACTACCCAAATATTTCGTAACTTACGATGGTTATTCTGACCCGAGAACCTGGGGAAGTTGTAGAGCTCAATCCAAACTGTACAACGTTTTAGAAAATGTTTGTTTACGATCTCAGGGAAAGTCCTGTTATATCATATGCCATAGTGCAGGTTGCTATGCTACAGAATATTTTATCTCCACAAGAGATATCTCCCGCTACAACATCAAATTTGTTGTAAATTCTTCCAGTGCAGCAGGGGGTTCAGAACTGGCAAATCTTGCTTTCTGGGCAAGTGGAAATATGGATAATGCCTTAAAGACAGGCAATGCCAGAGGGTCCTATAATCACAATAACATGAAAGGAATTCCTTTTTTTATGTTAGCAGGATATAAAGGCTGGTGGTATACGGCATGGTATTTACCTGGCGAAGATGATGGTGCAGTCGCTTTTCATTCTACCTGTGGAATTAATAAAACAGGAAGTTATAGCAACTGTGGTTCGGGAACAAAATATTCTTATCATTATATCTGGACAGCAAAAAGTACTTCCTCAAATTGGAATAGTTCAAAAAATGGCTATTATAGACAGCATAGTGGAGATGGTTCTGATTCCATTAATAATGCTATGCTTCGCGAGTGGAATGCTTGTAAGAGTTTATATTTAGGTTGTAAATAATGTCATAATTTTGTTAATCCCTTTTAACAAAATTATCCTCCCTTTTGGGCTGGGGAGTTTCTCCCCGGCTTTTTTTATTATAAATATGAGGTGAAGAATGAATAAGAAATGGATATTAATTATAATATTAGTTTTCGGAGTTTTAAGTTTAATTACTCTTTTTTATTTATTATTACAACCACCAAAAAAGAAAGAGCAAACTCGTGAGCAAAGTTTAAGACAAAGATTCTCTGATTTTTTTCTTTCAGAAGATAAACCTTTATTTTTAAGTCCTGAAGAAATAGAAAAATTAATTAAAGAAAAGGGATTAGAAGATGAAGTATTAAACGAAATTTATAAAGATTATTTAAGATATCCTCCCGATTCACGACCTCTCTATAAAGAAATGGTAGATCTGATTGATCCTTGGAAAATTGAAGATCAACCACTACCCGTTATAATAAATCCTAAATATAAAAATGAAACAGAAATGAAAAAATTTATTGATGAAATGATGACACAGGGAAAATCTGAAGAAGAAATTAGAAATATTATAGATGAAGAGTTCAAAAATTATCCAAATTTTATTTTTCAGACCAATAAACATACAATTACTTTTAATGATACACTAATTGCCACCCTAAAAATTGCAGATAATAAAGGTAATATTCTTTCCTATTCTATTAAAGAGGCTGGAATTTATAATGATCCCCATTTTGGTAAAAAAAGAGTGGCTACTCCGGAATTTAATGATGCAGGAATGTCTCCCGATGAATCAAATGATAATATTTATACTTTTTCTTGGAAATTACCTTCGCAAGAAAAACTATACTGGGGTAATTTAACCTTGAAAGTAAAAGTATTCGTGAATGAACTCAACCAGGAAGTAGAATTAGAAAAAACTTTTTATTCCAGCCCAATAATTATTGCAGAATTCGTAAATCAATTCATAGAAAAACTTGATAAAGGAAGTTTAATAATTACTGCTTATCTGGATGTTAAACAGGAATGTGAATATCACATTCAGGCAAATCTTTTTAATGTTGAAGAAGAAGAACCTACTCACTGGGTATACTTTAAAAAAGTCCTGAAACCTGGATTAAATGAAATACCGCTTCGTTTTTATGGTAAAATTTTTCATGATAAAGGTGTAGAAGGTTATTTTTTATTGCGAGACTTACGAGGTTACTGTGAAAATTTACCTTTCCCTGCTTCCTGGCTGGGAGATCCCTCTAAACTTGATCAAATAGTAAATGCACCACCTAAGGACGAGCCTTTATTTTATTATATTCCTTATACAGATTTAACTTATAAAACTCAAAACCGATATCGTTTGTCTGATTTTACAAAAGATGATTGGAATGGAGAAGAATAATGAGAAAATTATACTTTCTCTTTTTTTTTCTATTGAGTTGCAATATGATTTTCTATAAAAAGAATAAAAAATTGCCCTATCTATCTTTTATTGATGAAAACTATTATGCAGAGATTTTAATTGAATGGGATGAAAAAATTGAATCTCCACTTTCAGGAACTACCAAAAAGAAAAATTACAGAACAACGATAAATTTCTTAAAATACGAAGTTTTTAATTACGAGATTCAGAATTATAATAAATTATATAGCATAAAAGCAAAACAATGGATTTTACCAGAAAATTTTTTTGTAATTTCTATAGATCCTGTAGAAATTTATTATCTATATCATGAAAGTAATGATGTTTCAGGGCAAAACAGAAAATTAGGAAAAATCAAAAATATGGAAATTCAATATCTGGAAATAGATAATCTTAGAGCTTTACTTCCATCTCCTGATAAAACGAAACTGTTTTTATTATCACAAAATAACAAATTCTTATTATATGATGTAATTAAGGGAAAAATTGTTCAAGATAAAAACCCAAATTTTGAGATTTTTAATGAGCAAATGATTACCTGGGATTCAGATAGTAAAAAAATTTATGTTTACCTTAATGAAAAGGTGTATTCTTATGATATTATCAAAAATCAGGTAGAGATTGCAAAAGAATTTCCTGAATGTATTCATCCCACCACAACTATGGGAAGTGCTTTAAATGGAAAAGAATATGCTATCCACTATGATTACGAAACAAAACAATATATTCTAAAAAAATTTACTACTTTCTTAAGTTTTAAAGATAAAAAACTAATCAACGATATTCGAAAAGTTAGATTTCAATGTAAAGAATAGCGGGCGACGGGATTCGAACCCGCGACATTCTGCTTGGGAAGCAGATATTCTACCACTGAATTACACCCGCATTATGATCTGATTTTTTCTTCTCCACCACCTATAATAACTACATGAGGTTTAACTTTTGCAAAAATCCCATTTTCCACAATACCAGGAATATAATTTAATGTCAATTCTAAATCTTCCGGAGAAAAATTTTCAAATTTTACATCGATAACAAAGTTTCCATTATCTGTAATAACAGGTCCGTCTTTTCGATCAGATATTCGAAGTTTAATATCTCTGGGCTTTAAATTTTTAAGTTCCTTAATAACAAAATTTACAGAACTTGGGATTACTTCAATAGGGACATAGAATTTCTCGCCAAGATTTTGAACTAATTTTGAAGGATCAATAATACAAATAAAATGTTTACTCATCGAATGTACAATTTTTTCAAGGGTATGAGCAGCTCCTCCTCCTTTAATTAGACGAAACTCAGGATCAACTTCATCTGCTCCATCAATTGTTAAATCCAGTTCCGAAAAATACTCAACTGGAAAAACATCCAGACCTTCCTCTTTTGCAATCAAAAACGACTGATAAGAAGTAGTACATACGCGAATATTTAAATTTTCTCTTTTTATCTTTTCAGCTAACTTTCGAATAGCAATGGCTGTTGTGCTTCCTGTTCCCAATCCAATAGAAGTAAAATTTTTAATATATTTTAAAGAGCGTTTTGCAGCATCTTCCTTTAATTCTAAATTTGACCTAACATCTTTCATAACTTCTCCTTTTATAAATTAATCTTATAAATTAATTTAGCTTTTTCCAGTAATTTTTCTGAAGCCTCAAAAGGAGTGATCTCGCCCAACTGAATCAATTTTTTATAATATTCATAATCATCACTGATTAGATTTAATATTACCTTTTTTATACCATCTAAAAAATTTTGATCATACCAGTATAAAGACTGAATTTCCCTTCTTAATTGAAAATAGCTAATTTTTCTTTTATGATCAACTTTAGTTTTCCTATGTTTTATAAATTTTTCTAAAACTTCATAAACTTCCGGTATTCCAAATCCCGTATATGATGAAGTAAGTAAAATTGGTATTTGCCATTCTGGATCTTCCAGAGAAAAATAATGTAAAGCTCGCTTAATTTCCTCTGCTGCAATTTTAGCTTTCGTTAGATTATCTCCATCTGCTTTTGTAATAATGATTCCATCTGCCATTTCCATTATTCCTTTTTTGATTCCCTGCAACTCATCACCAGAATTAGGTAAAATCAATAACAAAAAAAAATCTACCATTGAATGTACCAGGGTTTCTCCCTGTCCCACTCCTACAGTTTCGATTATAATTCGATCAAATCCTGCAGATTCGCACAAAAGAATAGATTCTCTTGTCTTTCTTGCTACTCCCCCGAGGTTGCCTCGCGAAGGAGATGGTCTTATAAATGCATTGTTCTCACGATTAAGATTTTCCATTCTTGTTTTATCGCCCAAAATACTACCTCCAGATTTTTCGCTGGATGGATCTACTGCCAGAACTGCTATTTTATGCCCTTTTTTAATCAAATATAAACCAAAAGCTTCAATAAAGGTACTTTTACCCACACCGGGTATACCGGTAATTCCTATACGAAAAGAATCTTTAGGTTTTTTTAAAAAATAATGAATGAGCTCTCTTGCCAGAATTTGATCTTTCTCCCTTTCACTTTCTAGAAGGGTAATGGCTTTACTCAAAACAACACGATCCTGATTTTCAATGCCTTCAATATATTCTTTAAAAGTAAGCTCTTTTCTTTTATAAAGATTTTTATCCAGATAAGGATTAATATTATTTTCATATGTTAGCTTCATTTTGCAATAGATTCTGTTCTTATGCTCAATAATAATTCAAGTATTTGTATTGCTGATTTAGAAATCACAGTTCCAGGACCGAAAATAGCTGCAACTCCTGCACGAAATAATGATTCATAATCCTGTAAAGGAATTACACCACCTGCAACCACCATAATATCTTCGCGATGATATTTTTTTAATAAATTTATTACCTCCGGTATTAACGATTTATGACCACCAGCTAAACTCGATACTGCCAGTACATGTACATCATTTTCTACTGCTTGCTTAGCAACCTCTTCAGGAGTTTGAAACAGTGGTCCCACATCTACATCAAAACCTAAATCTGCATAGGCTGTTGCTACTACTTTTGCACCCCTATCATGCCCATCCTGCCCCATTTTAGCGATGAGTATTCGGGGTCTTCTACCTTCAAGATTTTCAAATTTTTTAACTAATTCTCTTGCCTTATCAAAAAAGGGATCATTTTTGATTTCTGATGAATATACACCAGAAATTGTTTTTATGGGTGCCTGATATCTACCAAAAACTTTCTCCATTGCATAAGATATCTCTCCCAATGTTGCTCTTTTTCTTGCGGCTTTTACAGCAAGGTCCAGTAAATTCCCTTTTCTTATTCTTGCACATTCTGTAATTGCGTTTAAAGCTTCCTGAACTTCATTTTCATTCCTTTCCGCTTTAATTTTTTTAAGTTTGGCAATCTGGGCTTCTCTAACAGCAGTATTATCAACTGAAAGAATCTCAATAGGAATTTCTTTATCAGCTCGAAATGCATTCACACCTACTATAATATCTCGACTTGAATCAATTCGCGCTTGTTTTTTTGCTGATGTTTCTTCAATTCGCATTTTCGGTAATCCACTCTCTATAGCCCTAGCCATTCCCCCAAGAGATTCTATTTCCTGTATTAAATTCCAAGCTCTTCTTGCCAGAAGATGAGTAATAGATTCTACATAATAAGAACCTGCCCATGGATCAATCGCCCTGGTAATTCCTGTTTCTTCCTGCAAATAAATCTGTGTATTCCTTGAAATTCTGGCTGAAAAATCAGTGGGTAGAGCTATAGCTTCATCAAGAGAATTTGTATGTAGAGATTGAGTATGACCGAGAGCAGCAGCTAAAGCTTCAATACAGGTTCGTATTACATTATTAAAGGGATCCTGTTCTGTTAAACTCCATCCCGATGTCTGACAATGTGTTCGTAAAGCCATAGATTTAGGATTTTTGGGATTAAACTGTTTTACTAATTTCGCCCATAAAATTCTGGCTGCTCGCATCTTAGCAATTTCCATAAAATGATTCATACCAATAGCCCAAAAAAAAGATAAACGGGGAGCGAAATCATCAATATCAAGACCTGCATGAATTCCTGTTCGTAAATATTCTAATCCATCAGCAAGAGTATAAGCTAATTCAAGATCAGCTGTCGCTCCGGCCTCCTGCATATGATAACCACTTATACTTATTGAGTTAAACTTTGGCATGTATTTTGATGTATACTCAAATATATCTGCTATAATTCTCATAGAGGGCTCTGGAGGATAAATATAGGTATTTCTAACCATAAATTCCTTGAGAATATCATTTTGTATGGTTCCTGTAAGTTTTTCAGATGGTACTCCCTGCTCTTCTCCAGCAACGATAAAAAAAGCCATCGTGGGAATTACAGCACCATTCATTGTCATAGAAACGCTAACAGTATCCAGAGGAATCTGATCAAAAAGAATTTTCATATCTTCTACTGTATCAATTGCTACTCCGGCCATACCTACATCCCCAAATACGCGCGGATGATCAGAATCATATCCTCTGTGCGTGGCTAAATCGAAAGCAACTGAAAGTCCTTTTTGTCCCGCAGCTAAATTTCTTCGATAAAAAGCATTGGATTCTTCAGCAGTAGAAAAGCCCGCATACTGTCGTATTGTCCAAGGCTGTAAAGTATACATTGTTGCATAAGGTCCCCTTAAAAAAGGGGGAATTCCAGCATAATAATCCAGATGCTCAATTCCTTCCAGATCTTTTTTTATATATATAGTTTGAGTAGGAATATATTCTGGTGTAATCCATGGTTCAGGTATACTTTTATATAATAGTTCTTCGAATTCTTCTTCAGAAATTTTCTTTAATTTCTGAAAACTATAACGATATTCACCAAATTGCGGTCTCATAAATACCTCCATTATGTTATATGAAAAAATAAATTTTGATATTTTAGTAATGTATCATATAGATTGGATTTTATATGAATAAAATCATAAATTCCTTCTTGTTTTAATTCTTCAGATGTAGATGGCATACCTGCAACTAAAACTGGAATTTTTGTATTTAACAAAACTTCTCTAATTTCATTGAACATTGGTAAATATTCATCATCAGATGAACATAAAACAAAAGCCTTAATCAATTTTTCCTTAAAAGATATTTGATTTATAAAATTTATAATATTTTCTTTATTTTTTAAATTCCCTGGATCATCAACAATAAATCCACCACAAACAAAAAAGTTAATCATAAAAGAAGCTCTCGCTCTCTGCATAGCAAGATTTCCAAAAGGAATCAATTGAATAACAGGTGTTCCCTCTTGTAAAGAAAGGTGTTCAGTTTTTAATCTTAATTCTTCTAATAAAGAAGAAGGTCTAAATATATGAATAGTTTTATATTTTGCATTTTGTTCTCTTTTCTGATATATACCTAACAATTCTAATTGTGGATATTCATTTAAAATATTATCCTTTGGATTTGGGAATTGAGTAACACCCAATACAAATTCTTTACGCGATTGAATATTTCTTATTCTTTCCTCCTGTTTATTTTCTATTAACTCCTGAATATAATTTTTTTTTAAAGATTCTAAAAATCCACCCTGATTTTCTATTTGTAAAAAATATTCCCACGCTTTGCTAGCAATCAGATTTGTTAAATTTTCTATATAATAACTTCCTCCGGCTGGATCTACTACATAATCAAAATGTGATTCATATTTCAAGATTAATTGAGTATTGATAGCCATTCTTCGCGTAAATTCATCATCACTATTATATACAGAGCTAATAGGCAACACTATAAGTGCATCTACTCCACCCAGGATTGCTGCCATAGAGGATACTGTATTTCTCAACATATTGTTGTATATATCATAAATGGATAGTTCCCAGAAAGATGTTACTGCTATTTGTCGTGGGGATTTATAGTCTTCTATACCAAACTCTTTCAATACCATGGATATCAATCTTCTTGTTGCACGAAACTTTGCTATTTCAAGAAAATAATATGAACTCGTAGATTGCATTATACTGATTTTATGAAGAATATTTTTTATATCTATTTTATGATTTTTTAACTGAACAAGTAATTCACAAAAATGGCTGACGGTAAAACCAAGCTCCATTGCAGTTGGTAAACCACTGTTATGGTATATATCTCCACGAACAGCTAAAAAGGGGTTTTGTATTTTTTCTGATTCATTACTTATAAAAGTTGAAAGCTCTTCAAGGGAGATTTTTTCATCGCCTGTAAGAAGATAATCCAGAAAATAATCCAATAAAATAGTCGCTTGATTATCAGAGTTATATTTTAAAAAATGAAACAATTCTTCATTATCTCCAAAAAAGTAATAATTAAAAGAATACTTTCTAATTAAATCTATAAATTTCTGATTTAAATCAAGGGATTTTCCATAAAAAATAAAAGGAAAGGAATTATTTCCAAGTGGAACCAGAATTCCTTCTGCACCTCTTCGCGTATTTTGTTCCAGTTTTTGTTGAAAATCTTCAAAATCGCCCTGTAAATATTGTAATATTTCCCATTTTTGTTGATTCGTCGATTTTCTTGTGTAAGGATATTTACCAGGAAATTCATTAATATCAAATTTTTCAAGATCAGTTTTATCGTATAGAGGGGGAATTGTTATTCCATCAAGGGTTTTCCAGGAAATTACATTAATATCTGCTGGCTTACCTGATTTTTCCAGGGTTTTATATACCTCTTTAAGCCATTGTTCTTTTTCATTTTGGGAGAAATCCAATAAGAAAATTTTTTCATCGAAAGCGGGATAATATTCATTTAGTGTTTCTAAAATTTTTGGCATATAGCAAATTTATTTTTGTTTTTGTATTTTCCAGTATATTTTTAGTTGATTTAAAATAAAAAAACTAATTTGTAGAAGAAAATCCAAATCCTATGATTTTTTCATCAACAGGAGCATATTGACCCGTTTCATTATTATAAGTCCAAGTTCGCTTTAAAGTGTATTTAAAATATAATCCCCCAAATAATTGAATTCCAGCTTCAGCAGCAAGCATAGCATTTTCGCTTTTTGTCTGAAAAGCTTCTTTTATACCATTAAAATTCGACTTTATATAATAACCGTTAAGAAAGAATCCCATAATAATATTAGGAACATAAAATCCCGCAAATATTCTTGAATTATTGGGTCCTTCATAATCCTGATAAGATATTTCCAGAACAAAAATATTTACAAATTCCAACATAGAATTAATAAAATATCCTTTTGAAACATTACCATCATCAGGAAGTGACTTTAAATAAGCATATTTAGTAGTAGCAGTATTGGTTCCCTCGTTTAAATTAGTCTGGTAATTAATTCTTTGAATTGCATATAAAGAATCAAAATATTCCGGTATATAATTAGAAGTAATTTCTCTATATTCAGGACGAAGATACCATTTAAAGAGATTTGATATTTTCATTTCAAAATTGATTCCTATATGAGTACCCTTACTTTTAGAAAAATTTTTTACTCGATTTATATCTATATAAGGTGTAACATCCATCCATTTTAAAGGTGATAATCTCAATTCCATATCCATACCTGTAATGGTGAGATTTTCTGATTTGGATGCTCTCGGCAATTTTGTTTCCGGATCAATAACAAGATTACCAGAACCATCATACTCTAATTCTAAAGGTACTCCGTAATCTATCACATTTGTTACACCAATTGCCCATCGATTCCAAAACCCATGTTTTTTTATAGTTTTCTCTGTTTCTTCAAACCCGGAATCCATCCTTTCCTTTGTATCTATTGTGTCTGTTTTATTCAATTGTGTTGGTGAATTACCAGGAATTTCCTGCTTTTCATAAGGAACTAATTTGACTTCGCCAGTAGAGGGATCAACTACCTCCTGAACTTCAATTTGAGATTCTTTTAAATCTTCTCTTAAGGGTTTTAGTAAATGCTGTTTTAAACTACCGCCTTTTCCAGGTTGAATTAATCTTCTTTGATTGCTATTTTCCGTATCTTCCTCAGGTGGAACAACTTCAAATAAAAAATCCCGATTAATGGATGGATTTTGATTTTCTTTTATAGAAAGCACCACAGATTTTGAATCAAAATTTGAATCATTATAAGAAATATTATAAATTGAATTAAAAATTCCTACAGGACGAATATAAATTCGGTATCCTCGAATTTCCTTTCGAAAAACATTATTGGTAAAATATTCAACTCCTCCCCAGTTGTTATTAATATCAAACATCAGTCCGGGATTCCATACCGAGGGATCATAAGAAGAGTTATATCGATGAATTATAGTCTTATGACCAATAAATCCATCTCTCATCTGTCCATAAAACATAGACCAGTTAAAAGAATCATCAGGGTCAAAATACAAATGAGTTCCATAGGAAATATATTTTATCACTTTTGAATAATCATCTATAGAATCAAAAGTTCCCGGTCTAAGAGCTGGCGTCTTTACTGTTTGCTTTGGCTCTGGGTCATAAACAAGCACTTCAAGTGGAACCTGTAACCCCAATCGAAAACCCAAAAAAGGTAATTCAAAAAAAGGATTTAAAGTAATATAAATATCATTTTCTATTTTAGAATATCCGAAGTCTATTCCAAAATTATTTCCCTGTAAATTTGCACCATTTCCGTAACCTGGAGGAACATAAATTTCTGTATGTAAAACATTCACACATACAACATAAATTAAAATCAATACTAAAACGTAAAAATATCTTTTCATCCTAATAAATTAGACAATTTTTTTATTATAAATTTTCATTTTGTTCCATTAATTCTTGCAATAAAATTTTTCCTGATGCCAGACTATCTTTAATAATAAAAATTTCATTTAGTTTTGTAATCTCAAAAATTTTTTCTACATTTCCCTGAACATTTGTAAAAACTAATATGCCATTACGATTTTTTATCCAGTTAGAAATTTGAATTAAAGTTCCAATTCCGGATGAATCCACATAGTTAAGCTGAGTCATATCAAAAATAAAATACCGAAATCCATTATCAAGAGCTTGCTTGATTTTAATTTTTAATTCGGGACATTTATATAAATCCAGTTGATTTTCCAAAAGTAATTCATAAACTTTTTTATTAGAAGATGAAATTGAAATATTCTCTTTCATCGTAAAACTATCAGACAATTCATAAGCACCCGCCATAATTTTTTTGCTTGCAATAGAAATATTTTTTTCAAGATTGTGTTGAACATCAATAATTCGTTCCATTAATCTCTTTAAAAGAACTGGATCCAGTGATAAATTCTCTTCTATTCTTTTTTCAAGACGAAGAATCATATCTTTTGCGGAAATTAAATCTCTCTCAGCAACTAATTTGGAAACTTCAAGTAGAGTTTTTGATGCAGAAACTATAATTGTTTCAACGCGAACTTTTTTATTCAAATGAGTTTCCAGATTTGTACTATTCACATTTGCAGAAAAAAGCTGTTTCAGTTCTGTTTTTTTTGTTTCATATTGTAGCTGATTTTGAACATTATAAAAAGAAATTTCGGCTTCTATCAGATTTTGATTTTTAGAAGCAATTTTTCCATCAACTTCTGCAATAAATATAAAATTACGAATATCATCAGAACGCAAATCCCCTACCTGAATTGTTAAACTTTGATTATTTATTTTATGAGGAATATCAGATAACATTTCTTGAAAAATAATACCAGGTTTTAAATTCATCCTGATATTTAGCCCTTGACCATATAAAGCAGCTAAATTTCCGAACTCTTTAAAAAAAATTTCATTGGTTTCATCCGGTCCCTCAATAAAATAAAAATTTCCTCCACCAGAATCAGCAATTTCTTTAAGTACAGATTCTGAAAAATCTCTACCTACTCCCATAGTTGTTGTAGTAATCCCCTGCTCAAAATGATCTTTTGCTATTTTTTTTAAGTCAAGAGGATTTACAATTCCCGTATTCGCCATTCCATCTGTTAAAAGAATAATTCTCTTTATTGTTTTTTCTTCCTGTGCATCCTTTAACATAGAGAGTCCTTGTAACCATCCCCCACTTAAATTCGTAGAAGAACCAGCGGTAATTTCTTTAATTTTGCGAATTATGGAAAGCTTATCGGAAAGAGGAATGAGAGGCTGAACAAGTTCTACATTACTATCATAAGCTACTATTCCTACATAATCTTTCCTGGTTAACCAATTGATCAGTGCAGATGCAGCCTCTATTACAGCTTCTAATTTTTCTCCATACATAGATTTACTCTTATCTATTACCATTACCAATGAAATAGGCAAACGGTTTTGTTCTTCAACAACAGGTGGTGTTTCCAGTGAAATCATATAATGAACCAACTGATTTTCAATGGAACTTAATACCTGATATTCACTCTGGATTTCAAATTTTATATTTTGCATAAGACCTCACATAGTTAAATATTATAAGCTTTAAATATTTTGCAAATTCTTTTTCAGTTTTCTACTGGTAATAAATTCCATCTATTCTTTGCTGGTAATTTTATTTTTTTTTCTTTTGCATAGGTTTCATTATAAGAATTATCTTTTTTTTCCGGGAATAAAGTTTTATCTTCAACAGGTTCAATAACTACTCTTTTTGAAAATTCCTGCTTTTTAATAAAAGGATCCTTTTTTTCTGTTTGCATATCCAGTGATTCAATTTTTAGAGGTGCTTCTTCTTTCACCAGTTCATTTATGTCTGGAAGGATTAAACTATTAGTAGATTTTTTTAAATTTTTATTCTGTTGCAACTTTTCTTTGAATTCACTTAAATATAAGTCTTCACCAATTATTGGAGCAGATTCTTTCCCTTTTCGAAAAGAGAAAAAAGCAACCATAATTGCTAAAAAAATCCAAACTCCAAAGGAAAAAAAAATAATAATTTTTCTGATTTTATATGGTATAGAATTCAATACCTCATCAATTTTTTTAAAAAAACTACTGAACATATTTCTATTTATATTTTCTTATATATAAAAGAAAAATTCAATCAAAATTTTTAAACTAAACTAATTTTTCTTTTAAGAATTCTTTTACTTGATCAATACTAATACGCATTTGTTTAGTAGTATCTCTCTCTCGAATTGTTACCGTCTGGTGTTCTCTGGTTTCATAATCAATTGTAATACAATAGGGCGTTCCCAACTCATCTAAACGATAATATCTTTTACCAATGGAACCTGTTTCATCATATTCTACTATAAAATCCTTTCGTAATTCCAGATAAAGCTTTTGAGCAATTTCTGGCAATCCATCTTTTTTAACTAAGGGGAATATCCCAGCTTTAATAGGTGCCAATGATGGATGTAAGGATAAAACATTTCTTTGTTCTTTTGTTCCTGGATTTTCTATAAAAAAACCATTCGTAAGAATAGCTAAAAATAATCGATTTACCCCAAGTGCTGGCTCGATAACATATGGTGCGTATTTTTCTTTTGTTTCAGGATCAAGATATTCGAGATTTTTTTTTGAAAATTTCATATGTTGTTTTAAATCATAATCAGTTCGTGAAGCAATACCCCAGAGTTCACCCCATCCAAAAGGAAATAAAAATTCAATATCTACAGTATTTTCAGAATAAAATGCAAGTTCTTCTTTTGAATGTTGACGAATCCTCAAATTTGATTCTTTTATACCAATTGAAAGAAGCCAATTTTTACAATAATCCACCCAGAAATCAAACCATTCTTTTTGCGTACCAGGTTTACAGAAAAACTCCATTTCCATCTGCTCGAATTCCCTTGTACGAAAAATAAACTGACGTGCCACAATTTCGTTTCTAAAACTTTTACCAATTTGAGCAATTCCAAAGGGAAGCATAACACGACAGCTATCCACTACATTTTTAAAATTTATAAAAATACCTTGAGCTGTTTCAGGTCTTAAATAAACTTTAATATCTGAACCGCGAGCAGCCCCTATGTGGGTTTCGAACATCAAATTAAATTGACGCGGCAAAGTAAAATCCTTCATACCACACACAGGACATTGTAATTCCTGACTGGATATTTTTTCATTAAAAATTTGAATAAGATCATCAAATGAAAGTCGAGATGTATCAAATTGAAATTTTTCCTCAATAAATTTATCAGCTCTGAATCTTGATTTGCAATTTTTACAATCAAATAATGGATCGTTGAAATTATCAACATGCCCACTTGCTTTCCAGACTTCTGGATGTAATACAATACCTGAATCTAAACCTACTACATCATCTCTATCGTGAACAAAAGCCTTCCACCATAAATTTTTTATATTTCTTAGTAATTCAACCCCATAAGGTCCATAATCAAAGGTACTAGCTAAACCTCCATAAATTTCTGAACCTGGATAAACAAAACCTCTCCTTTTGCATAAGGCAACTATATCTTTTAAAGAATCTTCTAATGAGACTTTTTTCTCCATAAAGCGATATTTTGTATATTATAAATAATTTCAACTAATTTTTGAAATAAATCATATATTCAATATATTCCTAAAATAAAACAAAGGTATTAAAATAATAAACACCTGAAAACTAAATTTATGATTCAATAAAAATTTTATTTATAACTATAATATCTTTATTTGTTTTATTTTTTATTTTCCTTGCAACCACTCCTTTATGGTTTCCATTTGAAAAGGTAAAGGATTTTGTGAAGGTAAGGAAACTGCTGCCCGTTCAACTAAAGAATATAATGAGCCAGGTTGAAATCTTTGAGATATTAGACCTAATTTAACCTGGTGGAGGGACTTCTTTTACCCTGGGATATTTGCCAAATAATTTGTAATAGAGTTCTGGATAATCAGATTTACTACATAATAAACTTGTCGTAATAGG
>FWPU01004403.1_pt1 | contig 32876 bp, 32 predicted proteins | sample 2228361 | NCBI WGS metagenome assembly FWPU01 (sample SAMEA103939777, study PRJEB20133) | metagenome
TTAAAAACTTTAAGAAAATTGGAATTTCCCTCTTTATTGCTGGAAGGGTTTTTGAAAACTTGATTTTAAATTCCACAAATGGTATATTGGTAAAATGAAAAAGATTAAAAAGTTATCTTTATTTATCTTTTTATTTTTTTTATTTTGTGGAAGGGATTTATCTCAAAGGGATTATAACAATTTAAGAGAAGCCCTAAGAAAAGCAAAAAATGCTGAAGAAAAGGCAAGTTTAATTCAAGATTTTTTAATAAAATATCCAAATAGTAATTATGCTGTAGATTTTTATTATGATTTAATGAAATATGAAAAGCCAGAAAACTTAGAAAATTTTTTTGTATCCTTAAAAGAAAAAACAAAAAATCCTGAAAATTTAAAGGAATTGAATTTAAATCTTCTATCCCTTTATGGAAAATTAAAAGATAAAGAAAAAATTTTGGAAATTTTTAAAGGATTTGAAAAACCCTTAAATTATTCTGAATTTAATGAAACCATAAGGAATTTGATTGAGGCAGAAGGTTATAGGGAAGCATTAGACCTTATAGAAGAATTTGAACCACTTTGTGAGATGGAAAAAGTTGAAAAAGATTTGGAAAGGCTTTCAAAGGAAAGGATTGATAGGGCTTTTAAAAGGAGAAATTTTTTCCTTTGGCTTTATAAAGGGAAAATATATTATGGTTTAATGGACTATGAAAGGGCTATTTTTTCTTATGAAAAGGGTTCCAGTTTTTTAAAGCCCTCTTATGTGGGAACTTATATTTATGATTTAAATTATTTTTGGGCTCTTGCACTATATTCTAAGGGCGAAAAAGAAAAGGCAATGGAAAAGATACTTCCTGATGTATTGTTTGAAAGGAATGAAAAAAATTATTCCTTATTTGAAAAGATTTATAGGGAGATTTACAATTCAAAGGAAGAAATTGAAAAATTTTTATCTAAAAAATTAGAAGAAAGGGCTCCCTTGGCTCAAGATTTTCTTTTAAAGGATTATAAAGGTGAGGAATATAAATTTTTTGATAAAACAAGGGATAAGGTTGTTTTGCTTACCTTTTGGTTTCCCACTTGAGGTGCTTGTCTTGCGGAGTTGCCGCAATTGGAAAAAATTTGGAAGGAATTAATGACAAAGGATGTGGAGTTTATAGCAGTAGAGGCCTTTAACGATACAGAAAGAGCAAAAAATTTTATTAATTCAGAAAAGCTAACCTATATTTTTTTAAATGATGAAAAAATGGATGGAGAAAAGATCTATGAAAGATATAGGGTATCTGCCTTTCCAACCACCTTTATTTTTGATAAAAATAAAAAGTTAAGGGCTTACTATTTGGGCTTTGGAGGAAAAATGGAAGAAAAAATTAAAGGGGAAATCATTAAACTTCTTGAATGAAAAGGGAAAAACTCTTAAAAATAATTGAAAATTTTAAAGGGAAAAGGGTTTTTGTTTTAGCTGACTTAATTTTAGATTATTATATTTGGGGTGTTCCAAAGAGAATTTCAAGGGAGGCCCCAGTTTTAATTTTAAGAAAAAAGGAAGAATGGGCAGTACCTGGAGGGGGAGCAAATGTTGTTATGAACTTAAAAACCCAAGGGGGAGATCCCATACCTTATGGCTTTGTTGGAGAAGATCCAGAAGGAGAAACCCTTTTAGAAATTTTCAAAAAAAATAAGATAAAGACAGAATTTATAAAAAAATTAAGAGGTTATAAAACAATAAAGAAGGTTAGAATCTTGGCTGGCTTTGAAAATGCTTCAAAACAGCAAATTGTAAGGTACGATGAAGAGGTTTTTTATCCAAAGGTGGAGGAGATTGGTTTACCCTTAAGGGATTGTGATTGTTTGGTTATTTCTGACTACGGATATAATTCCTATGACTTTTCTTTTTTAAAGGAAAAAGAATTTTCTTTTCCCATTATTGTTGATTCCCGATTTAGGTTAAATAATTTTACAAGGGTTACAACAATTACTCCAAATATTGAAGAAGCAGAAGTTTTTGTGGGATTTAGAATAGTAAATGATGAAGATGCAGTAAATGCTACCAAAATTATACTTAAAAGGTTAAGTCCAGAGGCAGTTTTAATGACAAGGGGTTCTAAGGGGATATTAATCCATGAAAAAAATAAGCAGCCAAAATTTATACCACCTTACGGAAAAGGGCAAGTAGCAGATACAACTGGTGCAGGGGATTCTGTTTTGGCAACTTATTCCCTTGCCCTTTCATCAGGAGCCAATTTTGAAATGGCTGGTTTCCTTGCAAACATTTCTGGAGCTATTAAGGTAAAAAAGATGGGAACAGCCACTGTTTCCTTTGAGGAATTAAAGGATGAAGTTGAAAGATTATCCTAAGATAATTAATTTGAAATTGTTAAAGGAGATAAAAGGAATTGCAGAAAAAGAAAATTTAAAGATTTCCTTTGCAAATGGATGTTTTGATATTTTGCATCCCGGTCATATAAGATATTTAAAAGCAGCCAAAGAAGTTGCAGATTTATTATTTTTAGGTGTAAATGATGATAAATCAATTAAAAAATTAAAGGGAGAGGGAAGGCCCTTTTTCCCTTTAAAAGAACGCCTTGAAATTTTATCTTCCATAATATATATAGATTTTATAATACCCTACTCAGAAGATAAACCCTTAAAAATTATAAAAGTTTTAAAGCCCCACTTCCATTGTAAAGGAGGGGATTATAAAAGGGATGAAGTTCCAGAGAGGGAACTTGTGGAAAGTTTGGGTGGAAAGGTTTTAATTGTAGGTGGGAAAAAGATTTATTCTTCATCTAATATTTTAAAAAATTTAAAAAAATGAAAATAGGAATTTTAAAACTTTCTCATTTAGGGGATATTATACATACCCTTCCTTTAGCATTTTTAATTTCAAAATATAAACCTGATTATAAAATATATTGGATAATGGAAGAGACCTACCTCAATACCTTCAAGGGCTTATCTTTTATAAATAATATAATACCCTTTTCTTTTAACAAAAAAGATTTTTTTACTTCTTTAAAAAGATTAAGGGAAGAAAATTTAGATGTAATTTTGGACCTTCAGGGGCTTTATAAAACAGCCCTAATATCTTTTTTTTCAAATAGTTGCAAAAGGGTAGGATTTTCTTACAAGGACTTAAAAGAAAAACTTTTATCCTTTGTTTATCATAAAAAAATTAAGGCAGGGGGAAACCATATTGTAGAAAAAAATTTGAGTTTTGCAAGTTTTCTTGGAATAAAAGATTTTGATTTGGGTGATTATGGATTAAAGGAAATTTCAAAAGATAGAGGTGGAAAAGTTATAAATTTTTTGGAATGTCTAAACTTTCCAAAATATGGAATATTTCATCCCTTTTCCAGCAATAAAAAAAAGGATTTCCCCTATAAAAAAATTTTTAAATTATCTAAAATATTAAAAGAAAGAAATATATTTTTAATTTTAACTTATGGTCCAAATCAAGAAAAAGAGGCAGAGGAGGTTTCAAAATATTTAAATATTATAAAATTCCCAGAAGTTTTAAGTATAAATGAAATGGCTTTCCTTATTGAAAGAGCAAGATTTTTTATTGGACCTGATACGGGTTTTTATCATATTGCTGACCATTTAAGGGTTCCAACAGTTGGATATTTTGTCTTATATCCTCCAGAAAGAAATGGAAATTATTTTTCCCTTGGAATATCTTTTTTTAAAGGGGAAATTGAAGAAGAAAAAATTTTAAATTTTTTGGAGGAAAATTGTTCTTTATCTTAATTTTTAATCTCCTTTCAAATGGAGAAATTTTAAACTATAAGTTATATTGGCTTGGAATGGAGGCAGGTTTTTTAAATCTTTCCCTTGAAGGAGAAGGTGAGGCATATAAAATTGAAATGAAGAGTCAAACAACGGGGATGGCAAAGAAATTTTATTTTATGGAAAGTTTTGCCTTAAGTTATGTAAGGGCTTCGGATTTTCAAACAATTTTTTATATGAAAAAAATAAAAGAAAAGAAAAAAAACACTGAGGAAGTTACAATTTTTTTCCCAGAAGAAAATTTATATTATTTTAAGGGTTTTAATAAATTTGATTTTTTTTCCACAGATACTTTAAGTATTCTTTATTTTTTAAGGATTGAAAAAGATTTAAAGGGTCCCTTAAAGGTTTATGAGAAGGGAAAATTTTACGAAGTATCCATAAAGGAAGAAAAAGATTTTATCCTATCTTTTAAAGGAAAGAATTATCTTACAAAAAGGTTTAAAATTACAAGAAAAGATAAGAAAAAATCGGAAATAAATTTATATCTTTTAAAAGATGAAAAAAATACGCCTATTTCTTTTGATTTTTCCTTTCCTTTAGGTACTTTAAAAGCTATACTTCAATGTTATTGACAAAATTAAAAAAAAGATATATATTTATATTGATATGCCATTAAAGATTGGTGATTTATTATTAAAAGCTAAACTTATATCCCAGGCTCAGTTAGATGAAGCATTAAAAAAACAAAAGGAGCTGGGAGGTAAGGTTGGGGAACATCTTGTTAAACTTGGTTATGTAACGGAACAGGATATAACAGAGGTTTTAAGCCAGCAGTTTTCTGTTCCAGCAGTGGATCTGGACCATATTGAAGTGGATGAAAATATTATAAAGATAATTCCCCCTGAAGTTGCCAGAAAATATCAAATTGTGCCTGTATCCAGGTTTGGTTCCACTTTAACTATAGCTATGTCAGACCCATCAAATGTCTTTGCTTTAGATGATTTAAAATTTTTAACGGGTTATAACATAGAACCCGTAGTTGCCTCAGATATGGCAATTTTTAGAGCTATAGAAAAATATTATGGAACAGACCATCAAGTGGAATTAAAAAAGGTAATGGATGATCTTTCCCATGTAGAAGAAGCAGCTGTAGAGGTCTTAGAGGATGAGGATAGCGTAGATGTATCTGCCTTGGAGGCAGAATCAGAGGAAGCCCCTGTGGTGCGCCTTGTAAATTTAATTTTAACAGATGCAATAAAGAGAAAGGCATCGGATATCCATATTGAACCCTATGAAAAAGAATTTAGAGTTAGGTTTAGAATAGATGGGGTTTTATATGAAATGATGAACCCCCCTTTAAAGCTTAAAGATGCAATTACTTCTCGTATCAAAATTTTATCAAAATTAGATATTGCAGAAAAGAGATTACCCCAAGATGGAAGAATTAAGCTTAAGATGAAATTGCAAGATAGGACAAAAGAACTGGATTTTAGGGTCTCTGTTTTGCCTACCCTTTTTGGAGAAAAGATTGTATTAAGATTGCTTGATAAAGATAACTTGATGTTGGATATGACAAAGTTGGGTTTTGAAAAGGAATCCTTGAAAAAATTTGAAGATGCAATATTTAAGCCTTGGGGGATGGTGCTTGTAACAGGACCTACGGGTTCTGGGAAGACAAACACCCTTTATAGTGCCTTACAAAGAATTAATACTCCCGAGGTTAATATAATGACAGCAGAAGACCCTGTAGAATTTAATATTCCAGGGATAAACCAAGTTCAAATGCATGATGCCATTGGTTTAAACTTTGCAGCTGCTTTAAGATCCTTTTTAAGACAAGATCCAAACATTATTCTTGTAGGAGAGATAAGGGATTTTGAAACAGCTGAAATTGCTGTAAAAGCAGCACTTACAGGACACCTTGTCCTATCAACTTTGCACACAAATGATGCTCCTTCTTCAGTTACAAGGTTAATAAATATGGGAATTGAACCATTCCTTGTTGCTACTTCTGTAAATTTAATTGCAGCTCAAAGATTAGTTAGGAGGATTTGTCAAAACTGTAAAGAAGAGCTAGAAGTTCCTCAACAGGTATTAATAAATATTGGTTTTACTCCAGAGGAATCAAAACAAGTAAAAATTTATAAGGGAAAGGGGTGTGAAATTTGCAGCAAAACAGGGCATAAAGGAAGGATTGCCTTATTTGAAGTTATGGAAATAACAGATGAGATAAGGGAAATGATTTTGTCTGGAGCTTCTGCCTTAGAGTTAAAGGCAAAGGCAATTGAAGATGGAATGCTTACCTTGAGAAGAAGTGGTTTAATTAAAATTATGAATGGAATTACAACTATTGAAGAAGTAGTTAGGGAAACAGTCCTTTAAAGGAGGTAATATGGCATTAAGTTTACAAAATTTATTACAAGAAATGGTTCAAAAAAATGGAACAGATTTACACATTACAACTCAAGCCGCACCTACCATAAGGGTTCATGGAAGATTACAGCCCTTGGCTTATCCCCCTTTAACCCCTGCTGAAACAAAACAAATAATATATGCTATTTTAACTGATGCTCAAAAACACCGCTTTGAAGAAGACTTAGAATTAGATTTTTCCTTTGGAATTAAGGGAATTGCTCGTTTTAGGGCAAATGTTTTTATGCAAAGGGGTGCTGTTGCAGGGGCTTTTAGATTAATTCCCTATGAGATAAGGGGATTTAAAGAATTAGGTCTGCCTCCAGTTGTAGAAAAAATATGTGAAAAGCCAAGGGGTCTTGTCCTTGTAACAGGACCTACGGGTTCAGGAAAATCTACAACCCTTGCAGCAATGATAGATAAAGTTAATAGAGAAAGGCAGGAACATATAGTAACAATAGAAGATCCCGTTGAATATTTACATAAACACCAAAAATGCATTGTAAATCAAAGGGAATTGCATGCAGATACCCATTCTTTTCATAATGCATTAAGGTCTGTTTTAAGGGAAGATCCCGATGTAGTATTAATTGGAGAGATGAGGGACTTAGAGACCATTGAAGCAGCCCTAAGGATTGCAGAGACAGGCCATCTAACTTTTGCTACCCTTCATACAAATTCTTGCGTCGAAACCATAAACAGAATTGTAGATGTTTTTCCCCAAAATCAACAATCCCAAGTAAGAACTCAATTATCCTTTGTATTGGAAGGGATATTGTGCCAATCCCTTCTGCCAAGAAAAGATGGAAGGGGAAGGGTTCTTGCAGTGGAAATTTTGATTCCTAATTCTGGTATAAGAAACCTCATTAGGGAAAATAAAATACATCAAATTTATAGTATGATGCAGACATCCCAAGCAACAACGGGAATGCAAACATATAATCAATCTTTAGCAAGTTTGGTTTTTAGGAATTTAATCTCAAGAGAAGTGGCACTTTCCCGTTCTTCAAATCCCGAAGAATTAATGGATTTATTAAACAGGGGAGTTGGAACTGTTTTACCCCAAGCCCATCCTCCAAGAACTGTAATACCACCTCCAAAACCCCCATCCAAATAATTTTATTTAACTTAAATTTTGTGCAAAATATGGATTAGTAACTTAATTGAGTATCCTTTCAAGAATTGAAAAATTTAAATTTTTTAATAAAAAAAATATTTTCATAATTTCTATTTTAAAAGATAATGTGATATAATTTAATAGATGCTTATGCATATTTTAAAGAAAGATTTTATTAAACCCTTAAAGAGAAGGAAAGATAAATACATAGAGGAAAAGAATAAAAAAAAGTTATACCCTTTAAAGGAAATTAAAAAATTTGGTGGAGTCAAGAAAAAAGAAGGAGTGGAAATTTTAAAAGGAGGCAAGGGTTTTGTCCATAATTTTCTTTTTTTTAAAGCAATTAATTCTTTTCAAGAATTAATTAAGGCAACTTTTCATAAAAATTCAATATTAGGAGGTTTTTATGCCAACATTTGTTTGGAAAGGAACAGGTCCTGACAGGGCAAACCTGGAAGGGACCATGGTGGCAGATAGCAAGGAAGCAGTTGTAGCTGCTTTGAAAAAACAAAGAATAATAGTCACTGCAGTTAAGGAAAAGGGAAAAGAAATTGCCATAAAAAAATTTGGGGGTTCCGTTTCTGCTAAGTCCTTATCCATTTTTACAAGGCAGTTTTCTGTAATGATTAATGCAGGCCTTCCCCTTGTTCAGTGTCTTGAAATACTTGGGACACAGGAACCCAATAAGACCTTTGCAAAGATAATAATGCAAGTTAGATCAGATGTGGAATCGGGCTCCTCTTTGGCTGATGCTATGAGGAAACATCCCAAAGCCTTTGACAATTTATATACAAATATGATTGCAGCTGGTGAGGCAGGTGGTATATTGGATACAATTTTGCAGCGTCTTGCCACATATATAGAAAAAAATGTCAAATTAAAATCTCAAGTAAAATCGGCAATGATTTATCCTATAGCAGTTATAGCTGTTGCAGCAATTGTTGTGGCAGTTATATTGTGGAAAGTAATCCCAACCTTTGCATCCCTTTTCACATCCTTAGGTGCTACTCTTCCCCTTCCTACAAGAATTGTTATAGCTATGAGTAATTTCCTTGTGGATTATATGTTATTGATTGTAGCCATAATTGTTGTAATTATTTTTTCCTTAAAACAATACTACAAGACCTATAAAGGAAGAAGGGTAATTGATAGAATTTTCTTAAAATTGCCCGTTTTAGGTATGCTTTTAAGAAAGATTGCAGTGGCAAGATTTTGCAGAACTCTTGCAACCCTAACTTCTTCAGGTGTTGCCATCTTGGAAGGATTGGACATAACTGCCAGAACAGCAGGAAATGCCATCATAGAAGATGCTGTATTATATGTTAGAAAACAAGTAGAGACAGGCAAAACAATCTCAGATCCTTTAAGGGAAACTGGCGTATTTCCACCTATGGTTTGTCAAATGATCTCTGTAGGGGAAGGGACGGGTCAATTGGATACAATGCTTTCAAAGATTGCTGATTTTTATGAAGAAGAAGTAGATACAGCTGTGGCAGGTCTTATGAAACTTTTGGAGCCTATTATTATTGTTATCCTTGGAACTGTTATTGGTTTTATAGTTGTTGCAATGTATATGCCAATGTTTTCTCTCATATCAAAAATTCAGTAAAGTATTTCTAGGTGACAGAAAAGCTAATTTTAAATTTTGTTATTTATAGAACAATTGTAGCAACTTCTCTTTTTCTAGCTGCCTTAATAATTCAATACATAAACTTTTTTGCCCTTCCCTTAGATTTTTTATTTTATTTAACAGCTTTTATTTATTTTTTAAACATATTTTATTTAATTTTGAAAAAATCCATTTCAGTAAAGACAAACCTTTATATTCAATTGTCCTTTGATATTGTTATAGAATCGGCAATTGTTTATCTTACAGGTAGCTTGACGGGTTCTTTTACATTTTTATATCTAATCACCATACTTGTAGCTTCCCTTTTCCTCTATAGAAAGGGAGGGCTCATATTTGCAGCTTTTTCATCCATTGCTTACGGCTTACTTGTGGACTTGCAATTTTATAGAATACTTCCCTCCTTTTTTTATCAGCCCCTATTACCCATTGGAAGAATTTACTACAACCTTATCACAAACTTTTTAGGTTTTTTTATAGTAGCCCTTTTAGGAAGTTTTATTTCAGAAAGATTAAAGAAAACAAGAGAAGAATTATCTTCAACGGAGGAACAGTATCAAGATCTTGTCTCTTTAAATCAAGCAATAGTATCTTCTGTAACAAGTTATTTATTTGCTTTAGATAAGTTAGGAAAAATAATCTTTCAAAATAAGGAAAGTATAAAAAGATTTGGATTTTTAAAGAGGTTTGAAGATTTAAAGGTTTTTTCAGAGGATTTTAAGGATTTAATCCAAAAGTTGGAAAAGGAAAGGGTTGTAATTGAAAAAAAGATTGATTTGGGGGAAAGTTTTTTTGAAGGGAGAATCTCTGCGTTATATAACATAAATAATGAAATGGAAGGGGTTTTAGTTGTATTAGATGATATAACTTCAAAGGTAAAGCTTGAAGAAGAATTAAAGAAAAGAGATAAAATGGCAACAATTGGCTCCCTATCCCAAGCAATTGCCCATGAAATTAGGAATCCCTTGGCTTCCATAAGTGGTTCTGTTCAAATGTTAAGGGAAGGAGAAATGGATCCAAGAAGGAAAACATTGGTTAATATCATTGCCCAAGAGACCTTTAGGTTAAGTAGGATTATTGAAAACTTCCTTTTATTTGCAAGACCTAAACCCATAACAAAATACAAGTATTCTTTAACCCAACAAATTAAGGATTTTTACCTCTTACTTTTAAATTCCCCAGAAAAGGATCCCCATGAAGTTGCCTTAGAAATTCCAGATAGGGAAATTTTCATAAAGGGCGATAGAGATATGATTCAACAGGTATTATGGAATCTTGTAAGAAATAGCTTTAAAGCAATGGGTTCTAAGAAAGGAAAATTAACCATAAGGTTAAAAAATGAAGGTTATGCAAAAATTGAAGTAGAAGATACTGGTCCAGGTATACCAGAAGAAAAAAAAGAGCTAATATTTGAGCCCTTTTCTTCCAATTTTCAAGATGGCTTAGGAGTAGGTCTTGCTTTATGCAAAAGAATAATCTCTGAACATAGGGGAAAAATTTTGGTAAAATCAAGGGAAAAAGAAAAAACTATCTTTGAGGTAATTTTGCCTTATGATTAAGGTATTGGTTGTAGATGATGAACCAAATTTAAGACAGCTTTTAAAGCTATATTTTGAGCAAAAAAATTGGGAGGTAACTCTTGCTTCTTCTGGAACAGAGGCGTTAGAAATCTATGAGGATGGCTCAAATTTTCAACTTGTAATCTTAGACATTAAAATGCCCGATATGTCTGGTTTGGAAGTTTTAATTGAATTGAAAAAAAGAGCAAGCAATATCCCCGTAATAATGATAACTGCCTTTGGTTCCCATACAGGTGCCTTGGAGGCCTTAAAACAGGGTGCCTTTGATTATATTTCAAAACCCTTTGAATTGGAAGAACTTTATTTTAGGGCTCAAAAAGCTCTTGAAAAAATTGCCCTGGAAAAGGAAATCTATGAGTTAAGGGAAGAAGCAAAAACAAAATATGGGTTTATAATTGGAAAAAGTGCTGTTATGCAAAAAATAATCTCAACAATTGAAAAAGTTTCAAAGGTTCCCTCAACAATTTTAATTACGGGAGAGAGTGGAACGGGAAAAGAACTAGTTGCAAAGGCAATCCATAATTTAGGTCCAAGAAAAATTTATAGATTTGTTTCCATCAACTGTGGGGCAATTCCAGAGACCCTCCTTGAAAGTGAACTCTTTGGATATGAAAAAGGGGCATTCACAGGTGCCACAAAATCAAATTTAGGGCTTTTTCAAGTTGCAGATAGGGGAACAATATTTTTAGATGAAATAGGAGAAATGTCCTTAGGAATGCAAGTAAAATTATTAAGAGTTCTTCAAGATAGATTAATAAGGCCCGTAGGTTCTACAAAGGATATAGAAGTAGATGTAAGGGTAATTGCAGCTACAAACCAACCCCTTGAAAAATTGGTTCTTGAAAAAAAATTTAGGGAGGACTTATATTACAGAATAAATGTAATACACATAGATATACCCCCTTTAAGAAATAGAAAAGAAGATATACCTGTGCTTGTCCAAGCATTTATAAAAAAATATTGTGAAAAAATGGGAGTCCCTGAGAAAAAGATATCCTTAGATGCTATGAGAGTTTTAGAAAATTATGCTTGGCCTGGAAATATAAGGGAATTGGAAAATGTAATTGAGAGATCAGTTACCCTGGAGCCAAGTGATGTTATAAGATTATCCAGTTTACCCCAGCAAATTGTCTCCACTCCCTATGAAAAGGCACCAATAATTGATCTTCCTGAACAAGGAATTGATTTACAAAAACATTTAGATGAAATAGCAAAAAGATTAATTTTTCAGGCATTGGAAAGGACAAATTGGAATCAAACAAAGGCAGCAAAACTTTTAAATATAAGTTTTAGATCTATGAGGTATTATGTTAAAAAGTTTAATCTTAAGTCTTTGCTTGATCTTGACACTTAATTGTGCAAAAGCAGATGAAAAAAGGCAATACAACTGGCCTCTTGTAAAATTTTCAGGGGAAGTTAAAGTCAAAGTTGAAATTGCAAAGACAGAAGAAGAAAGAAATTTAGGGCTTATGTTTAGAAGATCCCTAAAGGAGGGATATGGAATGCTTTTTGTTTTTGAAAAAGAGGATTATCAAAGCTTTTGGATGAAAAATTGCTTTTTCCCCTTAGATTTAATTTTTATTGATAGGAATGGCAAGATAGTAGATATAAAAGAAAACTTTGAGCCCTGTAAAGAAGACCCCTGCCCTTCCTATCAGTCAAAAGAAAAAGCAAAATTTGTCTTAGAAGTAAATGCAGGGTTTTGCAAAAAGAATAAAATAAAATTGGGTCAAACATGTAAATTGCCTCCTATCTGATTTTTTATTTTCCATGCTTAAGGGGTTAAAAATTTATTCAAAAATCCAATTTGTTCCTTTTCCCTTGAACCAATAAACTTTGCAATTTTAGTTGAAGTATAAGTTGAGATGTATCTACGTAGGTGATATAATAATTAAAATTTGGAGGTACTATGCCAATTTATAGTTATGTATGTTCTAAATGTAAAAGGGAACAAGAATTTATGCTGCCTGCTGGAAAGGAGCAAAAAATATGCCCTTTGTGTGGAGGAAAACTAAAAAAAACCTATTCTGCTCCTGCAATACAATTCAAGGGGAGTGGTTTTTATATTACTGATTATGCTCGGAAAGCTCCTCCAAAAGATGAGAAAACCGAGAAAAAATCTTTAAAACCCGATCCCTCAAAGAGTTAATTGATAAACCGTAAACCAAGTTTGTCCATAAAAAACCCTCAGGGGTTCCTGCATCGCATCTAATTCCTTCAAATTTTAAGCCCAAAATTCCAGAATTTGTATAATTTTGCAATGCATCTGTTAATTGAATTTCTCCTCCTTCACCTACTTTTGTATTTTCAAGAAAATTAAAAACTTCTGGGGTTAAAATGTATCTTCCAATTATTGCAAGGTTTGAAGGAGCTATTTCTGGAGCTGGTTTTTCAACCATATCTTTTATTTTAAAAACATTTTTTTCAATTTCTTCTCCTTCAATTATTCCATATTTAAATGTCTCTTCCTTTGGAACTTCTTCCAAAGCAACAATAGGCATTTTATACTTATCATAAATTTCTATTAATTGCTTTATACAAGGGATTTTTGAAATGACCAAATCATCAGTTAAAATTACAGCAAAGGGTTCCCTGCCTATCCAATTTTTTCCTTGCAAAATAGCATGGCCTAAACCTTTAATTTCCTTTTGTCTTAAGGAATAAAAATTTGCAAGTTTTGTGGGTTCTATTATTTTTTCATACTCCAAATCCTTTTCCTTTTTAATTAAATGTTCTTCAAGGTTTGGATTTCTATCAAAATAATCAATTATCAATTCTTTCCCTTGGGAAGTTATAAAAAGGATTTCTTCTATTTTTGAATTTTTACATTCTTCTACAACATGGTGTAAGATTGGTTTATCCCAGATGGGTAGAAGTTCCTTTGGCAAAACCTTTGTTGCTGGTAAAAGACGCGTTCCCAAACCTGCAACAGGAAATATTGCTTTTTTAATTTCCATAAATTAAGTTTAACATAATTAAGGTAAAAATGCATTTAATAAATTTTTTGAACCTAAAGGGACCTAAGTTGTTAAATTTCTTAAAGTTTCCTCTGCTTCCAATCTTACTATATATGCTAGATCCCACTGAAAATTCTTTTTACCTAAAGCATTATTACAAGCTTCTCTTACTTTTTCTCTTTGTCCCTCTTCTAAGAGATTTTTTTTAACCATTTTTCCTAAGGATCTAAAAGCTTTTGCTCTAACAGGTGCCTTTTCATCTCCAATAGCAGCAATTAATGCTAAAAAAGATTTATTCAAGCTTTCTTTTGTAAAATCATCCCTTTCAAAGTTTTCAAAAAATTTTCCCAAACTTCTTACTGCCGTATCCCTTATTTCTCCATCTTCATTTTTTGTAGCTGCTATTACATCATCTATAAAATTTAATACTTCCTTTTCCTTTATCTTACTTAAAGCATGTAAAGCCATTGCTTTTGGATAGGAACCAACTTCCTTTTTGTATGTTTCAATTAAAGGTATTATAGCTGGCTTTCCAATTTTTCCTAAAAGCCTTGCCAGGTTCAAAGTTGCCTTTAAATCTGTCTCAGACAACTGGTTGCAAAGCCAAAGTATGCTCTTCTCGTCATTTGCCATCTTTGCCAAAATATCCATAGCTTTTTCTACAACTTCTTTAAAGTCTGGTTTGTCAAATAAATCTAAGTAAAATAAGGAAAAAATTTCTTCCATACAATTTATTTTTTCTTCTTCCCTTATACTATCCAATTTTCCCTGGAGATCTTCTAAATATTTGAAAATCTCTTCTGAATTGGGCGATTTTAAAAACAAATTGAAATTATTCTTTTCCATAAGATTATTATAATCAATTTTAAAGGATTTTGCAAATTTTCAAATTGCCTCACTAAAAATCTATATGAAATTAAATCATTGCCTCATATAAGAATCTACAAAAAATAGAAAGGAGTTTATATGTTAAAAGGGAAGGATAGGGTAATAAAAGGGATTGAAGGTTTAGTAGAAAAAGTGGTAATATTAGAATTAAAATCAAAAATAGACAACTTTAAAGATAAACTATCAAAGATGGCAAAAAGTAAAAGAATTTGAAAAAACAGAAAATTCCAAGTATAATTTAAATGAGGTAGTGTATGTACTGTTAAATAGAAAAATATATGAGGCAATAGGAGCCTTGACATTTAAAAAATTTTAGGATATATTAAACCATAGAAAAAGGAGGGAAAATGCTTTTACCTATTTTAATTTTCTTAGGAATTATTCTTGTTTTAAGTGCCATTGTTTTTTACTTAAAACAGTATAAAAAGGTCTCCCCAAATGAGGTTTTAGTTATTTCATCTAAAAAGAAATATACAATAAAAGCCCCTGATGGGACTTTAAAACAAATTGGGTATAGATTTAGAGTAGGTGGAGGAGCTTTTATCAATCCCTTTACAGAACAAGCAGAAACCCTTCCCTTAGAAGTTATTACAGTGGACATCAAAACCCCAGAAGTATTGACAGGAGAAGGAGTTCCCCTAATTGCTGAAGCATCAGCACAAATAAGAATTAATACAGAAGATTATTATTTAACCTTGGCAATTGAACAATTTTTAGGTTCTAAAAGTGATGGAATAAAAAAGGTCTCAGAGACAATTTTAGAAGGACAGGTCAGAGCAATTATAGGAACTATGACTGTGGAGGAAATTTACAAAAACAGAATGGGCTTTGCAGAAGCAGTGGAAAAGGCAGTAAAAGATGATTTTGATAGATTGGGCTTGATCATGATCTCTTTTGCATTAAAAGATATAAGTGATACTCAAGGGTACTTGGATGCCCTTTCAAGACCAAAAATTGCTCTTGTAAAAAGGGATGCAGCTGTTGCCCAAGCAGAAGCAGACAGAGATGCTGCAATTCAAGCATCCCAAGCCAGAAAAGAAGCAGAAATTGCAAGATTAAAAGCAGAAGCAGAAATTGCAGGGGCTCTGTGGCAAAATGAAGCAAAGAAAGCAGAATCCCAAGTAGAAGTAAATAAAAAGAAAGCCCATGCGGACTCTGCTTATGAACTTGAAAGATACAAAATTGCCCAAACATTAAAAAAAGAAGAACATGCTGTAAGATTAATTGAAAAGAATAATGCCATTGCCTTGGAAGAATTGGAAATCCAAAGAAAAGAAAAAGAATTGGAATCAAATTTAATAAAGCCCGCAGAAGCAAAAAAGATCCAAAGGATAAGGGAGGCAGAAGCAGAAAGTTTAAGGATAATAGAAGAGGCAAAAGGAAAGGTTGAAGAGGCAAAATTAAATGCTGAGGCAGAAGCAGAAAAAATTTATAAAATTGGAAAAGCCCAAGCAGAAGCATTGGCATTAAAAGCAAAGGCATATGAAAATTTCAACCAAGCTGCAATCCAAGAGATGGTTTTAAATATACTTCCAGAACTGGCAAAACAAATTTCAGAACCCCTCTCAAGAATTGAAAAAATTGTAATTGTTGGTTCTGATCTTTCAGGAACAGGGAAAGTTACAAAATCTGTCACAGAGATAATGGGTCAAGTGCCTGAAGTTGTAGAGGCATTAACAGGTATAGATATTAAAAAAGCAATTAAAGAAAAATTAAATAAATAAAACGGAGAAATTGTGATTTCGGAAAGAGCAAGAAGAATAGGAGTTTCCCAAACATTAAAAATATCAGAAAAAGCAAAACAAATGAAGGCACAAGGGATAGATGTTATAGATTTATCCCTTGGAGAACCTGATTTTACTACCCCCAAAAATATAAAAGAAGCAGGGATAAAAGCAATTGAAGAAAACTTTACAAGATATACTGCCTCAGAGGGAATCTTGGAGTTAAAAAAAGCTATAATTGAAAGATTAAAAGAGGACTATGGATTAGAATATAAAATTGATGAAATTCTTGTCTCTTGTGGAGCAAAGCATAGCTTATACAATGCAATTATGGCTCTTATAGATAAAGGGGATGAGGTAATAATACCTTCCCCCTATTGGGTTTCTTACCCCGCAATGGTTTCTTTAGCTGAAGGAAAACCTGTCTTCTTGGATGCCTTAGAGGAAAACAATTTTTGCATAAAAGCAGACCAATTAAAGGGTACTATAACCCCATCAACAAAAGCAATTATTTTAAATAATCCTTCAAATCCTACTGGTACTGCTTATACAAAGGAAAATATTGAAGAACTGATTTCTGTTTTGGAAAAAGAAGATATTTTAATAATTTCCGACGAAATATATTCAAAATTGGTATATGATGATTTTAAATTTTTTAGTTTACCTTCCTTTTCTGAAAATATAAAAAAGAAGACAATCTTAATTAATGGAGTTTCAAAGGCATATTCAATGACAGGCTGGAGAATTGGTTTTGCTTGTGCAGATAAAGGAATAATAGATGCAATGGCAAAGATCCAAAGCCATGCAACTTCAAATCCCACTTCCATTTCTCAAATGGCTGCAAAAGAGGCATTAAAAGCACCCCAATATGAAGTAAATAAAATGGTTCAAGAGTTTCAAAGAAGGAGAAACTTTGTCCTTCAAAAATTGGAACAAATAGAAAACATCTCTGTTGCAAAGCCAAAGGGTGCTTTTTATGTCTTCCCAAATGTGGAAGCATATTTTGGAAAAGAAGCCAAAGGAATGGTTATAAGGAATTCCTATGGGATGGCATATTTTCTTTTAAAAGAAGCAAAAGTAGCAATAATACCTGGGGCTGCCTTTGGAAATGACAAATGCATAAGAATTTCCTATGCAACTTCTATGGAAAATCTCGAAAAGGGTTTGGAAAGGATTAAGGAAGCAATAAATTCTTTAAAGACACCTAAAAAAGTCAAAAAAATAAAATTACAAAATACTTTTACAAGGGAAAAGAAAGATCCTCCAATAGAAGTTCAAATTCCAAAAGAGAGAAGAGAAGCCCTTGTTGCAGAAGCCCTCTCCACCTTAAAACCAGAAAACTATTTTGAATGGAATGCAAATATAAATGGAGTTATAATTCAACTTAGGACAAATTTAAGACATCTTTATGAGGGCTGGGTTGAAAATTGGTACCCTGCCCAATTGGAAGAAAATATTGAACCCCATGGGATAATTTATGCAGTTGATGGAATAACAGGAAGGGAACCTTATAGCTTTTACCATCAAGAGACAAAGACGGGCTTAACCTTCAATTGTGATAGATACAGTGCGTTAAGGAAACTTGCTTTGTCCTTGACAAATGATTTAATGGGTAAAATCTTTAATGTCCACGGAGTTAGAGCTTTTTCCCTTGATATTGATGGAATTGGGGTCTTAATTTTGGGACCAAAGGGTACTAAAAAAGGTGAAATTTTTTACTCTTTGCTTAAAGAAAAAAACACAATGTTTCACTCCATTGATTTTGTTTTTATAAGGTATGGGGGAGGAATTGCTGCTGCTGACCTCCCAGAAAGAAAAGTTTTTATGCCTACAGAAAATGCTGAACTTTATCCCGAGGTTCTTCCAAAACTCTTTGATTTTTCAAAATGTGAAAATGTTACAATGAAAAAGGAATATTGTGAAAATGACAAATGCTTACTTGAAGATAATTGCAGGTTAGATAAGGGTTCCCCATATTGTTACAAGGCCTCAAAGGATTCCCATTGTTTTTTAGATCCCTATTGGATTGGAGGTATGAAAAAACACTGCAAAAGGATTGATGTGAGATACACATTAATTTTAACAAAGGATCCCCTATCCCCGTCCTCAAGAAAAATGGATGGAGAAGAGGCAATAAAATATTTGGAGACCTCTCCAGGGATAGAAGGGGAAAAACCCCAAATTTATTACAACCCCTATGTATTTTTAGAAGATATAGAGAGGCAAGAAAGGGAAAGAAATTTTTACAGAAAACTTTTTAAAAGATCTGAGGTCTACCTTATAAATTCTAAAAAACAATCCTTAGAAGAAACCATAAAAATTATAAAAGGAATAATCAAATAGGAGTGGATATGTCTTACGATGAAAGGGCTTATAAAGAATTTTATGATAACTTGTTGCCTTTACTTAAAGGAAAAAATATAAAAGAAGTTTCCCTCTCCTGGTTAAAACCCAAAGCAGAGGATTTTGGAACAAGGACAAAATATGGCTCTTATGGGTGGAGATCCTTTGTTTCAAACCGCTTGGCTAATAAAACTGTTTATTTAGGAAGTGAAAGGATAAGATTGCCAAATCCCGATAGTTTTCAGTTAAACTTAATAGAAAAAGCTCCAGAAGAGTTAAAAAAAGTTTTACACTATATGAAAACCCTCCCCTTCTATTTAATAAGAAGACAAATGGGAGATAATCCCTATTTTAATCCTATTTGTAGTTTATATGTTTGTTGTTCAGATCCTAAAAATTATAGAATTGGCTATATGTGGGGAAATACCCTTTTTGATGTTTCTTCAAGACCAGGACCAGAATTTATAATGATTCACATCCCAGAGGAACATCAAATGAGACAACAAATCTTAACCTTTCCAGAATACAATTTAAATATTGCCTTAGGAACCGATTATATGGGTGAAGATAAAAAGGGTTTCTTAAGACAAGCAATGTGGCGTGCTGATGAAGAGGGGATGCTTGGTCTCCATGCAGGAACAAAAATTGTATATGTAAGGGATGCAAAAACAGACAAAATAAAAAAATATGGCGTATTTTTATTTGGAATGACAGCCACTGGTAAATCCACTTGGTCTTGTCATCAACTTGGATTAGATCATAAAAAGGGGGAAAAGGTTGAAGTAACACAAGATGATATTGTTTTCTTAAGGAAAGATGGAAGTGCCTTAGGAACAGAAAAGGGCTTTTATGTGAAAACAGATATAATACCAGAACAACAAGAAGCAATGTATTATGCCCTTATTGACAAAACAGCTCTATTGGAAAATGTAATGATAACTTCTGAGGGAGAAATTGATTTTCAAGATGAAGAGTTATGTGCCAATGGAAGAGCTATAATTTTTAGGGATAAATTAAAAGTTAAAAGAGAGGGAAAATTTATTCCCATTTATTCTTCTTCAATTAATTTACCCCCTTTAGATGAGATGGATGGGCTTATCTTTGCCTTCATCACAAGAAGAAATACAATAATGCCTTTTGCCCAAGAACTTACACCTGAACAAGGAATATTGGCATATCTTTTTGGGGAATCCACCCACTCTTTTGCAACTAATCCTGCAAAAGCTGGAGAATCTGTAAGAATTGTGGGAACGGATGACTTTATAATTGGGTCAAGGGCAAGAAAAGTTAATAAATTTTATGAAATTGTCATGCACTTAGTAAATAACCATCCTGAAAAAGTAAGATTTATGCTTTACAATACAGGTGGGATTGGGGAAATCTTGGAAACAACAGAAGAAGGAGGAAAAGTAAAAAAAATATTAAAGAGGAAAGTTTCCAGAGTTCCCATTGAACTTATGGCAGCAATCCAAAGGGGAGATTTAAGGGGAACAAATACTTATGAACCCACAATCCTTGGAACAAAGGGAATCTCTTCTGTGGAAGGTAAACCTTTAACAGAATATAACTTAAGAAATTTTTATTCTGAAGAGCAAATAAATTTTTATTTAAAAGAATTAATTGAAGGAAGAAAAAAATGGGTTGAGGAGATCTCTCAAGAAGGTTTAAAACCTGAAATAATTAAGGCAGCGGAAAGATCATTTGCCCTTTCAAGGGATTTGGATTATGAGAAAAAGAGGGAAGTTGTTTTCCTTGAAGAAGAAACAACTTCAAGACCTAAAAGACCAGGGGTTTGGAGATGGAGGTAATATCCCCCATTTTGGTTATATTTTTTGGTATAATATTATAAAAACATTTTTTTAAAAATTTTAAAGCTTTTTTGCAAATTTAGATGAGTAAAAAGCTCAAAATTAAAAGGATTTGACAAGGAAATAAATTTTATGATAAGTTTTTTTGTGATGTTTGAATCAATTAACCTACCACCTAAACTATTACTAAAAAAAATTAGGGGGAAGTTATGCACAAGATTTTACTTGTAGATGATATGAAAAACTTTTTGGACCTTGAGAAGTCCTTTTTAAAAAGGGCAGAATGTAAAATCTATACAGCAACTACAGGGCTTGAAGCAATAAAAGTGGCAAAAACGGAGATCCCCGATATTATTTTGCTTGATGTGGAAATGCCAGAAATGAATGGAATTGAAGCAACAAGAATATTAAAAAGTGATCAACAAACAAAGAATATACCAATAGTCATAATTACAAGCTTAGATAATGTGGAAGAAAAATGCAAAATTGCTGGATGTGATTCCTTTTACAGAAAACCCATAGATGAAGAGACATTTTTAAACATAATACAATCCCATATTGAGCTAAAAATTAGAAAATTTCCGAGGGTTCCTCTTTTTGCTCCTGTAAAGATAAAAGAAAATAGTTCTCAATTTACAGGGGAAATACAAAATTTATCTTTAACAGGTGTTTATATAAAAAGTGATTATAAACCCTTTTTGGGATCTCTTATAGAAATAACCTTCTCAATTCCTTTAGACCACGAAGAAAAGGTGGTTTCTTCCCTTGCTTATGTGGTAAGACAAGATAAAGAGGGCTTTGCTTGTGCCTTTTTTGACCTTTCCACAGGTGCAGAATTATATATTAAAGAGTACATTGATAAAAACATTGATAAAGCAGAATAAAAATTAGGAGGAAAAATTGGAAAAGTACAAATACAATTTTAAAGTTAGAGATTCCGAAGATGATTTTGATAATGATTTAGAAGAAGATTGGGATGAGGACTTTGAGGACTTTGATGAAGAGATAGAAGATGATGGGTTTGACTATTTTGAAGAAGAAGAGGAAGGGAAAAAAATATAAAATTTTGAAAAATAGATATTTTATAAAGAGATTCTTTTTTTAAGACCTTTAAAATTATGTTAAAATAAAATTGATGAAGATAAAAATAACCATCATTCTTACTAAATCATTAAATATTATATTTGTTGCACTGGTTTCAGCTTTTTTTGAAAGAATTTCTCAATTTCCTGCTTTCCACATAATTCCAGGTGTCTCTTTATTCTTTCCCCTTGCTGCTTGGTCAATAGTTTCCTTCTATTTTTTTGGATTATATGCAGGAGCAGGTATTATAATTGGTTCAATCCTTATGCCTTGGTCTCCAGACACACCCTTACATCAAAGCATAATAAATGGTTTAATCCACTGTTTAGAAGGTGTTCTCCCCTATTTTGTCCTAAAAGCAAAAGGGGCTGATATATCCTTACAAAAGCATAGAACAATAATAAAATTTTTAGGAATTGGACTTTTACTTGGAACTTGGTTTAATGCAACTTTTGGTAGTATTTATCAATATTTAAGATATGGAACCCTCTCAGGTGATATGGTTTTAAGATGGTTTACAAGATGGACCTCTGATTTGATAGCTGCCTTTGCTTTTGCTTTGCCTTTTCTTTTGCTAATCCAACCCCTTTTATTAAAAATTCCCTTAAAAATTAAAAATTTGTTTTTTGATAAAATACATAAAAAACCCCACACTTTCAAACCCTTCAAAGTAAAACTAACTTTAAAGGAATATTTTTTATTTACAATTGTCTTTTTACTTTTTTGGGCTTTAAGCTTCATCTCTTTTTCTGCTTCCTTTGAAATGACTTTAAACTGGTTTGCAGTACTTTTTCTATTTCCTGTCCTTTATATGGCAATAAAGGGTGGTTTTAAAGGGAGTATTTATTTTACAGCCATAACTGCAATTGGTCTTTTAACTTTAGTTTTTATCCATGGAATACCTCAACAATCCCCTACCCTCTTAGTAACATTATATTTAAATTTGCTTGTTATATTTTTTGCTGGCTCAATTTCAGGAATTTTGTCTGAAGCAAATGCTTTAAAAATATCAGAGATAGAAAAATTGCACAATTTTGCTTCTCAGCTTGTAGTCAAAAAAGCAGCACCTGAGGTACTCCAGGATTTGGCAAAAACTCTCTTTGAGGCATTGCAATTGAAGGGAGTAATCATAAAAGCAACTGAAGGGAAAGTACAGACCTTTCCAGAAAATTTAAACATTGAAGGTGATGAGGCAAGGCAAAAAATGTTAATTAAAGCAGATGGTATGACTTTTGGAACCTTAGAATTAATAAAAAATGGGCCCTCTCCTTTTTCTGAAAAGTCCTTACAACTTGCAGAATCAGCCATAAGACAAGCAGCCATCGCCTTAGATAATACAAGGATTTATGAAAGCTTAGAATTTAAGGTAAAAGAGTTAAAAGCTCTCTTTGATGTAGCAAAGATATTGCTTGTAACTCTTGACTTAAATGAAATATTGAAAAGAACTATTACAAGTTTATCCCAGGCATTTCACTTATCAATTGCTTATATATTTTTAAAAAACAGGGATGGAAATTTATCTTTGAAGGCATATTCTGGAATAGAACCAGAAAAAATCACAATAACAACTTTAAGGCCTGGAGAAGGGATAATTGGAAATGTTTTTGCATCGGGTAAAATAAGATATGCCCCAAATGTAGAAGAAGATCCTGACTACATAAATATGGTACCAGGGGTCTATAGCCAATTGGCAATTCCCTTAAATGTAAAAGAAGAAATTTTAGGTGTTTTAAGTTTGGAAAGCTACCTCCCAGATGCCTTTAGAGCAGAAGATATACAATTGTTAAAAGCTGTCTCTGCCCAACTTTCTTTAGCCATAAAACAAGTTCAACTCCATAATGAACTTGAAAATGCCCACATTTCTTTAAAGGATACATACTTTGAAACAATGCAAGCATTATGTAATGCTGTAGAAGCAAAGGATAAATATACCCAGGGACATGTAGAAAGGACTGCAACTTATGCCCTTGAGGTGGGAATAAGGATGGGACTCTCCGAAGATAGATTAGATATTTTAAGATTAGCTGCAATGTTACACGATATTGGAAAAATTGGAATACCAGAAGATCTTTTACAAAAGGGAGCTTATTTTACCTCTAGGGAAAGGGAGATAATAAAAAGACATGTGGAAATTGGGGTTCAAATTTTGCAAGAAATAGATTTTTTAAAACCAGCCCTTCCAGCAATTTATTATCATCAAGAATGGTATTCGGGGTATGATGGGGTAGAAAGTTTTGGATATCCCGTTGGTTTAAAAGGGGAAGAAATCCCCTTAGAAGCAAGAATAATTTGTGTTGTGGATTCCTTTGATGCTATGACCTCCACAAGACCTTACAGAAAAGCATTGCCTTGGGATGAAGCAGTTAAAAGATTAATTATAGATAAGGGAAGGCAATTTGATCCAAAAATAGTGGATGTATTCATTGATATTTTGCAATCTTCTTATAATTACCGTCTTCCTTCAGAATTAAGGTATTTAATGCTTTTGCCTCCTTTGAAGGGAAAACCTCCGAAGGGATATGAACTTTCTGAACCCCTCCCTCCAAAATTAACATAAAAAAGTTATCAAGAAAATAATAAAAAAAAGTTTATAATATTTTTTAAACTTAATCTTCTTGAAAGGATTAAAATATGCTTTTTTTGATTTTTTTGTTTTCCTTTTTAAACAAAGCTACAGAAGAAAAAATTATTTTAAAGGGTTTAGAATATGCTCCACAGGATTTAAAATTGATAATTAAGGACCACTTTATAGAATTTAAAAAGGGTATAAGAGATGGAAAAGAAGAAAAGATGAGTTCTGAAGAAATAGAAAAGAAAATTTCTTTACTTATAAACCACTTTAAGGAAAAAAAAAGGGTTGAAATCTTTGTTTATGAAATAGGAAAACTTTCCAGTGGGATCATGTATATTTTAAACACAATTCCCCTTTCAGAGGATAAAATTTTTTTACATATAAAAAAGGACTTCCCCTTATATGTGGAAAACAAAATAAAAAAGTTTCCCATCGTTTTTTATGGTTTTAAAAAAGAAATATTTTATGGAAAAATAGTGGAGGAAATGGAAAAAGAAAGGGAATACAAAAGGGAATATTTACCCCTTTTAAAATATGGCTACTTAAAAGGAGATTTACTATTAGATAGATTTTCCTTTGATGATAGAAGCAATGCCTTTGGGGTAGGACAAATCTTTGTAAATAAATCATTTTCCTTTTTATTAAATATTTGGTATTATATATGGATAAAAAATGGGGGGAGGTGGGGTCCCCTAAATCCCTACCAAACAAATAAAAAGATATGGGTACTTGCTTATGGTTATTAAAATAAAAAGAGCTTTACTTTCTGTTTATAACAAAAATGGCCTGCCTGACTTTGCAAGAAGTTTGGCAAAGAAAAAAATTGAAATAATTTCCACAGGGGGAACTGCTTCCTTCCTTCAAAAAATTGGAATAAAAGTCACTCCAATTGAAAGTTTAACGGGTTTTCCAGAAATCCTTGATGGTAGAGTTAAAACCCTCCATCCAGCCATCCATGGAGGAATTCTTGCAAATAAAAGAAAAAAGGAGCACTTGGAAACTTTAAAAAAGCTTAAAATTTTGCCAATTGAATTAGTGGTTGTAAACCTCTATCCCTTTGAAGAAATCATTAAAACAAATTGCACCTTAGAAGAAGCAATAGAATATATAGATATTGGGGGTCCAACCCTTGCAAGGGGGGCTGCAAAAAACTTTAACTCTACTTGTGTTGTTATGGACCCCGATGATTATGCCATAATTTTAAAAGAAATTGAAAGGGGTGGAATCCCCATAGGGTTGAGCAAGAAGTTAGCACAAAAGGCCTTTAAAATAACATCCCATTATGACTATGTAATTTCAAATTATTTAAAAGAAAAGGAAGAGCTATTCCCAGAAAAAATTCAACTAAATTTAAATAGGGTATTAACTTTAAGATATGGTGAAAACCCCCATCAAAAGGGAGCTTTATATAAGTTAGAAAATGGAGAAAAGGGACTCCCTTGCTTTTATCAATACCAGGGAAAAGAACTATCTTTTAATAACTTTTTAGACATAGATTCCTCCATGAGAATAATATCTACTTTTAAGGGAAATGCTTGTGTTATTGTAAAACATAACAACCCCTGTGGTGCTGCAATAGGAAAGGATTTAAAAGATGCCTATGAAAAGGCATTGAGTTGCGACCCCCTATCTGCTTTTGGAGGCATTGTTGCCTTTAATAATACCTTAAATTTTGAAACAGCTAAAAAATTAACAGAAATATTTTTAGAAGTTGTAGTGGCTCCCTCCTTTGAAGAAAAAGCTTTAGAAATACTTGCGAAAAAGAAAAATTTAAGGGTAATTATGCTTCCAATCCCTCAAAAAAGAGAAAATTATGATTTAAAAAGGGTATCTGGTGGTTTTTTGGTACAAGATTGGGAAGAGCACTTAGAAGATCCAAAGATATATAAAGTTGTTACAAAGAAAAAACCAACAAAAAAAGAATGGGAGGACTTAATCTTTGCTTGGGAAATTGTAAAAAATGTAAAATCAAATGGTGTTTTATTTGTAAAAAATTTGAAGACCTTAGCAATTGGTTCTGGGCAAACCTCCAGAGTAGATGCAGTAAAAAATGCTGTCTTGAAAGCAAAACTTTCCTTAAAAGAAAGTGTTTGTGCCTCCGATGGATTTTTTCCCTTTCCCGATGGAGTTGAAGAAATTAAAAAGGCGGGGGCAAAAGCAATAATACAACCAGGTGGAAGTATAAAGGATGAAGAAATAATAAAAGTTGCCAATGAGTTAAATATTTCTATGGTATTTACTGGCTGCAGACACTTTAGACATTAATTGGAGTTTTTTATGATTAAAATGGTTCCTGTAGTATTAAGATATTTAAATGGTGAAATGGAAAAATGTTTTATAAAACCATATATATCTTGTTCTGTAAAGGTTATACAAGTAATAAAAGAAAGTGGAGGAGTTATAACTGTTCCCGTTGAAAAATTAAAAGCAGTTTTTTTTGTAAAAGAATTAAAGGGAAAAGGGCACAAAGAGGGTTCTTGGAAAGAAGAAGATCCGGATGGTTTAAAAGCAGGCAGAAAAATAACAGTTATCTTTAGAGATGGAGAAAAGATGAGAGGAAAAGTCATTGGCAATTATGAAAAAAGCGGGGGATTTTTCCTATACCCCCTTGAAAAGGATTCAAATAACATAAAAGTTTTTATTGTAAAAAATTCCTTAGCTGAAATAGTAGAAGAAAAGTGATTTTACTTTTATTTTTTATTGGATTAGAAGATATTCTTATGGGAATTGAAAAAAATCCCTATTTTACAGCTAATTTTACACAAAAATATGAAATTTCAAAAGGAGATTTTTTAACAGAAAAAGGGGAAATAATTTTTAATTTCAAAGAAGGAATTAGGTTTAATTATTTTGGTAAAGAGGAAAAACAATTTGTTTTATTATCTGAAGGGTATTATTTCAAAGAAAGAGATGAGGAATGGAGTTTTTATCCCTGGGATTTAAAAAGTAAAGAATATAAATTTTTTATGTTATTAATAAAAGGGGAAGTTGAAAAAAATGAAGAACTGGAAATCTCAGAAAAGAAGGGAATTTTAATAATTAAATCAAAAAATCCTAATTTTGAAATTCTAATAGATAAAAAAAATTATTTTCCCTTAGAATTTAACATAAAAGCTCAAAGGGGTGGTTTAAACCATTTTGAGTTTAAAAAACACAAAAAGATATTAAAAAAGATAATGCCATGAATAACTTAAAAGAAATTGGCAACTTCAAAAATTTTTCAAAGAGATTAGAAAATTATTTTTTAAAAGAATTAAAAAAATATCCCCAATACATTTCCTTTGCATCCCAATATTTAAGTAAAGCAGGGGGAAAAAGATTGAGACCTTTGATACTCCTTCTCATCTCTGAAACATTAAATTACAGAAAAAAAGATCGCTTTGAGATGGCTACTGTTGTAGAAACTATCCATATGGCTTCCTTAATCCATGATGATGTAATAGATGAAGCATATTTAAGAAGGGGACAGACAACCCTCCATAAAAAATTTGGGAACCATTTTTCTATCTTAATTGGGGATTATTTATATGCAAAAGCAATTTCTAAAACCTTAAATCAAAAAAATTTAAAACTGATGAACCTTTTGTCCTTTGCTACAATAAAAATGATTGAAGGAGAAATTTGGGCTCAGCAAAACTTAAGAAACCCAAATTTAACCATAAAAGAGTACATAGATCAAATCAAAAACAAAACAGGTTATCTGTTTGCTGCTTCTGCATCAATCCCTGCCCTTTTGTCCGAAAAAGATGGGCTTTTTAAAGACCTTTATAACTTTGGTTTAAACTTTGGCATATTTTTTCAAATCTTAGACGACACTTTGGACTTTGTAGCAAAAGAAGAAGAGGCAGGAAAACCCGTTTTACATGATTTAGAAGAAGGAAAAATAAACTTACCCGTTTTATTACTTTTTAAACATTTAAATGAAAAGGAAAAAAATGTCTTAAAGGAATGGATAAAAAATAGCAACAACTTCAAAGGGGAAATTCAAAGAAAAGTATTTGAATATAGTACTCATAAAGAGGCCTTTGTCTTTGCTAAAAGATATTCTAAAAAATGTATGCACTTTTCCAAAAACTTGCCCGAAGGAAAAGCTAAAGATATTTTATTACAAATACCAGAAAAATTGACATCTTTGAATATATTTAAAAACATATGATTGAAAATTTAAAAAAACTTAGTATTTATATTATTTTTATAATTTTACTCTTTTTTGCCTATAAAGTCCTAAAAATTTTCCTTGTACCCTTTTTTTGGGCATTAATTTTATCTATAATTCTCAATCCTTTAAGTAAATTTTTCACAAATAAATTTAAAAATGAAAATTTTGGAATTTTACTTACAATTTTAATTTTTATATTAATAATTTTAATACCCTTAAGTTATTTTTTGATAAAACTTGGAGTTGAAATTTATAATTACACACCAGAAGTTATGAAAAAAATTTCAAGAAGTGGAACAGAAATGGAAAAATACTATGAAGAGTTTAAAAAAAATCTATCCTCCTTTGGAATAAACCTTTCAGAGGTTACAAACTTTTTTGCTCAAAAAATATCTTCAATTTTACAAAAACTTTTTCAAAATGTCCTGAGATTTTTTTTTCAAATAATTTTCATAATTCTTTTCCTTTATCTAATTTTAAAATATAATAAATTTTTCCAAAATTTAATTTTTCTAATCCTGCCCTTTGAAAAGGAAAAAAATGAAAAACTTTTAAAGGATTCCAAAAACTTTATGGAAGCAATAATTTATGGGATATTTCTTACTGCAGTTATCCAGGCATTGTTTTCCATCATTGGTTTTTATATCTTTAAAATTCCCATTCCCCTCTTTTTTGGCACCTTAATTTTTATCTTTGCTTTTATACCCCTTGGAGGGGCTTCAATTGTATGGATTCCCCTTTCAATATATTTAATTTTAACAGGAAATATAAAAAGTGGAATTTTATTAGGATTATGGTGTCTTATATTTGTTTCAACTTTGGATAACCTTGCAAGACCCTATTTGGTTTCAAAAAAATTTAAAGTTAACACCTTTTATGTTTTAATATCCATATTAGGTGGTGTTTCTGCCCTTGGTGGAATAGGGGTTTTTTATGGCCCCTTAATTCTTTTTGTTTTATATGAAATATTGTCTTTAAGTGGGGGTCTTCCCTTTTCTAAAAAATAAACTACTTTACAGGTTCAAATCTAATTATTGAACAGCCATGGGTAAGCAAAAGGATTATTATTAACGCAAAAAATACTAAAAATCCAACTCCAATTATAGCCATAAATATTTTAGATGCTCGAAATCCCTTTCCCATTTTTTTAGGCAAAACCTAAATATTTTAAAATTCCCTTTGCTGCCTTTCTTGCTGCACCCATAGCAAGTATAACTGTGGCAGAACCAGTTACAATATCACCCCCAGCAAATACACCAGGGATTGAAGTCATTTGGGTTTCTGGATCTACTTCAATGTACCCCCATTTATTTGTTTTAAGTCCAGGGGTTGTTTGGGCAATTATTGGATTTGCCTTAGTTCCAAGGGCATAAATGACAGTATCCACTTCCATAAAAAATTCTGAACCAGGGATGGGAACAGGGCTTCTTCTTCCTGATTCATCGGGTTCACCCAATTCCATCCTTATACATTTCATTCCTTTAACCCAACCTTCTTCATCACCAATTATTTCTATTGGATTTGTAAGCCAATGAAATTCTACCCCTTCTTCCATAGCATGGTGTAATTCTTCGACCCTTGCTGGGCTTTCCTTTTCTGTCCTCCTATAAACAATCATACTCTTTTCAGCCCCTAACCTTAAAGCAACCCTGGATGAATCCATTGCTGTATTTCCTGCTCCAATAGTTGCAACCCTTTTACCCATTCCAACAGGAGTATCCACATTGGGAAACTCAAAACCTACCATTAAATTTACCCTTGTTAAAAATTCATTTGCTGACATAACTCCATTTAGCCCCTCCCCAGGTATTCCCATAAACTTTGGCATACCTGCACCTGTTGCAATAAAAACTGCCTTATAACCCATTTCATTCATAAGTTGAGGAATTGTTAAAACCCTACCTATTACCTTATCTGTTAAAATTTCAACCCCCATCTTTTTTAAATTTTCAATTTCAAAATCTACAATATAATTTGGTAAACGAAATTCAGGTATTCCATATTTTAACACTCCACCAGGCATATGGAGAGCTTCAAAAATCGTCACTTGAAGCCCTGCCTTTGCTAAATCAGCAGCACAAGTAAGCCCTCCTGGACCTGAACCAACTATTGCAACTTTTATATCCTTTTTAATAATCTTTGGAACTTCATAAATTCTATTTGCCATTGCATAATCACCTACAAACCTTTCCAACCTTCCAATTGCCACGGGCTCCAATTTTTTCCCTATTATACATTCTGCTTCACATTGGGTTTCTTGGGGACATACCCTTCCTGTGATACAGGGCAAAAGGTCTGCATCAACTATTATTTCATATGCCCTTTTATAATCCCTTTCAGTAATTGCCTTTATAAAGGCTGGAATATCAATATAGACAGGACAACCTTTTATGCATAAGGGATTTTTACATTGAATACATCTTTCTGCCTCTTTTAATGCCTGTTCCTCCGTGTATCCAAGGGCTACTTCTTTAAAATTTTTAGTTCTTTCCTTAGGGGGTTGTTCAGGTATAGGCGTCTTTTTGGGTTCTATTTCCTTTATGGTTTTTCTTACTTTTGTTTCTGCCATATTAAAACTCCACCCTTTCCTTCAATTTACATTCTTCTTCATATTTTTTTAAAACTAATTTTTCTTCCCTTTCAAACCTTCTCTGCCTTCTCATAAGTTCCTCCCAATCTACTTGATGTCCATCAAAATCAGGACCATCAACACAAACAAACTTTGTATTCCCGCTAACTGTAACTCTACAGGAACCACACATACCTGTCCCATCTACCATTATTGTGTTTAAAGAAACAATTGTTTTAACATTGAAGGGTCTTGAAACTTCAGAACAAACTTTCATCATAATTGCAGGACCAATTGCAATAACAAGAGAAATTCCACCTCTTTCTAAAACTTCCTTTAAGGGTTCAGATACGAGCCCCTTTTTACCATAACTTCCATCATCCGTTGTGACAATTAATTCATCGCTAAAATTTCTAAATTTATCTTCCCAAAAGATTAAATTTTTTGACCTAAAACCAATAATTGAAATTGTATAATTTCCCAATTCTTTAAAAGCTCTAAGTTGAGGGAAAACGGGTGCTACTCCAAGTCCTCCTCCAACAAACACAACCTTCCCCACCTTTTCTATATGGGAAGGAATTCCCAAAGGTCCTGCTAAATTTAAAATATAATCCCCTTCCTTTAATTCCATCATCTCCTTTGTGGTCTTCCCTAGGGCTTGAATGACCAAAGTTATTGTCCCTTTTTCTTTATCAAAATCGGCAATTGTCAAAGGAATCCTTTCCCCTCCTTCTTTGTGTCTTACCATTACAAAATGCCCAGGGAGGGCAGCTGATGCAATGTCCTTTGCTTCAACTTCCCACAAAAATGTAACATCTGAAAAGGTTTCTTTCTTTATAATCTTATCCATAGCTTTCAAACCAGTCCTCTAAGTTTACAAGCATCTGCTACTCGGGAAATGGCAACCATATAAGCAGCATCCCTCATATACAAGTTTTTACTCTTTGCCAGTTCATAGACCCCATAAAATGCCTCTGTCATAATCCTATCTAACTTGGATAAAACTTCATCCTTTGACCAATAATAATTCATATTACTTTGAACTTGTTCAAAATAACTGCAAGTTACTCCACCCGCATTTGCAAGAAAATCAGGCAAATCCATTATCCCTCTTTGTTTTAAAACTTCATCTGCTTCAGGTGTAGTTGGACCATTGGCTCCCTCTGCAACTATTTTTACTTTTTTAGAAATTTTTTCTACATTTGAAGCATTTATTTGGTTTTCCAATGCAGCAGGAACCAAAATATCCACATCAAAGGAAAGCCAAGCATCTCCATCCATCACTTCATATCCCAAATCCTTTGCCTTTTCCTTATCAATTGTTCCAAACTTATCAGTAATTCCCCTTAACTCTTCCAAATTTATTCCCTCTTCCCTATAAAACGTATATGCTTTTTTATCTTGATTATCCCAGCAAGAGACGCAAATTGCCTTTCCACCATATTTTTGATAAAGTTCCACTGCATATTGGGAGACATTTCCAAATCCCTGAAAAGCAGCAGTGGTTTCTTTTATGTCTATTCCTAAGCATTTCAATGCCTCTCTTAAGACATAAACAAGCCCATATCCAGTTGCTTCTGTTCTTCCCTGAGAACCACCTAAGGAAACGGGCTTACCCGTTATCAAACCAGGGAAATGGCCACCCATAATCTTTTCGTATTCATCCATTATCCAAATCATATGCTGGGCAGAAGTCATTACATCGGGAGCTGGTACATCCATAAGGGGACCAATATTTCTTGCAACCTGCCTTGCCCATCCCCTACAAATTTGTTCCTGCTCTCTCATAGACAATTGAGGTGGATCGCAAATAACACCACCTTTTCCCCCACCCAAGGGAATGTTTACAACAGCACATTTCCAAGTCATCCAAGTTGCCAGTGCCTTTACAGTATCCAATGTTTCTTGGGGGTGAAACCTAATTCCCCCCTTGCAAGGACCTCTGGCATCATTGTGTTGAACCCTAAAACCTTGAAATACTCTTACACTTCCTTCATCCATTTTGACGGGAATTGTAAAAGCATATTCTCTCATAGGTGTCCTTAAAAGCTGTTTTGTTCCCTCATCAAGCCCTAACTTTTCAGCTACAGCATCAAATTGTTGCTGAGCCATTTTAAAGGGATTAAAACCTTTTGCTTCCATAAATTACCCCCTTATTAAATATCCCTAATAGTTTACATTAAAAATAAAAAATGTCAAGCAAATGTCGTTGCAACCAGCAATAAAGAGGGAAATTCCACTTTTTTTAAAGTTTTTAAAAGATAAGTGAGGAAATTAAATTATTCATTTGTTCTTTTTAAAAAGAAAAAAATTCTTCTTGATATTT
>FWPU01004404.1_pt1 | contig 32871 bp, 28 predicted proteins | sample 2228361 | NCBI WGS metagenome assembly FWPU01 (sample SAMEA103939777, study PRJEB20133) | metagenome
CAAGCGCCGTTACCCAACCTATCCTGCCCATGTCAAGGACTTCGTGTACCCGTGATGTTATCCACTCCCGTGGATGAGTGATACCATGTGCTGTTGATGGATAGTGTAGCACAACTTGTGAGATGGCAATGGAGGGGATCAATCTGCAGATAGGTGTTCATTTAGCAGGCATGCTGGTCCGCCCGGCACCGCTTCCAGCACCTCATCAACGCCCTCTATCTGCCGCAGCCTTTCGCTAAGCACGGTGCGAAACTCAGCTGGAGCGATCACGTGGACATTTGGTCCGGCGTCTATAGTGAACGCAGCCAGCAAGCCTGCCTGCCGCCATTGTTGTACGGCCTGCATAATGCGCAGGGTGGCAGGCAGCCAATAGATCAGCGCCGGGGAGGAAGTCATCATCACGGCATGCATCATCAGTGCATCCTGCTCAATGACGTTGGCTAGCTGCTCAAAGTTGCGCTCACGGATGGCCTCGCGGCAGAGGTTCAGCCTTCGTGGGGCATCAGCTACGCGCGCCGCCTGCAACGGTGAGGTGGGGGCCAGCGCGTGACCACCGGTTGACCCCACAGCTTTGTGGGCGCTGCTTACGATGGCGACGAGGTCCACCAAGGCCCAGTGTTCCGGTGGTGTGATGCTCTGTGCGTAAGAGGAGTCGTGATCGCGACCTGCATGCCATTCCACAAAGCCGCCTGGCACGGAGCGACACGCCGAACCAGACCCCAAACGCGCCAGCGCTGAAAGCTGGCGCTCGTTGAGGCGCAACCCCAGCGCAGCACATGCGGCCACGGTTAGGGCGCTGAAAGCGGATGCCGACGAAGCGATGCCGGCACCAGTGGGGAAATTATTGCGCGAGATCACCAGCGCCCGTGTTTGAACGCCTGCCAGTGCGCGGATGTGATCAAGGTGACGGCTCACGCGCATCAACACCTCGCCGCTCTGTTCCCTGCCATCCAGTATAAGGCGGTCGGTGAGTAGGGCAGTGTCAAAGCGCACTGTTGTCACAGTCTGGAGGCTGTCCAGATTCATGGAGATGGAGCCGTTAGCAGGCAAGCGCAAGGCGCTGTCGCGGTTGCCCCAGTATTTGATGAAGGCGATGTTGCTGCAAGCGCGCGCCGTAGCGATGGTCTGTGTCATGAGGAACTCATCCGCCTGTCAGTAGCGTGCCGGCGGCGAACTGCTCATCGGTGAGCGCCTGCTCAACAGCCCCCGGCACCTGACCGGAGAAGATGCGCACCGTCAGGCCGGGGATGTCCTCACAAAGGGCGAGCATGGCCCTCACCTTGGCCTCCATGCCACCGGTGACATCGGTCTGGGCTGAGCCACCTAGAGCATCGCGCACGGTTTCCAGTGTAGAGGGGGTGAGGTGCGGCACAACGTGGCCTTCCCGATCCAGCACGCCTTCATCCCAGCCGGCGAGCAAGATACGCTGAGGGGAGAGCATCAAGGCCAGATAGATGAAGATGTCCTCCGTACTGATGATCGTCCCGCCGCGTTGCAAATCAAGCGCCACATCCCCATAGACCAGCGGCACCAACCCTTCCTCCAATGCACGTTGGATTGGCCCTAACGCCATGCGCACGATAACACCATCGTGGCACACTGCAGAGGCAGAAGGTTGAATACCCCACACGGCTACCCCCGCCGCATCCAGCGCATCTAACACAATACGGTTGAGCCTTGCAGCAGCCACTGCCACTTTGGCGAACCCACGCCACGCTTTGACACCACGTACGCCCTTTTGGGTCTGGTATTTGGCAGCAACCACGTGGCCAAAACTCCCGCTGCCATGCCCAATTACCAGGCGCAAGTCAGGTTGTGCGGCCAGAGCGGCGGCGATCTCGGCAGAGAGACGGGCGATCACCTCATGACGCGCCGTTTCCGGTTGCGTTTTGTCAGTGATCAGCGATCCACCTAGCTTGAGGAAAGTCAGGACAGCCAACTCTAGATCATCCTCACAAGGGTGAGAGGTACCGGCTAGCGAATAAGTGTGTGGAGCACGCGCACCGCCCCGGCCTTGCGCAGCGCGGCACTAACACGCTCTAGGTTGGTCGGCTCAACGAGCGCGATCATGTTCCCCCCCCCACCCCCACCAGAGAGTTTGGCTCCTGCTGCTCCTGCCTCCAATGCTGCTCTCACCAGCTGCTCCAACTCCGGTGAAGAAACTCCCAGCTCCCGCAGCAGAGCATGGTTACGCGTTATGAGGGGGCCCAGCAGCTGAACATCGCCCCTCTCAATGGCGCTCCGTGCTTCGCGGGCGATTGCGCCGATGGCGTCAAAGAGCCTCTCGTAGGTCTGGAGATCGCGCTGCCAGGCTTCACGCACGGCGCCGACGGTCATACGCGTGGGAGTGGCGATGCCAGTGTCGCCGATCAACAGATCAAAAGGCTGCCCCACCTGCAAGAGGCATGGCTCGTGGCCTTTTATATAATACACCGGCTTGCCGTAGCAGATCACAGTATTATCAATACCGCTTGGCGTGCCGTGATAGAACTTCTCAACCTCGTATACCAGTGCTGAAAGCGCCGCATCCTCAATAGGGTGCCCTAGATAATCACACAGCGCACGGATAAGCGCAGCAGAGACTGCTGCACCGCTCCCCATCCCACCCGCAATGGGGATAGTGGAACGGAGGGTGATCTGCGCATCTGGCTCGGGTGCCTTAAGGTACTCCAGCGCCAGATGTGCGGCCAGTGCTGGCCCGTGTGTGGCAGCGTCCGCCAACGAGAGATGCAAGCCAAGGTCGGCGGCGTAGATTAGCAGACCGCTCCCTGCTGGTGCCTCTTCAACGGTAGCACTGGCCTGCACACCAAACACGGGTGCGGCCAGCGCAGGTCGTCCGTAGACGACAGCGTGTTCGCCGAAAAGGATGACTTTGCCGGGCGCGGTGGCTGTGACGCCCTTCATGCCAGCACGTAGAGAATGAGGATAACGGCCAGCCCCCATAGCAGCACTGCGATCTGCATGGGGCGATCGCGGAGGATGACCTCATCGGGGGCATCACCCTCGCCGCGCACGTGAATCAGGTAGAGATAGCGGAAAATGCCGTAGAGCACAAAGGGTGTGGTGAGCATCATAGCGTGGTTTTCGGGCAGCCCTTCTGCGCTGAAGGTGTAGAGGGCGTAAGTCATCACTGTGGTGGCAGTGGTGATGAGGATAATCTCATCCAGTAGCTTGACGTTATAGTGGTCAAAGATAGCACGATGGTTGTTGGCCCCTTCCTGCAAGAGGACCAATTCCTGCCGCCGCTTGGCAAAGCCGAGAAACAGCGACAACATGGCCGTGAAAATGTACAACCAGGGTGAGAAGCGCTGCACGTCCACCAACACCACACCGGCAACCACGCGCAACAGGAATCCGGCGGCGATGGTCAGCACGTCCAGCAGCGCTATGTGTTTCAGCCAGAACGAATAAGCAATCTGAAGGGTCAGGTAGCCAGCCAGGACTGCAGCAAAGGCCTTGTCCAGCAAGAAGGCAAGCAGTAAGGAAGCTACAGGCAGCGTTATCGCCGCCGCAACGGCTACTCCCTTGGAAAGCCTACCAGAGGGCAGCGGGCGCTCGCGTTTGGTGGGGTGGGCGCGGTCTGCTTCAATATCTACCAGATCGTTGATGATGTAGATGGCGCTGCTGGCCAGGCATAATAGGGCGAAGCCGGCCACAGTGAGCAGGAAATACGAGGCATTTGCTACCCTACCGCTGATGGGAAGGGGAAGTTTGCCATCAAAGATGAGTGGTACGAAGATAAAGCCGTTCTTCGTCCATTGCTTGGGGCGCATGGTTTGGATGAGCGCTACCAACTGTGAGAGCACCCATTTGCCTGTGCCAAGGAGCGAACGCGTCAGTGTGGCCACCCCTCTTCTGACCTCATCTAACCTGCCGGAATGCTGCTCCGCTTGGGTAGCAGATGTTGTTGGGCTATTATAAACAAGACAGCAGGGCTTGCAACGTTTAGAAGAAGATGTCGCAGTACAAGAAGGTGCGTTTAGACCTATTGCTGGTGGAGCGCGGTCTCGTGGCTTCGCGTGAAGCAGGCCGCCGCCTGATCATGGCTGGCGAGGTGTTGGTCAACGGTGAGCCAGCCCTTAAGCCGGGAATGGCCGTCGCGCCGGACGCCGAAGTTGCCCTCAAAGTGCGCCCGCGTTTCGTTAGCCGTGGAGGGGAGAAGCTGGCAGCGGCGCTGGCGCGCTTCGCCATTACCCCGCATGGGTGGGTGTGCGCCGATGTAGGAGCATCTACCGGTGGCTTTACAGACTGCTTGCTGCAGGCAGGAGCGGCGAGGGTCTATGCGATAGATGTGGGGCAGGGCCAGCTAGCGTGGTCATTACGCCAAGATGAGCGCGTGGTGGTGATGGAGAACGTCAACGCCCGTTATCTGGAAGCCTTGCCGGAGCCGATCGATCTGGCCTGTGTAGATGTCTCGTTCATCTCGCTGCGTCTGATCCTGCCCGCAGTGCGCCGTTGGCTCACGGCTGAGGGGCAGGTCGTGGCGCTGGTCAAGCCCCAATTTGAAGCCGGCCGCGGGCAGGTGGGTCGGGGCGGTGTGGTACGCGATCCTGAGGTGCACTACCGCGTGCTTCGCGAGATCATCGCTTGTGGGCAGGGGTTGGACCTTATGCCTCGCGGTCTGATGCCCTCCCCACTGCGCGGCCCAGCGGGAAACGCCGAGTTCCTGCTGTGGCTGGTGCTCGGTGCAACGCCCTCAGCACTGCTGGATGCAGAGGCTCTCATCCGCGCTGCGGTAGATGAGGCACACGGGAGGCCAGCCTATTGAGGCGCAAACACGGCCAGCCGTGTATAGATGACCGTGATGGCCTCTTCTTCTGTCTTAACATAGAGGCCGACATCGCCAGCGGGCATTGCTTCTACCTCAACCTGTGCTACTTGCACACCATCCACGTAAAAAGTCAACTGACGGTTGAGTGCCTGTACGCCCAAGGTATGATTGCCAGCTGATGGAGCGATATCCTGCGGCAGAGTGCCGCGGGTGAGCACCCGCGTTGTCTCTTGATCGTGATCCAAGACGATGTAGCTGCCTTCACAGGTGATGAGAAAAGCGCGAAACTGCTCATCACCACGGAAGTGGAACATCAGCCCGTAACCACTGCGGCTGGGTGGGCAGAAGGTCGGGGTAACGTCTGCTTCGGCGTAGAAGGAAGCCTCCTCCACGCGGGCTGTGTAAACATAGTGTCCCCAGTGATCACCCACTGCCATCTCATAGCCACTGGCGACGGGCCGGCTATGTCCCCGTTCTCCGCTTGTAATCTCAACCCAGCCCGTTGTGAAGTCCGTTAGGTAGAGCAGGGCGCCGTAGGTTGGTCCGCTAGGGGTGGCGGACGGGACAGCGGTAAGATCGGCGGGTCCGACGGTGGGCGTGGACGTTGCAGTAAGCGTTTCTAACGCTGGGGTAGTGCTTGGTTCTTCTGTCGGCACAGGGGTGAGGTTCACTTGCGGTTGTGCAGTCGGGATTGCAGGAGAGGGTGCCGTTGGTTGCGACACATTGCAGGCCAACGCGCCCGCTATCAGCGTAGTAATAATAAACATTGCAGCGACAGAAGCGCGTGATGGTTGGGACACCTCACCTCCCATTTCTCTGACCTTGCGGGGAGTTTAAAATCATAGATGGGCTTTGTCAAAACGCCAGAGGGTCTATTGTACGCCAGAGAGGTCATCTCTGGTACAATTCTTCCACGATGATACCTTAACGGATTTGCCGCGCTAAGCGGCCCAATGAAGACGATTTTATGGAACAAAACAAGATACGTAACTTCTGCATCATCGCCCATATTGATCACGGCAAGAGTACGCTCGCTGACCGCCTGCTGGAGCTGACGGGGACCCTCTCTGACCGTGAGATGACCGATCAGGTGCTTGATTCTATGGAGTTGGAGCGTGAGCGAGGGGTCACCATCAAGGCCAGCGCCGTGCGGATGCTCTACCGCGCCTCGGACGGCGAGACATATGAGATGAATCTGATTGACACGCCGGGGCATGTGGATTTCTCTTATGAGGTCTCCCGCGCCTTGCAGGCCTGCGAGGGGGCGGTGCTGGTTGTGGATGCCACGCAAGGTATTGAAGCGCAGACCATTGCCAATCTGTTTATGGCATTGGATGCAGGGCTAGAGATTATTCCGGTTGTTAACAAAATTGACCTGCCTGCTGCCCGTCCCGATGAGGTGGCCGAGGAGATTGAGGACCTGCTTGGTGTGGATGCGGCGGACGTGCTGCAAGTTTCGGCGAAGGTGGGGACGAATGTGGAGCAAGTGTTGGAGGCAGTGGTGAAGCGCGTCCCCCCGCCCCGAGGCAGCCGCACGGAGCCCCTGCGCGCCCTCATCTTTGACAGCCACTACGATCCCTATAAAGGCGTCGTTGCCTACGTGCGCGTGGTGGACGGTGCGGTAGACAAGAACCAAAGACTGATGGTGATGGCCAGCCGTGCTGAAGTGGACCCCGTGGAGATCGGCATCTTTGCGCCCGACATGCGACCTACCGGCAGGTTGGAGGCAGGGGAGGTGGGCTACATCGCCACCGGCTTGAAGACCATCCGCGAAGTGCGTGTTGGCGACACCATCACCCTCTACGAAGGAGGAGCAACAGAACCATTGCCCGGCTATAAGGCCGTCAAACCGATGGTGTTCGCTGGGCTGTACCCTGTGGAGAGCGAGGATTATCCGCTGCTGCGCGACGCGCTGGAGAAGCTGCAGCTCAACGATGCGGCGCTGGTGTGGGAACCGGAAACCTCACAGGCACTCAACTTCGGCTTCCGCTGCGGCTTTTTGGGGCTATTCCATATGGAGATCGTGCAAGAGCGGCTAGAGCGCGAGTACAACCTTGATATTTTAGCCACTGCGCCAAGCGTGGAATATCAAGTTGTGCTGCGCAACACTGGCGAAGTGGTGACGGTAGACAGCCCCGCCAAACTGCCTGATGAGGCACTCATTGAGGAAATCCGTGAGCCGTGGATGCGTATACAGATCTTTACACCCACCGAGTACATTGGCCCCATCATGGAACTGGTGACCAAGAAGCGCGGCGAGTACATCGCTACCGAGTATCTGGATCGCACCCGCGTGATGCTCTCTTACGACATCCCACTGGCTGAGCTGATCGTGGATTTCTACGATCGACTCAAGTCCATCTCGCGCGGCTATGCCTCGCTGGATTACCACTTTCTGGAATACCGCGCCGGTGATCTAGTGCGCTTGGACATTCTGGTCAACGAGCAACCGGTGGATGCGTTAGCGCTGATTGTGCACCGCGATCAAGCCTACCACAAGGGGCAACAGTTGGTGAGCAAGCTCAAGGAGCTGATCCCGCGTCAGCTGTTCGTGGTACCCATTCAGGCGGCGATCGGTAAGCGTGTGATCAGCCGCGCCAACGTTAAGGCGCTGCGCAAGGACGTGTTGGCCAAATGCTACGGCGGCGATGTGACGCGCAAGCGCAAGCTGTTGGAAAAGCAGAAGCGGGGCAAGAAGCGCATGAAGATGATCGGGCAGGTGGAGGTACCACAGGAGGCCTTCATGGCCATTCTCTCCCTCGGTCAGGATTGATCTGCGGTCTTCAGCACCACACGCCGCAGAAGCGCCAGCGCCTGTGTGACCGCCCAGGTCTGCGCTTCAATCCCTGTGTGCCGCCCTCCGAACAGACGCGAGCGTGTTCCTTGTGCTGAGACAACGGCAAGCCCCACGCCACCACTTTCGGTGGGAGTGTCCGGTTGGATGATGACAGCGAGGCCATATTCTGCTCCGAAGTGCGCACGCACTGCTTCTGCCGCCAAGCGGGCGGTTTCTTCCACCGTTGAGGTGGGAGGAATATCTACCGCATCCCAAGCTTCTAGCGTCTCAAATGCCAGACAAGTCTGCAGGTCTTCGGCACTCTCACTACCAACGGCCTCTAGCCTGCGGCGGAGTTGGCCGTTAGTGTTCACCTCCACAGCAGCGAGGGTTGCCCCTTGTCGGCGCAGCAGGTCTAGTACTACCTCTTCTAGGGTTTCTGTATCTGTGCCGTAAATCCATTGGCCGATGCGCTGTCGAATCTCCGCCTCAACCGGTGCAATCAGGCGATCGGCCGCTTCGGCGTCGGTGGCCTTCGCCGTGATGCGGATGTCAGTCTGCCCGGTGTGGGCAGCTAGCCCTACTGTGGGGTTGGACATAGTCATCAAGTCGGCAATGTGTGCGTCAATCTGGCTCTCGCCAACGCCCGCTGTGCGCAACACACGGCTCTTGATCACAGCAGGAGCATCAAGGTGCGCCCTCAACCAAGGGATGAGTTTGTGCTCCAGCAAGTACTCCATCTCATGAGGGACGCCCGGCAGCGTCATCACCACACCGCGTTCGGTTTCCAGAATGAAGATCGGCGCTGTCCCCACCGGATTCTCAAAGGGGAGTGCCCCTTGTGGCACGTAAGCCTGCCGCCGGTTGTTCTCGCTCATGGCTACGCCGAAGCGTCGGAAGCGCTCTGCAATGGCATCATAGAGCGCCTGATGGAATACCAGAGGGTGTCCCGTTGCCCGGGCGATACCTTCACGGGTCACATCATCAACAGTTGGCCCCAGCCCGCCAGTGGTGATCACCACATCCACGCGGTTTAGGGCGATGTCCACTACCTCGGCAATGCGCTGCTCGTTGTCGCCAACCGTGGTGCGGTACAGTAGGTCAAGGCCGATCTCGCGCAGCTTCTGGGCGATGTGGGCAGCGTTGGTGTCTACAATGTCGCCGAGGAGGAGTTCCGTGCCGATGGAGATCACTTCCGCCTTCATAGGCCCTCGCGTGGTGTAAAATCCTAATAGGCCTTTTTAGCATGACGTGCTGCGGCGATCCTGTCAACATGTCTCGTCTCCGTTGGGGTAGGGGGATTGAGCTATGATGGTCGGTCTGTGAAGGTCAGTTGACGAAAGGATGTGACGATGTCCACAACGGAACGCGGGCGACAGGGTGAGATCATCGCCGAGCAGGCATTGCGAGCGCATGGCTACGAGATCATGGAGCGCAACTGGCGTTGTCCTGTCGGCGAGATCGATCTGGTGGCACGCGATGGTGAGGTGATGGTCTTTGTGGAGGTTAAATTGCGCACCAGCGATGCCTTTGGCTCTCCGGAGGAAGCTGTGACCGAGGCTAAGCAAGCGCGGCTGTTGCGGGCTGGGGCAGTGTACCTTGCCGAGCACGGCCTTGATGATGTGCCCTGCCGTATTGACGTTGTGGCGATTGAGCTGGCGCCCAGCGGTAGGGTGCAGCGGCTGAGTATCCACCGCGACGCTGTGCGAGCCGATGAGTGAGCGACTTCCCCCCTTAGTGGCGATCGTTGGCCCCACCGCCGTTGGCAAGACGGAGGTGGCCATACAGTTGGCGCTGGAACTGAACGGTGAGATCGTCTCCGCCGACTCGCGGCAGGTGTACCGCCACATGGACATCGGTACAGCTAAACCTTCCCCACAGGAACGCCAGCAAGCGCCGCATCACCTGATTGATATTCTCAATCCCGATGAGACTTTGACACTTGCCGAATATCAACGGCGGGCTTATGCTGCGATAGACGATGTGCTGGCACGGGGCAAGCTACCCTTCTTAGTAGGCGGAACAGGCCAATACGTACGGGCAGTGCTGGAAGGCTGGCAGGTGCCGCGTGTGCCCCCTCAGCCGGCGCTGCGGGCTGAATTGGAAGCCTTTGCCGAGGAGCACGGTGCGGCAGCACTTCATGCGCGGCTAGCTGCTGTTGATCCCGATGCTGCGGCCGCCATAGACCCGCGCAATGTGCGCCGTGTGGTGCGTGCACTGGAGGTATATTTGGTCTCCGGTGTGCCTATTTCGGCGCTCCAGAGGCGGCAACCACCACCCTACCACATCCTGCAAATCGGCCTGACCCGCCCCCGCCCCTCGCTTTATGCCCGCATAGATGCACGGGTTGAGCGGATGGTAGCCGAAGGTTTGGTGGAGGAGATCCGTCGCCTGCTGGCGGCGGGTTATGGCTGGCACCTCTCAGCCATGCACAGTTTGGGTTATGCGCAATTCAGCGGCTACTTACAAGGCACGATGACGCTGGAGGAAGCTGTGCGGGCCGTCAAGCGCGAGACGCGGCGCTTTGTGCGCCAGCAATATACCTGGTTCCGCTTGGATGACCCTGCCATCCGCTGGTTTAATCTGGACAACACCCCGATTGACGATATTCTGGCCTACGTGCGCCGCTGGCTAGATGGCTTGCAGCCAGAGGGTTAAGGGCGGTTCATTTGGATCACAATATCGGTCGGTGAGGGCTGATCGCGGGGGATGGTGAAGCGGTCCTCAACCTTGGTGATGTACCCTTCGGCGAAGACGTAGGCAGTATAGTAGCGCCCGCGTGACAGACCGCGTGGGAAGGCGAAGCGTCCCTCGCGGTCGGTGATAGCCTGCGTGTGGATGTCCGCTTCGTTCCAAGTGAAGTCGGGCGATTCGAGTGCCACATCCAAAATGAAAACCAACGCCCCAGGGATGCCCTCACCGGTCAGGGCGTCCACCACTCGCCCCGTGATCATCACCTCGTTGCCTTCTGGCTGAGTGCCACTCAACGGCTGTGTTCCTGTGCCGACCGTGGTCGTGAGCGAGAACATGGGGCGGTTCTCCACCAGCACCTCAACCGCATACTGGCCTTCGGGCAGAGGGCGATCGGAGGTAAGCCCTACCCAAAAGTTCTGCCCAACGCCGCCTGCATCCCAAGCTTGAGTGCTGGAGGCCACCAGCCGCCCATCAAGAAACCAGCGGTAGGTCCAGACTGCACCGGTGGGCATGAGGTCCCAGTCCACAAAGGCATACAGGGCAGTGATGCCGGCCGGCATCACCATGCCGCTCGCTCCAACCTGACCGGCGGGCAGACTATCGCGGGAGATGTCGCTGGCCAGACGGGCATTGCTGAAGATGATAGGAGTGCTCTGCCCACCACCGGCCAGCATCACGTCTCCTGTGGCTGCCAGGCGTGTGCCGAGGTACAGCTCCAATCGGTAGCGGCCTAGCGGCAGGCCGCTGCTGTTCTGTGCCCGCACCGACCAGAGGCCATTCGGTTCACCAGTCCACAGGTAGGTAGCGCGGTAGATTTCCACGCCGTCCAAATACCATACTTCGGTCCAGTCTTGACCCTCGCGCATTCCCTCAAAGGCGAACTGACCATCAAAACGGGGCACATTTGCCGGTAGGAGGGTGGCTGGCGCGGCGATGTTGCCGTTCTCGTCCGGAATGCCGAAGCGCAGATCGGTGAAGGCCGGCGTGTCTGGCTCCCCGCCGATGGTGAGCGTGGCCGAGGCAGCTGGCTGCCCATTGAGCAGGACGGTGAACTCGTAGTGGCCGTCGGGCCAGGTTTTGCCCTCGGTGCCCACGAACCATGTTCCCCGCCGACCACCTCCCCAGGCCAGTGGTCCGAGGCTGAAGACGGGCATATCCAGGCCATCGCGGGTGACGTGTATCTCGTAGGGTATGCCGGGCGGCATATTGTCGTAGTCAAAGAAGAGATACACGCTGGTTGCCCCGCTGCGAAGCGCCGAGGTGATGCGGGTGGGCAATCCGAGATCGCTGATCTGGGGGGAGAAGAAGAGCCGCCCGATCGTAGGCTCGGCGATTGGCTCAATAGCTGGGAGGCCCGGCCTGTGCACCAAGCGGAAGCGGTTGCGTGCCGCCTCAATGAGCGGCTGGGCGAACACAATGGGGCGGATGGCCGTCACCGGTGCCCCGATGGGCACGCAGGCATCGCGCTCGGTGATGAGTCCATCACGGGTGCTATCCTGAATGCTGAGACACATTGGCCCGGGGGTATTACCTGCTGTGGCTGGGGCACTGGTGAGTACACCTACCAGGCGCCCGCTGATGTCATATGCCCCGCCACCGCTCATCGCGCCACCGAGGTTGGAGTCGGTGCGGAACCACGAGAGGCGACTCCCGTTCTTCTCAGCTGTGAGACCGGTGATCACCCCTTGTATGGCGGTGACGCTTGTAGCGCTGATGTCGGGATAGCCAACGAATGTCAGCCCATTGCCCGGCACAAAAGCCGATGAATCACCGATGGTCACAAAAGGCAGGTTTAGCGTGGTCGGATCAATAAGGCTGCCATCCAAACTGGCGCTGATGCGCACAACGGCCAGATCAAACTGCATATCGGCCTGCACTAGTTCGGCGGCATAAGTGGGGACAGGAGGATCGTCCAGACGAACCGGCAGAGCCACAATGATACGCTCGCCACGACAAGGCCCCATGCTGGTGACAAGATGGGCATTGGTCAGGATCAACCCATCTGCACTGATGAGAGTCCCCGATCCGACGCAGGAAAGCACTTGCACCCCTGCTTCTTCATAGGTCTGCATGAGGAAGACAGTTGCCTGCCGCACCCGTTGGATCACGGCAGGCTCAGGTATTTGGGCTAATGCTGAAGGGGTCACTCCCAGCATGAGCAGCACAAGGCCAAGCAGCCTGACCAACCGGCACTTCGCATTCCGAAGGTGAGGAACCAGCACTTTGCTCATCTTCTAATACCGCAGGCTCGCAAGGAAGCGCTCAAATGCCGCGCGGTTCTCTTCAAAGGCGTCCTCGGCAGCCATATAGGTCACCACAATGGCGCGGTCACCGTCGCGGATTACAACGTCCACACCACGCACGACCACCGGCAGACGCTGAATAAAGGGGTTGGGGTCGGCATCCACGAAAGCAAAATTCATCTGTGTAAGCATTGCTCCGCCGACAGGCACTTCATCCACGCTGAAGACCCGATAGGCAGCGAGGTCGGTTGATCGCTGAAGGGTCAGGCTGTCTAACACGTTGCGGATGGAGGTTTGACCCCCTGCCGGGACGATGCGAATCTGATACTGGGTCTTGAAAGGGCGCGCGTAGGGGTCGCGGAGGCGTACTACGTAGTTGCCCTCTTCGTCCACCAGCCAACCTGCTGGATAGAGGGCCTCAATGCCGGCCTCGCGGTTCTCATAACGCCAAGTTTGACTCAAGCTCTGCTGCCGCAGAAGCAGCCCCAGCACCAGCGCCGCAAGAGCCAGAGCTGCTACCAACACCTCGGCGAAGCGGTCGTTGCGAGTGAGGTCAGAAGGTAGCCCGGTGCTTCGGACGTTGCGCCGCAGCAAACCAACGTTCATGCCTGCCCCAATCGTGCATCCGTCAGCGCGTTGTAGCGCCTCAGCAGCCCATATATAGCCCAGAACGTGCCCGCCAGCGCGATGAGGTTAACAACCACACCCGGCCAAGGGCTGAAGCCGCTTGCCGTGAGGTCCAGACGCGTGCTGTTCAGCTCACTGGCGGTGTACAAGAGCACACCGTTGAGAATCCCGGCCACTGTCATACCTGCCGGCAGGTAAGTGAAGGGCAGATTCTCAAAACGGTTGTGCCCTAGCACAAACCCGATCACAAGGCTAGGGGCAAGGTAGGCACAAGTCTGGCTGACCAAACGCAAGCTTCCGTTCAACAGTGTGAGGCCTCCTAAGTCAAGTACGAACAAGAGGTTGATCGCTGTGACATAACCCCAGCCTGCAGCCAGTGCGTAGAGGATGCCATCCGTGCGCCGTGTGAAGATGGGTGTATGCCACACGGTGTAGCGCACAATAGCGTAGAGCGTGAAGACGTTGACAGAGCCGTTGATCAAGATGTTGCCAAGCAAACGGTTGGCCTGCGAAGTGCGCGTTAGCCATAGGTTCAGAGCCAGCACATCAGAGAGGAAAGGGTGGGTCACCGCTGCGGCGATCAGCGCAGCCAACACAAAGACCGTTGGCAAGAGAGGAGAGATTTCCATACGTCCCCGCGCCGCTGCCTGATAAAGGGTGAGCAGCCAGATCAGTGCGGGCAACACTGCATATCCTATGCCAATGGCCAAACGTGGGACGTCCCGCGTGGCAGGAGGTAAGACGAGGTTTGTTATCCCCGTGCCTGCTACGCTCAGTAAGAGGAGGCCGAAGGTCAGCGTACTAGCTCGCCAGAGCGGCGGGGTATTCTCACTGAAGCGATGCAGATGGGTGGGGCAGTAATAGCGGCCACCGTATGCAGCGATTTCAGGAGTCTCTTGCCCGCATATGGTGCAGCGAGCATCGGTCAGCAAGGCGTGCATGTCCGCCATTGTACCCACCGGAAGGAGCACTTTCAAACATCACTGAAAAGCTAGGAGAGGCAGCGACTTATTGTCTGAAGGGGGAGCATGCCGTTATACTCTCCCCGATTTTGGCGGACGCTCACACATAGCCGCTCTAACGCTCGGGAGGTGGAAATCTTATGCAACCTTTCAGGCGTGTGCTCCATAAATCGGGCATATTGGCAGCGCTTGCCTTGTTGGCGTTGAGCGCGTGCCACGCCCAACCTGAACAAGCAGCGGCGAGTGAACTAGTCTATGGGCTGACGCTCGTTCCTTCGGGTATTGACCCCCATATCCACGCCTCGGCGGAGTTGGGCATCCCCTTGCGCAGCGTTTATGACACGCTGGTCTATCGCGATGCCGAAACATTGGAGTTTGTGCCGGGGTTAGCCGAATCGTGGGAGATTAGCCCCGATGGGTTGGTGTACACTTTTCACCTGCGCCACGATGTGAAGTTCCACGATGGGACACCCTTCAATGCTGATGCTGTGCGCGTGAACATTGAGCGTGTGCTGGCAGCAGGAACCAACTCGTTGAAGGCGGCGCAGTTACTCGGCCCTGTGCGTGAGGTGCGCGTCAACGATGCATCTCGTGTGTCGCTGGTGCTCTCTGAGCCTTATGCGCCCTTGCTAGATGGCCTCAGCCAGCCCTACCTCGGCATGGCTTCTCCAGCAGCGCTGGCGCAGTGGGATACGGCGACCTACCAGTTCCATCAGGTAGGCACCGGCCCCTACCGCTTTGTGGAGTATGTCTTTAACGATCGGCTGGTGCTGGAGAAGAATCCCGACTACGCGTGGGGGCCATCAGTGGTGACTAATCCGACGGTGCCAGCAGTAGATCGCATTGTTTTCCGTTTCCTTCCCGACCCAGCTACCCGTGCGCTGGCTTTGCAGAGCGGAGAGGTAGACATTGTAGGGGAGTTGCTGCCGGCTGATGCTCAACATCTTTCAGCAGATGGGGTGATTCAGCTGACCAGTGTTCCCATCCCAGGGCAGCCAATGCAGTTCCTGTTCAATACTACCCGCGTCCCAACCAGCCGCCTAGAGGTACGCCAGGCGCTCATTCTAGCGAGCGATCGGCAAGCCATCGTTCAGTCGGTCTTTCAGGGACTCTCGCCTGTGGCCTACGGCCCGCTCAGTGCCTCAACATTGTACTATGACACATCGTTGCAGGGACGTTATGCTTATGACCCAGTACAAGCGGTGGCACTTTTTGACTCTACCGGTTGGCTGGATACAGATGGAGACGGCTGGCGTGATGATGGCACAGCACCGCTCGTGCTCAAGATCGTTGTCCCGCCCTGGGGGTTAAATCCTGAGGTAGCTCAGCTTTTGGAGGACCAATGGGAGACCACTTTGCAGGTGCAGGTAGAGATCGTGCAGGTGGCCTCATTTCCCATGCTGAGCGAGGCGGCAGCTGCTGGCGAGTACAACGCCATCGGCATCAACTTTTTTGGCCTTGATCCGGTGGTGCTGAATAGCTTTTACCGCTCCGATGGTCGTCTCAATTGGTCGCACTACAGTGATCCCGAGTTGGACGAGTGGCTTCAATCGGCCCAACGCGAGTTAGACCCAATGAGGCGTTCGGGCTGGTATGCACTGATCCAACAGCGCATCATGGATGAGGCCCTTGTCCTTCCCATTCGGGACTACGTCAACTTGGTCGGGGTGCGACCCGGTGTCTATGGCCTGCACTTTGATGCGCAAGGATGGTTCCCCTACTTGACCGACCTGAGCTTTGGCCAGTAACGGCCTTCAGAGCGCGTTGACCCTATGGTGCGCTTTATTGTGCATCGCATGCTGGGTATCTTGCTGGCGCTGTGGGCAGCTGTAACGCTGACTTTCTTTGCCATGCACGTTGTCCCTGGCGATCCAGTGGAGGCGGCGCTTTCGCAGAGTGTGGCCTCACCGGATGTGCTGGCTCGGCGACGGGCAGCGTTGGGCCTAGATCAGCCCGTGCTGGTGCAGTATGAGCGCTATATGTTGAATCTGGCCCGCGGCGATCTGGGCGTCTCATGGCAGGGGGATCAGCCGGTGGCGTGGCTCATCGGCCAGCAAATACCAGCAACTCTGAGCTTAGCGGTGGCGGGGATGGCTGTCGCCCTGCTGGTAGGGGGCGCACTGGGCATAGGTGCTGCGCTGGGGCGCGAAGGAATGATCAGTGTCATCTCGCGCAGCATGGCCGGCTTCCTGCTTTCTGTGCCGGTCATGTTTTCCGGTACGCTCCTGATTTGGCTGTTCGCTGTGCTGTTGGACTGGCTGCCTGCGGTAGGACAGGGCAGCGTGGCGCATCTTATCCTGCCTGCCTGCGTGGTAGGATTGAGCGGTGCAGGGGGCATTGCCCGCACTGTGGACGCAGGTGCTACGCAGGCTCTGCGCGAGCAATTCATCATTACGGCATGGGCAAAGGGACTTTCCTACCGGCAGACGGTCTGGCGGCACGCCTTGCGCGTGGGGCTGTTGCCTACGCTCAATGTTGTGGCCTTGCAGTTCGGGTTCCTGCTCAGCGGTACCGTAGTGACGGAAACGGTCTTTGCTCGTCAGGGCATTGGGCGCCTGTTGGTCTCCGCTGTGCTGGACAAGAATCTACCGGTTGTGCAGGGGGTGGTAGTTTTGGCCCTGCTAGCCTATAGCCTGCTCAATCTCGGCGCGGACATTGCCCACGCCTGGCTTGATCCACGCATCCGATACGATGGGTCATGAAGAGCCGTTACGCTCTACTCGTTTGTTGGGGTGTGCTATTGTCGCTGGTGGCGTTGGCCGCGGCTTGTGCTCCCTTGCTAGCGGGCAATCCCCTGCGCACCAACCCCTCCGATCAATTCGCTACCCCCGGGGCAAGGTACTGGCTGGGTGCTGATCAGTTTGGCCGTGATGTGTTGGGCCGCGCGCTATGGGGGGCACGCACCAGCCTAAGTATGGCAGCATTGGCGGCAGCGGTCGCGCTGGGGCTGGGGATAGCAGGCGGGGCGCTGGCAGGAACCTTTGGTGGTACGCTTGACTGGGCGATCATGCGCTTGGTGGATATACTGTTGGCGTTCCCCGGTCTCCTAATGGCCCTCTGGCTGATCGCTCTGCTGGACACAGGACAGTGGCAAGCGGCGTTGGCCGTAGGGCTTGCCCTGGCCCCCTTGTGCAGCCGTATGGTGCGTGCTGCGATCTTGACAGAGCGGGTGCGCCCCTACGTGGAAGCCGCGCGCGTGGCCGGGGCTAGCTGGTGGCGCATCGCCTGGTGGCATATACTGCCCAACATCAGTGGGCAGCTCCTTGCCTTCGCCAGCGTGATCTACGCTTGGTCGCTACTCAACATGGCTGCGTTGGATTTTCTGGGTGTGACGGGATCGCCCTCATGGCCTACTTGGGGGCGTATGCTGGCGGAAGGGCGGGCTTATCTGCGCGAAGCTCCTTGGATCGCCCTTGTTCCCGGTTCCCTGCTTACACTTTCGGTGTTGGCGGTGACCGGTGCGGGGGATGCCTGGCGGCACGCTCTTCTCACCGAGCGCTAGTGCCGCTCTGCTGTAGGAAACGAAAAAACGTCGCCGGGGATGGCGACGTTTTTCGTTGAGGAGGAGAAGAAGGCGTCCGCATCATCACCATACCACAAGTGGAAAACGGCTGTATTGACGCAATCATGTCGCCTGCCCTACGCCGAGCCTACGCTGAGGGTGTTCAGAAGGCGTAGTCGCCTCTCTCCGCTCTCCATTGCGGGTGAGTCTGGGCGCAAGGTATACTTGCGCCAGTTGCGGCACGCTGTGGCCGGATTGGAAAGCAGATATGCGGCGTTTTCTGTGCATCCTGATGTTACTCCTCACGCTGAACCTCTTGGCCCCTGCTCCAAGCCACTTGTGGGCGCAAGGAAGCGATGCGGAAGTAGAGGCCATTCTTGCTCAGATGGGGCCAGAGGAGCGCGTCGGACAACTGTTCCTTGTGACGTTCTCCGGTTCAGACGTCGGTCCTGGTTCGGACGTTGCCCGCCTGATCACCGAGTACCACGTGGGGGGCGTGGTGCTTCTTGCTCAGAATGATAACTTTACCGCGGAAGATGACCTCCCCGCGCAGGTCTATGCCTTGACAACCAGCCTGCAACAGCTCGCTGCTCACGTACCACCTGAAGGCGGAGAGGAGAGCAATGAGACACCTACCCCTACGGCGGAAGTGGGCGTTTATGTTCCGCTTTTCATTGCCACCGAGTATGAGGGTAGTAACCCCTCTTACACGCAGTGGCAATCTGGTGTAACGCCCTTGCCCAGCAGCATGGCGCTCGGGGCGACGTGGAACCCCACTCTGACGGAGGCCACTGCTCGCATTGTGGGTCAGGAGCTGAGCGCACTGGGGATCAACATGCTGCTGGGACCTTCAGCGGATGTGGTAGAGACACCCCAGCCGTTCACCGCCGGCGATCTCGGCACACGCGTTTTCGGGGGTGAACCCTTCTGGGTGGCCCAGATGACGGCAGCCTATGTTGCAGGAGTGCACCAGGGTAGCGAGGGACGGGTGGCGGTCGTGCCGCGCCACTTCCCCGGCTATGGCGGCGCAGATCGTCTCGCCACAGTTGAAATCCCCACGGTGCGCCGCTCGCTGGATCAGCTCATCCAGTCCGATCTGAAGCCCTTCTACGCTGTGACGGGCAACGCTTCTAACCCGCAGGCAGTCGCCGACGGATTGCTGGTGGGACACATCCGCTATCAGGGTTTTCAGGGGGATAATCCACGCCTTACCACACGCCCCATTAGTCTGGATGCTGCCGCCTTGCCCGTCCTATTAGGCCTGAAGCCCATTGCAGACTGGCGGGCGGCAGGTGGTCTGGTAATCAGCGATGCGCTGGGGCTGCGCGGGGTACGCCGCTTCTATGACCCGCAGGAGCGCGTCTTCTCTGGGCGGCAGGTTGCACTGGATGCCTTCAATGCTGGCAACGATCTCCTTTACATAGGGAATTTAGGAACTGGTTTGCCCAGCGACCAAACCGCTGCCGTGATTGACACAATTGGGTTCTTCGTTCAGCGTTACCGCAGCGATCTGGATTTTCAACGGCAGGTGGACGACGCCGTGCGGCGCATTCTGCGCAAGAAGCTGGATTTATACGGGCATTTCGCTTTGGATGCCGTGATCCCTGATCCCGCGGGGCTTGAAGCGCTGGGCACACAGAATGAGACAACTTTTGAAGTGGCTCGCAATGCGGTGACCCTGCTCTCGCCATCTCAAGCGGACTTGCCCACGCCCCAGCGCGGGCAGGACATCGTGATCTTCACAGACACACGCACAGTACAACAGTGTAGCACCTGCCGCCGCCGCCCGTTGATCGCGGTGGATGCCATGCGTGCGGCGATCTTACGCTCCTACGGCCCCGAGGCTACTGGTCTGGTTAGTCTGGCAAATATTTACAGCTACAGCCTTGAGGATCTCGCCAGCTACTTTGATTTCGGTGGCCTGGCGCCGCCCCCTGCTGAAGGCGAGACGCCCCAGCCCAGCTCGCTGAGTTTTGCACTAGATACGGCGGAGTGGGTTATCTTCCTCATGCTGGATGTCAGCCCTGATGTACCGGCCTCTAATGCCCTCAAGCGCTTTTTGGCCGACCCGCCTGTAGGGCTGGATACGCATATCGTGGTTATGGCGATGGGCGCGCCTTATTATCTTGATTCGACTGAGATCAGCAAATTGACTGCTTATTATGCCCTCTATAGCTACACTCCTCCCTTCGTGGAAGTGGCTGCACGGGCGTTGTTCGGCGGTGTGACGCTGGTAGGAGCGCCACCGGTCTCCATAGGGGGTATCAACTACGATATTCTGCGTGCGACTTCGCCAGATCCCGATCAGGTGATCAGCCTGACCTACACTGTTGAGCGCCCAGGGGACAACAGGACGCCCGCGCCAACACCAGGGGAGCCAGCGGTGGGACAGGGCGATACGTTGCGCTTAAGCACAGGCCCTATTTTGGACCGCAACGGCCACCTTGTGCCTGATGGTACACCTGTGGAGTTCGTCTTGAACTACAGCGATGGGATGCGGGATGTGCAACCCACTGTGACACTAGGTGGAGTAGCCCAGACCAGCATCCTGTTGAGCCGCCCGGGGGAACTGCGCATCACGGTGAGCAGTGGCGAGGCGCGCAGCTCAGAGACGGTGCAGCTGGTTGTGCCTGATACAGGCCGTGCGCCCGTTATCATCCTGCCGCCGGATGTCACGCCAACGGCCACTGTGGCCCCCACGCGAACTCCTGTCCCACGCCCGACAACTCAGCCAGAGGTTACTCTTCAAGCCACTGCCCCTCTCGAGACCTCTTTGCCTCGGAGCAGCGTGACATTTGCTCATCTGTTTCTGGCCAGCCTCGGGTTGACTCTGTTGGGTATAGGGGTCTTTGCCATTGGCTTTGTGTTGCGGGATATCAACCGTGGCTTGCTGTTTGCGCTGCCCACCCTTATTTTTGGCTTGCTGGCTTACAACTACTACGCTCTCTTGCTGCCGGGTGCAGAAGTATGGCGCAACCTGGGGGGCGATACATGGGGCGCAGGGCTGGCCACGTGGTTCGGCGGGCTGTTCGGTTTCGCAGTGACGGTAAGCGTAATCTACTCGTGGGAACGCTGGGGTGCCAGCTTAAGGATGCGGAAGCGTGGGTGAGAAAAGCGTGACGAGAACAGAGAGGGCGAACAACGCAACAGTGATAAGGATCAGCACACGGTTGATCGGCGCAATGTGGTCAACGATGTTCTTCTGCTCAACATGAGGCCACGCGGCTATAGGCCCGCTGGAGAACAGCACGTCGCGCAGCTGTTGGATGGAGGCCGGGCGGTCCTCCGGATGCATGGCCAGCGCCCATAGCACAGCGCGCTCCGAGCGCAGGCTGAGCTGTGGGTTGATCTCCCGCGGTGGGATAAGGGCATTCGGTTGAAGGAAGCGGGTTTTCGCTTCGGCGGGCGGTTCGTTGGTGAAAAGGTGGTAGAGCGTTGCGCCGAGGGAGTAAATGTCTGAACGTGGATCGGTGTGTCCAGTGTCCCCGCCGTACTGCTCCAATGGCGTGTAGAAGGCCGTCCCCCGCCCCTGTATAACAGTGATCGTGCGGGCATCATCAGGCACCATCAGCTTGACCAATCCGAAATCCACGAGTTTGATCACGCCCTCAGGAGTCAGCTTGATATTAGCTGGCTTAATGTCGCGGTGCACAACGGGCGGGTTCTGGTTGTGCAGGTACTGTAGTGCATCACACAGCTGCGCTGCCCAGTCCAATACCTGTTCTTCCGGTAGGAAGCGACCTTGACTGCGTGCCTCCTCAATCTTCTGGCGCAGATCGATCCCTGGAACGAAGTCCATGACAAGGAAATCACGGTTGCCTTCGCTAAAAAAATCAGATACCTTAGGGAGGTTAGGGTGATCTAGACGCGCTAGGATGCTGGCCTCATGGTGGAATTGCTCACGGGTCTGCTCTTGCTGGCGCGGTGAGCTGTTGGGGTCAATCTGAACCTCTTTAATCGCACAGAATCGCCCGGCCAGGCGCAAGTCTTCGGCTCGGTAGATGGACCCCATCCCACCCTGGCCAACGATTTCAATAATACGATAACGCGACCGGAGAACCTTCTCCGGCTTGAGCGGAGGTAGCAACGGATTCCCTCCTCGCCCTCGGACCCACAGTGGCTCCCCATCGCTGTGGTGCGGACGCCGGGGCGGTTAGCATTCGGTTAAGAGACATTAACCTCTTATGGGGGGTTTGTCAAGGGGGGCAAACCGTGAGTGAAAACGTTATGGAGAAGGATAAGCCTGTGCTGCTTGTTGTGGAGGGGCCAATGCGGGGCCAACAGGCTTATCTGAACAAAGAGGAGATCGTCATAGGGCGCGGCCCCCATTGCGATCTGATCTTGCCGGACCGCCGCGTCTCGCGCGAGCATGTGCGCATCTGGCGTGAGGGGACGCATTATTACATTGAAGACCTGAACAGCAAAAACGGCACCTACGTCAATGCCGAGCGGCTAACCGAACGGCGCGAGTTGAAAGATGGCGACGAGATTCAGATTGCGCTGGCGGTCAAGCTCAAGTTTATCGGCTCCGATGCCACCGTACCCCTCTCGTTGGATGAGGCTGCAGGACCCCAAACAGGCCTCTGGTTGGATGAGCGCACCCGTCAGGTCATGATCGGCGGCATTGCGCTTGAGCCGCAGCTCTCGCTTTACCAGTACCGCTTGCTGCATCTCCTCTACCAACGTCAGGGAGCCATCTGCACCCGTGATGAGATCGTGCGTGCCGTGTGGCCTGAGGCGGTGGAGGAAGGCGTTAGCGAGCAGGCGATAGATGCGCTGGTGCGGCGACTGCGCGACCGGTTGGCCGAAATAGACCCCACTCACCAGTATATCGTGACCGTGCGTGGGCATGGCTTCCGCTTGGAGCAGCCCCGCAGTGCCTCAAGGGGCAATTAAGCCTCTGTGGCCAGCTCCACGTACTCGCGGCGGATAAGGGCCTGCGGTGGGATGCCCAGCATCTCCAGCAGTTCACTGATGGCCTGCGACTTCTCGTCGGCATCGGAGCGCGACCAGGTGCGGCTTTTCAGCTCCAAGAAGTAGCCTTCTTGTGGGGGGTCTAGCAGTTTGTCCACGTTGACATAGAAGCGCATGCCGCGGTAGTCAATGTGCCAGCGTCGCCTTTCTTTGACAATGGTATGTTCGCTGGGTGCCTTGATGTACTCGCGGTAGAAACGCAGGGGACGCGTGGCCGGTGAGATGAAACGTGAGCGTGAGAGCACGATGGCATTCTCAAACTCGCGCTCCTTTTTTTGTCCCGTGAGTGTTAGGCGCGAGCGTGTGTTCAGCACGTTGCCCTCTTCATCTAGGAAGTCGTCCTCGCGGTAGCGCAGGCGGTAGTGATCGGGCGGCCCCATCTCAAAATAGGTGTCGTACTGGCGGTAATGCGAGTGTTTCACCACGTGGATCGCCGGGTTGGCCAGCAGAGTCTCCACAGACTCCGGCGTCTCCAAACGAGCCTTCACCTGCACCTCAAAGCTTTCTTCCTGTTGCACCTCGCCTAGCGCCAGCAGCTTGGAGAGGATATCCCCTTCGCGGGCGATGAGGAAGCGATCGATCTCACGGGCGAGGGCTGCAGCTTGCGCAAGCAGGTCTTCGGCATTGACCGTTAACAGCACGCGGTCGCGCATCAGCCAACGGCCATTGACAAGCACATGGCGCACATCTGTGCTTTTGGCGGCATAGACAATGCGCGAGTACAGGGCATCCGCATCACGCTCAAAGGTCGGCAGGGTGTGCACCGTGTTGAGGTCCAGCACGGCGATATCGGCGCGCTTGCCGACTTCCAGCGAACCGGTCAAATGATCGATGTGCAGGGCACGGGCGCCCATGCTGGTCGCCATCTCAAGCGCCTGTCGAGCGGGGAGCGCTGTAGGGTCGTCGGTTGCTACTTTGGCCAAGATCGCCGCCAGACGTGTCTCCTCAAACATGTCCAAATCGTTGTTGCTGGCGGGGCCGTCCGTGCCGATGCCCACGTTGAGGCCAATGGCCAACATCCTGGACACTGGTGCGATGCCACTGGCGAGCTTGAGATTGCTGGTAGGGTTGTGTGCCACACCTGCGCCGTGATGCAACAAGGTGCGCATCTCGCCCTCGTCTATGTGGACACAATGGGCGGCGATCACTTTGGCTTCCAGCAATCCCTGCTTCTTGACCCAAGGGACAACCGGCATCTCGTTCTGGTAACGGCTGTCAGCGACTTCCTGCGCTGTCTCGGCGATATGGGTGTGGAGGGGTACATCAAACTCTATGGCCAGCTCGGCGCAAGCGCGCAGGATCTCGGCTGTGCAGGTGTAGGGGGCATGAGGGGCCACCGCCGGAATGATTAACGGGTGGCCTTTCCAGCGTTGGATGAACTCGCGGCAGGCAGCGAGACTTTCTTCGTAGCTTTCGGCGTCAGGAGAGGGGAACTTGAGCACCGTCTGCCCGCAGATGGCGCGCATCCCCGCCTCGGCAGTAGCTTGAGCAACGCTCTCCTCAAAGTAGTACATGTCGGCAAAGGTAGTAACGCCGGAGCGGATCATTTCCGCACAGCCCAGCAAAGTGCCCAGCCGCACGAAGTCCGGATCAACGAATTCGCGCTCGGTAGGCATCATGTAGCCGATCAGCCATACGTCAAGCCGCAGGTCATCCGCGAGGCCGCGCAGGAGGGTCATGGGGACGTGGGTGTGGGCGTTGATCAAGCCGGGGATGATGGTGAGGTCTGTGCAATCAACAACCTCGGTGGCTTGGTAATTTGCTGTGACCTCCTCGGCTGGCCCAACGGCCATAATAAGACCATCTTTGATGGCCAGAGCGCCGTTGCGGATCAACGTGTAAGATCGATCCATGGTGACGATAGTGCCGTTGTTGAGGATAGTATCGGCGTGTATCATAAGACCTCCATACAACTGGTTCGCACATTATAGTGTTTTCGCTGTGTGATGTGCCACTTATGCAAAGGATAACGTATGGGACTGGCCCGCATCTACCGCTTGCTTGAAGGTGGCCTTGTGGCGTTATTCACCCTCCAGGCGTTGCGCGTGGCGTCCGCGAGTTTGCTTACCGTAGCACAAATCACCGCAGCAGGGCAGGGAGTGGATGCCCTCCCCCTAGGCGTGTACGGACTCCTACTCAGTGCGTTGACGCTACCGCTGTTTGCTCCACGTCAGCGATCTGCGTTACCGGCGGCACTTAGCCTCAGTGCGGTGGTAGCGGCAGTTGCCCGCGTGGTGATGCCGCTGGCGCCTTTTGCGCAGTTAGCCGCTGCCCTAGCAGTTGTCGGCGCGGGTGGCGTTTATATTGCCACGTTGCTGCGAGCTAACTGGCGCGTCCTTATCACAACGTTTGGAGTAGCCCTCACGTTGGACCAGCTGCTGCGGGCCTACGATACCTATGATCCCTCCTTACGCACCTGGCTGGACGTACCTGCCGCTGGTGTCTTGTACCGTGTCCCCTGGCTGGCCATCCAGATAGTCCTCTCATCTCTGCTAGTAGTGACCGTTTGGCTAGCGCGCCGCGCTGCCCGCCGTGAGCCGTATCTACCTGCTTTTCTTCCGTTGGGGAACGGCGTGGCGCTCGGCGGCTTCTTAGCGGCGGAGATGATAGCGTTTGCCATGCCGAACGTCCTTGCCCGCTGGACAGGCGTGGCACACAGCATGGTAACGCCCTGGCTGCTACTGGCCACGGCTTTGCCACTCTTGCCCGGTGTGCGCCGCCTGATTGGCGAGGCGCTAGCTGTGTTTGATGAGCACCTGCGCGGCGGGGTGTGGCTGTTGACACTGGTGCTATTGGCGTTAATCGGCAACCGCTTGCCGGGACCTGTTGCTGCTGCGGCGCTGGTCGTCACGCAGTTCATGCTGGTGCTCTCGCTTTGGTGGATGCCTGTGCCGCTGGACCCACAGGGTGTGAAGGCCGTTGGGCCTTCGGTCAGCGTGGGATTATTGGTGTTTTTCGCTCTCATCTATGCCTATAGTGCCACCTTTGCCGATGGCATCAAGGTGCTTGCGCACCAGGAGGTGCTGGTCACCCTTGCGGCTGTTGGGTTGACGGGCTTTCCTCTGCTCCTAGGCCACCGCGAGAACCCTTGGCTGGCCCGCCCGTTGATCCCCGGGGGGGTGGTCGTGATGTTTGTGGTACCGCTGGCCGTTTTTGGGCTGCTCCTCAGTGCGGGAAGTGCTCCTTTTATCAGTACCTCGTCTGATACCCTGCGTGTGCGTGTGGCGACCTACAACCTCAACGGTGGCTATGACGCAGCCTATGTTTTTCGCTTAGATTTAGCTGCCCGCACCATTGAGGCAAGCCAAGCGGACGTGGTCGTTTTACAAGAAGTGGATGTAGGGCGTCCGATTGGGTATGGTGTGGATCAGGCGCACTATCTAGCGCGCCGTCTGGGAATGTACGTGTCCTTCTTGCCGCTTGATCAGCATCTACACGGCCTTGCTATCCTCTCACGCTGGCCGCTGGAAGGCGAGACAGGTGTTGCGTTTTCTACACCATCACCTGCCGGTGCGCTGCTAGTGCGGATTAGGGCAGGGCGTTCGGGGCAAGAGATGACCATAGTCGGTGCGCAGGTTGCCCCCAGCAGCGATGAGGAGCGCCTAGACCAACTGGCGCTTTTGCTTGGCCTGATAGGAGAAGCTTCTCCTGCGGTGCTGGCTGCCGATCTTGGCGCATCGCCTCAGGATATCGTTTACCAACGGCTGATTGGCAGCGGCTTTGCGGACCCCGATGAACAGCTGGGCATTGAACAGGCCTATACCACACCAGCCGCCCATCCCACAGCGCGGCATGACTATGTTCTGTTGCGTGGGCTTGAAGCGCTGGATTCCCGCCAAGTGGACAGCGTGGCATCCGATCACCGCTTGGTGGTGGTGGAAGTGCGATGGCCGGAGGAATAACCCCCTTGTGCCAGCCGCAGGGCTTTATCAAGAGGCAACAGCGGTGTCTTAAGGATGGCTCGCGCCCTATCCAAACATAAGGTGAGGTCGCGGGGCCGTTGGGGGGCGATGTCGGCAGCGCGCACTGCAACAGCGACCTCGTCGGGGGAATATCCCAGCGCACGTAGCAAAGCACAGCCGTATTCCCAGCGGCTCATGGCTTGCGGCCCAGCCACGTTCAGCAGGCCTCTTTGCTCGTTCTCTGCCAACTCCAGCAATATCTCTGCTAGATTCCACGCCCAGATGGGCTGGCGAATCTCATCGGTAAACAACGTCACACGCTGACCCGAGGCGATGGCCTCTTGCATCCACCTGACCTGACGATTCTCTGGCGTCAAGTCGTAGATCAGGCTGGTGCGTACCACAAGGCAATCGCCACCTAGCGTTTGGAACAGCTGCTCATTAGCAGCCTTCACCTCTCCATAGGGGCTGAGGGGGGTAGGGGGGTCTTCCTCACGGTAGGGGGGATTGCGTCCGTCAAACACCATGTCGGTAGAGAGGGCAATCAGGCGGCAGCCTACAGTTTGTGCGGCTTCGGCAAGGTGCCGCGCAGCAGCGAGGTTGGTCGTTACCATATCCTCACTGCGGTCGGAAGCAGCAGCGTGGATGATCACGGCGGGACGTAATTTGCGCACCAACGCCAAAACAGCCGAGCGATCGCGGAGATCAAGACGAATAGCGTTACCCCCTCCAATATGGGCTCGGCTGAAGTACGTACCCGTTGTCTCCCATCGTTGGGCGGCCAGTGCGGAGAGAGGACGGCCCAAGTCGCCGCTGGCGCCCGTGATCAGCAAGCGCTTCATTCCGCTGTGCGGCTCAGCAGGGAGCGGAGTGCCTGCTGAGCGGCTTCCTGCTCAGCAATCTGTTTGCTGGGGCCCGAGCCTTTTCCATAGGACTGATCGCCAATAAAAACGGCCACCGTGAACTCTTTGGCGTGATCAGGACCTCGGCTGTCAATCAGCCGATAAACCGGCGTCAAGTTGAGGTTAGCTTGGCACCATTCTTGCAGGCGGCTTTTGGCATCCTTGTCCAGCTCCAGACGCAGGACCTCGTCAAGGGCCTGCTCAAAAAGGGGGGTGATGAAGCGGCGCACGGCCTCGGTCCCTTGATCAAGATAGAGCGCCCCTATGAGAGCCTCAAATGCCGCACACAGGTTGTTGAGGCGCTCTCTGCCGCCGCTTTCTTCCTCCCCACGTCCGAGCATCAGCGCCGCATCCAGGTGACAAGAACGGGCAAGCCCAGCCAGCGTCTCGGTGCGCACTAACGCCGCACGCAGGCGCGTAAGGCGTCCCTCGGGGGCTTCAGGGAAGCGATGATAAACCAGCTCGGCGGTCAGGAAGTCCAGCACAGCGTCGCCGAGGAACTCCAGACGTTGGTTGTCCTCGGTGCCTGCTTCGGGGTGTTCGTTGAGGTAGGAGGGATGGATAAGTGCGCGCACCAATAAGGATTGATCGCCAAAGGTCAGGCCTGTCAGCTCCTGAAAGCGGGATGGAGTGATAGGTTCCATGGCTCCCCACGGGTGCAAAGGTCTTTCAGCCGTCAAAGCGGCCAAAAATGAGCACCGAGTTGTGTCCCCCGAAGCCGAAAGCGTTGCTCATGGCAATGCGAATGGACATCTGCCGCGCCTCATTGGGGACATAGTCTAGATCGCAGTCGGCATCCGGCGCAGTGTAGTTGATGGTTGGCGGGGCTACCTGATCGCGGATGGCCTGCACGCAGAAAACCGCTTCTAGTGCACCAGTGGCGCCCATCATATGCCCGGTCATGCTCTTGGTGGAGCTAATCGCCACGCGATAGGCATGATCTCCCAAGGCCAGCTTGACAGCGCGGGTCTCCGATGCATCATTGAGAGGTGTGCCCGTGCCGTGTGCGTTGATGTAGTCCACTTCCTCGGGGTTAAGGTGGGCATCATCTAAAGCGGCGCGGATGGCGAGGGCGCTGCCGGAACCATCTTCGGTTGGAGCGGTGATGTGGTAAGCATCAGAGGATGCTCCGTAACCCAGCAGCTCAGCAAGGATGGAAGCGCGGCGCGCTTTGGCGTGCTCCAGTGCCTCAATAACCAGCACGGCAGCCCCTTCTCCCATGATCAGGCCGTCGCGATCGGCACTGAAAGGCGATGGCGTATGCTCAGTGCGCAGGCTGTAGGCCCCAATACGCTCAAAAGCAGCGATGCCAAAAGAGGTGATCCCAGCTTCGGTGCCACCGGTCAGGGCGGCGTCAATGACGCCCGCACGGATGAGGTGCATGGCGATACCTATGGCATCAGATGAGGAGGCGCAGGCGGAGGCTATGCAGAATGATGGCCCACGTATGCCATGCGCAATGCTGATCGTCCCAGGTGCGCCGTTGCTCATGATGCGGGGAATGGTAAAGGGATGGATGCGGCGCATCCCTTCCTGATGGGTGGTGAGGATTTGGTCTATCATGGTTTCTAAACCGCCTACACCAGTCCCCATGATCACACCAATGCGCGGGCTGTTCGCCTCGTTGATCTCCAAGCCACTGTGGCGGAGCGCCTCAATTGCAGCTGCGTTGGCGTAGTGCTCAAAGCGATCCTGACGGCGCACTTCGCGACGGTCAAGTACTTTCTCAGGGTCAAAACCTTTGACTTCCGCTGCCAGTTTGACGGGGAAATCGCTGGTGTCAAAGCGTGTGATAGGGCCGACGCCTGATTGTCCCTCAACCGCTGCTTGCCAGCTCTCTTCTGCCGAGAGACCTAACGGGGTTACGGCGCCGTAGCCGGTCACAACAACGCGACGCATAGGTGAGTACCGTCCTTTCCGGTGGGGTTTATAGGATACGGAGTCACCACGGAAACGCTCCTGCGGAGCGATCAATCGGGAGGAGTGCTATCGGGCGCAGAGGCACGGTCAGTATCCTGAGGGGTAGGGTGATAATGCCCCTCTACCCATGACTGCCCATCCGGCCCGACTTCCTGCTTCCACACCGGCACAATCTCCTTGAGGCGGTCTATGCCGTAGCGAGCAGCCTCAAAGATGCCATCGTGACGGTGGCCACCCGCACAAGCGACCAATACGGTGACCTCACCCACATCTAACCTGCCGACGCGCTGCACCAGCGCGATACCTTGCACCAGCGGGTAGCGCTCGCGGATCTCGCGCGCTACTTGGCGCAGCTTCTTTTCAGCCATCGGCTGGTAGGCTTCGTAGCGCAGGTAATCGGTGTCTAGGCGGCCTTCGCCGGTCCGGGTGATGCCGCGCACCATGCCAGTGAAGACGCACACGGCGCCCGTCTGGGGGAGGGAGATAGCGTTGACGATCGCATCTATATCCAACGGCTCGGCGGTGATGGCAAAGACCTCAGGCCAACCTTCTTCCCCGTCTACACCCGAGCCGCCGCTGACCGGTGGAAAGAGGCCCACCTCGTCCCCTTCCGAAAGGGGGTTTTCGGCAAAAGCGTAATCGTGGTTGACCGCCACGATGGACGTACCTAGCGCAGGGGCCAGCTTAGGGTAAGTCTCACCGAGATATTTGAGAAGGGTAGCGACAGTGGCACCATCGGCCAGCTCAACCTCGGCCCGATCTACACCTGCCCGATCGCGTAGAGTGGCAAAGAAGCGGACGGTCACACGCATAGCTTATTCCAGGACGATATCCCCCGATTGCCCCCCGCGCTTTTCAACTAAGCGGATAGCCTCAATGCGCATACCTCGGTCAACGGCTTTGGCCATATCGTAAACGGTCAATGCGGCGGCAGTTACAGCAGTGAGGGCTTCCATCTCTACACCAGTCTTGCCGACGGTGCGCACCCGCGCCTCAATCAGCACACGGGGGGGATGGTCATCTAACGAGAGTTGCACGTCAACGTGGGTGAGCTGCAGAGGGTGGCAAAGTGGGATGATCTCGGCGGTGCGCTTGGCGGCCATGATGCCCGCCACACGTGCCACAGTCAGCACATCCCCCTTTTGGAGTGCGCCCTCGCGGATCAGCCGGAGCGTCTCGGCCTGCATCACCACATGGCCACGTGCTACGGCTAGCCGCTCGGTGTCCGGCTTATTCCCGACATCCACCATGGCGGCACGTCCAGCCTCGTCCAAATGGGTCAGCTTGCTCAAAGGGCGTTACTCCCTATCATCCATGGTCATAATGGGCTGGTAGGGGTGATTATATCTTAACGGAGGGGGCAATCCAACCCCCCATGAGAGCAGCTCTGTGTGGTATAATCTACTTACTTGCGGGCGCACTGAGGCGCCCGTCATCTTGCTTGGGGCAGGGTTTGCATGTTCCGCGAAGCATTGGAGCGCACACGGCAGAGCTTCTTCGGGCGGGTCGCTGCGTTGCTGGGCACAACGGAGCTGGACGAAGCGACTTGGGACGAAGTGGAAGCGCTGCTGATTCAGGCCGACATGGGTGTTGAGACAGCCCTTGCGGTGACACACGCCCTGCGCCAGCGTGTCTATCGCGAAGGGCTGACGACCCGCGCCCAGCTGCACGCTGCGTTGAAAGAGACGCTGCTCGCCCTTTTGCCCCCTGCCGTACCCTCTGCCCTGAGCGAGCCGCGTTTGCTGACCATCGTGCTGATTGTAGGGGTCAATGGATCGGGAAAGACAACGACTATCGGCAAGTTGGCCTATCGGTTAAGCGGTGAGGGTTGGCGTGTGATGCTAGCCGCAGCCGATACTTTCCGTGCAGCCGCCATTGAACAGTTGCAGCGCTGGGGGGAGCGCGCGGGGGTGCCGGTCATCGCTGGGCAGATTGGAGGGGATGCCGGTGCGGTGCTCTACGATGCCATTCGTGCTGCCCGTGCGCGCGATCGCAACTTGCTGATCGTAGATACGGCAGGTCGCCTGCATACCAAGTACAATCTGATGGAGGAGTTGAAAAAAGTGCGCCGCGTGGCTGAGAAAAACGTTCACGCGGCCCCGCATGAGGTGTGGCTAGTGCTGGATGGCACAACCGGCCAGAATGCCCTGCAACAGGCTCGCTATTTTAAAGAGGCGGTGGGTGTCACCGGCGTCATCGTCACCAAGTTGGATAGCACGGCACGCGGCGGGATGATCTTCGCCATTGGGCGCGAACTGGGCCTGCCGGTGCGCTATATAGGGGTAGGGGAAGGTATTACAGACCTGACACCCTTTGATGCAGCGGCGTTCGTGGACGCCCTCGTGGAGTGAGTAACACTATTTTCCCAAGTGAGGTTGATGGGATGGAAGAGATTATCGGTCGGTTGCACGAGCTTCAGCAGCGCCTCCAGAACCTGATGGAGCGCCTTTGACCTACCTAAGATGCGCCTTGAGCTAGCCTATATTGATGAGCAAGCCTCACAGCCGGATTTCTGGTCCAACGTCCGTGAGTCTCAGGCCGCGATGCAGCGGGCGGCCCAGTTGCGGGCTGAGGTTGAACAATGGGATGCACTCTCCCAGCGGTTGGCTGACGCACTAGAGCTGGCGCAGTTGGGAGATGAATCCCTGCGGCTTGACCTAGAGGCGGAGGTAGAGGATCTGGCTGCACGAGTAGAGCGCCTGGAGTTTGTCACTTACTTCTCGGGCGAGTACGATCGCGAGGATGCTATCCTTAGCGTACACGCCGGCACTGGCGGCGTGGACGCTATGGATTGGGCACAGATGTTGGAGCGTATGTACCTGCGCTGGGCCGAAAGTCACGGTTTTGAGGTGGAAATACTGGACCGCAGCCCGGGCGAAGAAGTGGGGCTGAAGAGCGTAACGATGGCGATCAGTGGGGAGTGGGCCTATGGCTATCTGCGCTCGGAGCGCGGCGTACATCGGCTCGTGCGCCTCTCGCCGTTTGATGCAGCACACCGCCGCCATACCTCTTTTGCATTGGTAGAAGTGTGGCCCGATGTGCATGGCGAGGTGGAGGTAGAGATCAATCTCAATGACCTGATCATTGACACCTTCAAGGCCAGTGGGGCGGGAGGACAACACGTTCAGAAGAATGAGACGGCGGTGCGCATTACCCACAAACCGACGGGGATTGTTGTCTCATGCCAGAATGAACGTTCCTTGACCCAGAACCGCGAGGTGGCCATGCGCATCCTACGTGCCCGTCTGTTGGAACTTGAACGCGAAAAACAGGCTGCCGAGCTGGCCAAACTGAAAGGCGAATATGTGGATGCCAATTTCGGCAATCAGATTCGCTCCTATGTGTTGCACCCCTATCAGATGGTGAAGGATCATCGCACTGGCTATGAGGTTGCCAACACCGCAGCGGTGCTGGATGGGCACTTGGACGGGTTTATGGAGGCTTATCTGCGCTGGGCGCATTAGGAAGAGGCTTGAAAGCAAGCGATTGGCCCAGGGAAATTGTTAAAAGATTGCCAGGGCTGATTCTTTCTGATGCGGTTCTAACAGGAAAAGAGGTGGGGAAAGGGTAAACTAGCCGAAAACGAGCGGGGGGAACG
>FWPU01004406.1_pt1 | contig 32861 bp, 31 predicted proteins | sample 2228361 | NCBI WGS metagenome assembly FWPU01 (sample SAMEA103939777, study PRJEB20133) | metagenome
CATCATCATCCCTGTAGCCATCCACTACATAGACATAGGGAATACCTTGAGATGATTTTACTACCTTTAAAAACATGATTAATTATACACAGTAAACAATAAAAAAGTCAATAGAAAATAAAAAAATAACTCAAAAAAGTTATACAACAAAATTGGAACGAAAAGATCAAAATCAAGGATTTTCAATAACTTATGAAGCAGAAAATCGATTCTTGAGGTCTCAACTGATAAAGTCAGAAAAATAGAGTCTTGACATAATCTTCTTCTCTTAATCTTTTATTGTTTCCATCCATTTATGCCTTAAAAACCAGTTATTAGAATCGCTCAATCTAATATTATATCGGCCTCAGAGAAGACGATTTCGTTTCTAAATGCTTTGATGAGATAGACTGCCTTCATTATCTCATCGTCCATTACATCGAGTATTACTGCATCCAGTCCTGCACCTGCAAGATATGAAAGAAATATTGAATTGAGTTTAGAACGTATTTTTTTCCTGGATGCACTCGAGATGTTCGTTATCCACGCTATAGTATTAACAGGTGGTTCTACCATCTGGGAAAGTACGAGTAGTGCCTCATGGGTGTTTACAATATGTTCCTGACCTGTACCACTCCCTATGTGAACGACTGATGGGTCTGCAAAGAGTCTATTGTTTGGAATATCATTCTCATTCGCCATCTCTATCAGATTTTCGAGTATCAAAAGTTTTCCTTCAAGGGTTGTAGGTACTGTGCCTTTCAATGCCCTTATTACGAGGTATGCATTGTTTTCTCTAACAAGTCTAAAAAAGTCCTCTGGATTTTTTTCATCCATGGAAAGGTAGTTTATTATTGCAGGCTTCTTTAAGAGTCTTATTGACCTTTTTAAAGCCTCTATATTTCTTGAATCCAGTGAAACAGGTATGTCAGTGATATTGGTTACTATCTTAGTAACATATGGGAGATTTTCTTCATCCTGTGAGCCATCAAGGGATGTCTGGATATTTATGTAGTCAGGTCTCTTTGAAACTATCTCAATTGTGAGTCTTTCGATCTCTTTACTCTCTTGTTTCGTGACAGCCTCCATATAAGTTTTGTTGCGAGTGTTAAGGTTTTCTGCTATTACTATCATGTTTCCTCCTTTATATTGGTTTTTATTAGTAAAATGACTTCATTATCTCTTTTAATCTTAAAGGTTGCGGTGCTTGTGATACAAGGGGCTTATCCTTTATTATAGGGTTGAGCTCCTCATATATTGGTTTATTGTTTATGTAGAATATTCCGAGTGGAATCTTTTCACCCCACTCAAGAGATTTTATGAATGCCTTTTCGATATCATACGGGTCGTGATCACTGCCGAGGTAATAGACCCTTTTTCTATACCATTCATAGGTATTTAATTTATTGAAGGTTACACATGGCTGAAGGATATCAATAAGGGAAAATCCTTTGTGTCGTATAGCCTCTTTTATTATCTCCTTTAATTGTTGAATATCACCTGCAAAGCCTCTTGCTACGAAACTGCACCCCTGACTTATGGCAAGGGAGATGGGATTGAGTTTATCAGCCATCACACCATGTATCTGTATCTTTGTCTTCATCCCTGGCATTGATGTTGGAGATGCCTGGCCTTTTGTGAGTCCGTATATTTGGTTATTGTGAACGAGGAGTTTTACATTGATATTCCTCCTTATTGCATGGAGGAGATGATTTCCTCCTTCTCCATAACAGTCTCCATCGCCTGCCACTGCGAATGTGAGAAGATTGTGGTTTGCTAATCTTATACCCGTTGCCACTGGCAGGGTTCTTCCATGGAGTCCATTGAAGGTGTTGCATCTCAAGTAATGCGGAAATTTTCCTGCCTGACCGATTCCGCTAACTATTATGAATTGATGGGGTTCTATTGATAGCTCCACAATTGCCTCCTTGAATGCCCTAAGGATTCCGAAATTACCGCACCCAGAGCACCATGCAGGAGTCTGTCCTTTCAGGTCATCAATTGATGGCATAGTCTTATTCTCCTTTTAATGTTTTTTCTATTTTCTCAAGAAGTTCTTCCACTGTGAATGGTCTGCCATCATATTTATTGATCCTGTGCTTGAAGAAATATCCGGTTTCCTGAGTCATGAGTCTTGCGAACTGACCTCCAGCATTGTTTTCTATGATTATGGTCGATTCTGCCATTTTTAAAAGATTGAGATAATCGAATTTATCTCGTGATGGAAATGGATATATCTCACTGAAGTGAAGCATCGCAATATTTTTTCTGTTTCTTAGTATATCCACCACTTCCTTCACTACACCATAATTCGATCCCCATGATGTCAGCACAACTTCAGGATTGTATTCTCCATATAGATGAGGAGGTTCAATCTCCTTTTTTATGAGGGAAAGTTTCTTTAGAAATCTTTTTTCGACCATCTTTATCCTCGTCTCTTTGTCCTCGACGATATGTCCTTCTTCATCGTGTTCATCACTGTCTGTCACAACGAGATTTGTCGATTCACCGGGGACAGCAAGGGGTGAAACACCTGTCTCTGTAAATGCATGTCTTTTGTAATTATTTATCTTCATGAGTTTATCCTTCCTTAATCTGTAGTCTTTGTAGATGAGTTTATCCATGTTCAACCCATCATATGTCCACTGTGAATCTGCAAGGTGCTGGTCAAAGAGGATGATGGCTGGAACCTGATATTTTTCTGCAAGGTCAAAAGCCCTGTTTGTCAGATGAAGTGCCTCTTCAGGAGTTCCAGGTGCGAATATGATCCGAGGAAATTCTCCGTGCCCGGCGTACATGGCAAAGTAGAGGTCTGCCTGTTCTGTCCTTGTCGGAAAGCCTGTTGCTGGCCCTGGTCTCTGACCGAGGCCTATTACAACAGTGGTCTCTGTCATTCCTGCGAGGGATAATCCCTCAACCATCAGAGCAAATCCACCACCCGAGGTTGCTGTCATCGCCCTTACTCCAGCAAATGATGCACCAATTGCCATGTTTATGGCTGAAATCTCATCCTCTGCCTGTTCAACGACTATACCGAATCTGTCTGACATCGAGGACATATTATTCATTATCTCTGTTGAGGGAGTCATTGGATATGCAGTATAGAATTTACAGCCTGCACTCACAGCGCCCATTGCGATTGCCTCGACACCTGAAATAAGAATCCTTTTTTTCTCGTTTGTTTTTACATTGAAGGAACATCTGGGACAGTTTTTTATTGCATAGTCATAACCTTCCATCGCTGATTTTCTGTTGGTATTGATTACATCCTCGCCTTTTGTAATGAATGTCTCCTTTATTATCTCGAGTAAGGTTTTTATGTCCATTCCGAGCATGCCAAGGACAGCACCGGTTGCTACTGTATTTGCCATTACTTTATTACCATTCTCTTCAGCAATCCTGAGAAATGGAACCTCTACAAAATTAATCTTTCTTTCTATCTTTCCTGTAAGAACTGAATCATATACTACCTGACCTGATGGAGTGAGTTCGTTTATATGGAGGGGAATGCTCACTTTATCGAGGGCAACAAGTAGGTCAATGGAACTTTTTGGAGCATATACAGGTTTGTCTGAAATCCTTATCTGATAGAAATTGTGTCCTCCTCTTATCCTTGATTCATAATCCTGGTGTGTGAATACATAAAGCCCGTTTCTCGAGAATACCTTTCCAAGGGTATTGCCTATGGTCTGGATACCCTGACCTGCCTCTCCACCTATTTTAATTGAATAGTCCATAATTTACCTCTCTATGCAGATGGGTTTACATGTGAATCCTGTTGTAAGGTAACTGAATCTTTCCCTGAATTCATCTGGCTTCATGCCTGCAATCTTGCTCATCTTTTTGAGCATACTCCCTTTTAGGTCATGTCTTTCGATCCTTATCATATACATCCTTCCCACGATATATGTCTCTGAATTTATATCTAAGAGTCTCGGTCTTACTCTACCTTCATTATCGGTTAGTTTATCGAATGGTACAGGATAGAGTCTTCCATCATGGAATGTTGTCATTGCACCTTTTCCACCCTTCATTAGATAATGGACCGCTCCAAAACCGAGGTTCCTTGTGTATTCAACATCGAATGGTATTGGGTCTGCTGCCCGTAATTCATACCCTATATTTTTATCCACGATCGTTATATCGATTCCCATCTTTTCTAAATTCGATTTTACGAGATGTTTGAGAACCCTTCCAAGTTGTATCTCAGAAAGCCTTATCCTTCCTGTCTCATCCTTTTCTATATACTCATATCTCTTTAATTCCTCGATATCGAATCTTTCAGCTATCCCTTCTGCAAGGATTGCGACTCCATATTTTTTACCCATTACGAGCCTCTTTATTATAGAGCCAGTGAGAATATCAGAAACCATCTTCAATGGTATTTTGTTATGAAAAAATTCTTCAGGTATGAGTGTAATAGTTGCACCAGATGCTTTTCCTATACCCAATGCAAGATGTCCAGCATGCCTACCCATCGTAGTTATGAAGTACCACCTTTCCATGGTCCTCGAATCTTCCATTATGTTTTTTACGATCTCTACCCCCCAATGCCTTGCTGTCTCATATCCGAATGTTGGCATTCCTCCTGGAAGAGGTAAATCATTATCAATGGTTTTAGGGATATGGGCAACTGATATACTGCCATTGGATTCTTTATGTATCCAGTTTGCCATGAATAGGGTTCCTTCTCCCCCAATTGTTATGAGATGTTTTATCTTCGTTCTTTTTAGCATCCTCATGAGATGAGGAAATCTCTTTTTGACCTTTTCAGGGTCATCCCTTGAAGTGCCGAGTATTGAACCTCCCTGTGTGTGTATCCTTGAGACATCATTTATGGTGAGTGGAAATAAACAATTTCTTTCTCCATAATAAAGGGTTCTGAAGCCACCGCTTATGCCTATCACATGGTATCCATTGTTTATTGCCTCTATGGTGGCACTGCTTATCACACCATTTATGCCAGGTGCTGGACCGCCACCGACTACAATACCTATGATGCCCTTATTTTTCATCTAATATTTTATCGACTATTTCCTTTGTATTTACAACCTTCAGTTTTTTGAAGAGAAGTTCAAATCTATCTTCGAGTTCTTTCATTATATTGTTCTTTACAGACTGAGGAAGATCCCACCATCTCTTTTTTAGTGCTCCAAATCCTTTTTTCCGTGTTCTGTAGATGAACTGCTCCTCAGTCTCTTCTTCTTTTTTCTCTGAAATAAATTCTTTTTTAATGTATTCATAGACCTCATTTCTGAAGTCAAAAGGAAGGTGCTTGCTATTATAGATTATATTCTGGAATCCTGTTGCGAGGTGTATCTCTGCTGTTTCTGCCTCAGGAAACATGTGGAATGCCTCCTCCGGCAGAGTAGAGGCACCATGTTGTACCGCACCTGCAAGTTTGTACTTTCTTCTTGCTATACCTGAGAGGATTCTAAGGGTCTCGAAGTCTACCTTTACCTGCGCAAGTCTTCCATCTGGCAGGACAACTCCTCCATGGGTGGTACCTGTCTGGACGCTTATCTTTGTGATTGAGTCCTTTCCTGTAATACTCTGAAGACCATCCATATATGCCCTCAGTTCCTCAGGTGTACTATTGTGCTTGCCTATCTCTCCAATCTCTCCACCAATAGATATATCTTTATCAATCGATTTTATGAATCTTACCACTTCAGCTGTCATCTCGAAGTTTGGCCTCTGCTGTTCGTATACTGAGTCCTTTGTGATATCAACAAGTGTTGAAGTGTCTATATCTATATTATAGAATCTCGCATCTATTGCCTCCTTGATCAAGCCCCTGAGGTAATCGATCTCTCCTTCAGGATTCTTTTCATAATTCTTCTTTACTACCTGAAAGTGGTCGCCTTGAATAAATACATATCCCCTATAACCCTCCCTCAGTCCTGCTGAGAGTATTACAGCGGTATATTCGAGGGGTCTCTGTCTGGTGTATCCAATCTCAGATCGTGCTATCTCGAATATAAATGCTCCTACATTTAATTCCATAGCCTTTCTGAATACAGCTCTTGCAACATCGTATGTGAGTCCCCTTATATTTATGGCAGGCACAGTGAATCCAGGATAGTATTCAGCCATTTTCAGATAGAGTGGTTTTATGGATGCAGGAACGATACCCGATGCTTCTGCCTCCATAATTATTTTTCTTAGGAGATCCTTCTTTTTTCCTTCATCATCTTCGAATACAGCACTATATATCATGGAATCTATATCTTTCATTATTCATCCTCCTTTTTACCCATATCTTCTTCTTTTTCACATTCCTCAGGTTTTATGGTGATATCCCTCACAAAATCAGGACATTTCAGCGAACTTCCGGATATTGAGAATTTTTTCTGGCATGTTGCTCTCCATGCACATATGGCACAGCATTCAATCGTATCCATAATACCTCCTCTTGAAGATCATATTTTTATGATACCATGAAAAGACTATTTCGAGGTTATTTACTATGCTATCCTTTGCATTCACTATAAAGATGGAGTTATCTATGTGAAACAATTCCTTTGTTATTCTCGTAACTTCCTTTTTTAAACCCTTCAGTTCCGTCTCGAACATCGGTACTATCTTGTCTTTCATCCTGAGTTCTGTATCCATAAAGAATATCGCTATTTCAGGCATCAGGGATTCTATTCTTTTAAGAAAAGTCTTTATCTCGTTCTGGTAGATCTGTTTTGGAGGAGATGATTTTACTTCTGCATATAGAATAGATGAATCAAACTTTCCTATTACATCATAATCTCCACCTGTCCCTGGTATCCTGAAACTTATTCCCCATGTGCTTTCCATGCCGAATTCCCTTATCAGTATTTCGCTGAAGAACCATTCAAGTGTTTCACCAAAACTCTTGATCCTTTTTTTCAATCTGAAATATCCTCGAGATGATTCCTCGATGAGTCTTGTCTCAAGCAGGTAATGAATGTATTCACCTGTGACTTCCTTCGTCGCATATCTCGTTACATTTTCGAGTCTAAATCCTTCCTGATGTTTGATTACATCCCTGAGAAATAGCCTAAAGGAGTATTTTTTAAGCATCTCATAGAATCCGTCAAGGTATAAAACTTCTGGTAAAAGGAGGTCATCTGATGATTCTTTTCTGTATATCCTGAATCCCCTTCTTCTCAGAAGGACCTCAAGCGGTGCGGTATATTCACGGATAATCTCTTTGAGTCTCTTTATCTCTGATTTGAGTCTCTTTATCTCCGAGAGATTATCTGATTCATTCATCAGGGATTATCTTGATAGCAACCCGTCTGTGTCTTGGACCATCGAACTCGCAGAAATAGATGGACTGCCATGTCCCGAGTAAGGGTCTTCCATCTTCAACGAATAGAAAGATCGAATTTCCGACAATAGTCGATTTTATGTGTGCATCTGCATTTCCCTCTCTGTGGAGATAACTAAGATCCTGTGGTGCGAGTCTTGAAAGAAGGTTTTGTATATCCCTCTGTACAGATGGATCCGCTCCTTCGTTGATTGTTATACCTGCTGTGGTATGGGGCACATACAAGTAACAGATGCCATTTTTGACATCCTCTTCATTGATAATCTTCTGGACATCCTGGGTTATGTCGATGAATTCTGTCCTTGATTTACTCTTTATATTCAGATACCTAACCATACTGTTACAATTTATAACCTATCTTTCTGAGAAATTTCTTTCTCTTATTCCTGTCTTCATCTTTTTCTACACCCTTAGGGGAAAACCCGTCTATTACTCCTATAATACCATTACCCTGTCCTGTTGATGCAATAACCACTTCGAGTGGATTAGCGGTGGCACAATAGATACCCGTGACCTCAGGGCAGTGTTTTATCTGGTTTAGTATATTTATAGGATATGCATTTCTGATATATATACAGAAGACATGGCCTGCTCCGATCCTCTCGAGGGTACTGATGCAGGCATTCTTCAGTTCTTCATCGTTTCCTTCAACTCTTATAAGGCATGGTCCTGATGCCTCTGTGAATGCAACACCGAATCTTGCCTGTGGTACAGTCGTTACTATTATCTCGTAGAGGTCTTCGATAGTCTTAATAAAGTGTGTCTGACCGAGGATTATATTGCATCCTTCAGGTATATTGACCTTTATTGCCTTTATCTCCATAAAGACCTCCTCAGTATTTTAAAATTTTATATAAAATGTCTATGTTATAATGAAATAAAAAATGAGCCATTTATGTCAAGGGGTTTTAACATAAAGAAGGTCATCTGGTTTATCATCACGATACAAGTCTTTATTTCTGTCACGACTTCTTATTCCCAGGAGATAGATTCTATTGAGGTGAGATTTAAGGGAGATGATCTATATGTCAGGACATCCTTCAGACCAGGTGAGAGATTCATTGAAGAGGCGAGGAATGGAATAAGGAAGGAATTGAAGATACTTATAGATCTCTTTAGGGTATGGGAAAACTGGCCTGATGAGTATATCTATGGTGTTGAGATAATAAACAGGATAACAGGAGACGCTCTGAGAGGAGAGTTCGTGGCAACATCACTGAATAGGTCGAGGAGAGTCATTGTAGAGAAGAGATTCAGGAGCTTTGATTCCATGATCTTATGGCTTACATCTATTAACTCACTCCATCTCGTGAATGTAAAGTCCCTTGAGCCAGGTGAATATTATATTAAGGTAACAGTGGAGTCCATAATCAAAAAATTGCCTCCTGTTATAGGTTATCTTTTATTCTTTGTGCCTGAGAAGGAGTTTTCGATAAGTAAGGATTCAGAGATTTTTAGGGTAGGTGGTAGATGAAGAGAGGGAAGGTATTTCTTATAATATCAGGAGCAGGACTCTTCATTATATCCAATATCTTACTTATTATCAGTTTTTTGAAGAGAGACACAGAGGTGCATAACATCATCATTTTTCTTGTTCTAATTAATGTAAATCTTATCGCATTTTTTATTCTTCTTTTTTATGTGGGAAAGAATCTCATGAAGATATATATGGACAGAAAGTCTCGATTACCAGGTTCGAGTTTCAGAGTCCAGATTGTTACTATGTTTATTGTCGTGACTCTTATTCCGTCAGTATTGCTCTTCTTTATAGGAAGCGGTCTTGTGTCGAATTATATAGAAAGGATATTTATGCCGCGCATTGCCTTTTATGATTCATCGATGAAGGTCACGAGGGCATACTATGATGTTATAAAGGACCTTGCCCTTAAAGAGGCACAGGAGGTTGGAGAGAGATATCCTGAGGCTCCAGAGGATTTCAAAGATTTCAATTACAGGGTTATTGATGAGACTTCTTTACATGGCGATAAATTATTGAAGGAAGCGCTCTCATCAGGAGGTGCTACTGGAATCAGGATAGAGAATGGAAGAGAAGTTGTGAGGGCTCTACATCTCTTCAGACATGATGGAAGAAGGCTCGTGGCACTTGTTGAACACCCTGTTCCTTATGAGATTACAAGTTCTGTTGAGGAGATTAAGAAGGATTATGAGGAGTCGTCAATAAAGAGGCACTGGGCATCACCCATAAAGATAAATTTCACGATCATTTTCGGTTTCTGCACACTTCTGATAATAATGTTTGGTTTATGGACATCCCTCAAGATCTCAAGGAGGGTTATAGAACCCATTGGTATACTCACATACGCAACATCAGAGGTTGCGGGTGGAAATCTTGATGTAGAAATACCTCTGGAGGGTAATGGTATGAGACCTATTGATGATGAGGTGAGAAATCTCATGGTCTCTTTCAATCATATGATAAAGGAGGTAAGAGAATCGAGGAGAAGACTTCAGGATGCCTATTCAGAAGCAGAGCGTGGAAGGGTTTACCTTAAGGCAATCCTTGATAATATAAAATCAGGTGTTATCTCACTCGACATTAATGGGTATATCATATCAGTAAATCCACAAGCAGGTGCTATCTTGAGAATAAATACAGAATTTTTTATAGGAAGACACTACTCAGAACTTTTGAGTCTTATAGATTCAAAGGAGCTCGAATCGATAATAAAAGAGATAAGGATAAGGGATATGAAGGATATTGAAAAAGAGGTTAGGATAAAGATTCAGGATAGTTATAGGATATTGAGGGTCTTTATGAGTGGGTTGAGGACATCAGGAGATATTATAGGGCTTATCGTTGTATTCGATGACATAACGGATATAGTCAATGCCCAGAAGGCTATTGCATGGCAGGAGATTGCATCGAGGATAGCCCATGAGGTGAAGAATCCACTTACACCAATAAGGCTTTCGACTGAAAGGCTCATCAGAAAGTGGAAGAACAGGGATCCTGATTTTGATGAGGTCTTCGAGACATCCACAAGGACTATCGTTAATGAGGTGGAGAGTCTGAGAAGACTTGTACAGGATTTTGCGAGATTTGGCAGGATGCCTGAGATAAAAAAGAGGGTTGTTGATATAAGGGATATCCTGAAGGAAGTTTATGGACTTTATATTAATTATAAAAATATAGATATAAGAATTCAACTTCCTGATGAGATGATTTATGTTGTGGTAGACCCAGAACAGATAAAGAGGGCTATTATAAATATAATGGAGAATGCTGTGGAGTCCATTGGAAATGAAAAGGGAGAAATAGATATTGTTCTGAGAAAGGGGGATGAGCATTTCTCGATAATTATCTCTGATACAGGTCATGGTATATCTGATGAGGATAAAGAAAAGTTATTTATTCCTCACTTTACCACTAAGAAGGGAGGAACTGGCCTTGGACTTGCTATTGCAAACAGGATAATCACAGAGCACAGGGGGGTGATAAGGGTGAAGGATAATATTCCCAGAGGTGCGATATTTGTTGTTGAGATTCCATTAACATAAATAAAGGGAGATGATATGCCATTCAGTGTACTCGTTATTGATGATGAAGAGGGTATAAGGGAAAGTCTCAAGGGTATCCTTGAGGACGAGGGTTATGAGGTGTTTTTGGCTGAGAATGGGGAGGAGGGTCTCAGGATATTTGAGGAACAGGGTCCTGATCTCGTTATGCTTGATATATGGTTGCCGGGCATTGATGGTATGGAGGTTCTCAGGGTAATGAGGGACAGGAAACCCGATATACCTGTTGTGATGATCTCAGGACATGGCACCATAGAGATTGCCGTGAAGGCAACAAAGATAGGCGCATACGATTTTCTGGAAAAACCCCTTTCCCTTGATAGGGTCCTCATAACATTAAAAAGGGCGATTGAATTTAAAAATCTCGAAAGAGAACATAGGGAATTAAGGAAGAATATCTCATTAAAGTGGAGGCTCATAGGTGAATCAGGAGTTATGAGGAGACTGAGATCAGAGATAGAATCCCTTGCAATGACAAACAGTGTGGTACTAATAACGGGTGAGAGTGGTTCAGGTAAGGAACTCGTTGCAAGGATGATACATGAAGTGAGTCCGAGGAAGAAAGGTCCATTTATTGAGGTCAACTGTGCTGCGATTCCGCATGAACTCATAGAGAGCGAACTCTTCGGACATGAAAGAGGCTCCTTTACAGGAGCGATAGAAAGAAAGAAGGGAAAGTTTGAACTCGCTGATGGTGGCACACTATTTCTCGATGAGATCGGTGACATGTCATTAACTGCCCAGGCAAAGGTTCTAAGGGTAATAGAGACGAAAGAATTCCAGAGGGTAGGAGGCAGTAAAAAAATAAAGGTCGATACAAGGATAATTTCAGCCACAAACAAGGACCTCATTGAAGAGGTGAAGAAGGGCAATTTCAGGGAGGATCTCTATTACAGGATAAATGTGGTTCCAGTCTATCTGCCTCCTTTAAGAGATAGGAAGGATGATATACCTCTTCTTTTGGAACATTTTATAGATCTCATAAGTGGTGAGTATGGAATTAAACCAAAGAAGTTTGAGGATGGTGCAGTGAGATTGTTAATGGAATATCTCTGGCCAGGAAATGTTAGAGAATTGAAGAATACTGTAGAGAGGCTCATGATAATGGTCAGGGATGATATTATAAAAGAGAGTGATGTGAGAAAGGTGCTCACAGACAGGACTGATTATACTTCTTACACAACACTTAAGGAGGCTCGTGAGGCATTCGAGAGGGATTTTATACTTAAAAAACTCGAAGAGAATAACTGGAATATCACGAGGACCGCAGAGAGTATAGGTATAGACAGAACGAATTTTTATAGAAAACTGAAATATTACAATATTAAGTATTAATAAGATTCTTTATGATTTCATTAACGAGTGCATGGTGGGTTGCTTCAGGTGGCATGATATCGACCCTGAAGCCATGTGATTCTATGGTTTTCTTTGTTACAGGACCCAGTGCGGCAATCCGTACATTTCTCATGAGTTCCACTGAATCATCTCCAAGTATCTCCATCAGATTCCTGAATGTTGCACCGCTCGTGAATATTGTGAGAGTAATTCTTCCCTCTTTAAGAAATCGTTTCAACCTCTTTGCATGTATTTCAGGTTTCCTCGAGTAGTATGCAACAGGTGCCTCTACAATGCCTCCAATTTTTCTTATCATTTCTGGAAAGACCTCACTTGCATTATCAGCCCTTGGAAAGAGGAATCTTATACCTCTGAGGTCATCGTTATAAATCTTCCTCAGTGATTCCACAAGGCCTTCAGCCCTATAGTTTGGTGGAATAAGATCGACCCTCAAGCAGAATCTTTTTATCTCCTCACCTGTTGACCTGCCAACTGCAGATATCTTTATTCCCCTGAGTTCCCTTATATCTATATTGAGTTCCCTCAGTCTCTGAATGAAGAATCTAAAACCATTGGAACTCGTGAATACAAGCCAGTGGAACTCCTGTATCCTTCTCAGGGATGCATCGAGTTCACTCCAATCATCAGGAGGTGTAATCTCGACTGTTGGTAATTCTATTATCTCTGCACCAAGCATCTCGAGGATTTCGTAACTCTCGTTACCTTCCCTTGTGATGAGTATCCTTTGACCGAAGAGGGGTTTTTTCTCATACCATTTAAGTTTTCTCCTTAATCTCACAACATTCCCTATTATCAGGATTGCAGGTGGTTTGAGATTATTCGATTTAACCACCTCTGCTATATCCTTTAATGGTGCCTCGAATGTTTTCTGGTCAGGTCTCGTTCCCCACCGTATGACAGCAGAAGGGGTCATTGGATCTTTTCCATTCTCTATGAGTTTTTTGGTGACTGCATCGATATTTCTTACTGCCATGAGAAATACAAGTGTTCCTCCTGCTTGGGTGACTGCATTCCAATTGATGGTGCTCTCTGGTTTTGTGATGTCTTCATTGCCTGTGATGACTGTAAAGAGGGATGAATACTCCCTGTGCGTGAGGGGTATACCTGCATATGCAGGTACTGCTATTGCAGAGGTTATTCCTGGTATTATCTCGAATGGTATTCCATTTTCACTCAGTACTTCAGCCTCTTCACCACCCCTTCCGAATACGAATGGGTCACCACCTTTGAGTCTGCAGACAATCTTTCCTTCCTTTGCCTTCTGTATCATTATCCTGTTGATCTCTTCTTGGGAAAGTTCGTGATGGCCTCCTTTCTTGCCCGCATATATGAATTCTGCATCATTCTTTATATAATTGAGTATCTGGGCATTTATGTGGAAGTCATATATTACGACCTGTGCGGATTTGAGGCATTTGAGTCCCTTCAGTGTTATCAAGCCTATATCACCAGGACCAGCCCCTACTATGTAGACCTTTCCTTTTTTATCTTCCATAGACCTCATCTAAAATCATATTTGCACCTTTTGAGAGGAGATCCTCTGCGAGTTTTATGCCGGTGGATTCGTATTCATTAATATCACCTTCCATTCTGCTCCTTATTATGGTTTTTCCATCGAGACTCCCGACGAGTCCTTCTATTATTAGCCTTCCATTCATTATCCTCGCATTTGCTGCTATTGGTACCTGACAGCCACCCTCAAGTCTTCTGAGAAATGCCCTTTCAGTCTTTACACATATTGATGTTTCGATATGATTAATGGGTGAGATGAGATTATTGATGAATTCATCATCTATCCTGCATTCAATCCCTATTGCTCCCTGTCCTATTGCAGGAAGGCTTATGTCTAAAGGGAGTACCTCTGTAATCCTTTCTGACCAGCCGAGTCTTTTGACTCCTGCAAGGGCGAGGATTATTGCATCGAACTGACCGCTATCGAGTTTTTTAATTCTTGTATCTAAATTTCCTCTTAACTCCACGATCCTGAGGTCTGGCCTGAGGCTGAGTAACTGACACGAGCGCCTGAGACTACTTGTGCCTATCACAGCACCTTCTGGAAGTTCCAAAAAACTCTTAAATCTCTGAGAACCGTTTTTTGACCTCTGGCTTATGAATACATCTCTGGGGTCCTCTCTTTCAGCAATCGCTACAAGGTGTAAACCTTCAGGTAACTCAGTAGGCACATCCTTCATGCTGTGGACAGCGATGTCCACCTCTTTTCTCAGTAGACCCTCTTCAATCTCCTTTACGAATAGTCCTTTGCCTCCGACCTTTGCAAGAGGAACATCAAGTATCTTATCACCTGTGGTCTTTATCTTCTTGAGTTCTATCTGGAGGTGAGGATTTATTTTCTTGAGTTCTGATTTTACCCATTCAGCCTGCCACAGGGCAAGTTTGCTACCACGGGTACCTATGATTATTCTATCTCTCTTCTTCATTCTGTTCTCCATTTATTCCATAGAGTTTTTTTATGAGAACAATGAGGGATTCCTTGTCTTCTTTTTCGGTTTTCAGTGCAATCGTTGGTGGATGGATGAGTTTATTCACTATGGTGGATGCGAGCTGTTCAACCGCCTTTTTTTGGCGGTCATTGAGGTTTGGAAATCTGTTGAAGAATGAGGTGAGTTCATCATTTTTTATTGATTCAGCCCTCTGTCTTAGAGCCACTATTATAGGAACAGAATCGAGGGATGATAGCCAGTTATTGAATTTTTCTACCTCTTCATCAATTATTGTCATCGCCTTTTCCGCTTCTTTCTTTCTTTCTTTGAGATTTGAATCAACGACTCCCTGAAGGTCATCTATATCATAAAGATATACATTATCGAGTTCATTTATTGAAGGTTCTATATTTCTTGGAACTGATATGTCTATAAGAAAGACGGGTTTGTTTTTTCTCTCCTTCATGACCCTCTGCATATCACTCTTTGTGAGAACATATCTCGATGCACCGGTGGAGCATATCACTATGTCTGTATGGATGAGTTCATTGAGGAAATCTTCGAATCTTATGGCCCTGCCTCCGAATTCCCTTGCAAGTTCGCAACCCCTCTCATATGTCCTGTTTGCAACGGTAACGCTCTTTACACCGCTGCTGATTAGGTGTTTTGCTGCAAGTTCAGCCATCTCTCCTGCTCCAAGGAGCATGAATGTCTTTTCTGAAAGATGTTCGAATATCTTCCCTGCGAGTTCAACCGCTGCATAACTTATCGATACTGCATTCTCTGCAATGCTTGTTTCTGTCCTTATCCTCTTTGCCACCGAGATAGATTTTTTCATAAGGGTATTCAGTATTATGTCAGTTGTTTTTTTCTTCAAGGCAAATTCAAAGGCATCCTTCATTTGTCCGAGTATCTGAGGTTCTCCAAGAACCATAGAATCGAGGCTCGATGATACAGTGAATATATGCCTTATAGCATCCTTATGGTGCTTTATATAAAGGACCTTTCTGAGAATCTCCTTTTCAATTGAATGGAATTCTGAAAGAAAATCCATCACTCTTTCTGATGAATCTGAGTCGGTATCTTTGAGATTAAGATAAAGCTCCACCCTGTTACAGGTGGAGAGGATCACAGCCTCTTTCACATAAGGAATCTCCATGAGTCTCTCAAGACCTGTCTCGAGTTTTTCACCATTGAATGCAAGTCTTTCTCTTATATCGACATCAGCAGTTTTATGGTTGAGTCCTATTACTGTTATATTCATGGCTCGAAGGTATGGTATGTCTTTAAAAGAAGGTTGACTCCATAAAATGTGAATATTATCATCAGAAATCCAGCAATCGAAAGATATGCAGCCTTTCTGCCCCTCCATCCTGCCACCAGCCTTGCGTGGAGGAGGAGTGCATATGTGAACCATGTTATCAATGACCATGTTTCCTTTGGATCCCATCTCCAGTATGTTCCGAATGTGGTGTCAGACCATATGATACCTGTTATTATGGCAAATGTGAGTAGTGGAAAACCTATTGTTATGAGTCGGTAATTTATTTCATCAAGGTTCTGAAGACTTGGCAGTTTTGTGAACAAACCCTTTGGATGTTTTGATTTAAGATAGTGTTCCTGCACGAGATACATGATACTTATAACAAATGCGAGTGCAAATGATGCATTGCCTGTGAATGCAAGAATGGTGTGCACTGGCAACCAGTAACTCTCAAGGACAGGACTCAGGGTCTTTATTTCCCTTGGAAGCATCGAAGAGGATAACATGAGAAGAAAGACCAGTGGCATTATAAAGCAACCGAGTATTCCAGGCCTATATTTATGCTGAAGATAGAAGAATATAATAAGAACAGACCATGCATAGAATGACGATGCCTCGTGGAGATTGGTTATGGGAATGTAACTAGCATTTAATGCTCTCGATATGATTGCGATGGTATGGAATACAAAGCCCAGTATACCAAGGTAGAGGACGGGTTTTGATGTTGCCTTTGGACCCATCCAGAGTTCTACAATGCTCACCACCGTGCCAGCAAAATAGAGTGTGAGTGCAATCTCGAATGATAGAGTTTCCATTAAAAACAACCCAGTTCACAATTTGATATCTTTATATTGAGTCTATCTGCCATCTCTCCTGCTTCTTTATAACTTACTCCAATCTTTTCAGCGATATTTCTTATTAGAGGGCAGGGGATCTTTCCCTGAATGGAGTTTTTGAGTATCTCGTTTTTTAGAAGTTCCCTTTTTTCTATCAATGACATTACCTTATTCATCGCTATCTCGATCTCCTCTTTCATAAGTATGAGATCCGCTTTTTTTATTATCCTTTCTGCACTTTTTTTGGAGACCTTATCTCTGTTTATTAAAAATAATACAACATGGGGATTTAAAAACTCAATCGGGCTATTACCTTCAATGATAATGTATCTGTGTTCTGAGAGTTTTTTTATGGAAATCTGGAGTGCATCCTCGAGATTCTCAGGAGGAGATTGTAACCAGATGACCTTTTTTGCACCACTTTTGATATAGAGGGATGTATCCTTGCCATCCATGTCGAGAATCTCCATCTCCTCTATTATCGAGGTGTAAAATGCTGTCTTTGTGTATTTGATTACAGCACAATCATCTAGATTTCTCAATATCTTTAATCCGAGGGTTGTCTTTCCTGTACCGCTCGATGATGCACCTATTGAGATTATCAATGGTCCTTTATTCATTATCCTTTTTGATCTTCTTAAAACATTTATTGCAGTATCCCCTTATCTCGAGGGTATGACTCTTACATGAGAAATTATAATTTTCGCATATTATCTTCTGAAGTATCTCGAGCCTTGGTGAATAGAACTCTATTATCTTTCCGCACCTGAGGCATATCATATGGTCGTGGTGGTATCTTTCTGGTATATGTTCATAATGAGAATGTCTATCAATCTTTTCTACCTCTTCGATTATACCGCTCTCAAGGAGCAGTGGAATGGTTCTATAAACAGACGCCCTTGAGACTTTAAGCCCTTTCTCACGCATCTTCTTGAAGAGCTCCTCAGGTTCAAAGTGCCCTTTCCATGAAAGGGATTCATCGAGTATCAATGCCCTTTCTCTGGTGAGTTTGAGTCCTTTGCTTTTGAGGAATTTCTTAAAGATTTCTTTCATGGTTTCTTAAGAAGTTCTATAAGTGTTACCTCAGGAGGGGCCATGAATCTTATCGGAGGACCCCATGTCCCTGTGCCCCTGCTCACATACAGATAACATCCATCTTTATTATTAAGACAACCCGAGTCCGTTGGATAGAAGAGCCTTGTGAATATACTGAATGGAAATATCTGTCCTTTATGTGTATGGCCTGAGACCTGTAGATGGAATAGACCTGTGGAAACCCTGTTTATCAATGGTCTGTGTTTCATTAGTATCGTAAATCCACCATTGTTATAGCGTAAAAGGAGTTCTCTTTCATTTACATACCTCATAAGACCATAATGTTTACCTGCAGGGTCATCTACACCAACAATGTTGAGATTTATCTCATCGTGCGTGATTCCTTCACCTCTCAACATCCTGAAGCCAGCCTTTTCTGTAAGGGAGATAGCATTCTCTAATCCTGCATAAAATTCATGGTTTCCTGTTATGGCAAATTTACCATATACTGGTTTTAACTCATTGAAGAGCGATGAGATATTATCGAATTCAGGTGTGATGCCATCCACAAGGTCTCCTGTCGATATGATTATATCAGGATTGAGTCTCTTGATGATGTCTATAACCCTCTTTACCCTTTTTTCTCCAACTATAATACCTGCGTGAAGGTCTGATATCTGGACTATTCTTATATCCTTATGAATCCTTTCTGTCCTTATAGTTACCTTTTCTACTCTTATATTCAGTGCTTCGAAGTAGCCATATATTAATATTATTACTGTCAGGGAAGAGGATATGAGGAATGCCCTTAATGGATTGATGGATATAATCTTCAGTATTGAGGATAATACATTATATGCATCAAAAAGGATAGAGATGGAGAAAAAAAGAAATATGAATGCCATCCATGTATATCCTACATAGGCAAAAGATTTTGCTATAACATGGAGATGATTCCATTCCATCATACGAATCAATATAGGAAATATTATCATCATGACCATGAAGGCTCCGATAATTATCGATAAGAGGGTTCCAGGATTGAGGGCATTCCTTATTTTGAGGAAGGCATAGATATGCATTCCTGTATAGAGAGTGAAGAATGTCAGAAGAAAGAGACTCATCAAAATATGATAACATCAGAAAGGTTATTAATGAAACTCTTGTATTAGAGATCTTTTATCTGTTCTACGGTATAATATAACTGTGATAGGATAATCTACAATTCACAGGAGGTGCTATATGCTTATAATGGATGAATTGAAGAAGATCACTTTACAGAATGTTGATGATTACTTTATAACCCTTTATCTAAATGTCGATCCTTTATTCAATAAAAAGGCTGATTATATGGTACATCTTAAGAACATGATCAAGGAAGTATCAGAGAGTCTCGATAGATCAGTTTATAAAAAGGTTAGGGATAAACTCGGAAAAATAGAGGATTATGTCCTCATGAACAAAACCTTATTCAAAAAGTCCCTTGTGATGGTAATGAGTTCTGATGGCTCATTCGAAAAGATTTATAATCTCAATATTCCATTGAGAAATGCCTTAGTGATTGATAAGACGCCATTTCTCAAGCCATTATTCAATATCCTGAGCAACTATCTAAGATATGCTGTACTCCTTGTTGGAAAGGATACTGCAAGGATATTCATTGTCTATCTTGGTGAGATAGTGGAGTACGGGAAGGTACATACAGAAGGTGTTCCAGGTAAGCACAAGAAGGGTGGATGGTTTGCCCTTTCACAGGACCATTATGAAAGGCATATAGATTATCATGTAACACTTCATCTGAAGGATGTTCTTGAAAGGTTTGATTCGTTCCTCAGTAGTGAGGATGTGGAGGGGATTATTCTGGGAGGTTCTCAGGAAGCAGTTTCAATGGTGAAGGATATAATTGGAAAGAATATTATAGATAAGGTGATAGGTGAGACCGGTATGGAGATGTTTGCAAAGAGTGATGAGGTATTGAAAAAAGTCGAACCAATTATCTCCTCGTATATAAAGAAGAAAAGAGAGAAAGAGGTAGAAATACTCATCAATGATGCCCTGAAGAATCTTAATGCTGTTCTTGGAATAGATGATGTCATGAATGCACTCGAAGAGAAGAAGGTGATGAGATTGTATGTTATAGAGAATCTGATGGTTTCGGGTTATCATTGCAGAGGATGCGGTTTCATTACCACACAGAAAGTCAAGACCTGTCCTTACTGTAACTCGATTCCTGAAGGTAGAGATAATATTATGGACCTTGCCATGGAGAAGGCTATAGAGCAGGATGCCCTGGTGGAGGTGGTATCGGGTGAGAGTAGACTCAGAGAATATGGTGGTATAGGTGCATTATTGAGATATTAATTTAAAAAATTGAGGCTGTTCAATAATTAAAAGGGTTTTAGGTGTCATTGCAAGGAGCGATAGCGACGATTGAATCTCAAAAGATTTTGAAAATAAAGAGATTGCTTTGCCTTTGGCTCGCATGTAAGATGCTGTAAGCGAAATTGAAGATGCTCGTGAGTTCTTGATTTACAAGGCTTTATGAGTTGTTAAACAGGCTAAAAAAAATTAATATGGAGGTGTAGTATGGATAAGAGGGAATATCCTGAACAGTATCTGAGGGTAAGGGAGCGTTACAGGAGTATCATTGATAATCTTGAGAGACTTGGTGAAGAACTGAGGAGATCAGGTCCGATCGATAAAAAGACATCTCATCTTATTCAACTTGCTGCATCTGCAGCAATCCAGTCAGAGGGTGCAACACATAGCCATGCAAGGAGGGCACTCGAGGCAGGTGCTACGCCTGATGAGTTGAGGCATGCTATCATTCTTCTTATTAGCACAGTGGGTTTTCCGAGAGCGTCTGCTGCATTATCATGGGTTGAGGATGTTATTGGTAAGAAGTAAGAATTGTTAAATCTCATAAGCAACAGATTGTCTTCTCTTTGTTATAATCGGGTTTGATTTACGAGATTCAGAAATGACAGGTATTACTGATATATCGGGAATGCCGGTCATATGTTCAGATGAAGAGATTATGAGAGGGATAACTGATTTAGTTACAGTTTCAAGTTTCACTATCACATTAGCCTCGTTGAGGGTACTTTTGTGAGAACCCGTGGTTTAATCTTTCAATTCTCTCTTTTTCAGAATCATATAGATCGAGGGATAGATAATAAGTTCGAGGATAGTGGATGTTATTACACCTCCAATCATTGGGGCAGCTATTCTTTTCATTACATCCGAGCCTGTTCCATGACTAAACATCACAGGAATCAATCCTGCAAGGATTACTGAGACCGTCATGAGTTTAGGTCTTATTCTCTTTACAGCACCATAAAGTACAGCACGTTCCAGATCTTTAATTGTTCTAAGTCTCCCTTCTTCACGGTATTTTTTATAACTCAATTCAAGATAGAGGAGCATTATAACACCTGTTTCTGCATCCAATCCTGCAAGGGCGATAAGTCCTACCCAGACAGCTGTCGAGAGATTGTAACCAAGAAGATATAGTAACCAGAATGAGCCTATCAAAGAGAATGGGACTGCAAGAAGCACTATAGATGTCTTTATTACTGATTTCGTATTGAGGTATATGAGAACGAATATAATGAAGAGAGTGAGGGGGATGATCAGCTTGAGTTTCTCATGGGTTTTTATGATATATTCATATTCTCCGCTATACTGAAGTCTGTACCCAGTCGGGAGTTTTACCCTCTCTTTGATCCTCTCCTTCACCTTTTCGATGTAACTACCTATATCCTTGCTCGTAAAGTCTATATATACATATGCAGCCAGAAGCCCTTCTTCACTCTTTATCATTGTAGGACCAGGGACTATGGAGACATCGGCAATCTGACTGAGTTTTATATATGAGACATTCTGTTTTTTACCCATCTCGTTATTATTTATATTTACAGGTATGAGGATATCCTTAATAGATTCAACCCTATCTCTTAAACCGGAAGGATATCTTATATTCAGAGGATATCTCTCTCTACCTTCTATGGTTGTTGTGAGATTCATTCCTCCAAGAACCGTCTGGATTATAGAATTCACATCTCCAGTTGTAAGACCGAATCTTGCGATTTCCTCTTTTTTGGGTTTTATATCGATAAAGTAACCTGTATTGACCCTTTCCGCATATACACTCCTCGTTCCAGGTATGTCTTTCACTGCCTTCTCTATCTCTATGCCTATCTCCTCGATGGTTTTGAGGTCATGTCCGAGGATCTTTACACCCGCAGGTGTTCTTATTCCTGTTGCGAGCATATCTATCCTTGCCTTTATCGGCATGGTGAATGAGTTTGCAACCCCAGGGATTGATAAAATCTCGTTCATCTCATTTTTTAGTCTTTCGACATCCATGCCCTTTCTCCATTCCTTTTCTGGTTTAAGATTTATTACGGTCTCAAACATCTCAAGGGGTGCAGGGTCTGTGGCTGTCTCAGCGCGACCTGCTTTACCGAAGACCATCGAGACTTCTGGTATAGATTTAAGAAGTTTATCCTGTAGTATTAATAATCTTCTTGCTTCTTGTATCGAGAGTCCAGGCGCAGTAACAGGCATATAAAATAGTGTTCCTTCATAAAGGGGTGGCATAAACTCTGTGCCGATCTTTTTCAGTGGATAGAATGTGAGAAGTATGAGAATAATGGCGATACTTATAATAATATGTTTAAATCTTAGACTTATTTTTACAACAGGTTCAAATATCCTGTGAAGAAGGCGATTCAATGGATTTTCATCCTCTTTTTTGATTCTTCCTTTAAGGAAGATAGTCATCAATGCCGGTGTAAGGGTTATTGCAAGGAATGATGCAAATAGCATGGCGAATGTCTTTGTGTATGCGAGGGGTTTAAAGAGCCTTCCAGCCTGTGCCTCTAGTGTAAATACTGGTAGGAAGCCAACCGTGATCACAAGAAGAGAGAAAAACAAAGATGGTCCCACCTCCTTCGATGCCTCTATTATAGTGGCAATCTTTTTATTAGTTGAAATATCAGGTGGAAGTTCTTCAAGTTTTTTGTGGGCATTTTCTACCATTATTATGGATGCATCAACCATAGCACCTATTGCTATTGCTATACCACTCAGACTCATTATATTTGTTGTTACCTTCAACTGGTGCATTAATATGAATGATACGATTATTGCTACAGGCAGTGTAAGGATGATTATGAATGCACTTTTCAGATGGAAGAGAAATACAATGCATACCATACTGACAGCAATCGATAATTTTATTATCTCATCCCTGAGTGTATCTACAGCCCTGTATATGAGGTCTGACCTGTCATATGTGATGACTATCTTTACTCCCTCTGGTAGTGATGGCTCTATCTCATTTTTTAATTTTTCCTTTACCCTTTTTATAACATTAAGAACATTTTCACCAAATCTCACAACGACTATTCCACCAGTAACCTCTCCTTTTCCATCAAGATCAGCCAAGCCTCTACGAATCTCTGGTCCAACTCTCACATCACCTATATGTCTGATGAGTATAGGGTTTCCATTTTCGTCTGTCTTGAGGACTATATTTTTTATATCTTCAATGGACTTTATATATCCCCTTCCTCTTACCATGTATTCAGCACCAGAGAGTTCTATGATCCTCCCTTCCACATCGAGGTTTGAATTCTTGACTTTTTCCATCACTGTCATCAATGATATTCCATAGGATCTTAATCTTTGTGGGTCTATAATTATCTGGTACTGTTTTACAAAACCTCCTACACTTGCTACCTGTGAAACCCCGGGCACACTCTCAAGAGAGAGTTTTATCTGCCAATCCTGTATACTTCTCAATTCAGAGAGGTTATATCTTCCTTTTTCATCCACAAGTGCGTAACTAAAGCCCCATCCAAGGCCTGTTGCATCGGGTCCAAGGACAGGGTTTACATCCTGAGGCAATTTTGTCTTTACTGTCTGGAGATACTCCAAAACCCTGCTTCTTGCCCAGTATATATCCGTGCCATCTTTGAATATCACATATACGAATGATGTTCCAAAGAATGAGTATCCCCTCACAACACTCACTTGAGGTGCTGCAAGAAGGGTAGAAGAGATCGGGTATGTTATCTGATCCTCTACGAGATCAGGGCTCCTTCCAGGCCATTCAGTGTAGATGATGACCTGTGTATCACTGAGATCAGGTAGTGCATCAAGGGGAGTGTTTTTGAGTGACCAGTATCCCCACAGGATAAGAGAGCCTGTAATGAGGAATACAAAGAATCTGTTTTTTGCACTCAGTTCTATGATCTTTGCAATCATCTCAAAGGAAGGGGTTTTATACCTTTAAGTTTTGCCTCTGAATCGAGGAGAAATGTGGCATCGGATACAATCTTATCGCCTTCTCTGAGTCCTTTTATCACGACCCTCATTCCATCGAATGATTGCCCTAACATTATCTCCCTTGCCTCAAAGACCTCGTTTTCCTTTAAGACATAAACCACCTGTGTATTACCTGTGTCTATAACTGCATCCTCAGGAATAGCGAGTCTTGTGCCTCCATGGATTGATATATCTATCTTTGTGTACATATCAGGCTTCAGAAGATCATCCTTATTGTCGATTGGTATCCTCACCTTTATTGTCCTTGTCTCTGGTGAAACAACAGGATATATGTAGTCTATAGTTGTCTTGAATACCCTTCCATGTAGATAACTGAGTGATACCAGTGCGTTCATACCTGTTTTAATTAATTCGATGTCAGATTCATATATTTCAGCAATTAACCAGACCCTTGAAAGGGGTGCAATGTCGAATATCTTCTCACCCTGCATCACTTTCATGCCTTCAATGATATATTTGTTGATTACATAACCTTCAACAGGGCTATATATAGTTATGCTTCTCAATGGTTTTCTGTTATTTTCTATATCTGATATCTCCTTTTCCGATATATCCCATAATCTTAATCTTTCTTTAGATGCCTCTTCGAGGATCCTCAGGTCATGGATGAGTTTCTCATTTTTTTCATTCTCTGCCTTTTTTATTGATTCCTTTATTATGAGATATTCCCTGATGGTGGAGAATACTTCAGGGCTGTAGATTTCAAAGAGTGGCTCTCCTTTTTTTACATACCTACCTGTATAGTTTACATAAAGTTTTTCTATCCATCCCTCAAATCTTGTGTTCACTGTCTGGAGGAGGGTTTCATCAAACTGGATATTTCCATAGGTTTTTATGGTTTTTTTGAGTCTTACTGGTTTCAGTGTGTATGTCTTTAAACCTATGAGTTTAATCTGATCCTCTGTGAGTTCGATCTCATGCCTTTCCATAGGTATCATGCTTTCCTGGGCTTCATTTATGGATGTATCGACATTCTTATTCTTAGAGATTGTTATATATATGCCTGTGCCCAGACCGAGGATTAATATTGCTATTATAAGGATTGTTTTCTTCATTGTTCCCCCATCAAAGTGTATAACCTTATAATTGCCATCTTATATTCCATAACCCTGTTAAGGTAATTGAGTTCTGTATCTATCAGGGTATTCAATGCCTTTATTACAGATGTGAGTTCAATTTTCCCTGACCTGTAGTTTGTGAGAGTGACCTCGAAATTCTCCCTTGCTTTAGGAATGAGAGCCTCCTTATAAAGTTTCATAGTCTCCTTGCCCGTAGTGTACATGTTATAGGTGTCATATACCATTGATGAGACATTCAATCTTTTTGTTTCCAGTTCATGAAAGGATTCTTCCTTTTCCGAGATTGCTTCCCTGACCATAGGTTCCTGCCTTTTTTTATAGAATAGAGGTATATTAATGCTTACAGAGAGTCCCCACATATCTTCATAAGGATCAGGTTTTTTGGAGATTGTGCCTGTGAATGTAAAGTCAGGATAGTATTCTTTTTTGGTAAGTCTATAGTTTATCTCCTTTGATTCAAGGATTTTATTTTTTTCTATGATCTCAGGAGATGAGGTAAGGGCTTTCTCGATTATTGTTTCAGGGTTGAGTTCAATATCAAACCTTACAGGTTCCTCGGGTATACCAAGAGGTAAAGATGGTTCTCTTCCCATCAGATTATTAATCATATACTCTTCTGACTTTATCTTCTGCTTTGCCATCAGGAGATTCTCCTCTGACATATATCTTTCCATCTGTGCCATCGTGAGTTCACTAAGCGGTACCATACCAGAGATGTACATTGATTTTACGAGTTCCTCAATCATCAAAAAAAGCCTATTTTTTTCCGCTGCAATCTCATATGTTTTGTGTGCAAGATAAAGATTCAGGAGACTTTTTCTTACTTCCTCAATAATTTTTAATTTTGTCTTTAATGTCTTTGCCTGTGCAATCTCGAGTTTCTTCTTGGCGATCTCTCTTTTAAGGGTGAGTTTACCTGGAAAGGGCATCATTTGGGATAAAGAGAACATCCACTTTGAAGCAGGTGATGTGCCATAGGTGTATCTATTCCAGCCTTCATTTTCATAACCTATCATGAACATTGGATCAGGAAGACTTCCTTCACTGAGAATTCTCTGTTTCATTATATCTTCCCTTTTTTCTACCATAATGACCTCATGGTTGAATTTAAGTGCCCTTTCTATAACCTTATCCTCTCTGAGAACAGGATATATACCCTCATCTCCTGATATTTCTGAAAATAATGGAGTCATTATCAAGAGATTCATAACCCATGGGAATATGAATAAGTGCCACTTCATTATCTCACATCTATATTGAACTTTGCTCTTTTAGAGATTCCATCTTTATGTACCTTTATCGTTATATACCATGGTCCTGACATCGAAAAATTCAGTGTGGATGTGTATTCGTTTCCAGTTGATTTTGCCTCTGTCTTATAGTCCATGGGTGGCATACCCGGCATAGGAGGCATACCATATTCTATCGTAACCTTTGCATCTGTAATGGGTTTTTTGTTTTTATCTAATATCGAGATGGTGATATTATTTTTACCCTTTGAGGGAGGGTTTCTGTCTATCCTGAGGGTGATCTCGTGGTCCTTTAAATCTTTTTTCAGTTCGAAGTCCTTTGCGTACACCAGTCCTGGTAAAATGGACAGAATGAGGCTTATAAAAATTAACTTCTTCATCCTTTACCTCCAGTTTATTGATATCTCACAGTCAATGACTGTGGTGATGGTGTTTATGTTGTGTATCATCATGGTTGTTTATGTATTTTTCAGGATTCTTTTTGAATTCTTCTATACATTCAGGACAGCAAAAATAGTATGTTTTGCCCATGTATTCGTATGTGTATTCCGGTTCACCCTCTATCTTCTCTTTACTTACAGGGCAGTACCTTATGGTGTCATCCGTATGTTCTTTTGCATATGTACCTTGAATTAGGGAAATTCCTGTGATGAAGATGATTATCCAAAAAATCTTTCTCATATAATGTAACCTCCTTTTTTATTCTTCTAATAATAACTTATAATTTTGAAGAAATTTTGAAGATCCTAATCTTTAGGGATAGAACCTCATAAAAACTGTATATTTGAAGCAATCAGTTATCCTGTAATAAATCAAGGATGAAAAAATGCTTTTAAAACTTAATAAAAAATTCAGAACCAGACATGTCATTGTAAGTATCTCCATCTCGGGATTTAGGTTATAATAAAATAATGAATGTCTTAAATCTCATAAGAATACAGGATATCCTCGATATAATCCTTGTTTCTTATATAATCTATAGGCTTCTTTTGTTTTTTAAGAAAGGGGGTAAGACAGGAAGGATTGTTCTCGGACTGGTTATTCTTCTCATTATATCTCTTGTTACAAAGCTTCTCGGACTCTATACAATGGACTGGCTTGTACAGAGTTTCTGGGCTCAGGTGGTTATCATACTTGTGATAATATTTCAGCCCGAGATAAGAAAAACCCTTGCCCATATGGGAGAGGCATCGATTATAGGTTTTACGACTGCTGAAGAGGTGAAATCCATTGATGAGATCATTAAGGCAGTTATCTCTCTTTCGAATAAGAAGATAGGTGCTCTCATAGTATTTGAAAGGGAGGTTATGCTTAATGATTATGTGGAAATCGGCGTGCCTCTCGATGCAAGGGTATCGAAGGAACTGGTAATGAGTATCTTCCATCCTGCATCACCCTTACATGATGGTGCAATAATAATAAGGGGTAACAGGATTATTGCAGCAGGATGTTTTCTTCCACTTGCACTTGGAGCTGAGATAAGTAAATCTTATGGCACAAGGCACAGGGCAGGTATTGGACTGAGTGAAGAATCTGATGCTGTTGTTGTTATAGTTTCGGAGGAGACAGGACAGATATCCGTTGCCGTGGATGGAAAACTCACCACCAATCTTGATATGGGTAGGCTCAGAGATATGCTATCGATGATATTTACCACGAAGGAGCGTAAGAGAAGATGAGCCTGAGGAGGATAAAAGATAGGGTAATGAATAATATTTTACTGAAATTGATATCACTTACAATTGCGATATCTCTCTGGTTAATTGTGGTCGTAAAGGGACAGACAGAGATTACGCTTACTGTACCTGTAGAATTCAGAAACCTGCCGCAGGGTCTTGGAATACTGAGTAAAAGTAACAGTACAGTCGAGGTAAGTATAAAGGGTTTTGAACAGATAATAAAGAATATGAGGCCATATGATGTGAAGATGAGTGTCGATCTTTCGAGGGTAAAGAAAGGCAGTAATACAATATATCTCACAAAGGAGAGTGTAAGATTACCTTCCTCACTGACAGTGTCATCGATAAGACCTGAATATATAAAAATCGTTACGGAGGAGATAGTGAGAAAGAGAATTCCTGTAAAACCATTTATCACCGGTTCTCCTTTGAAAGGATATTTTATCAGGGATGTAAGGATCGAACCTTCCTTTATAGAAATTGAAGGTCTAAAATCTCAGTTGTCAAAATTAAGATATGTGAGTACAGAAGAGGTTAATATCGAAGGCATTGATGGTGATATGAGTATAATAATTAAGATTGACCCTGGAATGGGAGACATAAAACTGGAACCTGACAGTGTGAGATTGAAGATTATACTGGGGAGGCAACAATGAGATTATTCGGTACAGATGGTATCAGGGGAATGGCTAATGAATATCCCATCGAACCTATGACTATAGTCAGACTCGGAATGGCTTTGGCAAAGGTACTTAAGAAAGACGGGAGAAGGAATATGATTCTTATAGGTAAGGATACAAGACTTTCAGGATATATGATAGAGAGTGCCCTGACATCAGGGATATGTTCCATGGGCATGAATGTAATGCTTGTTGGACCAATACCCACACCAGGGGTGGCATTTCTTACAAAGACATTGAGACTCGATGCAGGTGTTGTGATATCCGCATCCCATAATTCTGCAGAGTATAACGGAATAAAATGTTTTTCCCATGACGGATTTAAACTTCCGGATGAACTGGAATATGAGATCGAGAGACTTCTTCAGGATTTATCTTTTATGAGTCTTGCATCACCTCATTCCATAGGAAAGGCATACAGGCTTGAGGATGCAACGGGCAGATATATTGAATATATAAAGTCAACCATTCCAAGAAATGTTAAACTTGAGGGTTTAAGGGTTATTGTGGATTCTGCCAATGGTGCTGCATATAAGGTTACTCCATGGCTTTTAAGGGAACTTGGTGTTGATGTTATTTCAATAAACGATAAACCCGATGGGTTTAATATAAATAAAGAATGTGGTTCACTAAATCCTGAACCCCTTCGTGAGGCGGTTATTAAAAATTGTGCCCACGCAGGAATTGCACATGACGGCGATGCTGATAGAACCATCTTTGTAGATGAAAAGGGAAATATTGTTGATGGGGACCATATACTTGGAATGTGTGCGATGGATTTAAAAAAACAGGGAAGATTGAGGGGTAATACCGTTGTCTCGACAGTCATGAGTAATCTTGGACTTGAGCACTTTTTTATGAGACATAATATAAGACTTTTAAGAACAAAGGTGGGGGATAGATTTGTTGTTGAAAAGATGGTGGAAGGTGGTTATGTTCTTGGTGGAGAACAGTCAGGCCATATTATTTTTCTTGATCATAATACAACCGGTGATGGTCCTGTAACCTCTTTACAGGTTCTCTATCTTATGTACAAGAATGGGAGATACCTTTCAGAACTTACATCTGATATTATTATGTATCCACAGGTTCTGGTGAATGTGGATGTCAAAGATACACGGGATCCTTCTGAAATAAAGGAAGTATCTGAAGTGCTCAGAAAGGCAGTGGAGAAATTGAGTAACAGGGGAAGGATTCTTTTGAGAAAATCAGGTACAGAACCAAAGGTGAGGGTTATGGTTGAAGGTGAGGATAATGCCATGATAAAGGATATTGCAGATACCATTGCAGATGCGGTAAAGAAATATATGAATTAATAATTGATGTTTTTTCTTCACTTCATATATGGAGTCATAATCTATCACATCTCACATTATTTTTTTCGTATATCGATTCTGATTACTCTCTTTCTTTCATGGCGTGAATCAATAAATAAAAGATACATTAATGTTTTTTTTCTTATTTTTGGTATTTTTTACTCCTTTCTGAGATATCAAGGAACATCTCAGATTGATCTTAATATAGGGGATTATCTTTATGGTAAATTCGGCCAGTACACTGTTAGTCATAATGCTGCAGATGGTAAATATATCCAGGAATTTTTTGTAAAGGTGTGTGATTTTATAGAATGTCCTGATAAGATTTATTTGATCTCTGATAATCCCTATCCTGTGGCTTCAATGGCATGGGTTCGATTAAAGATAAAAGAAAGGTCATCGAGTCTTATCCCAGGAATTATACAGAGGAGAGATTATGCAGGTTATCCTGAAGAAGTGTTTTTTGTTGAAGAGGGAAAAAATATTTTTGATCTCTTCGAGATACAAAGGGAGAGATTACATGAATTTTATTTGAAACACTTTAATAAGGATGTGAGCACATTTCTCAGTGCTGTTGTTATAGGTATCAGGGATATTAACCACGATGTTACAGAATCATTCAGAAGGACAGGGCTTTCTCATCTGTTGAGTATATCGGGCACCCATTTTGGTTTTCTCTCATTTATTATTTTTATAAGCATAAAGACAATAATAAAATTTCTTCCTTACAGATTTTTGCATATCATTACAACATATCTCTCTTTAAACATGATTTCTGCTACTCTTACAATTCCTGTAAATTTTTTTTATCTTATGCTTTCTGGTTTTAATATCCCTGTTATTAGATCCTTTATAATGGTTAGCCTGTTTTTAGTAGGAATGCTTTCTGAAAAGAGGGGTTACTGGTTGCACACCCTTATCTTTGCAGGTTTCGTGATTGTATTGATAAATCCAGATGCTGTATTCGATATTTCATTTATATTGTCTTTCACTGCAGTATTTTTTATAGGTCTTACGAATGAAGTTTTTCTAAAAAAAGATATTGATATAAAACCTTCTTCTGGATTTAAACGAGTATATGAATGGTTGAAAAATTCATTTTTTATCTCTTTTGGTGCTACCATCGGTACACTTCCAGTGGTTATTTATCTTTTTTATTACATTCCATTATTTGCAATATTTACCAATCTTATAATTACACCACTTGTATGTTTTATACTCCTTCCAATTATTTTACTGAGTTCATTTATGTACTTAATGGCAGGTATCTTTCCATTCGAAGATATTATTTCATTTCTTTCAGAAAATACTATTGATGTTATCAGATTCATAGCATCCTTCAGATATGCTGATATACCTGTTGGTGCTGTACCTTTAATAGTTCCCTTTTTGATGTATTCAACTATACTTACATTGATTTACAAAAAGAGGATTTTTGCTATGGTCTCAGTTTTAGTTCTTATTTCGATCCTTTTCATAAATATTTTTTTCAAACCTGATTTTTCAGTAACATTCCTTGATGTTGGGCAGGGTGAAAGCACTGTCATTACTCTACCTGACAGAAGAGTTCTTGTTATTGATACAGGAAGGAGAGGTCACGAGGTGTCGCATTATCTCAGATATATGGGCAGGAGGGATGTCGATATTCTAATACTGAGTCATGTCCATGATGACCATGCTGGTGGAATAAATCGTTTGATGAAGGTTTTTACTGTCAGAGAGTTATGGGATAATGGAATGATTATCTATCCTGAAGAGATTTTATCCCAAGTTATTAAGAGAAGTCTGTCAAGGGGTGATATAATCAGAGGGAAGGATTACATTATTGAGGTGCTTCATCCTTATGAAGGATTTTATACCTTTAGAGGTGATGGGTATGATGAAGAGAATAATTCTTCACTCGTTTTAAGGATTGGTTATAAAGGAAGATATTTACTCTTTACTGGAGATATTGAGGAAGAGGCGTTGGAGGATCTGAATAATATTCCATCATTTTTGAGGTCTGATATCTTGAAGGTTCCACATCATGGAAGCAGTGTTTCAGCCAATCCGGATTTTTTCGAAAATGTTAAACCACAAATATCGATAATAAGTACAGGTAAGGACAATCCATTTGGACATCCACATAGATTGCTCCTTGACTTTTTGAGTTACTCAAGAATCTATAGAACTGATAAAGATGGCACAATAAAGATTTCTATCAATGATAATGGAATAAATGTTAAAATAATAAAAAACTATTTACTCCAAAAAGGTTATGGAACTAAAGAGGAGATGATGAATATGTTGAATCTTATCAGAACATTTTAAAGAAAATCTTAGAAAATATAAGAAAAGTTTAAAATTTTAAGAGAATTGAACCTTATAAGTGAATAAAGGAATTAATCTGGTATTTGATTATTTTGTAGAAGATGGTATAATTAAAATGTAAAAAGAGGCTGTTTGAAATTTATCAATTTCTCTGCGATACCTTCTAACCCAAAGTAGGCTGAGGGAACACTTATAGTTAGGGAGTCAGAGAAAGATGTGGTGTGCATACCTCTTTACATAAGGTAAAGAGGAAGCCTAAGCATTTTTCGAGACACCCACTTAGATGAAAGCCTCGGAAGCCTTACAAGGGAAGGTATCGTGGGGAGTTTTTTGTTCTTTGAAAACATGGGTAGGCTTATAAGTTTGCTTTGAGAGTTTGATCCTGGCTCAGAGCGAACGCTGGCGGTGTGCCTAACACATGCAAGTCGAGCGGAGTTAATTA